>Ga0187847_10001532_pt1 | contig 20440 bp, 20 predicted proteins | sample June2016WEW_4_10_FD_132458 | JGI IMG/M metagenome (GOLD analysis project Ga0187847, IMG submission 132458) | Peatland microbial communities from SPRUCE experiment site at the Marcell Experimental Forest, Minnesota, USA - June2016WEW_4_10 | ecosystem: Environmental > Terrestrial > Soil >...
AAATATGCGGGATGTGTCTGCCAAATCCGGAGGTCCTCATGCCACTTACAGTCCTCCTTGCAGTTGGCTTGGACTCGTCGCTTCTGAAGAGTCAACGGTCAGTCTGGCTATCTGCCGGATATTACGTCACGTCCGCCGATCCCATTCGAGAAGGAATCGCTCAATTCCATGAGGGCGACTTCGATCTGATCCTCTTAAGCCATTCCATTCCCGCTGAAAACAGGGAGAGGCTCACGTTCCTGACTCGAGCCTCGAGCTCGCGAATACCGGTAATCTGCGTTTCGGACTCTTCCAGCAACTGCGACAGTTTTGCAGACGCGACTATCCGGGGCGGACCAGACAATCTCCTGCAGGGAATTGAAGACCTGCTGGCCAAACGGGGGGACATGCTCACAGCCCGTGCAGCCACATAAAAAGGCCCGGCATGGAAAAGTGCCTTCCATCTGCCCAGAGCCATGAACTCTTGATGAATGCTCTGTCCGATGGGACTGCAATGAAAGTGCGGGAGGGAGATCGATGCAAACTTTGAAACTGATCCACAGCCGGAAGAGGAGAACCCCTCTGCCCACCCGAAGGGCAGTTGATTGTGTCGAAGAGAATATCTCATTCTGCGAAGAACGCACGAGACTTGGATTCCCAACGATGACCGTGCGGGAATTGGATTGGGTCGATTCCTCTTGGCCCTATGAAACTGGAGCATTCTTTCGGAGGATGTCGATCAGCGCGAGACGCGAATTTGAGTTGTTGGCAACACGAATCCAATGCATGCCCTCCAAATTACTTATCGCGGAGGAGCAGAAGCCCTTCAACATCCTGTTCCTGCTTGAGGGGGAAGCGAATATCTCAATGACTTCGTTGAATGGGAGGCAATTTCTCCTCGGAGTCGCCGGCGCCGGAGAAATCCTGGGGCTCGCTTCCGCCATTTCAGGCGACTCCTCCGAGATCAGGGTTGTGGCGCGGCATCCGTGCAAAATCGCATTCCTGCGTCGCCAGAACTTTCTCGACTTCCTCCTGCATCATCCTTCCGTCTCCAGCGACATCGCAATTGAGTTAAGTCTTCTTTGTAAGCGAATCAGCGAGAGATTGCGGATCTTCGGGCTCACAACATCCGTAGCGGCAAGACTCGCCAGTCTGTTGCTGGAGTGGTGCAGAGATGGTCATCAGACGGAGAACGGAATTCAGATTCGATTTGTGTTGACCCAGGGAGAAATTGGCGACTCCATCGGATCATCACGCGAAACAATTACCCGTATTATGACGGACTTTAAGAGTCAAGATCTCGTAAGAGTGCACGGCGCGACCCTGCTCGTCCCGAGCCGCAGAGCGTTGGCAATCTACGCCGGCCTGGATTCAGAATCTGACGGGCATAAACCAGCGCAGTGAGCTGCACGGTTTTGCTCTAAGCACCCGCTCGTGTCGGGCCACCTCAGTCGGCCTCGCGCTATGTCATCTGCCCCCAAATCCCTTGCCATTCTCTGTTACCCGCTGTAACATTCTGTGTTACACGCCGTAGCAGATGGGCCAACCAGCCCAGCAGCCGGCACTTTGCAGCCAATCCTTGCAACCCTTCGAACTTTTTTCGGTCCAGCACGTACCTTTTGCATCCCAGCCCGCGCACTCCCGCGGATAAGAGAGTAGAAGCGAACCTCATGGCCCGTAACTGGCAGCCAGACTTCGAGCGACTCGTGGACGAGCACCAGTCGATGGTGTTCTCACTGGCCTGGCGCATGACAGCCGACCGCGGACTGGCCGAGGAAATCGCGCAGGACGTCTTTCTGGAACTGGACCGGCATATGACACGCCTCGAATCACCCGAACACGCGCTCTTCTGGCTCCGTCGCGTCACCATGAGCCGCGCCGCCGACGCTCTCCGTCGCCGGCGAGTGCGCGGCGTCGACCTCTGGATCGAGATCGAAGAGAACCACGGCTCCCAATCCGAAGAGCGTTCGTCCCCGCTCGGAGCGCGCCTCGAACATTTACTCACCACCTTGCCCGAGCCGCAGCGCGCCGCCCTCGTTCTCCGCTATCAGGAGGATCTGACACCGGAAGAAATCGCCGCCACGCTCGAGTCTCCGCTCGCCACCGTAAAAAGCAACCTGCAGCGCGGATTGAAGCTGCTCCGCGCCAAAGCCGAATGCAATTTGAAGGACTACCTGAGACCCGGAAAAGCCTTGGGAGGAGCACGCGCCGATGGATGAGCCCAAGCTGATCAACGAACACGATCCGATGAATGAACCCGAGCCGATCGACAGAATGAATGAATTCGAAAACAAGCTCCGCCAGGCTTTCGTGCGCCGTCCTGCGCCGCCCGGCCTCAGGCGCCGCATCGTCGATCAGCGCAACCGCCGGCGCACGGAGCGATTCCATAGCCGCGTCGTACTTTGGCAACGCCTCGCGGCCTGCTTCGTTCTCGCCGCTGCGCTCGGTGGCGGGCTCACGTGGCGTCACGTTGAAGAGCAGCGCAAAGGCGAAGCCGCCCGCGAACAGGTGCTCACGGCCCTGCGCATCACAAATCACGCGCTCAATGAAGTCAAGGCACGGCTCGCAGCCCGCAATCAAAACGAGTAACGGGGAGACGTTTGTAGTTGCACGAACATGGGTGCGCCATCCTTGAATCGCTCCTTGATTCAAGGGTGAGAAAGCATGAACTCAAAAATCCGAAGTCTCGAACGAAGAGACAGAGGGAGACCAACATGATCCATCGGATAAGGAACCATCGCATTGCCGCACTCTTCCTGACCGCCGGGGCACTCACCCTCCCGGCCCTGGCGCAAAATTCGCTGCCACTCCCGTCTCCCGTCGAAAAAGAACTAGCCGCGCGCGCCTCCGACGTCACTGAAGTGACACTGGGCAAAAACATGCTCGCCTTCGCCGCGCAGTTTATGCACGGCAAGGATGACGACGAGGCAGCCACACGCCATTTGATCGAAGGTCTCGACGGCATCTACGTCCGCGATTACGAATTCGATAAGGAAGACCAATACTCGCCAGACCAGATCGAGTCCCTGCGCAAGTACTTCGAAACCCCGGAGTGGTCGCCCATCGTCCACGTGCGTGAGCGCAGATCCGGCGAATCCACCGACGTCATGGTCAAGATGGTCAACGGCGAAAACAAGGGCATGTTCATCCTCGATGCCGAGCCGAAGGAGCTGACCATCGTGCTCATACTCGGCCCCATCAACATCGACCAGCTTGGCCGCCTGCACGGTATCGGCGGACTGCACGCTCTCGCCGAAGTCGAACGCAACACCCATCGCCAAGGAAAGGAAAAGGACAGGGAGAAAGAAAAAACAAAGGACAAGAAGGATGGTGACCAATGAGACGGCTCCTCTGGATTCCCATCTGCGCAGTGGCTCTGCTCATACCAGTCGTGGTCCTGGCCGGTGGCGGTCAAGGCGGATTCGATGGCGTGGTCAACTCGCTAGAAACCCGGTACCACGCCCACGCCACGCGCATTCCGTTCCTCGGCCTCATCAGCCTCATCTCGCGTAAAGCAACGCATGAAGGTGTTGGAGGCCTGCACGTCGCTGAGTTCGACAACTTCTCCGCGGACGTCGACGGCAACGAGCTGAATCAGATCGTCGAAGAAAAACTCGGCTCCGGCTGGGAGCGCATCATCCGCGAAACCAACCACCACGGCGGAGAACAAACGCTGATCTTCATTCATCCCGAAGGCCAACGCATGGGCTTGTTTGTTTTAGATAAGGATGGCAACGAGATGGACGTCGTGCAGGTTTCCGTCGATCCCAACCATTTAGACGACGACATCGGCCACTACAGCCATCATCACGACACCGACCACGACGTCTCCGATTAGGCGGACCGCGTCAAGAATCCGAATTCAATGATTTTCCATCCTGGGCGAAGGTCGGGCCGGATTACCGCACCCGTCGAATGCAACGCAAACTTAGCGATTCGAATGAAACTACAGCAAGACCAGGGTCGATGTATCCCGGAGCCGCGACACTCAAGTCGACGCGACCACAAGGAGCGGCGACCTGGCAGGATTTCGATAGGACACAGCTACCCTGGTTTTGCTCTAGAGAAGCCCGACCCGGTGAACCAGATCAGCAAATCGGGGGTCGCTGCGGATCGGGTCGAAATATGGGTGGGTCTTGAGGAACTGCAGGATATTCGATTGTTCCTTGTAGGCTTGCTCGAGCCAGTAGAATGCCCGTTCGTTGTCGCCCAGGCCCAGGTAGGCATTCACAAACGCAGCCGCGGGTATGTACCCTGCCTCTTTGCGTCGTTTCAGTTCCCCGAGTAGCCGGATGGCATCGCTGCGCCGCCCTGCGTGGGCATAGGCTCGGATCAGGACCCCCATGACAGCAGGACTACGATTGGATAGAAACAAAGCCTTCTCTAGGACAGGAATTGCTTCTGCCGGTTGATTGTTGGCGATCAGGTCAAAACCCAGGTCCATCAGGTTAAATGCATTGTCCGGTTGCAGGGCCAAAGCACTGCGCGATTCACGGACGGCGTCGTTGTACCGACGGGCGTGAAACAGAATCATCGATACCCTGACGCCCGAGATACCGACAGGGTCCAGCGCCCGGGCACGCTGAACTTCGGCCACAGCTTCGTCCGCGCGTCCCTCGCATACCAGCCACAGAGCGAACCACGCGTGAGCGTCCGCGTCGTTCGGATTCAACGCGAGGGCGCGCCGATATTCCTCTCCCGCTTCTGTCCAGTGACCTTCTTCCTCGAGGACAAAGGCCAGCGCGTCGTGGGCTTCGACGAGATTCGGGTCGAGGTCCAGCGCCTTTCGAGCAAAGCTGATGACCTTCGGCCGCGTTGTCTCGGGAGGAACTCCGGAAAAGACCGTTCCGAGGGCGCTGTAAGCCTGCGCCAGACCCAGGTAAGCCGGTGCAAACGTCGCGTCCCTCTTGAGGGCATCGTCGAAATCGAGAATGCTTTGCTCTTCGCCGGCTCTGTTTCCCTGTCCTAGAGCATACCTGCCCTTCAGATAACTCTCGTAGACTTCAGGCGCAACCGGACGAGCAGAATTGAGCCGCTGGTGTTCCTCTCCTGTTACGGTAACTTCCACTTTTTCCGCGATGGTTTGCGCCAGTTCGCTCTCGAGACTGAGGGCGTCGCGCATCTCCCGGTCGTAGCTTTCTGACCAGAAGTGCTGGTCGGTAGCTCCGCGGATCAACTGAGCGGTGACGCGAATGCGATCGCCTTCCCGGATGACGGAGCCTTCAACGACAGCCTCCACACCCAGCGTTTTGGCGATCTCAGGTATGGATAGCTGAGAGTTCCTGAAGCGGATAACCGAGGTGTGCGAGGTCACGTGGAGATTGTGGATGTTCGCGAGGCGCCCAATGAGGGCCTCGCTGATGCCGTCGGCCAGGTAATCCTGCGCAGGATCCCCCGACAAATTCCGCAGAGGCAACACGGCTATCGACCGAATTCCAGTCTCACCCGCAGCGGGTGCGCGATGCCGGAACAGGAGCCACGCAGCTGCCAGGACACCGAGGCAAAGAATTGTGGCGAGCGCGAATCGTAACGGAATTCTCCGCGCGGGCCTTGCGCCATATTCCTGTGGGATGATCGGGGGCGGCTCGACGGGGGGCTTCTCTTCGGTTTCTTCCAAACGCGCGCGTCGACTTTGGATCCAGCCGTCGAGCTCCTCAGTCAAGGCATAGACGGAGCCGCGCTTTTCGTGCAAATGCCGATGGACCGGCATCCCTTCTCGCTTCTCCCAGCGTTGAACGGTTGTGACATCGCGGTTCACATAAGCCGCGATTTCCTTCCACGAATCGAGCCGCTTGTCAGACGGTTTTTCTACGGGCGGAATTTCGAACGAAGGCACACCCATATCGACCTCCGACTCGACCCAGCTGGTCCTCGCTCGTCGCTGGGGGAATTTGTCAATTTTAACCCTGAGTGTCGAGACCGCAATAGACGGTATTTGACGGCAAGTCGCCGTCCTGCGACTTGCCGCTTGCATGGCAATGCTGAATACACCATGGTGTCCCCAGTTCAGGTGTGAGGTCGCGGAGGTTTGCCCCTCATTGCGTCGAGTCCCACAAAGAAAGGCTGTGGGAATGGCCTTTTGGCGGGAGTCTGTGAATTCTCTGTGACCGGGCGCCATCTCAAGACTGGAGATATCTCATGAAAAGCAAAATCCTGGCTTCGGCCGTATACGTGTCATCCCTTCTCCTGCTGTTCTCAGGCATGTCCGTTTTGGCCCAGAACGGCAAGCCAGTCCACTTCACCGGCCTGATCAATGACTATTCCCCCGCAACTGTCAAAGGAGGACCCTGGGAGATGCATGGCCAGTGGAGAATGGACCTGCACTCTGAATGGCGCGGCGAAGTAACCACCATCGCCGATTTTTCCGCCGACATGACGATGTCGGGCTATGGGACCACGGCGGGCGTTGCGGATGCGACCAAAGGCGGCCTGAACGCACACACGCACCATATCAAGCTAACCAACCAAACGGTTACCTGGAACATGGACGGCTGTCCGGTGGTCAGTCCCGCCACCACAGCGGGGTTTCAAATCAATGGAACGGTGAGTCTGGTGACCGGGAACGGAAGCAACGCTCCCTTTGAGACAACGCCGCCGTCCTCCACGCTGCAAGTCTGCGTCACCGGAGGGGACGAAGTATCGTACTCGAACGTTTCGCTGGTCTTCGGTGCACCCGCGACAAGCCATTTTGGTTCGCAGGCAATTCATGGCGTCGTGCGTACCGCAACAGCCGACCCGCAATAGAGGCGTTCGTGACGAACAAGAATGAGGGATAACCGTCTCCCTCTGGTTCCGGGTTGCCGATTGGTTCGGCGGCAACCCGGCCGCAGGCGCTCGTCGGCACCCTGCTTCTCTCATTGCTCCACGCATTGGTTCCTTTGCGAATCAATGCGCGCCGCGGCGCACAATGGAATTGTCTTGATAGCCGCCCACTTCGCGTGGCCTCTCTCGGATCTCCGTGGGAGGCCCTTCCTGGCTTAGACCGGATGGGCACCCCCCCCCCCCATGTCTCGGAAATGAGGCAACTCTCCGGTATCTACGTCACCGTAATCCTTCGCAAATCCTCACCAACACATGTATCCGCCAACACGATTGTTCCACGTGGAACAATTTCCGCGCCCGACACGGTTCCAAATCAGCCACGCGAAGCGTTTGCCTGGACGGCGGGTCCCCTAGAATTGTTCCACGTGGAACAATTGCAGCGATCGCGGCCAAGCGACGGCACGTCCTACAGAGGCCGGCTCGCGCCGTCACCCACCGGCTATCTGCACATCGGCCACGCACGCACTTTCTTTGTGGCTTGGCAGCGAGCAAAGCAGGCGAATGGAGCCCTCGTCCTGCGCATGGAAGACCTCGATCCCGAACGCAGCCGCGCGGCTTATGCCGAAGCCGCAATAGAAGATTTGCGCTGGCTCGGGCTAAGTTGGCAGGAAGGCCCTGACGTCGGCGGTCCGTGCGCCCCCTATGCGCAGAGCCAACGATCCAAGATCTACAGCGCTGCGTGGCAGAAACTCCTCGATGGCGGATTCGTCTATCCCTGCCGCTGCTCCCGCAAAGATCTCGCTGCGGCCCTCAGCGCTCCGCATGAAGGCGCTGATCTGGATCCGCTCGACGACGAGCCAATCTATCCAGGTACCTGCCGCGCATTGCATGCAGCAGACTCTTGGGGCAGTGCATCAGTCGATCAAAAATCTCTCACCGCCAACTGGCGCTTTCGCGTGCCCGACGGCGAAGCGATCGACTTCCATGACCTCAACCTTGGTCCGCAGCGTTTCATCGCCGGCAAGGACCTTGGCGACTTCGTCGTATACCGGCGGGACGGTGTTCCGAGCTATCAGCTCGCGTGCGTCGCTGATGACGCGGCGATGCGCATCACTGAAGTCGTCCGCGGCGCCGACCTGCTTAAGTCCACGGCGCGCCAGATCCTGCTCAACCGCGCCCTCAGCTTCCCGAATCCAGCCTGGTTTCATTGCGGACTGGTCGCTGATCGCGAAGGCCGCCGCCTGGCCAAGCGCCATGACGCACTCAGCATTCGCACCCTGCGCGAGCGCGGCTTTTCTCCAGCGGAAGTCCTGCCTGCAGATTTGTCGGTAGTCGAGAGCGGAATTGCAAGGAAGCAATAGAAAAGGCGCGGCCATCATGGCCGCGCCTTCTGTCTCAGTCCCGCTGACTCGGTGTTACTGATGCTTGATGAACTTGCCGGATTGCAGCTCGCGCATCGCCTGCTCGAGTTCAGCCTGCGTGTTCATCACGATTGGACCGTACCACGCGACCGGCTCCTCCAGTGGTTTCCCGGAGACAAGCAGGAAGCGAATGCCTTCGGGTCCGGCCTGCACCACAATCTCGTCGCCGCGATCAAAGAGGACGAGCGAATGGTTTTTCGCATCGTACTTCGCCTCGGCGTTCGGATCGACCGCAGACTCCGTCAGCACAGCCTTCGGATCCGACGCGTCGCGGAAAGTTCCTGAACCCGCGAAGACATACGCAAAAGCGTTCCGCGTCGTCTCGACTTGAATGCGGCGGAGCTTATTCGGTGGCACTGAGATGTCGACGTAGCTGGGGTCCGCGGCGACGCCTTCCACAGGGCCCGTTTTCCCCCAGAACGACCCGCAAATGATGCGAGCTTTCGTGCCGTCATCCTCCGTCACTTCGGGGATCGCGGCCGAGGGAATGTCCTGGTAGCGCGGGTCCGTCATCTTGAGCGAGGCGGGCAGGTTGGCCCACAGCTGGAAGCCGTGCATGCGCCCGCGCTCATCGCCCTTCGGCATCTCCTGGTGCAGAATGCCGCTACCGGCCGTCATCCACTGCACGTCGCCCGCCGTCATGCGGCCCTTGTTTCCCAGGCTGTCGCCGTGCGCCACTTCGCCCGCCAGCACATAGGTGATGGTCTCGATGCCGCGGTGCGGATGCCACGGAAAACCGGCCAAATAATCCGCCGGGTTCTCATTGCGGAAGTCGTCCAGCAACAGGAACGGATCGAATTCCTTGGTTTTGCCGAAACCAAAGGCACGCTGCAACTTGACGCCTGCACCTTCCAGGGTGGGCTTGGTTTCAAGAATCTGCTTCACGGCTCGCAGAGACATCGGGACCTCCTCTTGAGCAACTATGGGGAATTGCTCACTTTCATTCAATTAGATTCACAAGGAAGATATTCGTTGCAACAACTAATCTGCCTGATCCACAGGCTTCTCAGTCAACCGCAAGGATAGTCCGGGTTCAGGCCTAGCTGTCCGCATTTGAACGGCGGCATGCGAATCCGCACAGTTCCTGCCGGGTTTTCCGAGACACGCCGCTGATTCTGTTGCGGTTCCACTGACTTGGGAGCGGAACTCAAATTGCTGCGGTTCCGAAAGGGATTTCTGTCTGTGTGGAGGCCGGCCATGCCCCTTTCCCAGGATCTTTCCTACGCCTTTCGACAACTGCTGCGGCATCGCGTCTATGCGCTCACCGCAATCGCCTCCATGGCCCTCGGCATCGGCGCAACGGCCGCCGTCTATAGCGTGCTCTACGGCGTGCTCATCGACCCATATCCTTACCGCGATGCCAAGCGACTGGCATTTGTCACCATCCGCACAAAACAGGGTCGCGGCGAAATTCCCTTCACGGTTGCGGAGGCTGACCAGCTCCAGAAGACGAAATCCGTCGAATCCGTCCTGCTGCAGAACGACGAGAGCATGGTGGCTACCGACGGCGAAATACCCCAATCGGTCAAGGTACTCGACATCTCGGGAGGCGGATTTGAGGTGCTTGGGGCTCCGCCGCTGATGGGGCGGATTTTCACGGCCGCCGAAATGCGCGAGGGAGTTGCACCTCCGCCGGTTGCCGTGATCAGCTACCTGTTTTGGAAGTCGCATTTCGCATCGGACCCGAACGTGTTGGGGAAGCTGCTCGAACTGAACCAACACAAGTACACGGTGATCGGCGTGGTGGGCCCACGTTTCACCTGGCACGACTCCGAAGTCTACTTACCGATGCCTGTTCCCACGGATGCCAAGCAGCGCTTTGAAACGCTGGTGCGGCTCAGGCCCGGTGTCTCGACCAGTGCAGCATCCAGCGAGTTAGCCAGCATGGTCGTCCAAGCTGGCCGTGCCGAGCCTACCCTGCTGCCGCATGACGGCTACACCATTCGGGTGGAGACACTCAACGATTGGCTGCTCGGCCAGTTCAAGGGCACATTGATGGTGCTGTTTGCCGCAGTGGCTCTCCTGCTGCTCATTGGTTGTGGCAACGTGTCGATCCTGATGCTGGCGCGAGGCACGGCACGATTGCAGGAGCTGGCGACGCGCCTGGCCGTCGGCGCATCAAGAGCGCGTGTCGTGCGTCAGTTGTTGACCGAGTCGGTGCTTCTCGCCCTAACGGGCGGCGTTCTAGGGATGACGCTCGCGTACGCTGCCACCCACCTGATCGTGGGCCTTCTGCCCGAGTACTCCATTCCGCACGAAGTCGTGATTCGCCTCAATGTTCCCGTGCTTCTCTTCAGCACGGCGGTCTCGGTGATCGTGGGAATTCTTGCCGGGCTCTCGCCGGCGCTACAATTCTCAAGCCCGCACATCAGCCAGATGGTGCAATCCTCGGGCACACGCAGCACCACGTCGCATGGAGCACGGACGCGCATGGTACTCATCGCAGGACAGATTACTCTGACCGTTCTGATGCTGGCCGGAGCAGGCGCGGCGATTCGGAACTTCACCCAGGCGTTTGCCGCTCACCTGGGTTTTGATATCCATAACGTTCTACTGCTCGATCTCCAATTCCCCGAGAAGACCTTCACGACCTGGGAAGGCGGCGTGAGCTATCACGATGCGCTGCTAGAAAGGGTCAAGGCTACGCCTGGGGTTTCCTCTGCCGCGAGTATCGTTGCGGGCCTCCCACCCAACAACCGCTGGCTGCAACCGGTCGAGATCGTTGGTCGCCCGCTTGACTCAGGAAGCCAGAGCACCGTAGGGATGGTGAGCGCGGACTATTTTTCTGTACTCCATATTCCGTTGCTCGAAGGGCGCACCTTTACGCACGAAGAAGTGAAGCGTGGAGCTGCCTTGGCAATTGTCAACAAGACGTTTGTCGATCGTTATTTTAGTGGCGGCAATCCGATGGGGCGAATGATTCGGCCCACACGCATCTCGCAGCTGCCCAGCAACCTGCTGCTGGCGCCGAGCCTTAAGCAGGCGTATCAGGTCATCGGAGTCGTTGGAGACACGCGCAACGACGGACTACACCGCCCCATTCTCCCCCAGGTGTATCTCCCTTCCACAATGATTGTGGTTCCGGCCGATGATATCCTCGTTCGCACTTCGGGCAACCCCGACGCGCTCGCCCATGCACTCAGCGTCAATATCCGCGCTTTCAATCAGAATCAGGCTGTCTCCAGGGCGCAAAGCTACGATGAGTTCTTCTCGATGTTCGTCTGGTCACATGAGCGGTTCATTGCGGCACTGTTCGGCGTGTTCTCGTTTGTGGCGCTGGGGCTGGCGGCCATCGGCATTTCGAGCGTCGTAGCCTATTCAGTGGAGCAGCGGACCCGCGAGTTTGGCATTCGCATGGCTCTCGGTGCCCCGCAATGGAACGTTCTACTGTTGACTCTCGCTTCGACCGCACGCACTATCGGGATAGGACTGGTTCTCGGAATCCTGCTGAGCGTTGCCTTGAGCGACTGGGTGCAGCGATGGACAGAGAGCAGCATGCGCGATGCTTCGGTGCTTGGGTCAATCGCCGCTGTTTTCCTGCTGGCTTCGGCGATCGCTAGCTTGCTACCCGCACGCCGGAGTACCCGCATTGATCCCATGATTGCGTTGCGGGACAACTGATCGCGTCCTCTGGACATTTGCTTGCGCGGAAAGACAGCATCGGCCTAGCCTTCTCTTTGCATTACGAACTGCCGCGCAGCCAGCAGGATTGCGGCGGACCCCATGGCGGTGAGCACCAGTCCATCAAGCCAGACGTCCCCTAAGCCGGCTCCGCGCAAGATGATTCCACGCAGGATCCGAATGTAGTACGTGGTGGGAATCACCCGGCTGATGACCTGGAAGATGGGCGGCATATTCTCGATGAGGAAGATATAGCCGGAGAGAAAGATCGAGGGCAGGATGGTGCCCATGGCCAGTTGAAAGGCCTCGGCCTGGGTGCGCGCCTTGGTCGAAATCAGCAGGCCGATGCCGAGTACAGTGAGCAGAAATGGCAACGAAAGCGCCAGCAGAAGAAAAACGTTCCCGTGAATCGGAACCTGGAAGACGATCCGCATCACGGCGAGAATGGCGCAGAGTTCAAGGAAGGCGAGTACGCCATAGGGAATCATCTTCCCCACCATGAGGCCCAGTGGAGCCACCGGTGTCATCGTCAACTGCTCCAGCGTGCCTCGTTCCCGCTCGCGCACCAGGCTGAGCGCAATGAGCAGGATGGTCATGACCTGGAGCAGAATGCCGACCAGCCCGGGGACAAAAAAATTCGCCGATCGGGTGGCCGGATTATAGAGAACCGAGGGCCGAACTTCGATCGGCAAATTGCCTTCGGGCAAAACCTGCGCAAGGGATTGTTGAAGCGCAACCCCCGTAGACGTACTGACTGCCTGGGCGGCCACCGTGGAATCCGACCCATCGACCAGCACAAGAACAGATGCCGTCGAACCATCGAGCACATGGCGTGCGTAATCGTAAGGAATCCGGATACCGACACGCGCGCGGCCGCTGCGAATGAATGCATACATTTCGTCCTGCGATTGTACGTATCCGCGCAGAGCAAACACATCGGAAGCGGCAAAGCGCTGCAGCAGGCTCCGGCTCGCCTGCGTTTGCGATTCGTCCATTACGACGGTTGCGATCTGCCGGATGTTGGTATCAATGGCAAATCCAAAAAGGAACAACTGCAGCATGGGAATCAGGAGAGCAAAGAACAGCGTTCCTCGATCGCGCACGATGTGCAGCGCCTCTTTGCGGCAAACCGGGATGAGTCCGCGGAACAGGCGCTTCATTGCGAACTCTCCATGATTTTGTAGGTGAGGGTGACAAAGATGTCTTCGAGCGAAGGCGTGATGGTTTCAATCGACGCTTCCGGCAGGCGTGCGCGCAGAGCCTCCATCTGGCGCGTCTCGACAAGCGCGTGAATCGATTGGCCAAAGATTGTTGCTTCGCGCACGCCTGCAATCTTGCGTACGGAGTCAAGAATCGCCGACGCATTCGCCGTCTTGATTTGAATGCGCGCAGTATCGGGCGGATTCGCGTCAGGAAGGCGCTGCAGTTCAGCGACCGTGCCGATTGCGACGAGCTTCGACATGTAGATATAGCCAACGCGGCCGCAGCGCTCGGCTTCATCCATATAATGCGTGGTGACGAAGAAAGTCACACCCTGGCCGGAGAGCCGGAAAAGCAGATCCCACAAGGCGCGGCGCGCGACGGGGTCGATGCCTGCGGTTGGCTCATCGAGAAACACCACCTCCGGCGAGTGAATGATGGCGCATGCCAAGGCCAGGCGCTGCTTCCATCCGCCGGAGAGCTGGCCGGCGCGGCGCTTGAGATAGTGCTCGATCCCGGTGAGGGCCAGCATTTCCTGTTTGCGCTGTTCTGCTTTCTCGCCGTGAATTCCGTAGACGCCTGCGTAGAAGCCGATGTTCTCTTCGACCGTCAGGTCTTCGTAGAGCCCGAATTTCTGCGACATATAACCGACCCGGCATTTGATCTCGGCGGCGTGTTGGCGAACTTCCATTCCAAGAATGGTTCCACCGCCTTCACTTGGTCGCAGAAGGCCGCACAGGGCCTTGATGATGGTTGTTTTGCCGGACCCGTTGGGACCAAGGAAGCCGAAGATTTCGCCCTTCTCGACTGAAAAGCTGACGTCGTTTACCGCGGTGAAGGATCCGAAACGAATGGTCAGGTGCTCGGCTGTAATCGCGGCCGTCATTGCAAGCGCACCGTGGCCGACATGCCGGACTTGAGGATTCCCCGCGCATTATCGACGTAGACTTTTGCGCCGAAGACCTGGTGCTCGCGGTCGCTGCGCGTTTGCACATTGCGCGGCAGAAATTCCGCTTCAGGTGAAATTTGCCGGATGTGGCCGGTGAAGGCTTGCCCGGAGAAGCTATCCACACGGACCGATGCCGCTTGGCCAAGGTGCGCGTGGGCCAGGTCGGTCTCAGGCAAATAGACCTTCACCCAAAGCTGCGACGGCTCGAGCATAGTGACCACAATGCGCCCAGGAGGAACCAGGTCCCCTGGCCGAATGCTGACCACTTCAACGGTGGCATCGGCGGGAGCGATGAGTTCCGCCTCCTTCAGACGCGCATCCAGCTCAGCCTCGCTGCTCTGTGCCTGGGCGAGTTTGCCGCGCGCTGCAGCGATGTCTTCTTTGCGGAACCCCTTGCGCGCGAGAACTGCGGCCGATTGCGCCTGCGCGAAACGTGCCTGCGCAGAACGCAAATCCTCTGGCCGCGTTCCAGCCTGGAGAAGCGCCAGCCGTTGCCGCGCCGACTCCGCTCGTTGCGTGGCGGCATCGCGTTTGTCGCGCGCGTCGTCGAATTGCTGGCGTGAAATGGTGTCAGTGGCCACAAGCTTTTCCATGCGCCGGTAGAAGGCTTCAGCGTTGATGGCGTCCGCTTGTGCAGCGGCAAGATCCGCCTGCGCCTGATCAATCTCCTGCTTGCGGGGACCATTTTGCGCGGCTTCAAACGCGGCCTTCTGCGCCGATGCAGTAGCTTCGGCTTCTGCGATCTCCTCTGGTCGATTGCCGCGCAGCATCCGATCGAGGTCGGCTTGCGATTGGGCGACCTGGGCCGCCGCCTGCGCACGCTGAGCTTTCAGTTCATCGCATTCAAAACGCACAAGGATAGTTCCGGCCTTGACCGACTGCCCCTCTTCGACGAAGACATTGGTTACGCGCCCGCCGATCTTTGAGCCGATCCGAATCTCTCGTGTTTCGACCGTGCCGGAATACTCGAATCTGTGCTGCCTCTGAACAATCGAGTACACACTCCAAAGGACGATGAGGAGGACGACGGCGCCCGCTGCAATAGCGACCCGGCGGCGGTTCATGACGCACCTTCCACCACCAGCTGCAAACGATCGCGCATGGTATCGACAAGCCAATGCTCAGGGACGCCGTCGCGCAGCAGCCACTCCAGCATGGTTGCCAGGTACACGGCGAACAGGGTTTCAGCAAGCAGCCTGGACTTTTTCTTTTTGCCAAGAACGGCTTTGAGGCTCTGTGTCAGCACCTCGATTGCGTGTTCCCGAGCCACCAGCAAAAGGCCGCGCGATGCCTGCCCGAATACAGTTTCGAGCAGCAGTTTCTTCGACCGTGCGCTGATGCGGGCATTCTCCTTCGTCAGCTTCAACAGCAACTCCAGCACGTTGTCCATTGTGGGAGCGTCGCTGGCGCTGAGAGCCTCGGACAAAATGCTCTTGAGCCGTTCGGCGCGCGCTTCCGCAATGTAGCGAAGAAGGATGTCTTTTTGCGGGAAGTAGTTGAAGAAGGTAGCGCGCGACACACCAGCGGCCTCCGCAATCTTCTCGACAGGCACTTCTTCGTAACCGTGTTTGCCGAAGAGGTCGAAGGCGACACGCACAATCTCAGCTCGCGTTTGCTCCTTTTGCCGATCCCGCAGAAGGACTGGACGTGAGTTCATCTTTTAGATTGTAGTCTAAAGTATAGACTTGAGTAAAAGGAAATACCGGCAGTGAAGTCCGCTCGTATAAGGGGGGCCTCACAGCCGGCACGCGCAATCTTCGATTAACTGGGGAATTGTGGCCTGCGAGGCGACGGAGTCTTTTCATGCTTTGATGAACTGGACTTCGAGGCTGATGGTTACATCTTCGCCGACCAGCACACCGCCCGACTCGAGCGCGGCATTCCAGCTAAGACTAAAATCCTTGCGATTGATGCGGGCGGTCGCGGAGAGACCGATGCGCGTGTTGCCCCATGGGTCCTTCCCTGGTTCGCTCGGGCCTTCAACGGCAAAACTCACGGCGCGGATGACTCCGTGCAGGGTCAGCTCGCCCACCACGGCATGCTCGCCGGGGGCGGTGCGACCGACCTCGGTGGACTTGAAGGTGAAGGTAGGAAACTTTTCAGCGTCGAAAAAGTCGGCGCTCTTCAGATGGGCATCGCGCTGCTCGTCGCCGGTGCTGAGTGTAGCGACGGGGACAACCGCCTCGACCGCCGAGCGGGCGGGGTCGGCCTTGTCCAGTGTGAGCATCCCACTGATTCCAGAGAACTTACCATTCACATTGGAAATCATCATGTGCTTGACTTTGAATTCGGCGGAAGAGTGGGCGGGATCGATCTTCCAGGTTGATACGGCGGATGCGGACGCGGTGGCGGTCATACGGGTCTACTCCTTTTCATCTTTTTGGATGCGGGAGCAGGATATTCGTTGCAACAACTATTCGCTCAAAGCGTGAATTTTCCAGAAGCGATGGTGGCATTCTCCTCTTCGCGGGTTGCCATTTCGTTTTCGCTTAGCTACTGGTCGAAGCGGACGGGCAGTCGACGTTGGTCCTACGCAAGCAGCATCGCGTAGAACGCGTCGTGCCCGGTGTGGAGATCGCGTCCGCAGGAGACAGCGACCGTCGTCGAAAAGACGCGCAGCGTCACTTGTGCGCCTGCATCGAAGAGCCAATCGTGCGAGCCTAATGCCGTTCCAGGATCAGTGATCTTGCCGATGTCGAGAAGCGGTCCCAGCTTCAGGGCAATCAGTTCATTACTGTAGATGTTTTTGTCAGTCTCCAAAGAGTGTAGAAAGTAGTTGCGCCCCAGCGGCGCTGAGCCTTTGCGGCCGTCGCGTGTGCCGATGTGCGCGTGCATGGGCAGGGCGTTGTCGCGCTCGAGACCGAGCATGAACAGCTCGTCCTTCGCGGTTGAAGGCTAGCTTTGCAGCTGCGCTTAAGGAATGCCCTGCATCCATCGAGCCGCGAAAAACCGACTCGCGCGAGTGATCCACCTTTCTGAATGGCTTGAATAAATCGATTGAATTCCGCACACGGCCGTCCCACCTCGGTACTCCTCTCGCCGGTTACGATTTGATGCGAGGAAAAGTCAGAGGAGGGATTGAATTTGAAGGTTGCGACCTTGATCCTTCTAGTTGTGGCTCCCCCACAACGTGTCACAGCAAGATGATCGCAGTTTTCATGTCGCTCAATTTATGAACGGGCCCGGAGGGAGTTACATATGGAAGTCAATATCTCCAGAATTCAAAGCAAGATTAAGAAGAACGTGTTGGCCGATTGCGGCCAATCCATGACCGAGTACGGCCTCCTCTGCGCTCTCGTCGCTTTTGGTGCAACTGCCGGTTATCGCGGGTTGGCGATAGAAGTCGGGGTTGCATATACACATGTTTCTTCCTTGTTCACCGATGCCTTCGGCTCAGGAAGCGGCGGTAATGGTGGAGATAACGGCGGTGGTAACAGCGGCAACAACGGCGGCGGCAACAACGGTGGTGATAACGGCGGCCAAAAAGGTGGGGGCGGGAATGGCGGTGGTGGCTACGGCGGGAATGGTGGTGGTGGCAACGGCGGCAACGGCGGGAATGGCGGCGGCGGAAAAGGCGGTCATGGAGGCCACTAGAGCACGTGGCGGGCCGCAAGGTTCGCTCACCAAAGATTCCAGGAAGAGCTGAGACGAAATGAACTCGGCATCTGCCGGTTCTCAAGATCCTCAGATCCGAATCGCCTGGAGAGAGGCGTTCGGAGGAACGAGTTCTGAGGGATAAAAATAGATTAGAAATATTCAGGGGGTACCAAGCGGGCTCTCGGCTTTACCCAAGGCCGGGGGCTCGTTTGGGCAAAATTCGCGACTTCAACGGTTGAAAGATCCATTAGACGGCAGCCGCGATGCAGGACTCCGGACGGTCCCGCTGGATAGGCGGCTCAATGGCAGTCTCGCTTGTCGTCTCAACGAATAGATCGAAAAGAACTGTGTATAGTCCCTGGCGGCTGGCCAGGCTCTTGCGGCGCGCTCTTAGAAACTTGAAACGAAACGGCGAACAGGATTCGGCGCGCATCAGGAATGCCGGCGAGAAGTATTCGTGAGCATCCGCGATGGCCGCGATGATGAGCGAGCGCCAGCTCATCTGAAGCAAATCTTTCAGCCGGTCTGAACCGTTCGATAGGCGACGCATGCGCGTCGCGACAGTTTCGCAAAAGCTCAGCAGCCGCAGGACAAGACCGTCCAGAGGTTCGCCTTGTTCGACCGCGCGCGTAAAGAGCGTGAGAGAACCGCGTCGCAAGTCGTCGCGCACATCCTGCAGATCATCTCCCAGTTGCAACAGAGCGCCCCATTCAAAGGCGACCTCGCTTTCCTCTTCAGTCATCCAGCCGCGGGCCAGGGCAGCGTCGGCCAATACGGATGTGCCGCCTTTCGCGAAGCTCAAGCGCAGAAGCTCTGCGTCGCGTAAGGATTCGTTGCGCTGTTGTGCAATGCTGTCCTCCTGCGCTTGGTGAATGGCCAGCAGACATTCAAAAACCGCGGGGAATTGATGGCGAGAATATTGCCCCTCGATCATCCCCACCAGTGCCCATACCGCCGCTTCATGCGGGTTCAGCGGAGGCGCAAAGTTTCCGCGCAGCCGTTCGCGAAACCGTTCGCTGAAGGCAAGCTTGGCCTTGGTGGGAACGGCCGCGTCGTCGAGATAATTGTCGGTATACGGATAGAGGAGGCTGTAGCCGAGGATTGACGGCGTAATGCTGGAAGGCATTCCAAGCAGGGGTTGCAGGCCACAGGCGGTCCATGCGTTGCGGCAAGCCTGAATCGTGTCGGCCTGGCTCAGGGTTGCGTCGAACTCCCGTGTCCGCCGCGCAAACTCGATGCCAGCAGGAAGAAAGTCGCCGGTGAGGAGTGCGGTGGATTCGCGCTCAAGGTCGAGCGCGTTCGCGGCGAACTGACCGAAGGAGGCGATGAGGCGCGCTTGCGTCTCGGCGCGGGCTGCAATCGTACGCGGAGCGTGACGTGCCTCCCACTCGACCGCTCGCAATTCGGCGTCGTAGGCGATTTCGCGCGCCTCGTGATCTCTGCGGCTGTATTGCGGGTCAAGCGATACTGGCTCGGGAGCGCATTCATTCCACAGAGCCGCGCAACGGGACCCCTGCGACTCGACCCACAAACCGTTGTAGCCGTTTCCCATCTCGCCGTCGTTACCCCTCTTGCCGTAGGAATACGGATTGCGGACGGTGGGGGTTCCATGGCGAGGTCCGAATGAGAAATGGCGTCGTCCTGGAAGGAGCCGGCCTCATGAGACGCGGCCTTCTTATCCACCGCGTCCACATCGGGTGCTCAACTCGGGCCTTATCCTCATCTATAGAAACCCGCACGTGAGTGACTTCGCCCAAAGCGTGAAGCAACAGGCCGACATCGTCAAGATTGTCGAAGGGTATATTCGTCTGCGTAAAGCGGGCGGCCAGAACTTTCAGGGGCTCTGTCCGTTCCACAAGGAGAAATCCCCCTCGTTTTCGGTGCACGCTGTGCGGCAATACTACTATTGCTTCGGTTGCCACGAAGCCGGCGATGTCTTCAAATTTGTGGAGAAGATGGAGAAGGTCGGCTTCCCCGAAGCGGTCCTGATTGTGGCGCAGAAATGCGGAATTCCACTGCCGAAGCGGGAGTTTTCTTCTCCGGAGGAAGCGGCTGAAGCTCGGCTGCGCGGTAAGCTGCTGGATTTGCACGAGTCGGCGGCGAGCTGGTTTGAAGAGCAGCTCCGCGGACCTGAAGGCGCAGTCGCGCGCGAGTATCTAGCTGGGCGGGGCTTGACCCCAGAGGGGATCAAGGCTTTCCGCATCGGCTATGCGCCGGACAGCTTCAATGCGCTGCGCGATCGACTGAGCGGGATGGCGGACAACGAAACGCTGCGTGCTTCCGGACTCTTCGCCTGGAAGGAACAGGGCGATGGGAGCCAGGGAGCCATTTATGACCGGTTCCGCAAGCGCGTGACGTTCCCTATCTGCAATGAGAGCGGGCGTGTGATCGCCTTCACCGCGCGGGCCCTCGAAACCGGTGAGAAACCGGGCGCCAAATACATCAATTCCCCGGAGACGGCTCTCTACACAAAAGGTCTCGTCCTGTTCAATCTCGACAAAGCGAAGACGGCGATCCGCCAGGTTGAATTTGCGCTGCTGGTCGAAGGACAGATGGACTGCATCAGCGTCTACCTGCGAGGAATTCAGAACGTGATCGCCACCAGCGGGACGGCTTTTACGGAACAGCAGGTAGCGATTCTCAAGCGGCACACGTCGAACGTGGCTGTGAATTTCGATCCCGACACGGCGGGGGCCAACGCGGCTGAAAAGTCCATCGCTCTATTGACCGAGGAAGGCTTCACCATCAAGATTGTGACCCTCGAGGACGGCCTTGACCCGGACCGCTTCATTCGCGAACGAGGAGTGGAAGCGTACACGGCAGCGGTCCGGGCGGCGAGGCGCCAATCCGACTACCTGATCGAGCGTGCGCGGCAGATGTTTCCCGGCGCGAGCGCGGAGCAGAAAGTGAA
>Ga0187847_10001534_pt1 | contig 20434 bp, 12 predicted proteins | sample June2016WEW_4_10_FD_132458 | JGI IMG/M metagenome (GOLD analysis project Ga0187847, IMG submission 132458) | Peatland microbial communities from SPRUCE experiment site at the Marcell Experimental Forest, Minnesota, USA - June2016WEW_4_10 | ecosystem: Environmental > Terrestrial > Soil >...
GCCAGCACGGCGAGGCCAGCCAGACTAGTTGCAACCAGTCCAAATGGCCCTAACCACCTGATTTTGCCGCATTTCGAGGTGTCTTCCACCGATTTTATCCGGTTCTCTTCGTCCGACATCGCCGCCTCCCACCTTGCCTTTTAGAGTAGGACGAATTGCATCCCAAGGCAAACCATGAAGGTACGTAGGAGAAGTTAGAATTCGAGGCTATGTCCTTGAATATCCAGCATCTGCGAGCGGAGGCGCATCGGGACGTGTACTGCCGAACATTGCGAGGACATCCGGAACACGACTAGGCTGGAGAGTGGTGCGGTGCGCGAGGGCAGGGGAAAGTGTGCGCGCAACCGACAGGCGCACCACGATTGCGTTCGACTTGCCTTGGAAGCGGCTGATGAACAACAATTCTGTACCAACGCTACGGTGTATGGGCTGGGGACGAATATCCAGAAAACTACACTGCCAATAGGTAGTCAAGATAGGATAAACACTGGATTTTGGGCGGCAATCGCCCCATCATGAGCGACCCTTCAAATCACGTGAGCAGGAAAACGGGTTTCGGCGTTGCCGGGCCTCCGCTCGCAGAGGGCAATCGCGTACTTGAATCCATCGGCCGTCAGGAGAGCTTGCGTTCGCTTTTGGCTTTCTCCGATCTTCACGAACAAATTCATAAGGGGCATCCAAACGGCGGGGCAATCGCGGATTTCGACCTATTTCAGACTGAGCTCTTCGTTCTCGATGAAGTGCTGCAACTGGTCTGCAACCGCGCGCAAGCGCTCACCCATGCCGACGCCGTCATTATCGCGCTTGCGGACGGATCGCTGCCCACAGCTTCCGGCGACGGATCGCTTGCTGAAATCTCGAAGTTCGTGTGCCGCGCTGCTGCCGGCCCGTTGTCAATTGCGCCCGGCTTTCGTTTCGGCCCAGAGTCACAACTTCTTCGCGAATGTTTGGGCTTAGGAAGGATTCTTCACTGCGGAGATACAGCCAACGACTCGCGTGCCGAGTTTGACCTCACCCGCCGGGTGGGAGCCCTATCCACGGTGCTCGTTCCCTTACGGGGACGGCGTGATCGCCTGGGCCTACTGCAGGCTTTTTCGACAGAGCCGGGGGCATTCACGGATCAGCACATCCGCAACCTCGATCTTTTTACGGAACTGGTTCTAGCGGCGCTCCGGCCAGCGGATCAAGATCGCCGCTTCCACTGGCTCTCGGACGTGGCTGGGGATATCTTACAGGCTAAGCCAGCCGCGCCCTTGGCGCTGCGTACTGCCACGAAGGAAATCTCCCAAACCGACAGCGCCGGGATCGACTGTGAAGCAAGGGGAACGGAAGAACTCGGTAGTCAGACCCTCAGGACTGGCGCAATCGAGACTGAAGTCACTGCGGCACGCGCGGGAGGCGACGCATCGCCGGCGGTATTATCTGCTGCCGGCGCTAACGATCTTCAGCTTCCAACTCCGCCCGCGAATCTTCCCACTCCGAAATACTCCGAGCCCAAAGTTCCGGAATTCGCGCTCATCGCGTCCCCGCGTAGGAGTCTTTCATTCGCTATCAGTTCGCGCCCAGGACTGAGCGTTGTCCTGGGTCTGATGGCCGTCGCGGCACTTTTCTCGGCGGGCGTCTGGTGGGGCATGCGGGTTCACGCAAAGGATTCCGGTAGCAAGGCAACCGCATCTAAGACGCCCGGAAGCAGGCCGGAGCAAAGTAAAGTAGCGTTGGCGTCGCCGGCGAACTCATCCGACCCGGACAATCTTATGGATCCCACGCCACCGGCACAGCCGGCAGCTCTGGTGGCGTTGCCGGAAGACGAACTGGCAGCGCTCCCGAAAGTTACCGCCGTGCGTCACTGGTCGTCATCGGCCGGAACGACCGTAGTAATCGATATGCAGGACCAAGTGCCCTACGAAGTGCATCGGCTGGTTTCACCGGCAAGAATATATTTTGACCTGCACGATACCGTTCTCCCGCACGAATTGGTGGGCAAAACAATGGACGTGGGCGATGAGGCGCTCGCGAAAGTGCGGGTGGGGCAGCCGGTCGCCGGAGTAACGCGCGTGGTTCTCGATACCGCGGACGGATCGAATTTTTCGGTCAGTATGGAGACAAACCCCTACCGTCTGGTGGTCGAACTGCGAGGCACTACGAAATCAGCCGCGCTGAACACGCCGATGTCCGCGGCCCCAAAATCCGCTCCCTTGGCGGCGCTGACGGGCTCGACCTCAGTCCCGCCCCTGCCTGTCAAGACCGGCAAGTTCCGCATCGTTCTCGACGCCGGGCATGGGGGCTGGGACCTGGGCACAGTGGGACGCCAGGGATTGCTGGAGAAGGATCTGGTTCTCGATGTTACGCAGCGTCTGCGTAAATTATTGCAGACCCGGCTTGGATCCGAGGTTATGCTTACGCGCAGTGACGACCAGTACCTGCCGCTTGATCAGCGCGCGGATTTCGCCAATCAGGCGCAGGCCGATCTGTTCGTCTCCGTTCACGCCAATTACAGCAGTTCGGCGACCGCGCGCGGCGTGGAAACCTACTATACGAATTTTTTTGCCGCTCCGGGTTCCAAGGAACTGGAGAAACACGTGGATGGAACCACGGCGCAAGTAACTCCGGTCTCGCTCTCCGCCGGGGCTCTGCACGACAAGATTGAAGAGTCGCGGCGTCTGGCGACCAGTGTACAGCGCTCTCTTTACGCCACACTCGCGGCAAAGAGTCCTGACATCCGCGATCGCGGTATCAAGGATTCAGCCTTCGCGGTTCTTACCGGAACCACGATGCCCGCGATCCTGACCGAGATTTCATTCGTTAGTAGTCCCGCGGACGAGCACAACCTGCAAAGCGAGAGCTATCGCCAGCAGATCGCCGAAGCGCTTTATAAGGGGATCGCCCGCTATCAGGAATCTTCCCCGCGGGCGAAGGTGGCCCAATTGCAATCTGGCACGACGGCCCGGTAGCCTCTGAGGAAAATCGACTATTAGTTCGTATTTTTCACGCCTCCATATTTTTCCAGCCATTTCAGTTCTTCCCGCACCTTGATCTTTCCATGCCATGGATTCTTTTCGAGATCATGCCCTTCGCCTGGAAAAAGCAGCAGGTTGCTGGGGATGTTCAAGTGGTGCAGCGCGTGATCAAGGAGATAATTCTCAAGCGGTGGAACCCTAATATCATCTGCGCCCGAAACCATGTGTGTTGGAGTGCGAACTTTGTCGACATAGAAAATTGCGGCCTCGGTGTTGTATCGCTCCGGCTTCTCCCAGGGCGCTCCGCCCAGATAGAACGCGTCGTCCACGGTCGAGTCGTCGTTGCCCCAGTCGGCTACGTTCTCCACGCCGCCAGCGCCCGTGACCGCGGCCTTGAAACGCGTAGTCTGCGTAATCAGCCAATTTGTCATGTAACCGCCGTAGCTGTAACCGCCCACGGCCAGCCGGCTTTGATCGGCAATCCCGTCCTTCACGAGCGCATACACGCCCGAGAGAATATCGCGGCCGGGGACGGAAAACGGGTGGGGAGCGACGTCGAGCGCGAACTTATCGCCATAGCCCGTCGACCCGCGATAGTTTGGCTCGAATACCAGCCAGCCCTGCGTAGCCGCCATGCGGTCCCACTGGTACCAGTCGGCTTCGAAGTGGTTGCCGTCGGCGTCTTGCGGACCACCGTGAATCAACACAAACATCGGCAGGTTTTTTGCCTCAAACTTTCCCGGAGGATACATCAGCATTCCTTCGATTGGCGTCCCGTCGGCGGATGTCCAGCGATAGGGCTTCGCTTTCGGAAGGTCGCGCTCCGTGAACATCTTGTTGAATGCGGTAATCGGCCGCGCCGTGGCCAATTTGTCGGGCCCGTCCGCGATGTAAATTTCCGTCGGACGCTCGATCGCCGAGTACGTAAACGCAATGCGCCTCGAAGAGAGCTGCGAATTCGACGAAGACGAGGGCGACGACAGCGCGGGATTTCCATACGTCCCCGCCCAGCCCTCGTGCTTTACGATCGCGGACTTCGGACTCGCCTGCGAATAAAGTTGCACTTCCGTTCCGATTCGGCAGGCGCACAGCACCGACCCATCCGGCAGGGACGTGTAATGCACGACCTCGCCCGGAAAGTCCGCGAACCAGCGCTCCACGGCCCCGTTGTCGGCGTCCACCCAGTACAGGCGAGGCTGGGCATCTTCATATTTCCGTTCCAGCGATCCCTCGTTGATCTGGAAAACGATGTGGCGATTGTCCTGCGCCCATTCCAAATGCAATTCGACGGCTTCATTGTGCGTCAGCCGGCGGGGAATCGCCTCCGCCGCGCCCTGCTTCGAATCAAAATTCACGATATAGAGTTCGACGTCTTCCATATTTTCCTGGCGCTGCGATACCGAGTTGGTCAGGAAGGCCATGCGTTTACCGTCGGGCGCGACGCTGATTTCACTCACGCGCAGCGTCGTATGGGCGACGGCCACCGCGCCCGGCGTGCCGGCTGCGTCTTTTTCGTCGTCGCTCGATTCTCGCGATGCGACCGCGGCATGGCCGGCCAGCGCCTGATCGAGATGAATCTGGAAAATTACGTCGCCACGCTCATCGCCCCGATAACGGACGACGTCTTTCCAATCCCTTTTATGATCGTCGGTCTGTTGCTTCGACCACGGCTCGCGCGTCGCAAAGTAGATCGTCTTCGAGTCGGGCGACCAGCCAAACGCATGCACTTCCTCGCTGCCGGAGGTAATGGCAAAGGCTTCGCCGCCATTGGGAGAAATCAGGTAAAGCTGGGTGACGTCTTTTTCGGAGTCGTCTTTATCGTCGCCCCCCGCCGCGTCTTTGCCCTCGGTACCTTTTCGCTCCGAGAGAAATGCGATCCACTTTGAATCGGGCGACCACTGCGGCGAACTGTCGTGTCCAGATTGCGTCAGTTGAATCGGGCCGCCGGAGGGTTCGGCCGTTCGGTACAGCCAGAGTTCCTTGCGGAAGATCTGTTGATCCCAGTCGGCGCGCGAGGTTTCGATGACAACCGAGTTCCCATCCGGCGAAAACCTAAGATCCGGAAAATCCACCGAGTTGAAGAACTCGTCGAGCGTGAGTTTTGGCTTCGCGGCCTGTGCCAGCAGCGCGGAAGAGAGGAAATATATCAGCGAAGCAACCACACAGAATTGGCGCATGGAAGTTTTCAAGAACGAATCCCCAAAGATGGAATGTACAAAGTGAAACGTTGCAAACGAGCACCGGACGCGTTTCTCCCTCGGCCGTGCTTTACTAAAACTTCATACTGTCTACCGTCTCCACATCATCTTTCAACCCAAGGTATTCCCAGCGTTGCAACACAATGGGAACGTTGCCATTGAGCCATAGAAAATCGTGGAACGCCTGCAAATCGAACTTCTCCGCCTGTTGCCGGCGAGCCTCGGCAAGAAAGCGCATGATCTGCGTTTTTCCGATCTGGTAAGAGATTGCCTGACCGGGCGAGGACGCGAACATCTTTGCTTCACCGCGCGCAGTCTGCGAATCCATCGGCACCGTCTTCGCCAGGTACTCCGCAGCCTGCGCAATCGTAAATTCGCCCAGGGCCAGCTTCACGTCAACCTCCACGCGCAGCGCGCGCAGGCGCACCATGTTGTCGATGATCTCGCGCGATCGCGAACTGTTGTCAAACAGCCCAGCTTCAAGCAGCATCTCCTCCGAGTAAAAGCCAATGCCTTCGTTCGCGCCCGAATCGTAGTAGTGACGCCGGATCGGATCGGGATGGGCCCACGATAACGAAAGCTGAAAATAATGCCCGGGCACGCCTTCATGCACGATGCCGGTGCGCGGGTCCTTCGCGTCCGCCAGCGCAAAATATCCAAGGCGGGGGCTGGGCGGGTCGATATAGCGGACACCATTTTCTTTCAGACGGCTCACCGAAGTGAAATCGTCGGCCTCCCAAACGCCCTCGAGAGGCTTAATGAAATCGGGCATGGGCCGCCACGTATAGTGCTGCACCCACGCCGGCACGCTCAGAATTTTCTTCTCCACCAGATACTTTCGCACCGCCTCTTCATCGCGTCGCTCGCGCTCGATCTCTTCGTCAATCGATGCCGGCAACGGCAACTCGGCATCGCTCATGTGGTTATGCTCTTCGTACGTTTGAAATGAAACGGAGCGCGCCCACTCCTGGCGGCCAATCTCCAGGAGTTGCTCCGGCGAGTACGGCAGAAGCGCAACATTCCTGAGGAAGTACCGGTAGCCGCGCTCCCCGATCGCCGATTGGGGCGACATCGAATCGAGTTTGCCCGCCAGCCATTGCCGGTAGTCTTCTAAAGCTCGGATCGCGGCATCGGCGGCCGCATCAATTTGCATTTGCGAGTCGGGATCGACCAGCGGCTTCAGCGCATGAACCGACGCAAGCAGGCGGGCACGCACACCGCCCAACTGGTCGAGCGCGAGATCCGCGAAGGGCCGCACCGGCTCCGTCAGATTGCCGCGTGCTCCGCTCAGGATTTTCGGAAACTCGTTGAGCGTCGCCACGATATGGCGGCCGCGCTCCGGCGAAAACGGCGGCGGCACGAGCAGAAGATCGAAATACGCGCCCAGAGTTTGATCGAGATAAAAATTAGGATTTCTCTTCCACGCGCCCAGGTAATCCAATTCCCAGCGCGCCCGCGCAATGGCCGAGCCCATCAGCCGGTAGTCCAACTGCCGCGCAACGGGCTCTTTCGAAACATCGAGGGCCTTATAACGCTGCTCGAAATGTGCCACCTGTTGCCGGTACGACTCAACCGCCGCCGCCGACCAGTCCGGTATCCATCCCGCTGGCCGTTCCAAGCGCGGAATGTCGTCGGACGAGACGGGCATTTCCGTCGCGCGCCACGCCCAGAAATCTTTCGCCAGATCGTCCAGCGCGTCCGCCCGCGCGCTCTGCGCCCACAGGCTCGCGCACAAAATCGCAGCCACAACCAGTCTTCTCGACCGCGAGGTTCTCTCCCCTCGACTCATGGCGCCGTCGCCTCCGCATTGCGTAGCGCATCTTCCATCGTCTGGTTGCTGCGGACGTTCTCGTTCACGACGCGCCAGCCATCGTCATAGCTGCGAAAGCCCACGCTCGAACGGTAATGCACCCCGCTGTCATAAAGTGCCCCGCCCACCGGATTGAGCGCCACCCAATGCCATGTGAACTCAACGTCCGCGAAATTTCCGGCCTTGCTGATGCCGGTGATGGCGATCAGTTCGCGGCGCGCCGCCTGGATCGCGATGGGCCCATTGTCCGAAGAACCGTTCGCAATCGCAGGGCGGATCGTGTCCACCCCGAGCGGAGAAAGCGCCACATCCCAGCAGGGTGCGGGCTCAACGCCCGCTGGACAGGGCTGCTCGTCGCCGATGATCCATCCCCGGCGCTGCAGCACCATCGACTCCGGCGAAGTGAACTCTTTATTGGAGACCAGCCCCGTGGTCAACCAGAAAGTTTGCGGCGCTCGGAACGCCTCCGACGCGGAGATCAGGTCCGCCGCCAGCCTTCGCGTCAGAAAGTCGCGCGGCGAGCATCCGAGCCCGGCACACATCGACATGATGAGCAGCGCTGTTTTCGCGGTCCGCATGAATAAAGCTGCGAGGTGCGCGGCGCGCAGCAAAACCGATCCTGCCCGCCGCTTGTCTCTTAAAAGTTTGCAGTTATTGTCGCGAGAGGATTTTAACCAATTGGCCCTGTCTTCGGGGTAGAAAAGGAGTGGATGCAATCTGTCCACCGAATTTCTTTGACCAGCGCCCGGGCATCTGTGTCCCGCAGTTGGGGCACGCGCCCTCCGCGGTCAGCTTGTACTCTTCGATCCAGTATCCGCGGCGCCGGATTACTGTCTCCCCACAGTGATGGCAGCGCGTGTCCTCGAACTCGCCCACGGCTCCCGGCAGGTTCCCGCAATAGATGTAGCGCAGCCCGGCCTCGCGACCGATGGCCGCGGCGCGTAGCAGGTCTTCCGGCCGCGTATCTTCCGGCGAAACCATTTTGTAGTCCTGATGAAACGCGGTCACGTGCCAGGGAATATCCGGGGAAACTCCCGCGACAAACTCGGTCAGCCCGCGCAGTTCATCGTCGCTGTCATTGAAGCCGGGAATCAGCAGGGTCACGATCTCCAGCCAGATGCCCATCCGATGCAGGCTTCGGATCGTATCGAGGATCGGCTGCAGGCGTCCGCCCAGTTCGTGGTAGTGGCGTTCGTCAAAGCTCTTCAGATCCACCTTGTACAGATCGATCCACGGATGCAGATACTCCAGCACCTGCGCCGTTCCGTTGCCATTCGAAACAAAAGCCGTCTGCAAGCCGGCTTCGCGCGCGTGCCGGAATACCTCGACGGCCCACTCGCTGGTGATCAACGGCTCGTTATAAGTGCTCACAAGGACCTTGGCGCCCTGGCGGAGCGCGTCTTTCACCATCAACTCCGGATCCGCCTCGCGCGGCGCCGATATCGCCTCCGGATCGCGCAGCGCCTGCGACGTCACCCAGTTCTGGCAATACGAACAGTGCAGGTCGCAGCCCAGCATTCCAAAGCTGTAGGCGAGCGCCCCCGGATAGGCGTGGAAGAACGGCTTCTTCTCGATCGGATCGCACTGCACTCCCGCGACATAGCCGAACGGCACGTAGAGAACTCCACCGCGATTGAAGCGCACCTTGCAGACGCCCGGCTGTCCCTCAGGAATCGGGCAACAGTGCCCGCACGCAAAGCAGCGAATTCGATTGCGATCAATGGGTTCCCAGAGCGCGCGATCGCCTTCGCAAACGTGTTCGTCGAGAATCTCGCGCAGTATCGCCACGGTTACATTGTACGGCGGCTCTGGCCTCGGACTCTGAGCATTCGGCTTTGGACTGCCGCTACCTCTCCCACTCAACCCCGGCACACTGAACTTAGCGAACGACCGCGCTTGCCTCTGGCTTCGAGTATCGCTCGACCGCGCGCCGGTCGCCATGAATCTCGGGCATGAGCGCGCTCGAACTGATGGTCACCGGCCCGGAAACCACCGTCGCGTACCCAGTCGGCAGCGACGACCGGAACGGGCTCATCAGCATGTTCGCACTGCCGTCGGCATCGGCGGTGATCGAGAACACATACGTGTTCCCTCCAGCCAGCGGCGGCAGCGTGATCGAAGTTGCCGCCGTTGAGAGAGCCCCCCCGGTTGCCGCGTAAGTGGGAATCCCTCCGGCCGCGGTTTGAACATACGCGCGCACCGTGTACCCGAAAGGAGCCGTGCCCGTGGGCGCCGTCCAACTCAGGGTGACAACGTTCGAGTTGAGCGATGAGGCCCCGAAGAAGCTTCCGCCACTGATCGTGGGGCTCTGCACCGGCAACACAACCGGCGCCCGCGGCGTATTGGAAGGCGCAGCGGTTGCGCCGTCCGTGAGAATGAAGGTTGCAGTCGCCGACGAATCCGGCACCGGGATCGCAACCGTCGATTCCTGGCACAACGAAACCGTTCGCGCCCAGTTCGACGGGAACGGATCGCCATACGTTAGCGTCCCAAAATTCTCGTCCGTGGTGATCGCAGCTTGGGGGGCTGTCGGCGTGATCAAGGCAAACCCAGTCCCGGCGCAATTGGCGGTTCCAAGGGGGATGCCCTGCTCTGCCGTGCCAGCCAGCGTGAGGAATTGCGTGATTCCCGCCGGGGATGAGAGCGGCACCGAGCCGGTAGCCAGGCCCTGCGTGACATACATCTGCGCTGAAATCAGGAGCGCCGAACCGAACGGAACAGGAGTCGCCGGCGCCACATTGCTCAATAAAGGCCCCCATTGGGAGGCCCCGGGCACATTCACATCGATCGAGGCCGGAGTGCTGGCCTGCAACTGCTCCGTGATCGGATTCTGCTGGCCATCCACGAACGTCAACCCGGTCAGTATCGACGACGGACCGATCACCAGATTGTTGAGCGGTCCAAGCGGAGGAGCCGGAACGTACTGCAAGAGAAAGACCGTGCTGATCTTCGACCAGTCGATATCGAGATTGCCAACCGAAAGCGTCAGGTTGTCCAAACTGGTGCTGTTGGCATTGTCGATAAAAAGAGATTCCGGGACTCCCGAAACCGCCGCGTCGAAATAGACTGGCGTGAGTTCCCCCACGCTTTCCAGACCTGACAAATTAAACAGAAACGACGTGGATTGTGAAGTGCTGGTCGTGGGCAAAGGGCCGCCCGCGATGTTGCTGCCTGCATCGAAGGTGCTCACATTCGTCCAAAAAGCTTCTGCCGTTCCGATCTGCAGCCAGTAATAGCCAGCGGGAACATTCGGAATACTGAAGACTCCCGGAGAAGTAGCCGAGCCTTTCTGCACCGTAATCGATCCATCGGCATTCGTCCACATGGCGGACAGGTTGGCGCCAGCCGAAGCGAGTGCGGGAACCTGTACCGCCCCGCTCGCCTCCCAGTAGTTATTCACCCAGTTAACAGTGATCGTGCCGCCGGGTGTCACCATCCAGGATTGCGTCGCGGTCGCGCCAGATGTTGTCGTCGCGGTCACTTCAAAATTGTTCGAGACTCGCGATTGCGCCCCCGTCGGGGTCCACGAAATCGTACTCCCGCTGATGGTAGCCCCCGTTGGCCCGGTCGTTAATGCGAATGTCACACTCCCGCCAGAAGGATCAACCGCCGCCAGTTGATAGCTATAGGCCACGTCCTGCGTCGCTGCTGTCACCGGAACGCTTGTAAATATCGGAGCCGGTCCATGGGAGGATGAGCTTCCGCTGGAGCCGCAAGCCGTCAGGAGCACCAGACTCGCGGCTGTGCAAATGAAAACGGCGACGGCCGGAGCCAGACGTGCAGTTGAAAACGGGACGGAACGGGAAAGCCTGCCATTGCGCATAGTCAAGAACCTCCGCGAGCAAAGCGTCAGAGTTTTCTTTCCACTTGCGAGCGGCCAATTATAGCCCAATAACCGTCAGAATCTCCGCGGCTTGCCAACCGCGATTCCTGACATGGGATAACTAGCATAAAAGCATGCGGACATCGGGTATTTTGCTATGCGGTGAGTTACCGCGAGCCGGGATTGGGCTTGGCTTGTGTGCGCGAATGAAGCCAGGCTTCGGCCAGCTGGCGCGCACTTGAGACCTGGGATTGAGTCATCTGGGCGGAAAGGCCTTCCAGACGAGACTTACTATTCTCGTCGCCCTGGGCGAGTGCGAGTTGCGACCAGAAATAAGCTTTGGTGTAGTCCTGCGGGACGCCGCGGCCCGCCCAGTAGTAGGCGCCAAGGGTGGACTGGGCGCGAACATATCCTTGTTCCGCGGCGCGACGAAACCACTGCACAGCCTGCTCGTCGTTCCTGGGGACGGTGTCCCCGTCGTGGTAGAGAATTCCCAGTTGGTACTGGGCATCGGCATCTCCTTGCTGGCCAAGTTTCTTGAGGTCGTCGGGAGACAGCTTGCGGTTTCGCTGATCGCTTGCGTTCCGTAGCGAGAATGAGGACGCCTGTTCAGCAGTCGGTCGCGAATTTTGCGACGACTGTGGCAGCCATCGCCTCTGGATGGTGGGCGCGAGGACATAGCCCATAACCAAGGCGATCATGCCCAAAACCAGCAACAGGAGCGCGATTTGAATGAAGTAGGGCCGGCGGCCGGAAGCTTGCAGTTTGGCGTCGGGCATGGTCACGGGTGACTCCGGCATCTGTTGTTCCGAGCCGGACAATTTCAGAACCGACGCAGGTGGCATGTCGGCAGGCGGCCCAACTGGCGCGTCGGGCGAGTTTAATGAAAGAGGATTCGGCGGGCGGGATTCGGGCCGGTCCCAGCGTTCCGCGCTACTTTGCTTTGCAACGTCTCTTCCGGTTGTGCCCCCATCCGCGCTCGCCCGTTCAGTCGATCCCTGGTGCATCTTCGGTTCGATGGTTGTGGTCCCACCAGTGTCCGGCGGAAGTGGTCCATCTTCGATCGGATGATCTTCAATCTCGGAGACCAGTTGGGCTAGACGCTGCAGAATTGTTCCGTGGATCTCAGCGAAGCTTTGAGGATAGGGAGAGAATATTTCGAGCAATCCGATAACACCGGAAGTTCCGAATACAGGCGCGGCGACCAGGGAACCAATCCCCAGCATACGACAGACTTCCGCGTCGACACGAGGGTCAGTCTCCGGATCCGCACAAGAAACGAGGACGCCGTTGCGAACGCACTCCCCTGAAAGTCCAGCCTGGACATCAACTTCCGAACCGATAGGGGGAGCGGGATCGCCGGCTCGCGCGCGGCAGACTGTTCTTTCGGCGGTGCGAAGCGCCATGGCCGCTCCCGTCGCGCCGGTCAGGTTCAAGGCGCAGCGGGTAATGAACTCGAGGATGGAATCTGTGCCGCTGACAGGATCGAGGCCGCGAACCTCGCTCGGCTGTACTACGGCAGGCAGAGCTTGGCCAGGCGGAGTCTCGACGGCACGGGATTCACCGCCGCGCGACTGAATCTGACGCACAACGCGCCGGACTTGATCCAACGCGGAAAGCAAGTCGTCGCGATCCACGGGCGCGGGGGCGGTCGCCTGGACAACGGGCTCGACTACCGGATTCGAAGTCATCACAGGTGGTTGGGCAGAGGGCGACAAATCCGGCGAGGGTAACTCCTGAAGCGAGGACTCTTCCTTCCGTCGGCGTGCGACCTGCTCGGCACGGGTGGCATGATTGGTCGAAGCAACCAGAAGGTTGGCGAATAGCCATTCTTTCAGAATCTGTCTGGATCCATCCGGAAGAAAGGAAAAGCGAATTCCGGCACGGCCGGTGTTGTCGGTCCACATGACCTGACCGCTGCCATGCACGTATTTTTTAGTCTCCGCCAATTCGAGGCAGAGCGTAACCGCGTGGTTAACCTCGAGACGCTGGCTGCGCTGCAGGCCGGTTGGAATCGCAGTCTGAACAGCGAAGCCGTTTTCGTGCAGGTCGAGCAGTTCGCTCAGATCCACGACCATGCCGGACTGTGGACCATTGAAGCTTACAAACACGGGCGTGTGGAGCTTTTGACGAAGGCTGCGGCGACGTTCCCCTTGAGGAACAACCGGCACGAAATCTGGCAGACTGACAGCGGTCCGATCCATGGAAGTTTCCTCCATATTACCTCAGCGCTCGGCCGGAAAACCAAGATTAGAAGAGAGAATGAAAACCGGGGAAGCTGAAATGAGCGAACGAGTGGTTAAAGGTTGGCAGCGAGCGATTGCATATCAGTCTGTGGCGCCGCGATCGACGCCCCCGGCGTGGCCCATACGCGATCCAGGGCATTCGCCAGCGCGGCCGGGAATTGGGAGGTGAGGAGATTGACATCCAATTGAAGATCCCGCTCACTGTAGCTACGGTAGACGATAAGAGCCCCCCGGGCCTGATTCGAAGTGGTCATCAGGTCGAGCGTGAGTTTCCAGCAGGGGTCGGCGGAGATCGCCCGCACACGGGGGAACCTGCTCCAATGGAAACGGCGTTTGGGGTCAAACGAGAGGTGCGCGTCGAGGGGATGAGTTGCCAGCAATTCGAACGCGTCAAAATCGTTACCTTCGAAGGCGGCGACCAGAATCCTACGGACCTGTTCGAAATCCACAGCGACTTTGAGCTCTTCAACCGCCCGGCGAACCGCGAGGTTGTTAATGACGATCTGGCGTTGCTCGATGGTACGTTGAGCTACGCGTCGAAGCTCGCCAAATTCGAGGTAGTTGAGATGCTGCACACCGAGCCAAACGCCTGTTCCGACCACCGCCAGGACCAATCCGAGAGTACTTCCCGTCGGCCAGAGCAAGAACAGGCTGAGCATGGCAAACAGCGCAGACACAGCATAAAGAACCGTCACTACCTGCCGATGCGACATGCCCATCTGCAAGAGTTTGTGATGAATGTGTTCGCGATCGGCCGTAAAAATCGGGCGCCCGCTGATCAAACGGCGGGCGATGGACAGCAAGGTTTCCAGAATGGGCAATCCGCAAGAGACGACGGGAATGGCCACGGCAACGAAGGTGGGTGCTTTCTGCGCCCCCGCCAGAGCGAGAGCGCTGAGCATGAACCCGATAAACAAACTGCCGGAGTCGCCAAGAAAAATAGTCGCGGGATTAAAGTTAAAGCGAAGAAAACCGAGGATCGCCCCGGCCAGAGTGATGCTGATCAATGAGCACAGCCAGTAATGATTGACCAGCGCGACCACGAAAAACACCAAGGTCGAAAACAACGCGGAGCCCGCAGCCAAGCCATCCAGGCCATCGATCAGATTGAAGGCGTTGGTGACGGCCACCACCCAAAGCACCGTGAGCGGCAGACTGACAAACCAGGGCAGCAAATGCGGAAAGAGAAGAGGTAACTCGAGAACGCGCATGCCAGCCGCGAACAGCATGCCAGCGGCAATTGCCTGGACAGCAAATTTCAGATACGGGCCGGCGCTGAAAAGATCGTCATAAATCCCGAGGCAGAAGATCAGGCAGGCCGGAACATAAATACGGAGAAGCGTTGTGGGAACGAATCCGGCCATCAGCCGAGGGAAGACGAGAGCAAGCACCAGCCACAGGCTCAAGCTTACAGAGAAAGCGAAAAATATCGCGACGCCGCCGAGTCGAGGGAGCGGACTTCGATGAACGTGGCGTCCGTCCCGCGGAATGGAAACCCAGCCACGACGGCTGGCAATGTCCCTGACTTCGCGCGTAGCCACAAAGGAGAGCGCGAGCGAAAACGCGAACATCCCAAAGAACAGAGCCGTCAAAATCAGACTTCCCTTCCGGCTGGAATGAAGGCCAAATTACCCAAGCACGCCGCACAAATCCCGCGCAGAGCTGCAGAATGTATAGTTTCCCGAACTATACAACCGACTGCTGAGGAGGAGCAATAGCGTATGCACATCCGATTGTTGATTTTTGCGAGTGACGCGGGAGCGAAGTGAGCGTCCAGTAAGGATTGAGTCGAGATTGCTGTGTTAGACTCGACGCACGCGCACATCCAGGAGCCTTAGCATGTCGGGGTGGAATCGCCAATTTGTCCAGCGATCCTCGCAGGTACTGATTGTCAGTTTTTGCAGTCTCTATCTTCCGTCACAAGGCGGGGCGCAAGTGGCGCCGGGAAGCGGGCAGCAATCGCCAGTCACTGCGTCTACCCCCCGTCTGCTCGCCAATTCCAACTTGAAACTGGGAGTCGGGGACCTGATCGAAGTCAGCGTGTTCGGGGTACCGGATCTTGCGACCAAGACAAGAATCAGTGGTTCGGGAGATATTTACCTCCCGCTGATTGACTATGTCCATGTCGCCGACCTGACAACGGACGAAGCGCAGAAACTGATTCAAAAGCGACTCGAGGATGGAGGATTCGTTCGCGGTCCTCATGTATCGATTTTCGTGGATGAATCGGCGTCGCAAGCGATCACGATGATTGGAGAGGTCAATCACCCTGGACCCTATCCTGCGATTGGCGACCGCCGACTGTTCGATCTGATTTCGGCAGCGGGTGGGTTGAGCGACAAGGCTGGCCGCGTCGTAACCATTGAGCACCGCGACGATCCCGAGCACAAAGTTGAGATTCAGCTCTCACAGAATCTGGCGGAAGATACGCAGAACAACGCGGAAGTGTTGCCCGGAGACACGATCATCGTATCGCGCGCCGGAATTGTGTATGTAGTCGGAGACGTCCAGCATCCAAGCGGCTTTATGATCGAAGACACTTCCCTGACGGTTCTGAAGGCGCTGGCGTTGGCCGGAGGCAGTACGCGCACTTCTTCATTGAATAAAACCAAAATTCTGCGGCAGGGTCCGAATGGGGTACAGGAAATTCCGATCGAACTGAAGAAAGTTCTGTACGCGAAAGCACCAGACGTGCCTCTGGTGAAGGGCGACATTCTATTCGTACCCGGGAGTTCGGCCAAGGCTGCGGCTTATCGCACGGCCGACGCGGCTGTGTCACTGTCAACAGCTTTAGGGGTAGTGGCGGTTCATCCTTAGGCAGCCTGGTCGCGACGGGCGCGGTGCAGCGTCGAGTTTTTGAAGGCGAGCAACTCCTCCAGCACCGAAAGGTAGCGTTGCGCGGTGCGTTCCCGCGACAGGTTAGCCCTGATGTATTGCCGCCCGTTGGAGCCCATCTGTCGTCTCTGCTCCGGGTTACGCGCGAGATCGCAGATCGCTTGCGCCAAGGCCTGACTGTCCTCTGGCGGCACGTAAACTCCGGCTTGCGCGTCTTCGACGATCTGGCGGGCCTGGCCATCCACCGCGACAATCACAGGACGTTCGCATGCCATGTATTCGAGGAGCTTGGTCGGAATCACGGTCTTGAACAGATCCGTTTTTTTCAGCATTACGAGACAAAGATCGGAAACTGAAATGAGCGCGGGGATGCTTTCTCGCGGTTGCTGACCGATGAATTCAATGTTGGTCAATCCGCGCGCAGCTGCCAGTTCCGCAATGTGTTTCTTCTCCGCCCCTTCACCGATCAGCATTAGCAGCGCACTCGGAAGCGTATGCCGGAGTCGCTCAGCGGCGTCGATCAGGGTTTCCAGTCCGTGAGCCATGCCTAAGGTCCCGATGTAACAGACCAGGAAACGGTCGTCGAACCTGGCGCGATTGAGATTGAGTTGCTTTTGAATGTCCAGTCTGTCTGGATCGACGCGGAAGAGGTCGGTTTCGACTCCATTCTCAACGATAGAAATCTTCTCGGCGGGCACTCGCCAATGTTGGATCAGGTGGCTTTTGAAGGCTGGTGTCACGACGACGATACGGTCCGCGCGCCGGTAGAGAAATCCGGCGATCGTACCCAACGTGCGATGCATGAAAGAACCTTCGGCCGCGGCGCCGACGGCGACAAGCGATTCCGGCCAGAGATCGCGAACCTCAAAGACGAAGGGGACTCGCTTCCATGACGCAAGCCACAAGCCGGAAAGAGCAACCAGCAGTTGCGGAGAAGTGCCAATGATCAGATCCGGCCTGGCGAGGCCGAGCCCACAGATCGCGCTTGAGCTACAGAATGACCCGTAGGTACGTATTCTTTCATGCGCCTTGCGGTTAGGTAGCGGCCAAAGCCAGGTGCGCTCGATGCCGACGCCCTCGACAGTTTCCACGTGATGTAACCGCCGGAAGCGGGATTGCCACTCGGCGGGCACAACTCCGGTGGGATGATTCGGAAATCCGGTGAGGACCGTGACCTCATGACCCATCCGCACCCAATGGCGGGACAGCTCGGCGGCGCGCGCGGCTGGAGCCCCCATCTCGGGAGGAAAGTATTGGGATACGTAAAGAATCTTCACGATTAGTAATAGAGCAACTTAAAGATACTCTTTCCGACGAGCGCCCGCGCCCGGTTGGAACGATGCCGCGCGTAGCCTTCCCAACGATCCGCTATTTCCGCGAACCTGCGGTCTCCGCTCAAATTTGCCATCACACGCAACTGTACGATATGCAGCCGGTGGTAGAAAGGGCTTGCCAGCATTTTCAGGCGAGTGCCGGATTGTTCATAGAGAGACCAATAGCCAGTATCGAAGCGAGCGAGGTTGAGCGACAGGGTCTGGACTCCGCGATCGAAAATCTGTTTTGCAGCTGGATCGGCGCGCGCGAGCCAGAAATCGAAGACACCCCAGAGAGCCCACAAAAATCCATTGATGATGTGGGTGGGAGGGTCGACCAAGTACTCCTCGATCCACAAATTCTTATCCTGATCCTCGAACAGGACACCTCCCTGGTTCACATGCCGAGTTAACGAAACAAAGGCCCGCTCCGCAGCTTGCAGATAAAGCATATCTCCGGTCTGCGCATGCGCGCGGAGCAGCAGAGAGACGCCCTGGCCCTGGGCCAGTCCTGAATACCACGGCGCACGAAGCGTATCACGGTATTCCCAATCAAAATGATGGTTCCACACCCAGAGGCCGCGAGGATTCAGTTCGAGGTGGGTCGCGAGCCAATCGGCGGAATTGAGAGCCTTTTGAAGGCGCGCGTCGTCGGCCATTTGGCAGAAGCGGTTGTAGTTGGCAAGCCCCCACTGCGCGATCGCGATCGGGTTGTACTGCAGGCCAATCCGGCCGTGATAGTCGAGCATAGGAATGCCGGCGGCATCAAACGGCCCGGCATAGTCCGCCTTCTCGCTGAACGACATGTAGTATTCGCCAAGCCGGGTGGTAAGGGCTCTCGGGTTGATCTGCGGCACATCGTGCCAGAACGTTAACTGGCTTGGTCCGGAACTGAAGTAGGCAGCCGAAAGGCGGCGGTAATAATGCCACCGAGTTTGGACGCTCATAAAGACGGGCGACCCTGCTGCGGCGTCCTGGCGGAGGACTCAACCTCCCATAAACTTGTAGTGAGATCGTCGCGCTCAACCGCAATGGTCGTAGCCGCGAGATAGTTTGTCGTGTTGTCGCCGTCGGGCAGAATTATGTTGCCATATTGAAAGTATCGCATCGGCAACTTGTCTTTCCTCCAGCAGGCCAGAGCCTGCCATTCGCTCCCGTCGATTGAGCCGATGAGATGGACGTCGCGACTTGTGTTCACTGCGCTCGGCTCGACCATGGTTGAGAAAAAGATTGCTTCACTGACACGGCATCCGAAGGTCGATGAACTAGGCAAATTGGCGATCGCTGCGACATCACCTCGGCGATCCAGGCGCACTATATGATTTTCCTCAAAGGGCGTGTCGGTCGCAAGATACAAGGCGTCGGGAGTCGGGATAGCGGCTACGGCGCGGGCTTGCTGGTTCCCCCCCAGCACCTCTTCGACGGAACTGAGATTGCAGTCAGCGCGGAGCACTTTGCATTCGGCACCTTCATCGCCGGTCAGGATCCACAGGCAGTTGGCCCAGCGGTCATACACGATATTGTGGACATGGCGAATGGACCTGGCGGGGAACGTATAGGCGACCTGCCAGGTCTGACCTTGGTCAGCGGACGCGTAGATATGGACTGCGGCCCGCTCCCGGTTATCGAAATATTCGCCCCAATAGATCCTTCCGCCGGGAACGGCGGTGAGGTGCAATGGACGGGTTCCCCGGCGGATCTCGTGGGTCATCTTGAAATCTTCGCAGGCGGGAGCCCGTGTGATGATCGCTCCCGGGATTGCACCGATCATTGTGCAGTCGCCATCTTCGTCACCATCACAATGAATCGCGAGTGCGTGAAAACCATCCCGGACCAGTCGAAATCCGATCTTCGTGCGCGATGTCTGACACCTCCACCAAACGGTATTGAAGCGTGCAACGGGTTCCCACTGAGTGTTTTCATCAATGCGCTGTAAATCGTCGACACGAGCCTTCATTCGAACGACTTGATACTTTCTGGAGGCGTAAAGAAAGGCCCCGTGCCATGTAAGCACTCGAATTCCAGGATACGTGGCAACTCGACGAATCCTTACCGGGGAGGACGAGGCGGGCGCAACTGGATTCACACGCATGAAATGAATTCGGCACTCAACTTATATCTCGCTCTTTTAGCGCGAAAAAAGGTCCGATGGCAAGCGCGTCCATTTTTGTCCGCCGGAAGCAGTCAATCGCCTCCTGAGGGGTGCACACGATCGGCTCATTCTCATTGAAGCTTGTGTTAAGGATCACCGGGATGCCAGTCTTCCTGCCAAAGGTCTGGATCAGATCGTAATACAGCGGGTTCTCTTCCCGAGTGACGGTTTGCAAACGGCCCGTGTCGTCGAGATGATTCACTGCGCACAAGCTCTTTCTCTTCTCGGGACGAATCTTGTAGACGTGGAGCATGTAGGGAGACGGGTGATCGTGCTCGAAATATTCATGCTGCGCTTCGGCGAGAATCGCGGGCGCGAAGGGACGAAACCACTCACGATGTTTGATACGGGCGTTAAGCACGTCCTTCATGTTGGGCAAGCCGGGGTGAGTTACGATGGACCGATTGCCGAGCGCGCGTGGGCCCCATTCCATGCGGCCCTGAAACCATCCCACCACATCGCCCTTCACCATCTGATCGGAGACAGCATCGAGCAGAGGTTCACGTGCAAGACGCTGATACTTTATGCCCGCACTGTTCAGGGCTGATTCGATCTGAGACTCCGAAAATTCAGGGCCTAGATAGGCATGGTTCATTTGATGTTCGCGCGGTCGCTCGAGCACGGCGTGATAGGTGTGCAGGGCCGCACCAATGGCTAGGCCCTCATCTCCGGCGGCGGGTTGAATCCATGTGCGGCGGAAGGGGGTGCGGCAAAATAGCTTGCCATTGGCAACGCTGTTGAGGGCGCAGCCTCCGGCCATGGCTAGATTCTCCTCCGGAACATGCTTATGCAACTCGTTCGCGAGGTGAAAGAACACCTCTTCGAACCGGAGTTGCATGGCATACGCGAGGTCCATGTCGCGCTGCGTGATTTCGGAGTTCGGTTCCCGCGCAGGGCCAAAAAGTTTCTCCATCTTGTCGGAGAAATGCCGTGCCAGACGCACAGTTCCGTCGGGAAGGATCTGCATCCCCTGGCTACTGCCGAGCGGCTTGAAGTAACTCATGTTGAGGCGAAAGGCGCCGTCCCTCAACGGGGTTATCTTGCGGATTTCATCGACAAACGTGTCTTTGCCGTAGGGCGCGAGTCCCATGACTTTGCCC
>Ga0187847_10001535_pt1 | contig 20433 bp, 13 predicted proteins | sample June2016WEW_4_10_FD_132458 | JGI IMG/M metagenome (GOLD analysis project Ga0187847, IMG submission 132458) | Peatland microbial communities from SPRUCE experiment site at the Marcell Experimental Forest, Minnesota, USA - June2016WEW_4_10 | ecosystem: Environmental > Terrestrial > Soil >...
CACTTTCCTCAATGATTGTTTCGCGTGACTGGCAAGAAGTTAGCGTACTGGAATGTATTTTGGGTGGGATGGAAATTGGCGTTGACGTTGAGCCACGTCCCGCGAAAGCAAGAGCCAAACTGGCGGCGTCGAAATTCGACGCGCTCATCATCGATTGCGACCTCGATGGAACCGATGAAGTGCTCGAAGGGTTGCGGGTTCGCCCCAACCAACCGGCGATGCCGGTGGCATTTATGGCGCGGCCACATGGGTTCTCAAAGCTCAAGGAGACTGGGCCGGCCTTTATGCTGCAAAAGCCGATTTCGGTGGAAGAAGCAGTGCACACGCTCTCTGCCGCGCGCAACACCATGGTCGGCGGGCGGCTGCGGTATCACCGAGCGTCTTTGAATCTGCCGATCGTGTTGGAGTGTGGTCCGAAAAGCCGCGTTGAAACAGAGCTGCGTAATCTGAGTCAGGGCGGAGTGGGCATCCGTGCCAAAAGGCCGGTGCCAATCGCCAGCACCCTCCAAGTCAATTTTGCTTTGCCTGGAAGTCCGCTTCCGCTGACGATTCGTGGCGAAGTGGTGTGGAATGACGGCGAAGGCAACGCAGGCATTAAGTTTGTCGCCATCAAAGAGAGGGCAAAAAAAGATTTACAACTCTGGCTGGAGCGGCAATACTTCGCACAATAGGCAGACTGCGCGTAAGGCTATCAGGAAGCCGGACGTTGTTCCGCCGGCGCAGCGGGAACTTCAACGACGCGGGATTCTTTCGCACGCTCAATCAGGCGGGTGAGGTCATAACTGTAAGGGCCGTAAGCTTGGAAGGTTTTTTCGTCAAACAAGCGTTTGATGCCACATCCGAGGCAAACCTGGTAAGAATGACCTTGCGAGCGTATGGGCCAGCTGAGTTTGCGGTGCCAGCAGCCGCGAAAAACAACGACCGAGGCGGCCGCGATGCCCGTGGCCATCAGGCCTAAAGGCCACAACCAATTGGACTTCTTGTTGACCACTGCCATCCTGCTACAAACCCGCGAAGCTACTCATCCAAGCCTATGCGCAAAGCTGCAAGGTTGCAAGAAGAAGGGAACCAATGAGTACATCTTCTCTATCAGAAGGGATTCATCCATTTGGAGTAGCCCTGTGAAGAACCGTTGCGAATCGCATCAAATCCTTGTAAGTTACAGGTTGCAGGGAAGTTGCATACCGTCATTCGTCTTATGAACGCGAGTCCCTACAAAACGCTGGGAGATCTCGGCCCTTTGCTGGATCTGGCATCCGGACACCAGCCGTCTGTCAAGGATGAGCCCCCGGGACGCGATGCTCTTCAGGCCCTCCTCGCATTTGCCGCCTTGCAACAGCAAGTGCGCAACCAGCGGAACTCGGCGGATACTGATTCGACCTCGCCGCGAATAGATCAAACCGGGCAGGAGCGCTTCGCTCTCGATGAAGTATTGCAACTTGTGGCGGAGCGTGCGCTCGCGATTACTCGCGCCGACGGCATCGCTATTGCTCTGGCGGAAGATGGCGCTATCGTGTGCCGAGCCATCGCCGGAACCGTCACTCCAGACAAGGGCGCGAAGGTAAATCCGAATTACGGCTTCTCCGGCGCCTGCCTCTCAAGCGGAAGCACGGTGCGCTGCGACGATGCACAGATTGACGCGCGCGTAAATCCTGACATCTGCCGCAAGCTCGGCACGCGTTCCATGGTGGGCGTACCCCTGTGGGCCAAGCAGACCGTCATTGGCATTATCGAGGCCTTCGCCAGCGAGGCTAAGCGGTTCACCGAATCCGATGTGCGCCGTTTGAATCTGCTAGCTGAGTTACTGCTGGCAGCATTACAGCCGGAAGAAGAAGACCGGATGGCGGAGGTTTCCCGCCAGGTAGTCCGGCGCTCGGCTCCCGTCGAACCAATTCGGCGCCTACCCGTCAAGCCTGTCGCTCCGCCGGCAATTCCCTTCCCGCCGAAGATTGAACAGGCCGCAGAAAAGATTGAGCCCGGCGTGACAAATTTTCAGCGGGAATCAAAAAAAATTAGCCGCCGCGCACAACTTGAAGTTCTGGCCAGAGAATCTCTCCCAAAGCTTCCCGGCGTGCATATCGAAGTCAAGGAAGATTCGCGTCGCGGTTTTTGGATAGGCGTTGCCGTCATGGCGGCGATGATCGTCAGCGCGGGTGCGTGGTGGACTCTACACAATCGCCACATCGCGCAAGCGGCAAGCCTTACCTTAAGTCCGAACGCGAGCCGGAGTGCAATTACGCCGCCTCCGAATCCAACTATCGCTACGCCGCCGGCGAACCCCACATCAGAAGTTCTAGCCCCGCAAACTACGCATGACGCGAACAGCGCCCAAGTTATCACGGGCATTCGACACTGGTCGTCGCCGGATTCAAGCACCGTCGTCATCGATCTGCAAGAGCAAGTGCAGTATGAAGCTCACCGGTTGAGTGATCCTGAGCGTATCTATTTCGATCTACACGACGTTAAACTCGACCCCAAAATGAACCGCAGCGAAGAAATCGGCGATCCACTACTGTTGCGTTTGCGCGCCGCTGAACTTTCGCCGGGCATCATCCGGGTGGTGCTCGAAACCAAGCCGAACACGAATTTCTCGGTGAGCCTCGAGCAAAATCCTTATCGCCTCGTAGTGGAAGTGCGCAGCGCGAATGCCAAAACACAATCTCGCGCGAAGGTTGACCTGTTCAGCCCAGCTAATCCTCCAATCGCGCCGGACGCCGTCGCCGCCAGCACTGCCTCGCAAACAAGTGGATCCAAAGTGGCAGGCGCCGGAAAGTTTCGTGTAGTCCTCGACGCCGGACACGGCGGTTGGGACCTTGGCACAGTTGGCCGTCGGGGACTGCTGGAGAAAGACCTGGTTCTTGATATCGTCGGCCGTCTCGGTAAATTAGTGCAAAGCCGGTTGGGCGCGGATGTTGTGTACACCCGCACCGACGACGTTTATGTTCCGCTGGAGAAACGCACGGAAATCGCCAATCTGGCGCATGGCGATCTGTTTCTCTCGGTGCACGCTAACTACAGCGATTATGCGTCGGCGCGGGGTGTGGAAACCTATTACACGAACACCTACTCTTCTGTTCATGCGCGCACGCCTGACGTAGCCGGAGGCAATGCGCCACTCGACGTCAGTTGGACAAATGTGAACATCCAGGAAAAAGTGGACGACTCAAAACGCTTCGCCGCCGACATTCAGCAATCGCTTTACCGCGCCGTCACCGCCAAGAGCGCCGTTCCGAATCGGGGCGTGAAAGAGGCCTCCTACGTGGTGCTTACTGGCTCGACCATGCCTGCCGTTCTGACCGAAGTATCTTTCGTCAGCAGTCCGACAGATGAAACGAATCTGGAAAGCTCGATCTATCGTCAGCAGCTGGCAGAAGCGTTGTATCAGGGAATCGCGAAATATGCGGACTCCACGCACCATGTGAGCCTGGCCAGTGCCTCGGCGAAACCCGCCGGACGCTAGACTTTAAGCCTTATCCGGGACTACTGCGTCCCCACTCCGCCGTACTTTTGCAGCCATTTCAATTCTTCCCGCACCTTAATTTTTCCGTGCCAAGGATTCTTGTCCAACTCATGGCCTTCGCCGGGAAAAATCAACAACTCGCTGGGTACGCCCAAGTTGTGCAGCGCATGATCGAACAGATAGCACTCGGACACTGCTACTCGTACGTCTTCCGCGCCACAGTCGATCAGAGTAGGCGTACGCACTTTGTTCATCTGGAAAATCGCGGCCTCCTCCCGGTAGCGCTTTGGCTGCTCCCAAGGCAGTCCGCCAAGATCGAAAGCATCGTCGAAAGTCGTGTCGTCGTTTCCCCAATTGGCGACATTCTCAACCGCGCCCGCTCCCGTGACCGCCGCTTTCCATTGCGTGCTCTGGGTGATGAGCCAATTTGTCATGTAGCTGCCGTAGCTGTAGCCCCCGATGGCAAGATGCGCCGGATCGGCTGTGCCATTTTTCACAAGCGAATCAACACCCTCCGAAATATCTTTTCCTGGGCGGGAGACAATTTCCGGGACCATGCGCTCAAGAAACTTATCTCCATAGCCGGTTGAACCACGATAATTGGGCTCGAAAACCAGCCATCCATGGGTTGCGGCGAGGCGGTCCCAGACATACCAGTCCGCCTCGAAATGATTGCCGTCGGCGTCATCCGGGCCGCCGTGAATGAACACAAACATGGGCAGGTTTTTCGCTTCGAATTTGCCCGGAGGGTACATCAGCATGCCTTCAATGGACGTCCCATCATCGGCAGTCCAGCGGTAAGTTTTGGCCTGTGGCAGCGCGCGTTCCGTGAAGAGTTTATTGAACGCAGTAAGGGGTTGCGCCTCAGTCAGCTTCGAAATGTCTGGAGCGAGATAAACTTCAACGGGCCTGTCAAGGGCCGAATGAATCAGGGCAATATGCGAGGAATGAGAGGCCGTGACCACGGCATCATAGGTTCCGGACCAGCCTGTTTGCTTCAAGAGAGGCGCAGATGGGCTGAGCTGCGAATAGATTTGCACTTCTGTTCCCACGCGTCCCGCGGCCAGTATTCCATTGTCCGTCACGGCGTAATGCATGATCGCGCCAATGAATTCTTTGCCATTCTCGGCTTTCTGGGCCCAGCGCTCGGTTGCGCCGCTATCTGCATCAATCCAATAAAGCCGCGGCTGGTAATCGTGGTATTCGCCGTCCACAGCGCCGTAATTCACGCCAAAGAAAACATGCCGGCTATCTCGCGCCCATTGAATGTTCTCCTCGACCGCTTCATTGTGCGTAAGCTGCCGCACCGTGGAAGGATTGCTGCCCAGATCGACTGTGAAAATTTCGAACTCGCTCACGCGCTCCTCGCGTTGCGAAATAGACTCGCTGACGAAGGCGAGACGGCGGCCGTCGGGAGCTGTGGCCATCTGTTGCACGCGCCATGGAGTGGGAGTGATGATTTTCGAGCCCGGCGTTGAACTGGATTCACCGTCGCTATATTCCCCGTCGTCTTCCCCACGATTTTCGCTCGGAATTTTCCCAACCTCGGCCCGGCGGCTCAAGGCACCTGCAAGCGCAACGCTGAAAATTGTGTCCCCACGCTCATCGCCACGGTATTGGATAACATCTTTCCATCCTCTTTTGTGCGCATCCTGTTGCGCCTTCATCCACGGCGTTCGCGTAGCAAAATAGAGGGTCTTCGAATCGGCGGACCACGCGAAGGCGTGTACATCTTCGTCCGCTGTCGTTACCGGGATGGCTTCGCCTCCGTTCGGCGAAATGACATACAGCTGCGTGATGTTTTCATTCTTCGCATCATCGCTACCGTCGCTCTTGCCACTCTCCAGCGTTCGCTCCGAGAGGAATGCAATCCAAGCACCGTCGGGGGACCACTGCGGTGCAGAGTCCTTGCCCGATTGCGTCAGCGGAATCAAGCCCCCGCCCTCGTCGCGATAGAGCCAGAGCTCCGTGCGAAAGAAATTTTGGTCCCAATCCGGGCGATCAACAATGATGGCGATGGAATGGCCATCCGGCGATGAACGCACCGCGTCGTAGGTGACGTAATTGAAGAACTCGTCGAGCGTCAGTTTTGGTTTGTCTTTTTCTTGGCTGGGCGCTTGGCTAAAGGCTTGGCTGAACGCTTGGTTTAAAAAGACGAGCATACTCGAAGCGGCCAAGATCAGGAAAAGTAATTTTCTAGTTGTCATGAGCGGAAATTAAGGCACGGCTAAAACTTATCTTGGCCGACACTCTGGTCCCAAGACTTGTCCTGCCCAAAGGATAATTGAATTTCGCAAGACCGCGAGTCACGTAGAAGGGAATCGCCCGCGTCACGAGCCCGCATTGACTTGGATTTGGTGCAGGCCGCCATTCGGCCGAAAGGGACGGTCGGCGATTTGACCTCCGAATTTTGCAGCCCAACGCCCAGGGATATTCGCTCCGCACGAGGGACAACATCCGCTCTCTGTCAATCGATAGTCTTCAATGAAATAACCATAGCGCTGAATGAGCAGGGCCGAACACGCGTGACAATAAGTGTGCTCAAGGCTGCCTACGCTGCCCGGCAAATTTCCCGCATACACATACCGCAACCCAGCAGATTTTCCGATCTCGGCAGCTTGCATCAAATCATCCGCATTGGTACTGCGATGATCGTTCATTTTGTAGTCCTGGTGAAACGCGGTCACATGCCACGGAATCATCGGGGATATTCCAGCTAGAAATTCTGCGAGCTGTCTGAGTTCATCTGGAGAATCATTGAATCCGGGTATCAACAGGGTCACAATCTCCAGCCACACCCCCATCGCATACAGAAGCTTGATCGTATCCAGAATTGGCGCGATGCGGCCGCCGAGCTCGTGATAGTGACGGTCGTCGAAGCTCTTTAAATCTACTTTGTAGAGATCAAGCCACGGCCGCAAATACTCTAGGACTTCCGGGGTTCCGTTTCCATTGGAAACAAAGCCAGTCACCAGGCCCGCCGACTTCGCTTCTTTGAAGATCGCTACGGCCCATTCTGCGGTAATCAGCGGCTCGTTGTAAGTGCTCACCAGAACTTTTGCGCCTTGTCGCAATGCATCTTCGGCGAGCGCTTCCGGCGACGCTTCCAAAGGATTCGAAATCGCCCGCGGGTCGCGCAGCGCCTGCGAAGTTACCCAATTCTGGCAGTAACCGCAGTGCAGATCGCAACCTAACATACCCATGCTGTAAGTCAATGCACCGGGATACGCATGAAAGAATGGTTTTTTCTCGATGGGATCGCATTGCGTTCCGCCGGCATATCCCCAGGGAACATAAAGAACACCGTCGCGGTTGTAACGAACTTTGCAGACGCCGGGTTGCCCCGGCAGGATTGGGCACCGGTGTCCGCAGGCAAAGCAGCGAACCCGATTACGATCCAATCTTTCGTAGAGTTCGCCCTCGCGAACACGCTCATACACAACTTCGCGCAGGGTGGGCACAGGAACCTCTGCATTTATGGTAACTCGCGGCAGGGGAGTATCGAAGGCTATTTCGTAAGGGTCGCGCTGCTCACCAGTTGGCGCTCCTTAATCCAAACATCCGCGCGTTGCTGAGCGGCTAGAATCTGCGGGCGTGTCATGCGCGACGAAAGAAATGCCACACGAACCTTGCTCGCCTCATCGCCGCCGGCCTGCGCCAGCATGGCCCAGAAGTAGGCCTTCTGCAAGTCTTGCGGTACGCCGCGGCCGGCCCAATAGTAAGCTCCTAGGGTGGCTTGTGCCATCACCTGACCTTGCTCCGCGGCCATGGTAAACCAGCGCACAGCTTCGCCGTAGTCCTGCGGCACATCTTCGCCGGTGGCATAGTGAACCCCGAGGGCGAATTGCGCCGAAGGATCTCCTTGCGTTGCCAACTGGCGCAAACCATCGATGCCCACAGGAAGAGGCGTAGCTGAACTGGATTTTGGCGCGCTTGCCGCGCCAGTAGGCTGAATCGGCAGCGGACGCGGTTTCGATGGCCAGGTTTCTATCAGCCAGACCACTACCAGAATCAATGTGAGTGCCACCGCGAACAGCAATGTGCGCCGTACCGGAGACAGGGGTCTCGCGTCGCTGCTTTCGAAAAGCGCCGGAACGTCCGGATCGTTCTCTGACGAACCGCTCGGAGACATCCGTATAGGCCACGTGGCCTTCGTGGAATGACCCTGTTCAGCAGCTTTGCCCTGCAAAGCTTCTTCGTCGCTATGGGCCTTCACCATGGCTTGCGCGGCGCGATGAATCGCCAGTGAAGCGACATCGGCGAGACGCAGCAAAATCGGGCTGGGAATCGAGTCAAACGTCTGCGGCGCAGGAGAGAAAACCTCCAGCAGCCCGGCCACAAAATTGCCCGAACGTATAGGTACGGCCGCCAAAGATCGAATGCCGAGCGCGCGACAGCTTGCTTGATCGACGCGCGGGTCGATTTCTGTATCGGAGCAGCGCAACAACTTTCCCGTGCGCACACATTCACCGGAAAATCCTGTTCCCACTTGCAGCCGCGCACCCAAGCTGGGCGCATCGGCGCCGGCTCGGGCCCGGCAAGTCATTTCCAGGACGACCCCAGTCGAAATACTCGCGGCATCAACATCCGCTATCGCAATCGCCGCTCCTGAAGCCTGTGTAAATGCAGCTGCGCGCTCGGCAATCAGGCGCAGCGACGAATCAAGCTTCGGCCCAAGCGCTTCGACTTCGCGCTTGACCGCATCGATCGCGGCCAGCATCCCTGTATAGTCTGGACCCGTAAAGCGGGCGATGGATGGCGCCTCTAGATCTCCCGCCCTGGCCGGAATGGCATTGCGAGCCCGCAGGGTCGTGGTCGCGGCCGTTTGCGAAGAGGCATTATGCATCCACGCGGTGAGGGCGTTGACGAAAAGCCATTCCTTCAACGACAAAATCTTGTCATCCGAGAGCGGAGTTTCGGGTGAATTTTCAAAGCGGATGCCCGCGCGTCCGGCACGATCCGACCAGATAACCATGCCGCTCACTGGGATGCGGCTTTTCGTTTCCGATAAATCCAGAAAGAACTGTACACGCCGGTTCGTTTCCAGCGGAACCGAACTTTGCAGGCACATTCCCTCCTCGCTCAGGTCGAGAATCGGACATAAATCCAGCATGGCGCCTTGCGGCTGATTGAGACTGGCATAGGCGGGAGTATGAACGCGGTGCCGCATGCGGCGGCGGCGGTCACGTCCGCCGGGAGGGGTTAGGCCTGTGCTGCTTGGCTTGCTCGCCGAAACTTGCATAGCCGAGTGGTCTGCCACTATATTACCGCTGTTGTGGAATCTGGGAAGTGCCCAACTGGAATCACAAGGGCACAAACGCGCCGCGATGCGATCAAATCTACCTCTTCGAACGGTGCCGCTTTCCATGAGGCAGCTGCAAGCGCAATGAAGCTTGTCTGATTTCGGTACGCCAGTCTGACGCACTACACCGTGCAAAAGTGAGTACCTAAGTTACTGGAATCAGGCACTTAATGGCATTTATCCCTGTGAATCCAATACGCTTGCTCTACAATAAGCTTTGCAGCGTCCATCGGAAACGGAACGGCATCACAGAGGGCGAGTGAGTTCGCAGGAACAAATCGGAAGAAAACTGACTCTGGACGAACAGACTTTTCAACAGCTGCTCGAGTCAGCCTACGTCCTCCAGCGGCACCATGCCGAGCAGATATCGGATCAACCAGCCAGTCAAAACGCTGCCGCTAGCGACCCTCTGGGTGAGGTTGTCGAAACTCAAAAACTAATTCAGCAGCGCAAACTCGACATCGCCGAAGCTGCCGAATTGATCGTCGAAAAAGCGCGCACCATCGTTCACGCACAAAGCGCAGCCATTGGTATCGTGCAAAACGACGAACTGATCTTTTCTTCCACCAGCGGCAAATCCGCCATCGAACCGGGAACGCACGTCGCCATTGCGCAAAGTTCGGCTGCTCCAGTTCTTCTGCCGGATTCACCCTTGTTCGGCAAGATCCTGCTTTGTCCTGACGTAAAGACCGCACCCGAGATTAATTACGAAATTTGCCGCGATCGCGGAATCCGTTCGCTCATTCTCGTTCCCGTTCAGTACGAAGGCAAGATCGAGAGCGTACTTGAGCTTGCCTCCGATCGTCCCAATGCCTTTGACGCCCGCGATGTGCGGCTCGCAGAGCTTATGGCTAGCCTCTTGCGCGACGCGATTGCCCGTGCGGCAGAAATGGCATGGAAGCAGACTGTCGCCTCCGAGCGCGCCACTATGTTGGAAGCCATGGACGCACTCCAGCCCCAGATTGAACGCCTGATTGCACCCACGGAACCTGCGTCTACTCCCGCTGCGCCGGCGCACGAAATTTCCTCGTCGGAAGTTCCGCCTGCGGAATTTTCCGCCGCATCGTTTAACAATCAGGAATCTGTTTTTTCGAGCTCTCGCTTCAGCGGCGAATTCGCGGCAACTGAAACCGCCCCTACGGAAGATGAACCCATTGAAGTCGTTACCAATCCAAATCACGAACCAATTGCAATCATTCCGGTCACGGACGCTGCACCGGAGGCGCGATTGTCGGAAGCCGAAGCTGCGCCGGCGTCAGTACAAAAGTCTCCGTGGAGTTCGGCCATCTCCACCCGGCAGTGGCTCGAAACCCTGCGCCCCGAAAAATCCGCCGTTCTCGGGCTCTCGCGCCAGTGGCATGCTCATCGCGCGAACTTTTATCTCGCGCTCTCTGCGTTGCTCTTGTTGGCTGTGCTCTCGGGCTGGGGAACTCACTCTTCGAACGGCGTCTCCGCCAATGCGGGCGGAAACAACGCTTCAGGCCCGCAATTATCCTTGTTCGAGCGAAGCTTGGTCGCCTTCGGACTTGCCGATCCCCCTCCGCCTCAGCCCAATCTCGGCAATCCTAATATTCAGGTCTGGATCGATCTGCATACGGCGCTCTACTACTGCCCTGGATCGCCGATGTACGGCAAAACCGCCGGTGGTAAATTTTCTTTGCAGCGCGACGCACAGCTCGATCAATTCGAGCCCGCCAATCGCCAGCCCTGCCAATAAGCCAATACCACAGGTCGGAGAGCAAAAAGTAGGCAAAAAGCAAAGGCCTCCGCACCCGGAGGCCTCGTCGCTTCGGGGGAGCGCGCCTGATTTCTCAGGCGTTCACAGCGTAAGCATTCATAGCATGTTCAAATTTGCGGGCTTCATACCAGAGCGCCAACTCCACGCGATTCCACAAACCAAGCTTGTCGTAGATCACGCGCAGGTAGTTTTTTACGACATGTTCCGTGGTTCCAATCGATCGAGCGACCTCGCAGTTTTTGAGACCTTGCGCGACGAGTTCAATGACTCGTTGCTCTCTTTCGTTGGGGTTGCGGCTGCCATATCTTCCTGTCTCTCCGACCATAGTTGCCTCCGGTATAAAAGCGTTGCCAGTTTTACACGCTTAATGCCACCCTCGATGCCGAAGCGCGTAAACAGGCGGTTAAAGTAGGCCTTGACCGTGCGGCTGGCCATGTTGAGTTCTTTTCCAATTTCTGCGTTGTCGCAACCCTGCAACAACAAATTGGCAATTTCTTGTTCGCGTGGACCTAAGCGGACAGAGTTATCCTTTGCGCCGAATCGCAAGCCACTGCTCCCCATTCCCGGATGTAAAACGCTCAACTAGAAACGCGACAACTTATGCTGGCTACCCAAGTGACAGCTTGCCTCAAGATTCAAACGCCTATGACCCCAAAGCTTTTGAAAGAAGAGAAAGGCCGTCGCAGCACTTTTGTGTGAAATGGCTAGTGCATGCCGGTTGCCAATGATGCAGATACTTGCATCCATTTACTTGTATTTTTGCCGCTCCCTAATCGCTGCGTTCTGGTACCCATTTAATACCCCGATCGTCAGTGGATTGTTTCCCTATCCGCATGCAAGCCTTTGTAGAACAGCAACTTGCAGCTATCTGAGTTCGTCTCGTCCACACCATGGCGCCACACTCACGAAACCTTCGCAATCCCGCATAAGATTAAAGCCCTCATGTCCGGCGGCCTTCCGCTGCCGAATCTGCGTCGGCACATGCCGTCCCACCGTCTCTATCGGAAGGAATTACATAACAAAAGTATTTTCTTCCAACTCGACCGACCGAAACACGCTTGAAAATGGCTCCCGAACAAGCGCGGATGAAAAACAAAATGACCCGCCTGCGGCCGGTGGTCTAGAATGATGGCGGAACAACTGCCAGATGAAACTCTCGGTCATCATCCCGGTTTACAACGAGCGGCGCACATTGCGCGCCGTGGTGGAGCGCGTCCTCGCCGTGCCTCTGGAAATGGAGTTGATCTGCGTGGACGATGGCTCTCGGGACGGCTCCCGTGAACTTCTCGAAGCCCTGCAAAAAGAACACCCCAAAGTCCGCACGATTTTCCAACCGCGCAACATGGGTAAAGGAGCGGCGCTGCGGCGTGGCATCCAGGAAGCCTCGGGTGATTTCGTTCTCATCCAGGATGCGGACCTTGAGTACGATCCTGTGGATTACCCGGCCCTTTTGGAGCCGCTGATTCAGGAAAAGGCCGATGTGGTCTACGGCTCGCGGTTCTTGGGTAGCGGCCCGCACCGCGTGCTCTACTTCTGGCACTCGGTCGCCAATTGGGGATTGACTTTGCTTTCCAACTGTCTCACCAACATCAATTTGAGCGACATGGAAACCTGTTACAAGGTTTTCCGTCGCGATGTGATTCAGTCCATTCCCATCGAAGAGGATCGCTTCGGCTTCGAGCCCGAAATCACCGTCAAAATCGCCAAGCGCCACCTGCGTGTCTATGAAGTGGGCATTAGCTATTGGGGACGGACTTATGAGGAGGGCAAAAAGATCAGTTGGAAAGATGGCTTTCGCGCCCTCTGGTGCCTCCTGAAATATTCTACGATCGTCCCTGTCACCGGCCCAGGCTACGCGGCGAATCATGCAGCCGTCGAACCCGCGGCTCTGGCCAATGCATCTGGGGAGCCCGGCGCGGGCAGTTAGAGCCCAGTTCATCTTGAAATTTCTTTTTCAAACCTGGGACGAAGGTTCGAGCGACACGATTCCTTCACCACTCGATGCCCATGCCGTCCATGTTTATTCAGGGCCGCTGAATCCGCAATCGCCGCATGTTGACGCCCTCCGAGAGTGTTTATCCGAAGACGAACGCGAGCGCGCCGCGCGTTTTCATTTTGAAAAAAACCGCAATGAATACATTCTGAGTCGCGGATCTTTGCGCCAGTTTCTCGCCGCTTACTTGAAAATTCCACCGCAGGAAGTTCGCTTTGGCTACACCCGTCACAGCAAACCATTTCTTGCTGATGCATCGCAAAGAGTCACTTTCAATATCTCTCACACCGATGGGTTAGTGGCTTTTGCCTTCACCTTGAATCATGCTGTCGGCATAGATGTAGAGGCCGTGCGCTCCAACATCAAAACCGAACAAATCGCCGAGCGCTTCTTTTCTGTGGCCGAGCGTCAGGCGCTGCGCGATTGCGCGCCCGAACAACGTCATCCCGCTTTCTATCGTTGTTGGACGCGCAAAGAGGCTTACATCAAGGCCCGGGGCGAGGGGCTTTCCCATCCCTTGGCGCAATTCGATGTTGCACTCGACGAGCATCCGGAACGCGTTTTGCTCGCCACCCGCCCAGATCCCGCTGAGATCAAGCGCTGGCTCATGCAACCCTTCACGGTTCCGCAAGGTTACGCGGCTGCCGTGGCTGTTTCTCTTGAACCTATTGACTATTGCCGGAAGAATTGACGGCGGCGTTTTGCGCAAGTATTTGCACATAGAACACCGTTAATGAGCCCGGCTTTTCTATTTACGCCTAAGTCTATTAATAACATAGACTTAAAATTATCGCGGCCGAATGTTTTCGGAACACCAATTGCTCCCATCTTACGGTTACGGCGAAAGTACATGGCAAATTTGGAGCAGCGCCAAAGATCGTAGTATTCTGAAAGAAAGGTATCGGGAATTATTTGTCCCCCTCAGCCTCTGCCAGTCGCCAATTCAGCAGCATCTTTTGTCTTAGATAAGTGCAGGAAAACAAAGACATAGCGAACTACAAATTCATACAAAAACGAACCTGGAGGTTCAAGGAATTGACTGCCTCGACAAGCCATTTGATCGCCCCGCACGGCGGGGAACTTATTGATCTCATCGTACCCGCAAAAAAAGCAGCAGAGTTAAAAGCCGAATCCCGCGAGTTCCCTTCCTGGGATTTAACCGCGCGCCAGGTCTGTGATCTGGAACTGCTCATGAGCGGCGGATTTTCTCCCCTCACCGGCTTCATGAATCGCGCCGACTTTGAAGGTGTTTGCCAAAACATGCGCTTGAGTTCCGGCGTGCTGTGGCCGATTCCCATCACTCTTGATGTCAAAGAAGAATTCGCCAAAACGCTGAAGCCCGGCTCGAGCAAAGTTGCGCTCCGCGATGCTGAAGGCGTTATGCTCGCCGTGCTCCACGTGGAAGACGTCTGGCAACCGGACCGTAAAGCCGAGGCCGATGCAGTATTCAAGAGCACCAGCGCTGCCCACCCTGGCGCCGATTATGCCATCAGCAAATCGCATCCCTGGTACATCGGCGGCCGCATCGAAGGCGTCGAAGCTCCCCATCACTATGATTTCCGGAGCTTGCGCCTCAGTCCGGCCGAAGTACGCGCCGAGTTTGCCCGCTTGGGGTGGAAGCGCGTCGTCGCCTTCCAAACCCGGAATCCCATGCACCGCGCTCACGTCGAGTTGACCTTCCGTGCAGCCAAGGGTGTCGAAGCTAGCTTGCTAATTCATCCTTCTGTCGGAATGACCAAGCCCGGCGACGTTGATTACTTCACTCGCGTGCGCTGCTATCAATTACTGCTGCCGAAGTATCCGCAAAATACTGCGAAGCTGTCATTACTTCCGCTGGCCATGCGCATGGGTGGCCCGCGCGAAGCCATCTGGCACGCGCTCATTCGCAAAAACCACGGCGTCACCCACTTCATCGTCGGTCGCGATCACGCTGGCCCTGGCAAAGACACTGATGGCAAGCCCTTCTACGGTCCGTACGACGCCCAGGAACTCTACAAGAAACACGAGGCCGATATTGGCGTGACCATGGTTCCCTTCCAGATGATGGTTTATCTAGAAGATCAGGACAAGTACTTCCCCCAGGATGAAGTGCCCAAGGGCGCGCGCGTTCTCGACATTTCAGGCACCGAACTGCGTCAGCGCCTGAATGAGGGCCGCGACATTCCGGGATGGTTCACTTATCCGGAAGTCGTCCAGGAACTGCGTCGCAGCTTTCCACCCCGCCACAAGCAGGGCGTAACGATTTTCTTCACCGGACTTTCTGGTTCCGGAAAATCCACCATCGCCAACGTACTGATGACGAAGTTCCTGGAAATGGGCGGCCGTCCCGTGACCATTCTCGACGGCGATCTGGTTCGCAAGAATCTCTCCTCAGAGCTCGGATTCTCCAAGGAGCACCGCGACATCAACATCCGCCGCATTGGGTACGTCGCGTCGGAAATCACAAAGAATGGCGGCATCGCGATTTGCGCCCCCATCGCTCCTTATGAGGCCACCCGCAAAGCCGTTCGACAAATGATCGAGCCCCACGGCGGCTTCATTCTCGTCCACATTGCCACGACCGTGGAGGTCTGCGAACAGCGTGATCGCAAGGGGCTCTACGCCAAGGCGCGCGCAGGAATTCTTAAAGAATTTACCGGCATCTCCGATCCGTACGAAGTCCCCGAAAAAGCGGAGGTTGTTATTAACACCGGAGAGCTCTCGCCCGAGGAAGCCGCGCAAGCGATCATCCTTCATCTGGAACGCGAGGGATTCATCGGTGTAAACGAGAGCCAGAGCTAAGCAGCGTAATCCTCGGGACGATAGTCGAATGTTACTGGCAGCCAAAATCCTGATTGGATTTGTTGTGGGCACCCTGATCGGAATGACCGGGGTAGGGGGCGGCGTTCTCTTGCTGCCCCTGCTGATTTTTGCCCTCAAAGTTCCTGCGATGCTGGCCGTAGGGACTGACGCCCTGTTCAACTTCGGCACCAAAATCCCGGCGGGATTCATGCACATTCGCTCCGGCACAGTGAAGCGCAGAGTGCTTCTGGCTCTCGCAACCGGCAGCATTCCCGGTTCCATTCTCGGCGTTAGTTTGCTGGGACACCTCCGCACGGTCTACGGCTCCGGCGTGAACTCCATTGTCAGTACAGCCATTGGCGTTTTGCTCGTGATCGTACCCACCGCCATGTTCTTTCAGCGCCGCATCGAAGAGCATGTGGTGCAGCGCCCTCCGACGTTGAAATCCGCTGTCGGCATGGTGATCGTGGGTCTCACCGCGGGGTTTCTGGTAGGCATGACTTCCGTCGGCTCCGGCAGCGTTATCATGATGCTGATGCTGTTGTTCTACAGCTTCCCGCCCAAGATGATGGTAGGCACCGACGTAGTGCATGCGGTGATCTTGACGGGCATGACCAGCATGATGCATTTCCGTCTGCATAACATCAATTTCGCGCTGGTTGGATTTCTGCTGATCGGTTCCATCCCCGGCGGCCTCCTTGGCTCCTTCCTCGCTACGCGAGTTCCCGTGAAATGGCTTCGCCGGATTTTATGCACCGTGCTCCTCATCACTGGGATTCGGATGCTCTGGCCGGCAATCTTCTAATATAAGAAATTTTTTCTTATGACTTCTTCTACAAACTCGGAAATATTACAGCGCATCCATTCTGCCCTCGAGTCTGCCCGCTCAGTTCTTCGCCACTTTACCGCAGGTGCAATTGAAACCGAATACAAAGTCGGCCATGACCCGGTCACCGAAGCCGACCGCTCCGTGGATGCCGTCTTGCGCAAAGAATTACTGCGCCAGGGCGAAGGATGGCTCTCCGAAGAAAGTGTGGACGATTTTTCCCGCCTCGACCAAAGCCACGTCTGGGTCGTGGATCCTCTCGACGGCACGCGCGAGTTCGTGCAGGGCATTCCCGAATTCTGCGTCTCCATCGCGATGGTAGAAAACGGCAAGCCTATCGCCGGAGGCATCTGTAATCCCGCGACCAACGAATTAATTATGGGCTCCCGTGAAACTGGCGTCACCTACAACGGCCAGCCGGCCCACCCCACGAACCGCTCGACCCTGGACGGGGCCCTCATTCTCGCAAGCCGAAGCGAACTCAAACGCGGCGAGTGGACCCAGTTTCAAAACTCCACATCTATCGTGAAGGCAACCGGATCGGTGGCCTACAAACTCGGCCTCGTGGCCGCCGGACGCGCCGACATCACCTTCACCCTCACTCCCAAGAACGAATGGGATGTCGCCGCTGGCGCTCTTCTCGTCGAAGCCGCCGGAGGATTCGTCAGCACGCTCGATGGTCAACCGCTCACGTGCAATCACAGAAATCCTCTGCTGACCGGTCTCATCGCCTGCGGCCCAAACCTCCGCGAGCCGCTGTTGACGATGCTCCGCGAACATCTGCCAGTCGGCGCTGCGCGCTCGTAAAACAAACTTTACGCATATTTCAAAAACTAAATTTGTGTCGCCGCGCGGATGTTAACATTTGCCTTTCATGTCGTTTGTCCAAACTGCCGATAACGCGCGTTTTTTGCGGGCGTTCCTCCGCGCAAGTCCCTATCTCTTCGCGGGCTCAGCTTTTATCGCTTTTGGGCTCGTGGCGGCCGTGCTCGCATGCATTCGCCGCAAATTCGAAGCCCTCCTGGTTTATTTCGCGCTCTTCGCATCGCTCTACGGTCTGCGCATGTGGGTCCAATCCGATATCGTTCGCGCCGCATGGGCAAATTCCGCGGTATACATCCGGTCAAGTTCAGCCATGGACTTCCTCATGCCGATTCCCGCCTTCTTATTCCTCAGCGCGGCGGGACTCTTGCATCGCAGTGGAAGGATGGTTGGATATTTCTTGGCGGTGGTCGGCACCATCTTGGCTTTGGTCACTTGTACTTCGGGTTTGCGGCCCGCGTACTATTTCATCAACAATGCCGTAGTGATTTTCGCGGTACTTGTTCTGGTGGTGAATCTTGTACGCCGAGGTTCAGCAAGCGGTCCTGAGTTTGTCGTCATTCGCTCGGGCCTTCTGGCTTTTGCAGCATTTGTTTTACTCGACAATGTCGTGAGCGCAACTTCTTTGGGATGGCCAAAGTTCGAGGCCATTGGATTTGCTGGATTGCTGGGATCGCTGGGCTATGTCACTGCCCTGAGAGTTTTCGCGCGCGATCAAAAGTTGGCCGAAATCCAGAAGGAACTCGACGTTGCGCGCCACATGCAGCTTTCCATTCTTCCTGACGCGTTCCCCGGATCGCTTCAGTTCCGTGTCGAAGCGCGCTACGCACCCATGACCTCGGTCGCTGGCGATTTTTATGAGTACGTTGTCGCCGAAAATCAGCGTGCCGCCCTCCTCATTGCCGACGTATCCGGCCACGGTGTTCCTGCGGCCATGATAGCCTCGATGGTCAAAATGGCCGCTGCTTCTCAGCGGAGCAACGCGGCATCGCCCGCGAAGTTTCTTGCCGGAATGAACGCCGCCCTGTTTGGGAACACCCAAGGCCAGTTCGTCACTGCCGCCTACGTTTATCTCGACGCGGCCGCGAGCGAGTTTCGGTACTCCGCCGCAGGACACCCGCCCATGCTGTTATCGCGCAACGGCACCGTCCGAGACATTGCCGAGAATGGCTTGATGCTGGCCGCATTCGATTTCGCCGCCTACACCGAGATCACCTTTCCCCTCCAACCAGGCGATCGGCTTCTGCTCTATACCGATGGTGTTGTCGAAGCCACCGACCCGGCCGGCGACTTCTTCGGGCGCGACCGCCTGGCTGCACTTCTGCTCCAAACCGCTTCCCAGTCGCCAGTTCAGGCAGCCGATGCCATCCTGAACGCCGCCCGCAGTTGGTCAAAGACCCAGGACGACGATCTCACCCTTATCCTGTGTGATTTCCGCCCATGAGACAGCCCATAAATTTAGTTAATCCCGCTTAATAGGCCACAAACCCCGCTAAAAAGCTGGTTCGCCCGCATTAGCTCAGCTATAATTCTTGGCACGTTGGCGGAAGATCCCCCCTCGAGTGTCCGCTGCAGAGGTTGTATTTATGCGTATCCGCGCGCTCTTCGTAGGCTTGTTGTTAGCCGCTGCTGCTTCTAATGCCCTAGGTCAGGGATCCATGGGCGGAGGTATTGGCGTCGGCAACGGCCAGTCCAGTCCTTTCGCCGCGGGCATGGGCGCCCCTGGTGGGAACATCCCCTTTGACAGTTCCCTTCTCAACTCCACCATGCTAAACCGCCAGGCGGAGCGCGATCTCAGCCCGCTTGAAAATCCCACGATCTCCGTTTCTAAGCTCGATTTGAAGGCCCCCGGCAAAGCCCGCCACGAATACGATAAAGGCGTATTGCTCCTCAATCGCAAAGACTATCAAGGCGCGCTCGACCATCTGACCGCCGCGATTACCATCTATCCCGATTTTGTGGCCGCCTACAACTCCCGTGGTTCTGCGCATATGAGCCTCGGCCAAAATGAGCAGGCACGCGATGATTTCTCCAAGGCCGTTACTCTCGACGACCACCTACCCATCTCACACTTGAACCTCGGTTGCGCTGAGCTGGCCTTGAAAAACTATTCCTCCGCCGAAAAGGCCGTTAAGAAAGCCGCCGATATCGCACCCATGGATTTGCAGGTGCTGACTGCCCTTGGCTACGCGGAACTGATGAACCACGATTACGTCGGCGTCATTGCCACAGGCAAAGACGTGCATGCCAAGAAACACAAAGACGCTGCTATTGTGCACTACTACGCCGCAGCAGCCTACGACAATCTTAACGACCTCGCCGAGGCGCAACGGCAGTTGGAGATTTTCCTTCACGAAGATCCCAAATCTCCGGCGGCTCCCGGCGCACGTGACATCTTGCTGCATCTTCACGATCCGATTGTCGAGGTAAAGCAGACCGCTGCGGTTGCGCCCGTATTCTCTGAAGTGAAGGCTACGCCAACGGATGGCGGCCGGATGCCGGTACAGATGCAGAAGCTCATTCAGGAATCCAAGGAGAAACAGCAAATCGCCGAAGCGGAAGCCATGTGCGACGATTGCGAATCTGAGACTTCACCGGCTGCAACCGCTGGCGGAGCGCTGGCGACCCCTGGTTCAGGCGCAGCGATGGGTCAGAGCAGCGGCGGCTGGATTCTGCACCACAACGTGCATGAAGTGGCCGTCCTCTTTGCTGCGACCGACCATGGAAATTCGGTCCCGGGCTTGACCCAAACGGACGTCAAAATAAAGGACGATCATCGACCGCCAGCTGCGATCACCGGCTTCCTCAGCGAATCCGAATTGCCTTTGCGTCTCGGCATCGTACTCGACACCAGCGAATCCATCACTGGCCGTTTCGCCTTCGAGCAAAAAGCCGCGACAAAGTTCGTTCAGACGGTCCTGACCAATAAGACCGATGAGGCCTTCGTCGTGGGCTTCTCTAATTCCATTCTGCTGGTGCAAGATTTCACGAATGACCAGGCAAAACTTGCGGAGGGCATAAGCGATCTCGCGCCTGCGGGAGGCACCGCCCTCTGGGATGCCGTTTCATTCGCTGCCGGAAAACTCATCCAGAAGCCGGAACTCAAGCCAGTGGCCAGGATTCTGGTCGTGCTCAGCGATGGAGAAGACAATTCGAGCAGCAGCAGCCTGAAAGAGGCCATTGAAGCGTCTCTCCATGGCGAAGTCATCATCTACACCGTAAGCACCAGGGATTTACGTGATACCGCCTCGGGTTTCAAACCGACTCCTTATGGCAGCGAGGACATTGACACCGGCGACCGTGCTTTGAAAACTTTATCCGAGCGGACCGGCGGCGTGGCCTATATTCCGGGTTCCGTGGGAGGGTTAACCCATAGCCTGGCCGAATTGCAGCAGGTCATCAGGAGCCGCTATTTGGTTTCCTATAAGCCCGCGGTCTTTGATCTGAACGGCCAGTATCATGCAGTGGATATCTCCGTCAGTAAATCCGGGCATAAGCTGCGGGTTTACGC
>Ga0187847_10001536_pt1 | contig 20432 bp, 14 predicted proteins | sample June2016WEW_4_10_FD_132458 | JGI IMG/M metagenome (GOLD analysis project Ga0187847, IMG submission 132458) | Peatland microbial communities from SPRUCE experiment site at the Marcell Experimental Forest, Minnesota, USA - June2016WEW_4_10 | ecosystem: Environmental > Terrestrial > Soil >...
GGCCTCGACTAACTGCTCTGGAATCAGTAATGCGATCGAAACAAATTCCAGCCTCGTCGCAATCATGTATCGCTCAGACTAAAAATCGCCTGTCACTCCACTTCTCACGAATAATGCGGGTTAAGGTATCGGCACTTGGTCTCGGATGCATGGGCTTGAGCTTCGGCCTCGGCCCTGCAACGGAACAATCGGAGGCTATTAAGCTCATCCGCGCCGCTGTCGAGCGGGGCGTCACGTTCTTCGACACTGCCGAGGTCTACGGCCCCTACGTCAATGAAGAGGTCGTCGGCGAAGCCCTCGCGCCCTTCCGCAAAGACGTGGTCATCGCCACCAAGTTCGGTTTCGAGCCCGATCCAAAGAATGACGGCAAGTGGACTGCCTTGAACAGCCGTCCGGATCACATCAAGCGCGTCGTAGAGGGGTCGCTCAAGCGCCTTCGGACCGAGACCATCGACCTCCTTTATCAGCATCGCGTCGACCCCAACACGCCCATCGAAGACACTGCTGGCGCCGTCAAGGATCTGATCCGATCAGGCAAAGTAAAACACTTTGGGCTCTCTGAAGCAGGCGCGAAAAACATCCGCCGCGCACACGCGGTGCAACCGGTTACCGCACTGCAGAGCGAGTATTCTCTCTTCTGGCGCGAGCCCGAGCATTCCGTTATGCCCGCGCTCGAAGAGTTCGGTATCGGCTTCGTGCCCTTCAGCCCGCTCGGCAAAGGCTTTCTCACTGGCAAGATCAACGCCTCCACCAAGTTCGACAGCACGGACTTTCGCGCCATCGTCCCGCGATTCACCGAAGAGAACCGCAAAGCTAATCAGGCCCTGGTTGATGTCGTCACGGATTTCGCAAAGCAGAAGAAAGCGACACCCGCACAAATCGCGCTCGCTTGGCTCCTGGCCAAGAAGCCGTGGATTGCGCCCATCCCCGGCACCACCAAGCTTTCACGCCTCGAAGAAAATCTCGGTGCGACATCGGTTGAACTCAGCATCGAAGACGTGCGCGCACTGGAAGAGGCCTCATCCGCGATCAAGGTCGAAGGCGAACGCTACCCCGCGTCTCACGCGAAGCTGATCGACCGCTAAACAAGATCTTCCTCACTCAACTGAGCTATGGAGGGAAAAATGAACATCGCATTTGAAAACAAGGTTGCCCTGGTGACGGGCGCAGCATCTGGTTTGGGCCTCGCGACAGCGAGAGCTTTTGCTGAAGCTGGCGCATCAGTCGTCCTCGCTGACTGGAGCGAGAAGGAAGTGCAGGCTGTCGCGAAGGAGCTGGCTGACAAAGGTCACAAGACGCTGGCCGTTACCTGTGACGTGTCGGACGATGCGCAGGTCGAAGCTATGGTGAAGAAGACCGTGGCTGAGTTCGGCCGACTCGATGCCGCCTATAACAACGCTGGCATCCAGAATGTTCTTGCAGAAACCGCCGACTCCCCACGCGCTGACTATGACCGTGTGATGGGCGTCAATCTGCGGGGTGTCTGGAGCTGCATGAAGTTCGAGCTTCAGGTTATGCGCAAACAAGGCAGCGGCGCCATCGTGAACTGCTCTTCGCTCGGAGGTCTGATCGGCGGCAATCAGCGTGGAACGTATCACGCCGCAAAGCATGGGGTGATCGGTTTCACCAAGAGCGCCGCGCTTGAGTACGCGACTCGCGGCATTCGCGTGAACGGCGTCTGCCCCGGCATGATCCAGACGCCGATGTCCGACAAGATGATCGCCGAAGGCCAGGGACCAGAGTTGGACAAGATGCTCCAGACCTTTGTGCCCATGAAGCGCCTCGGCCGTCCAGAAGAGATCGCCGACGCCGTTCTGTGGCTCTGCAGTGACAAAGCGAGCTACGTCACCGGCCAGTCCATCTCCGTCGACGGCGGCTATGTAATGCGCTAGGGAGGGTTCCGTGAGTCAGTCCGCATCCGACGATCCGACCGGGCAGGCCAAATCTGTAGCCGGAGCGCAGTTGAATGCTAGCCGACGCTCTCTTGTTAAAAGCGGTCTAGCCCTCAGCATCATGGCACTTTGCAAGATCGAGCCGATTGAGGCTCAGGAGAAAAATATGGCTGAGAACGAGAAGGGCGGTTCGCTAACTACGGTTTTGACCTATAACGATGTTCGCTCGGTGTCGCCCGCACTGGAACGGTATACGAGAGGGCCACTCCTCGAAGGTGTCTGGAAGCGCAATGGACTTTCTCCACGTGATCGCAGCGTTGTCACCGTCGCGGCGCTGATCGCCCGCATTCAGACTATCGAAATGCCGTATCACTTTGCTCTTGCCTTAGACAACGGCGTAAAGCCGGCCGAGCTATCGGAGATCATCACGCATCTCGCCTTCTATGCCGGGTGGCCAAATGCCATGTCCGGTGTTGCGGTCGCGAAGGACATCTTCCATCAACGCGCTATTGGCTCGGACCAGCTACCGCCGGCAAAGGAGAAGCTTTTGCCGCTGAATGAGGAGGCCGAGAAGCAAAGGGCTACGCAGGTAGAAAGCAACTTCGGCTCTGTGTCGCCGGGCCTGGTGCAGAACACGACTGATCTTCTCTTCCACGATCTCTGGCTGCGTCCTGCCCTATCGCCGCGAGACAGAAGTCTGGTAACTGTAAGCGCACTGATTGCCAACGGGCAGACGGGGCAGATCACTTATCATCTTGGGCGCGCGATGGATAACGGTCTGACGCAAGAGCAAGTGTCCGAGACATTAACCCACATCGCGTTTTACGCAGGCTGGCCTTGTGCTTTTTCGGTCTTGCCCGTGGTGAAAGAGGTATTCGAGAAACGGAAGAAGTAGTCCTGCTGGTCTCCGCAACTTTCTCGGTTAGAAGGAGTAACACTGGTCCTACTCCAGTCTTCCCGTTCTCGGACCGTCCAAAAGGTAATGCCAGATCGGTCCCGATAAGTCGGCAAGTGTTTACTAAGCCGACCGCTTCACGTGGGTTAAGATCCGCCTATCGGACCAAAGCACTCAAAACCCGTTGTGGGCTTGCCGACTAAAATAGCGAATGATAAAGGTCGCCAGCAACGTCTAACTAAGCCGCATCGCTTAGCGTACGTCGCACCAGCGACGTCATTCAACAAAATTTATCGAAAGCCACAATCGGAAAGAGAAAGGCTCGCGGACGAGCTGCTCATGTTAGAAGAATCTATCGAGAAACGCCGCCGTTTCATCCGAGATGCCAATGATGTTGTTCGTTGCCTGACAACAAAATTTGATATTGAGTTCGGTTTCCCGTTGGCCGTCGTTCCAGTCGGTAAACTGTTTGAGCTCCCTCCGCCCCACGGGTCGGAGTTTTCCAGTGTGCACCGACCGACTCATCTCGACCCGCGCGAAAGGGATTTTAGAGTGGCGCTTTCAGCCGACGGTACTTGGGCCGTTGCGAGCTGCGACACCAATTTTGTCCTGCTTTGGAATTTGGAGGCCGGTCATCAGGGTCGTCGCTTAGAATGCGACCGGCAAACATGCGACGGCGTCGCGATTTCTGCCGACGGCAAACGCGCGGTTTCTGGTTCGCTCGACGGCACTATCCGCGTCTGGGATTTGGACAAAGAATGTCGCTCGCCCCCGTTTGGCAGCGGTAGGGAAGGAGTGAGGGCGATGGCATTGTCGGCCGATGGCAAGCTCGCGTTGATCGGTGGCTATGGTGGCCTGCATTTATGGAGGATTTACGATCAAGTAAGCCCGCAGCTTTTGGCGAGCAATCAGCATGCATTCTGGAGCAGCCACGACGGAACGAAGCGGTGCCACCTGTTTGGAGGTGCCAAATCGAGGAGAGGGTATCGAGCCCGATTTGGAAGGTCTTCTGGCTGAGGCCGAACTGTCGCCCCGTGGTCGTCCACGGACTGCAATTATAAGCGGAAAGCAGATGTCCCAAAACGGAATATCGACCCGCGCATACCACCAATAGAATCGGAAACCGGGCCTTCAGATTGCAGTCGTGTCGCCTTAAGTAGTTCTTGCCTAAGTATTCGTCCAATGCGCATCTGCACACTGGAATGACAGCGCGCGAGGAACCCTATAACCTTGCGATAGAACTCTCGACGTTCCAAGTAAGAGGTTCTCCCTTGTCGGCTTCTCGAGTGTAGGGCGTACGCGTCAGCGGGGATGCTCTATCAACGCGATCATGATTTCCGCCGCCGAGTGCGGGGACGCGAACACGAACACCCCGAGACACTCACTTCGATGAGCAAACTGGCGGTGACGCTGCGAGGTCAGGGCGACTTGGCGGAGGCTTGCAAGCTGCGGGAAGAAACGCTAGACATCCAGCGCCGGCTCCGGGGACCGGAGCACGCTGCTACAACTATCTCCGCGTGGAACCTGCTCCGAACGCTTCAGGACTCGGGCGAAATCGCAGCAGAATTGGCTGCTCTAAAGCGCGATCTGCTCTGGTTGCTCGACCGCGACCCCGCTACCCTCAGCGCTGACCAGCGCGCAGTCCGCGCGTACGTGGCCGAGGCGGTAGAGAAGACTGGTTAGTGGTGGCTGGCCCGGCGATGGGATCGTAAGTCCGAAACGACTTCGGCACTTCACTTGTGCCCCCGAAACGGGCTTAGCGGAGATCACCCTGCGAGCCGCATTCAGAAGGACCACACTTCTCCCAAGAGGACTTCCGGCTCACGTCGACATTCCGTCAGTTAATGGGGTGATTTCAGAGGATGTCACGAGGCGGAACTTTTGGCTGGACTTGCGGATTTGTCAATTAAAAGCCGAATAAGGCGGGACCAATCTGCTGACGCCCTCATCGTGCGGACGGGAGTACCAGCCGAACTCCGTAATGCGTGAAATTGTTGACCGTTGTATCGTTCTTGTCCGGTCGACACTTCCCCTGCAACAACTCGATTTTGCTATTACCGCATCCACCTCGGAGCTCTTGGAACATGCCATCTAATTCCACGGCCCCCTTCGTGGAAACAGTGCGGACAGACCTCGGATGGTTCCTCGTCATCACGCGGCGTGAAAAATTCTTCACCCCCGCACCGTTTGCAAACCATCTGAATTAGGCCGCCACCAGCTTCAATAGGATGAACCTTGTACCAATTAACAATCTGTCCCACCTCCTCTGTTCTTTGAAGTATCGCAAGATGCGCCAACAGATGGGTGAAATATGAAGGCATTGGGTTGGAATCCCTCTGGTATAGCCTCCAACCGTAATCAGCGAGAAGCCGATGACCTTCCCGGACGCTTACATAATAAACTCCAGCCCTAGCTTCGTTACCCAACCACTCAGCAAGCGACTTATGGTAGGGCTTAAGAACTTCTGTCTTCCCCTCATCTGCAGTCGGGAACAGTGAACCGAGGTGCCGAGTAAATTCGCGCAGCTGCTCGCTTTTCCAGTTGAAAAGCCGCTGGAGTATTTCGACAGGCAACGGCTCGAGCGCCGCGAGAATCGCGCGCAACACTGGGCGTATTTCCCTGCGGAATTCCTCCAAGTCGGGGTACTGGCGTTCAAAGAACTGCCAGAAGATGCCGCCAAGCCCTTGAGGGAAAGCATCTAACCGGTCCAGCGTTAGATGACCTTGCTGAAGGTCGTGGCACACGGACTCCACGTAAAGGAAAACGCCTTCGCTCTTTTCGAGAATTTGTTGGATGATGTGGTCAGTATCTTCGCGCTGCTTAAACTGCCCCGCTAGTGCATTTCGGAGGTAGTCGCGGATGTCCGCGCGGTTAGCCTCAGTCGCAGTGTCGAGGACGAACGGGCTCAAGCCTTGCAGCGGCGTCTCAACCGCGCTTTCCGGGCGGCTGGTGACGACGAGGCCGACCCAGTCGGGCAGGCGTGATGCGTTGCGTGCAAGCATTTCCACGAGCGGATTGCGGTCGGACCCACCAGCTTCGTCGAGTGCATCAATGACGACCAGATATCGCTCCCGTCCACCGCGGATCAGCGGATGGAGCCGCTCGGCAAGCAGGTACTCGAACAACTCCGCCGGATTCTTTCGGTCGAGTTCCCCGATCTCTGGCAGTGAGAGCAAAAGAGTGCGATAGTCGGGCAAGCGAGTGGCGAGTTGGAAGGCGAGACTGCGGACGACCCGCCGCGCGTCCCGGTGGTCAGGCTTGTCCCACTCGACGAACTGGGCCGCGATAACCTTGTCTCGTCCGAAGTGGGTCAGGTGCGCAGCGAACGCGCTCTTGCCGACACCCGGATCGCCCGTGATCAAGAAGAGGCGAGAGGCGCGGTCTGGCGCGTTGCGCCAATCTTCGATGGCGTCGACCACCCAGCGACGCCCGACAAACCCTTTCCGAAGCAGCGCGGCGATGCGAGAATCTGACGCGATAGGTTTCAGATAGCCATCTAGCTTTTCGATCTCGCCGGCAAACCGTCGACTTTCCTCGCTCTCCACAACCTGCACGATCTCGACGAGCTTCGCCTGATACCATTCGTTCCAATCTGGCTCACCCGCCGCGCGCCGCTCTTGCCAGTCGTGCATATCTAACCACTGAATGTGGCTAACGCTTGCGGGCGGCCTCACCTCTGTTTCGCTCTCAACCAGAATCGTCTGGATGTTGCCGCCCTTGACGCCGAGAGCGATTGCGATCTCATCGAGGCACACTCCTGGTTCGCGGATGGAATGTTTCGAGAGGAACGACAGGACCCGGTGGCTGCCGACGATGCCATCGGTGATTGAGCGCCGCCAGTCGTCGCCGAATCTGATCTCGCTCTTGTCGAACCAGACATCGTGCCCGCGCTTCTCCAGGTCGTATCTGATTCGGCGGACCAGTTCTTCACTAAAGTCGTGGCCGTAGCTGAAAAAGATACGAAGTGGCGTAAAGAGCTTTGGCTCAGATTGCGGACCGTGCGTCGCACAAATCACAAACGTACCCACCTGCGTCATCTGCTGACCACATTGGGGGCACAACCTCCCACCGCCGTCTTTAGTTGGAGGTTGTCTCGGCGTCATTTCTTCGCATTCCTACCCGCCGATTCCTGGACTAGGCTGAACCGCATAAAAGCCCTTCCTGGGCGGCCTAACCTGAAAATACCATTGCACCGTCCCGACATTAACCAATCCAGTGTAGGCGCCACTGGTGATTGCGCGGTCCCTTGCATAATTGATTCGCGTCGTAGCCCAAACTCGCAAGACCCGGACTGGCCGTCGCCTACGCCACAGCGCGATAACCCCAGAGTAGTCGGCGATCCGGAAATAATTCACATGAGCACCGAGCGAACCCGAATATCTGGCAATCGGAGGCCCTTTGCTGCGACGAGCATTTCGTCCGCTCGCGCTCGCACGCGAAACGCGCTGGACCAGAAAAGTCTGCCACAATGCCATCGACCCCCGGTCTTTGCAGCATCCGGTCGGATTGCTATCGCTGCGTCCACGCGTTTCTGCGCGCGCCCGTTCACGTAGACATACGCGCGTTCTATCGCAAGTGACTTGGCGATTGAAAAGCCGATGCCCGCCGTCGATCCCGTTACCCACGCAATCTTTCCAGTGAGTTCCAGATCCATATCGTGCTCCTTTGTGTGTCTCCAACAGATGGCCGTGACGATTAGCGCAGTTCCGCTGTTTTCGGTAGTTCGGACGCAGTCCATCCTCCTCCAACGGCCTTGATTAGTAATACGCTGGCATCCATGCGGCGCCTCAGGATGTCGACATCGTTTCGTTCATTTTGCAGCGCAATCGTTTGCGCTGTGAGAACCTGAAGGTATGGATCCGCTCCGCCGATGTAACGATCGGTGAAAATCTGCAGTGATTCTTGCGCGGAGGCTGTGGCTTCCTTTTGTTGCTGGGCTTCCTGGCTGAGGATCCGCAGGGCGGCCAGATTATCCTCCACCTGCTGAAAAGCGGTAAGTGTGCTCTCGCGATAATTGGCGACGGTGGCGTCGTAGTTGGCGCGGGCTGCGGTTGAAGTTGCGCGGCGGCGGCCACCATCGAAGAGAGTTTCCGCCACCGACGGCCCGACGGCCCAAAACCGGCTCGGCCAAGTAAACCAGTTGGTGATGGAATCGCCTTCGAGACCCACCGACGCTCCCAATGTGATGGTTGGGTAGTATGCGGCGCGGGCAATTCCGATCTGATCGTTGGCCTCGGCGACTCGACGCTCAGCAGCGGCGATGTCGGGCCGGCGCTCGAGAAGTTGTGAAGGCAATCCGGCGCAGATATCCGGAGGCGTCGAATTGAGCGGCGATGCGGGCAGGCTGAACGCCGCCGGCGGCTTGCCGATCAATATGGCGATGGCATGCTCGAACTGCGCCCGCTGCACGGCAACATCCGTATCCTGAACCAGAGTGGTTTCAAGTTGCGTTTGCGCCTGTGCAACATCAGACTTCGGAGCGGCGCCTCCCTCGAAGCGATTCACAGTCAGCTGTAGAGCATCGCGATAGGCCTTCACGGTGTCGTCGAGAAGTTGTTTCTGGGCGTCAGCGCTTCGCAGTTCGAAATAGTCGTACGCGAGTTCGGCTTGCAGGCTCAGGTTGACAGTTGCGAGATCTCCCGCGGTCGCCTGGGCTTCTTCGCGCGATGCAGAGACGGTTCGGCGCACGCGGCCCCAAACGTCAAGTTCGTAAGAGAGATCGAAAGGCAGCACAAATTCGCCAGTGCTCTTCGTAGCCGGAAGATAGGGTGTGTTAGCCGAATCACGAAGTGATTCGATGCCAGGCGACGTGGAAATGGTCGGAAATTGTGCAGCGCGATTGTAGTGGACCATCGCTCGTGCTTCCACGAATCGAGCGTTCGCGGCCTTCAAGTCCTGGTTCGATACTGTGAGTTCACTCTCCAGTGCGTTCAGCCGCGGATCGCCGAAGATTTCCCACCAGTTTCCGCGAAGAAGCCGATCGCCCGGCTGCGCCGGTTTCCAGCCGTCCGTTTCTTTGAACGCGTCTACCGGCGCGGTGGGTACGTTTGGCCGCGCATACCTGGGACCTACGGTGCAGCCCGCGAGTAACATGGTCGCAAATAGGAGAGGAACTAGTGTGAGGTGCTTCATTTTCCTGCGCTTCATTTTTCTACTCCTGCCGTCTTCGAACTGCTGATCCTGGAACCGCCGATCTGGACGGGCGCGCCACTCGTCAACGAGTCCGAGGGGCTGAGAATTATGTTGTCGGTTGGTTGCAGGCCGGAAAGGATCTCCATGCTGTCGCCGTAGTCGTGGCCGGGCGTAACCCGGACCAACTCTGCTTTTCCATCGCGCACCACCCCGACCTGCAAACCCTCTTTGCGGAAAAGCAGCGCACTGGCAGGAACCACCAGGGAACGCGTGCCCTCCGGCATTTTCAAATGAACCTGAACGTATGCGCCGGGCTTGAGACGGCCGCGAGCGTTCTCCACATCCACTTCGACCAGCAAGGTTCGCGAGGCCGGATCGATCGCATCGGAGTTGCGAACCAGAGTGCCGCGGAAGGTCTCTCCGGGATATTCATCGAGGGTCAGATCTGCCGGCGCGCCCGAGTGTGCGGCGAGCGAATAGACCTCTGGCACCGCGACGTAGACGCGCAGTTTTTTGATCGAAGCGATGTGGAAGAGCTCTTTCGGTGCGTTTGCGCCGGCGTCGATCAGTGCCCCTATGTCGGTCTCACGAGCCGTGATAATTCCATCGAAGGGCGCGTAGACGTTCTCGTAGGACTGGAGTTGTTCGAGCCGTGCAACATTCGCTTGGTTCGACTGAACCGTCGCCTGATTGGCGGCGTACCCGTTTACCGCATTATCCCGCTCCTGAGTAGAGACCGAGTGTGTCTTCAGCAGGTTCTCGTCTCGCGCCGCGGTGATTTGCGAAAGGTTAAGGTTCGCCTCGGCCGTGGCCAGCTCCGCTCGGGCTTGGCGCAATTGTTGATCGAGTTCGGGCGTTTCGATCTCCGCCAGCAACTGCCCCTTACCGACGCGGGCGCCGATGTCGACATACCACCGTTTCAAATAGCCGTTGGTTCGGGCGTAAATAGGAGAGTCGATGAAGGCCTGTGCATTGCCCGGCAACACCAGTTCTTGAGCGCGATCTCCAGGTTGCGGATGCACGACGTTCACGCTCGGAATTGCGGCTTGAAAAGTAGCTTGCTGCAGACGAGTCTCAGCCGCGACCCGAGAATGGATGCCAAAGACAACTACAATCGCGACCACAAGCGTCGTGGCGGTAAGAACAACGAGGCCACCTTTCGGAAACTTCCCTTGCGGAGGTTGTATTTCCGAGATCCGCGCTGGACTCGTTTCGGCCACCTTGGTGGCGTCGATCTTGGGCGGGTCGATCACGGTCGACTGGCTCTGATTTGATTCGATCGCGATATCACCATGGTTAAGCATGGGTAGGTTCTCCTTCCGTCTCGATCTTCACGGTGGTTGGATCGATTTCTGAGCGCTTTTTATGCAACAGGCTGAACACTGCGGGAACAAAGACCAGCGTGGCTACCGTGGCACAGAGCAGGCCTCCGACGACCGCGCGCCCGAGCGGCGCGTTCTGCTCGCCTCCGTCTCCGAGGCCGAGTGCCATGGGAATCATGCCGATAATCATGGCCAGAGCGGTCATGAGGACTGGCCGAAAGCGCGTGTATCCAGCTTCGATTGCCGCTTGGATCGGGTCCCCGTGGTGCAGTAGGCGGTCCTTGGCGAAAGCGATCACGAGAATGCTGTTCGCCGTGGCGACCCCCATGCACATGATCGCGCCCATCAACGCCGGCACGCTGAGCGTGGTGTGCGTGACAAACAGGAAGAGGACGATGCCTGCCAGCGCAGCCGGCAGCGCCGTAATGATAATGAAGGGATCCAGCCACGATTGAAAATTCACCACGATCAGCAGATAAACCAGCACGACGGAGAACACCAGACCGCCTAACAGTCCGATGTAAGAACTCCGCATGGTTTGAATCTGTCCACGAATCGTGACAAAACTTCCCCGGGGCAGCGATTTTCGATTGGCGTCGACGATGCGGTTGATGTCACGTCCGGCAGACCCCAGATCGCGATCTTGAACCGCGCCGTAGATTTCAACAATGCGGCGGATGTTGTAGTGGCTTATGGCTTCCATTTCGGTCCCGCGTTGGATCGAAGCCACGTCCGCCAGGATTCCGGGCCGCGATGTGGAAGGCACCGTGATGGGCGTGTTCTGAAGATCCTCCAGCGACTCGACCCTGTATTGCGGAGTCTGGGCGACGAGGTTGTAATTCACTCCATTCTTCCAGTTGAGGAAAAACATCGGCGTGATCTGAAAACTTCCACTCAGGGAGTTCAAGACGCTGGTGGCAACATTGCGCTCGGTGAGGCCGCCCTGAACGGCTTTGGTGCGATCGACATTAATGTCGTAGGTTGGATAATCGAACGGCTGCTGGATGCGCAAATCCGTAAGTCCTGGAACGCGCTGAAGTTCGGCGAGCATTTTCTCGGCGACTTGCCGGTTGCCCTCGATGTCGTTTCCATCGATCTGAATATCAATCGGCGCGGGCAATCCGAAGTTCAAGACCTGGGTCACCATGTCCGCGGGAAGAAAATAAAAAGTTATCCCAGGAAAGTCGCGAGGCAAAGTGCGCCGCAGCTGACGAACGTAGTCTGCCGTTGGGTGATGCTTTTCTTTGAGAGACACCATGATGTCTGCATCTCCGGCTCCAATGAGTCCAGAGGTAGAGTGCATGTAGTTGATCGTGCTGTAAGGCAGTCCAATGTTGTCGAGGATGTTGTCCATCTCTTGCGCGGGGATTTCCTGGCGGATAGACGCCTCGACCAGATCGGCGACCCTGGCGGTTTCTTCAATCCGCGTCCCGCTTTTAACCCGCATATGCAGAATGAACTGACCATTATCGCTGGCTGGGAAGAAATTCTGACCAAGCCACGGCACCAGCAGGAACATCGACAGGCAGACACCCAGAAAAGCAGGGATAAAAATGACTCTCCGATGCACGACCGTAGTTAGAAACAGCTGGTAAGACAGCCTCAGTCTTTCAAAACCTCTTTCGAATCCGCGCTGGCAGCGTGCAAGAAGCCCAGGCTTGCTGTTACTGTGTTGCTTCGCTTTGAGCAGATACATCGCCAGCGTCGGCACGAGCGTTCGGGAAAGGACGTAGGAGGCCAGCATGGCAAACACGACTGCCTCGGCAAGCGGCACGAACAGAAACTTTGAAACGCCGGCGAGAAAAAACATCGGCAGAAAAACGATGCAGATGCAGAGCGTGGAAACCAGGGCGGGAACCGCGATTTGAGCGGCGCCCTCGAGTATTGCTACCCGCTGCGGATGCCCTTCTTCAAAATAACGCTCGATATTCTCAATCGTGACGGTTGCATCATCCACGAGGATGCCGACGGCGAGGGCGAGCCCACCCAGAGTCATAATATTGATGGTCTGTCCCAACACGCTTAGCACAATCACCGACGTCAGGATCGACAAGGGGATCGAAACAGCGATGATAAGAGTGCTGCGCCAGCTTCCGAGGAAAAGCAGGATCATCAAGGCAGTCAGGCACGCTGCAATGATGGCTTCGCGGATGACTCCGCTAACGGCTGCGCTGACAAAGATCGACTGATCGGCGAGGGGCTGAATTTTCAGTTGCGGCGGAAGAGTCTGTGCGACGCGCGGTAGAAACTCCCGGACGCCTTTCACTACACTGATCGTGGAAGCCGTCCCTGCTTTCATGATGCTCAACAAGACTCCGCGATGTCCGTCCTGGCGCACGATGTTGGTCTGAGGGGCGAAACCGTCGCGTACGTTGGCCACGTCACGCAAATAAACGGTTGAATTGCCCACCTGCTTAATCGGGAGGTTGTTGAGCTCAGCCACAGTCCTGGGGCTGGAGTTCATACGCACGTCATACTCGAACTCGTCGATCTTCGCCGTGCCTCCGGGCAACACCAGATTCTGATCAGTCACGGCATTAAGGACGTCTTGCGGAGAAAGGCCTTTGGACTGAAGCAGGTTTTGGTTCAGGTCGATCATCACTTGACGCTGTTTTCCTCCGTACGGCCAAGGAATGACCGCGCCGGGAACCGTCACCAGTTGCGGTCGTACGAAGTTCTGGCCCATATCGTTTAACTGCTGCTCCGAGAGTCCCTGGCCGCTGAACCCGAGCTGGAGAATCGGCACGCTCGATGCGCTGTAATTAATGATCAGCGGCGGCAAGGTTCCCGGTGGCAGCTGACGCAAAACGGCTTGGGAAATTGCTGTGACTTGGGCATTCGCGGTCTCCAAGCTCGCACCGGGCTGAAGAAAAATCTTCACGATGGCCTGGCCGTTCACGGTGGTGGACTCGATATGTTCGATATTGTCTACAGTTGTGGTGAGGACCCGCTCATAGACGCTCGTGAGTCTTCCTTCCAGCTCTTCCGGGTTCAGGCCCGTATACTGCCAGGCGACAGCAATCACGGGAATGTTGATATTTGGGAAGATGTCGGTGGGTGTGCGCAGGATCACGATCGGACTCAAGATAAGAATCAACAGGGCCAAAACAATGAATGTATAGGGACGATCTAACGCAACCCGAACGATCCACACTGAAATTCTCCTGGTAAGCCGCATTGGGTGCGGCCGAGCTATTGACTACTCGCTTTTTCGTGCCGATTGCGGCGGCTGCTTCAATGATTCCAAGCTCAACGATTCCAATATGTTTTTCATGTAGGCCCGGGTGGCGAAGAGCGCTGCCCCTTCAGTTACCATTTCGAGCAATACGCCCTCGCCCTGGGCGTCCACCGAGATCACGTCTTCGAGGTCGATGGTGGACTTCCTGCCTTTGCGTGTGCTGCGAGTGCTCTCCCATCTTTCTTTCAGGTCGGCTGCCCATTCTTTGCACAGCCGACCTTGCAAGACCCACCTCTGTTCAAACGGCGTGTCGGTGATCATGGTCCTTAGCATGGCGATTCCCCGCATTCCTTTGCTCACTCGCAGTTACTGACCGGAAATTGCTGCCATTGCGGGGGCTGCTTTCGTTAAATGCAGGTCGAGCTGCAGCCGCACTTCATTCGCGACTTGGACCGGGGAGGTAAGCGTGCAAATCTCGCCCGAGAAATCTTCGCCGACCGAGGGCACGTCACATTGGACATCCGCGCGCGCCATACGTTCGACGGTTTCGCCGGTGCAGGAGGGGCCTGAAAAATCCTCAGCGACGGACGCTACTACGCATCGCTCGTCGGCTACGAAGGTTGGCCAGTTCGTGCTGGAAACTACGTTGAGGAGTTGAGGAAAATCCTCGCCAAAGGTTGTGCTCGACGCGAGCCATTCCGCCGTGTTGTCCTTTGCTTTCTGGATTCCGACAGGGCTAACCTCGTGGAACTCAAAGACTGCTTCCTGGGTCATGGAATGATGAACCGGTGGACCGTAGACGGGGCCGGAATAGGCTTCGTTTGGATCGGCAGTCACGGATTGTTCGACGTAGCTCAACGTCAAATCGCCGGTAACGCGAAATGTTTCTTCGTTCGCGGGAATAATATGCGTTGACTTGAAGCTAATGACCGTGTAATCGCGATCGCTCCCACTCTCGTCTGCAGTCTTGTCCGCCGGATAGATTGTGAAATCAAAATCGGGTCTGGTGGAATCGCCGGCCTCTTGGTCGATCACGCCGCGGGTGCGTGCAACTCCAACGTTGTCACCGGCGCCTGGATTCTTTGACGAAGCCAGAAAGAGACGCGCAGTAGAGTGCTCGGAGTCGATGCGCCAGACCGTGTCTTGAGCCACAGCCGGTAGAGCAACCATTCCGCCAATAACCAGCAGCACCACTAAAACTAATTTCCTCAACATTTGTCTACCCATCCTTTTGTCTTTTTGTCTCTGCGTTGCGCGTCTCAGCCGATGGCGCGCCGCTTAACTCGCGAGTGTAAAAGGCAATGCGTTCGCCAAATGGATACGCGCTGTCGAGATCCCCGCATCTGGCTGATTTAGGGAAGTTTGGAGGGAACAGAGCAGATGAAATTACAGATTGCTGTCACGGTGTCATAGCCGCTATGACACTGTCACAAGAGTTACGACTGCTTTATGACAGTCTGCGGGTCGATGGCAAGCCTCTTCAAGTGCGCGATCAGGGTGGTTCGTTTCAAACCGAGCCGCGCGGCTGCGCCATCGGCTCCGCCGACGCGTCCACCTGATGCTTGGAGGGCATGTAAAACCTCGTCTCGGTTGAGAGGAGGAACACTCACCCGGATCCGCTTACGGGTCTGCGCCACCGGTTCCTTGCTTCTCGGCACCGCATTTCCCTTGGGATTCAGCTCGGCAATCGACACGCGCAACACGCCTCGCGTCGACAGAATCACGGCGCGCTCGATTACGTTCTGCAGCTCGCGAACATTTCCTGGCCAATCGTACCGCATGAGGGCGTTCATCGTTTCCGGAGGAATGGTATGAATCGCTTTGCCTATGCGCCTGCTGAAGAGTTCGGCGAAATGACGCACCAGCAAAGGGACATCTTCAGGACGCTCACGTAGCGCCGGGACATAAAGAGGAAAAACGTTCAAGCGATAGAAGAGATCAGAGCGAAATTTCTGCTCCGCTACCATTTCCGAGAGATCGCGGTTCGTCGCCGCTATCAAGCGAGCGTCCGTGGTTTGCGTGCGCGAGTTTCCGAGCCGTTCGAATTCTCTCTCTTGAAGCACGCGCAACAGCTTCGGCTGCAACTCGAGTGGGACCTCGCCGATCTCGTCAAGAAATACCGTTCCGTGATTCGCCAGTTCAAAACGCCCGATGCGCTGCGAGATCGCGCCCGTAAACGCGCCTTTCTCATGACCGAAAAGCTCACTCTCCAGCAATCCCGTTGGAATCGCGGCACAATTCACCTTGACGAATGCGTTCGTTCGCCGCGAACTCAGATTATGAATCGCACGCGCTATCAATTCCTTGCCTGTGCCGGTTTCTCCATAAACAAGGACCGTGGAATCCGTTGGGCCCACGATTTCCAGTTCCTTCAGAACTTTTTGTAACGCGCTGCTTTTCCCGACGATCTCCTCAAACATAGAGGTTTCTTCAATTTCCTGCCGCAGCGCGACATTTTCATGAAACAACTGCTCTTTCAGGGAATTAATTTCTGCGAGCGCATCCTCCAGCGCCTTGCGGGAAAGGTGCTGCTCGGTCACGTCCATGTGGGTTCCGACGAACTCAACGAGATTGCCCGCCGCATTCTTCACGGGATGCGCTAGCACATGAATGTGCCGGATGGTTCCATCCTCCCGAATGATGCGGTAATCGTCCTCATAGCCGCTGGCGTCGCGGATCGCCTTCTGAACCCTTTCCGCAAACGAAGATCGATCGTCGGGATGCACTCTGCTCAGTATTGTTTCGAGGGTCACTTTCGTTTCCGGTAGCAAGCCGAAAATGCGGAAACTCTCCTGGCTGAAGTAAACGTCGCCGGTCGAAACGCATCGTGCCCAACTTCCCGTGTGGCTGAGTCGTTGCCCCTCGGATAGATAAGCTTCGCTTCGTTTCAACGCTTCTTCCGCCTGCTTACGCTCCGTTATGTCGCGGTAGATACCGTAGATCTCCGGCATGCTTCCATCCACGCAGACTGGGGCCGCCACGAAAGACACATCAAGATGGGATCCATCTTTTCGTTTGCGAATTAGTTCTGCATCTACGCGTTCGCCGCATTTCAGCGCATAGCGCAGCGCTTCCGACTCCTTCACCGATCCATCCGGGACGATCAAGTCGTTGATGTTGCGCCCAAGCGCCTCCTGAACCGTGTAGCCAAACAGCTCTGTGAATTCCCGATTCGCCCTCAAAACGCGGTTCTCGAGATCCCGCAAAACAATCGCTTCCGGCGCCAATTCAAACAGTCTTTCAAAATGAGCTCTTTGCTTGCGCAGCTCCTCTTCACGCAGCGCATTGTCGACTGCCAGAGCGACTTGTTCCGCAACCAGCGAGAGGAAACGAATTTCGTCGTGAGCATAAGCCCCGGGGTGTCGGGCGCCGAAACTCAGACTTCCCAGACGTCGATATGCTGTTGTTAACGGCAGGACGCATGAGGACTCCAAGCCGGAGCGCTTGTGCAGTTCCATCATCCTGGGAAACCGCACTTCTTCGTCCGGCGACACTACGAGTACTGGCTCCTGATGCTGGTACACCCACCAGGTGATCGTTTCCTCTGCTGGAAAGTCGGAGGGGATTACGAATCCCGGTCCTTCGAGCGTTTCGAGAACGGCGTTCTGGATCTTATTCGTCGTCTGGTCGTACAGAAATAAAGCTACGAAGTCGAAGTCCACGATATGCCGCAGTTCAATCGCAAGAACCTTAAACAATTCCCTTGGATCCCGGTAAACATTGATGGCGCGGGACACTCGAAAAAGGGCATCGTGCCGCGCCAACAGAGATTTCTCTAATTGTGATTGTTGAGTCAAGTTCTCACCGCGTCGAGACGCGCTATTTACTCATTTTCCCATCACCCCAGCCACCGCGGATTCTGGTAAGTTCCGTCGAAATGGTGGCTTGTCTTGTAGAGCTCACACTCTCCCGATTGTGCGGCTTGGGCAGTCTTTGCCAGCAGCTTTGCAACCGTATCCTCGGTCAGGGGCTGAAAAGTACGGGCCGCGTCGATGGCCTGTTGCAGTATGGGAAGCGAGTCGCAACCGGTTATGACGACACTGGTTGGCATGTTCGTCGAGTAGTGTAAGCACTCGATGGCGGTTACGGTCTTGCTGTGGAGGATGAACGGGTCTCCCATTGGCTTCATTCCGAGTACGCCGATGTTTTGCTTCAGAAGAACCGGAAGCACTTTTGCTTCGAAGCTGTTGAAGTGGGCGTCCATCACATTGATGGGCATCTGCACGGTATCGAAGGTGAATTGATGAGCCGATGCAGTGTTTAGCATCTCCAAGTGGATATCAGGGCTTTTGTGGCCGGCGAATCCGATGTAGCGAACCTTCCCATCTTTTTGTGCCTGGAGCACGGCTCCTAGCGCACCGCCAGGAGCGAATATACGGTCGGGGTTGGTGTCGCGAATGACTTCGTGAAATTGCAGGAGATCGACTCGATCAGTTTGAAGCCGGTGCAACGATTCATTGATCTGTTTTTCGGCAGTATTTTTGTCCCGTCCATCGATCTTTGTCATGAGAAACGCTCTCGTGCGATAGCCGTCCCGCAGAGCGGGTCCCACTCTGATTTCGCTTTCGCCACCGTTGTAGTCCCAACAGTTGTCCAGGAAGTTGATTCCTTCGTCGAGAGCCTTGCTCACAATACGAAGGCTTTCGCCTTCTGTAACCCCCGGCCTGCCCAAGTGATACCCGCCAATGCCAACCACCGAAACTTCTTCCCCCGTGCGGCCCAAAGTGCGGTGCGGGATATCGTGCTTCCGCTGATCACCCCCCGCCTCTTGGCGAATCGTCGCGGCCACAATGCCTGCGGCAGCAAACTCCAGGAATTGCCGGCGGGTCGCGGCGGCCGATGTAACAGCGCGCCTTCCTGCCGGAAGGCCGTCGGTTGCGGTTTCCCCGGAGCTGCTTTCGATTCGAGGGCACATGAAAACCCTTTCGATCCCACTTTTCTCAGCCCCGAAAGACAACCTTCAGAGCTGATTTGCACAGCCGCCTCCATGGCCGGCCTAGCTATGCCAATGGACGAGGCGGTCTCCACAATTAGACGCGGATGCTTGATAATAAGCCGCAAAAGAATGCCAAGCCACAGGTCGGTTTGGAGGAGGTTCCACCGGATCGGTGATGGGAACGCGCTTGCGGCCACCGAACTATCAACGTCTGTTGATTGGCCAGAAAACGGGCTTCGGGGGAAGTTGGCCGGATTTGTCCTGACAAGGCGGCTAGTGTTTTACGAATGTGAAGAACGTGGTCGCTTCACTTGCACGATAAACCCGACTTGAGAATTGCTTCGTTTCCATTCCAAACTTGAAAAATCTTCCGATGAGGTTGCGGATGTCAAGGATGATCGCCCCATCGGCCCCGCACCCGAACGATCGACCTTTTGGCCTCGCGTCTAACCCTTTAGGAGAAGATTCGCCATGTCGCATCATTTCGATACGCCTACCGCAAAAGAAGACCCCCGCATCAACATCTGCGACTTCTACTTGTTTCGCGGCCGCCCGGGCACAACGGTCATGGCTTTGACCGTGAATCCGAACGCCGGCGTCGGCGCCCCAGACACCTTCCGCGACGAAGGTCTCTACGCCTTTCGCTTCGACACGGATCGCGATCTTCGCGAAGACGTCGCCTTCAAGGTCCAGTTTGGCGCGCCCGCCCACGCCGATGGCGGCGAGCACCGGCACGTTCAGACCTTCGCGGTCCGGCGCGCCACCGGAGCTGACGCTCTCAAGGGTGCCGCGGGCGAACTCATCATTTCCGGGAATACGGGACGCGTCGTGAATGCGGATCAGGGCTGCCTGGCGTACGCAGGCCTCGCGCCCGATCTGTTCGCCACCGATGGCGCCGGTTTCGGTGACTTCAGAAAAGCTCTGTGGTCCGAAAACCGGTTTGCCCCGGAGGCGTTCCAGAATCACCAAAACTTTTTCGGCGGCAACAATGTCACCGCTATCGTCCTCGAGGTTCCCAGCAGCCTGATCGGCCGAGGTGTTGTGCACGCCTGGGCCACAGCATCGCTCTACGGACACGCGCCGGAGGTGCAGGTATCGCGTTGGGGCCTGCCGATGATCACCCACATCTTGCTCTCCGATCCTTCGCTGCACGACGCATCGGAAAACTACAACCGCGCGGTCCCGGCGGACGAAGTGGCGCTGTTCTCCAAACCGATCCGCGACTTTGTGGAAAAAGTTACCGCGCTCGCCCACTCAGCGGCCGACCCATCCGCCTACGCTACGCAACTCCTCGCGCGCCTCTGCCCATCGGTCCTACCGTATGAACTGGACACGCCCGCCTCATTCAGCTTTGCCGCCTTCAACGGCCGCGGCCTCTGCGACGACGTGATGGACGTGATTCTTACGCTGGTCACGAACACGGCCCTCGGCGATGGGGTGGCGCCCGATATGCGGCTGATGCGTTCGGATTTTCCCTATTTCGGCGAGCCGCACCCTACGGCGGCGAGTTCCGCAAAGCAGTGAGGGCGAAGGAGTGAGCGCACGTACGACACAGCGGCGATCTGCGATTGGATGGATTTGCTCGCCGGCAGGGCGGAGGGAATCTCCGTCGTCTCCGGCAAGCGCTGCCCTGTCAACCGTGATCATCAGGCCAAATGGACTGAGTGCCTGATTAACGCCCGGCATCTCGGACAAATCTCCTCAAAACCTGATGCAGGCTTGCCAACCTCAGTATTGAATGATAAAGGACGCTATCATTCCTTGATCGCCCCCGCCTTTCCACAAAGAGGCGAGTATGCTCCACACTTCCTCGAAGCCGACGCGCCCGGAATAATTCCGGGCTGCCTGCCGTTCAGAATCTTCGCCAAGCGTTCGTGCGGAAGTGCTGTCTGTACCCATCAGTGGTGAACCGTGAGCGACCATGAAGAACTTGTTGCTGCGTTGGTGCTTTACCGCAGTCGGGTCGGAGGAGGCGCGCTTACGCGCTGGCCTCCGTCCGCCGCTCAAACTGCACGTGCAGGTTTGCTGCATGCAGCTTTCGCGAAGAGTCAGCGACGCCGGGATGACAGAGAAGGAA
>Ga0187847_10001537_pt1 | contig 20417 bp, 7 predicted proteins | sample June2016WEW_4_10_FD_132458 | JGI IMG/M metagenome (GOLD analysis project Ga0187847, IMG submission 132458) | Peatland microbial communities from SPRUCE experiment site at the Marcell Experimental Forest, Minnesota, USA - June2016WEW_4_10 | ecosystem: Environmental > Terrestrial > Soil > Wetlands...
AACGCCGGCGAGAGCGGCCTGCGCGTTGGTGACCACATCGAAAAGGATGAGGCGGCGCGGTTGAATGCGGGACTGGAGAAGGCGGGCAAGCGGGGCATCGACCACATCCCGTTCAGCTTCTATCTTTCCGCGTGGGAAGAGGACAAACACACCATCGCCCAGGCCAACATCGAGTTCAACGAAGAGGGCGTGATCACTGAGGATCTGGTGAATGCGCGCCGTCAGGGAAACTTTGTGCTGGTGAACCGCGGCGATGTGGACTACATCGACGTCTCGCCGAAGCAGCTCGTCTCCGTGGCCGCATCGCTGGTGCCGTTCCTCGAGCATGACGACGCTAACCGCGCGCTGATGGGTGCCAACATGCAGCGCCAAAGCGTGCCGCTGCTGGTGGCCGAAGCGCCGTTGGTGGGCACGGGCATGGAAGGCGTGACGGCGCGCGACTCGGGCGCTGTGATTCTGGCCAAGCGCAACGGCCTTGTGGACTCGGTGGACTCTGAGCGCATTATCGTGCGCGTTGAGGGCGAGCATCACCCCACACAGCTTTCGCGCGAGGTGGGTTCGGATATTTATCAGCTCATCAAGTTCAAGCGGTCGAATCAGAACACCTGCATCAACCAAAAGCCCGTTGTTCGCGAGGGCGACCGGGTGGTCAAGGGCCAGGTGATCGCTGACGGCCCTTGCACTGAGCAGGGCGAATTGGCGCTGGGACGAAATGTTCTTGTCGCCTTCATGCCTTGGCGCGGTTACAACTTCGAGGACGCCATCCTCATCAGCGAAAAGCTGGTGCGCGAGGACTATTACACCTCGGTTCATATTGAAGAATTTGAAATCGAGGCCCGCGACACCAAACTCGGCCCCGAGGAGATCACGCGCGACATTCCCAACGTGAGCGAACATGCTCTGCGCGATCTCGACGAGAGCGGCGTAATCCGCATCGGCGCGCAGATCAAGCACGGCGACATTCTGGTGGGCAAAGTCACGCCGAAAGGCGAGACGCAATTGACTCCAGAAGAGAAGTTGCTGCGCGCCATCTTCGGTGAAAAGGCCGGCGACGTGCGCGATGCATCGCTGACCTGCCCTCCGGGCATCGAGGGCACAGTCGTCGACGTGCGCATCTTCAGCCGCAAGGGTCAAGAGAAGGACGAGCGCGCCAAGCAGATTGAGGCGGAATACATTTCGAAGCTCGAAAAGAATCTAGGCGACGAAATTCGTATTCTTACCGACGAGCGGCTGAAGCGCCTAGAAGGAATCCTGGGCGGCAAGGAAGTTTTGGCCGACCTGCACGACGAGCGGACCAATAAGCGTTTGCTGGTCAAGGCGGCGATTTTGGACCGCGAAACCATCGAGCGTATCTCCACCAAGAATCTCAAGCGCATCCGCTACGCCGACAAGGATCCTCGCGTCAACGAGCAGATCGACGAGATCGAAGAGATGACCTCGCGGCAGATCGAAGTGCTGCGCAAGATCACCAACGAGAAGATCGCCAAGCTTGCCAAGGGCGACGAGCTGCCCCCCGGCGTAATCAAGCTGGTGAAGGTCTATGTCGCCATGAAGCGCAAGCTCTCCGTAGGCGACAAAATGGCCGGCCGCCACGGCAACAAGGGCGTGATCGCGCGCATACTTCCAGAAGAAGACATGCCGTACTTACCCGATGGAACCCCGGTCGAGATCGTTCTGAACCCGCTCGGCGTGCCTTCCCGTATGAACGTCGGCCAGATTCTCGAGACGCACCTGGGTTGGGCCGCGCATGCACTGGGCAAGAAGATTGCCGATCTGATTCGCGCCAACACCGATGCCAATTACACGCGCGAATTAATGAAGAAAGAGTTCGCCGGAACGGCGACTCTGCGCCAGTTGCTCGAGTTGGACGACGAGATGCTGCTGCGCGTGGGAGCCGGCATGGCGCGCGGAATCTGGTTCGGGACCGCAGTCTTCGACGGCGCGCGCGAAAGCGAGATCAAGGCGCTGTTGGCTTCCGCTGGCTTGCCTTCCTCGGGCAAAACGGCGCTCTTCGACGGCATGACAGGCGAGCAGTTCGAGCAGCCGGTCACGGTGGGTTACATCTACATGCTCAAGCTCTCGCACTTGGTGGACGACAAGATTCACGCGCGTTCCATCGGGCCGTACTCCCTGATTACCCAGCAGCCGTTGGGTGGCAAAGCGCAGTTCGGCGGGCAGCGTTTCGGCGAAATGGAAGTGTGGGCGCTCGAAGCTTATGGCGCAGCATACATCCTGCAGGAGCTGCTCACCGCGAAGAGTGACGATGTCTATGGCCGTACGAAAATTTACGAAGCCATTGTCAAGGGCGAGGCGGCCATTGAGCCCGGCGTGCCGGAGTCGTTCAACGTGCTGATCCGCGAGTTGCAATCGCTCTGTCTGGACGTGGAGCTGATCAAACGCGCGGACCTCATCAAGAAGTTGCCCGCGCCAGAAGTGGCTGCGGTCGCTGATTGAGCTAGACCGGTTGGGAGTTGCCGAACGGGTAACTCCTGACCGTGCGCAATGTATTCTCAGGATCCTTCTTGAAAGCGGTAAACGCCGCTTCCCGGGAAGGAAGGGTCCTTCAGAAATCCCGGGAAAAGCCGCGGCAGGCGCCGAAGAGGCCCGCCAAGGAGGGTCGCCTTGTTCCGTTCGAACCCGTTTGAGCTTTCCAGCCCCATTACCGATTTCGACGCCATCCGCATCATGCTCGCATCGCCGGAGAAGATCCGGAGTTGGTCGCATGGCGAGGTCACCAAACCGGAGACCATCAACTACCGCACCTTCAAGCCTGAGCGCGACGGCCTTTTCTGCGCCCGCATCTTTGGACCTGTAACCGATTGGGAGTGCCTCTGCGGTAAGTACAAGCGCATGAAGCACCGCGGTGTCATCTGCGACAAGTGCGGCGTTGAAGTGACGGTCAGCAAGGTGCGCCGCGAGCGCATGGGACACATCGAGCTTGCCTCTCCGTGCTCCCATGTCTGGTTCTTCAAGGGACTGCCCTCGCGCATCGGGCACCTGTTGGACATCTCACTGCGCGATCTCGAAGGCATTCTCTACTTCGAGTCCTATGTCGTGGTCGATCCCGGCGACGCACCGGTGAAAGAACGCGAGATCATCAAGGACGAAGGTAAGTACCGCGAGTTGGATCAGCAGTTCCGTCCTTCGGGTTTCAAAGCCATGATGGGCGCCGAGGCCATCAAGGAGCTGCTCAAGCGCGTGCAGATTGACGAGCTGGGCGTTGAGCTGCGCGAAAGGATGAAGACGGAAACCTCCGCGCAGAAAAAGCTGAAGTATGCCAAGCGGCTGAAGGTCGTCGAGGCCTTCCGCAAGAGCGATAACAAGCCGCATTGGATGATTCTGGACGTGCTGCCGGTAATTCCACCTGAGCTGCGCCCGCTTGTTCCGCTGGATGGCGGCCGCTTCGCCACTTCGGATCTGAACGACCTCTATCGCCGCGTCATCAATCGCAACAACCGGTTGAAGAAGCTGATGGACTTGCACGCCCCCGAAGTGATCGTGCGCAACGAGAAGCGCATGTTGCAGGAGGCCGTGGACGCGCTGTTCGATAACGGCCGTCGTGGCCGCGTGCTGCGCGGAGCCAACAACCGCCCGCTCAAGTCGCTCTCAGACACACTCAAAGGCAAGCAGGGCCGCTTCCGTCAGAATCTTCTTGGCAAGCGCGTCGATTACTCCGGCCGTTCCGTGATCGTCGTCGGTCCAGAACTGAAGTTGCACCAGTGCGGACTTCCCAAGAAGATGGCGCTCGAGCTCTTCAAGCCGTTCATCTATCATCGCCTCGAACAAACCGGCCACTGCACCACCATCAAGCAAGCCAAAGAAATGGTGGAGATGCAGGAGCCTGTGGTGTGGGACATCCTCGAAGAAGTCATCAAGGATCATCCGGTGCTGTTGAACCGCGCGCCCACGCTGCATCGTCTGGGCATTCAAGCCTTTGAGCCGGTGCTCGTCGAGGGCAAGGCTATCAAGATCCATCCGCTGGTCTGCACGGCCTTCAACGCCGATTTCGATGGCGATCAGATGGCGGTGCATATTCCGCTCTCGCCCGAAGCGCAGATCGAAGCCAGCGTGCTGATGCTTGCGTCACATAACATCTTGTCTCCGGCATCGGGTCAGCCTATCACCGTTCCCTCGCAGGATATGGTGCTCGGCCTTTACTACCTCACCAAGGCCAAGAAGAGCGCGAAGGGCGAGGGCCGCGTCTTCGCTAACACCGAAGAGATCCTCATGGCTCTCGAAGCCAAGGAGGTCGAGACGCTGTCGCCCATCCGCCTGCGCTACACCGGCAAGGTGCTCGACTTGACGACGGCCTATGACGACCAGGATCTGACTCACATTGAGCCTGTGGACTTCAACAAGCAGTACATCTCGACCACCGTGGGCCGCGTGATTCTGAACGATGCTCTGCCGGCGGGCATGCCCTTCGTCAATGGCCTCTTGAAGAAAAAAGGCATCGGGCAACTGGTGAACTACTGCAACCAGAATCTCGGCCTCGAAGTAACGGTTGGAATGTTGGACCGCATCAAGGATCTGGGTTTCCAGTACGCCACGCGCTCCGGTCTCTCGGTAGGCCTGGACGACATGGTGATCCCGGACAGCAAATACACGGTTGTGCGCGAGGCCGACCTGAAGGTTGTCGAAGTCCAGAAGCAGTACATGGACGGCGCCATCACCAACGGCGAGCGCTCCAACAAGGTCATCCAGATGTGGTCGGCGGTCACCGACAAGGTGGCTGACGAGATGTTCGGCAACATGAAGCGCGCGGACGAAGAAGGCGCCATGAACCCCATCTACATCATGGCCGACTCCGGCGCTCGCGGATCGAAACAGCAGATTCGCCAGCTCTCCGGCATGCGAGGATTGATGGCCAAGCCCTCCGGCGAAGTCATCGAGACACCTATCACGGCGAACTTCCGCGAAGGCCTCACTGTGCTCGAATACTTCATTTCCACGCACGGCGCGCGCAAGGGATTGGCCGACACCGCGTTGAAGACCGCCGACTCCGGCTATCTGACCCGTCGTCTCGTCGACGTGGCTCAGGACGTAATCGTCACCGAGTACGACTGTGGCACGGTCGAGGGTATCTATGTCGGATCGATCGTCGAGTCGGGCGAAATCATCGAGCCATTGAGAGACCGCATCATCGGCCGCGTAACGCTTGAGCGCATTAAGGACTACGACGGCAACGTGGTGGTCGACGTGAACCAGGGCATCGACGAGGACATTGCTTCTGCGATCCAGGGCGCAGGTGTCGAGAAGGTAAAGATTCGTTCGGTGTTGACCTGCGAGTCTCGGCGCGGCGTCTGCGCGCTCTGCTACGGGCGCAACCTGGGCTCGGGCCGCATGGTCGAGTTGGGCGAAACCTGCGGTGTCATCGCAGCCCAATCGATCGGCGAACCGGGCACGCAGCTTACTATGCGCACCTTCCACGTGGGAGGCACGGCCAGCCGCGTTTCAGACAAATCACGTCTGGACGCCAAGAATAACGGCCATGTGCGCTTCATCAATCTGAACACCGTCGAGAGCAGAGACGGCACGCTTGTAGCCATGAACCGCTCCGGCTCGCTGGCCATTCAGGACGAGCGCGGCCGCGAGAAGGAGCGCTATCAGGTCGTCTACGGCGCGCGCCTCAAGGTAAAGGACGGCGAGCAAGTGAAGCTGGGCCAGTTGCTGGCCGAGTGGGACCCGTACACCTACGCCATTCTCACAGAGATCGGCGGCGCGGTGCAGTTCAAGGACCTGCAAGAAGGCATCACTCTCAACGAGGAGGTGGACGAAGTCACCGGCCTCTCGCGTTGGGTGGTGGCCGATGCTCCCGACGAGAAGCGGCAGCCGGCGTTTGTTGTGAAGAACGCCAAGGGACACAAGCGCTATCTGTTGCCGCGCGGCGCTCACCTGATGGTCGAGGACGGCGCCGAAGTGGGACCGGGCGATGTGCTCGCCAAGATTCCCAAAGAGAGCACGCGCACCAAGGACATCACCGGCGGTCTGCCGCGCGTGGTCGAATTGTTTGAAGCGCGTAAGCCGCGCGAAACAGCCATCATCAGCGAGATCGACGGCGTGGTCCGCTTCGGCGAAGTCTCCAAGGGCCAGCGCAAGATTTACGTGACCGCGGACAACGGCGACGAGAAGGAATACTCGGTGCAGCGGGGTATTCACGTCAATGTTCAGGAAGGTGAGCGGCTCAGCGCCGGCGATCCGCTGATGGATGGTCCGTTGAATCCGCACGATATTCTTGCCGTACTGGGCGAAAAGGCGCTACAGGCTTACCTGGTGAACGAGATTCAGGAGGTCTACCGTTTGCAGGGCGTGGCCATCTCGGACAAGCACATCGAAGTCATAGTCCGGCAGATGCTGCGCTGGGTCCGCATCGACGAAGTGGGCGATACAAATTTCTTGTTGGAGCAGCAGGTGGACCGCTTCCGCTTCCGCGAAGAGAACGAGCGCGTGCTCACCAATGGAGGCCGTCCGGCTATCGGCCGTCCGCTGTTGCTGGGCATTACCAAGGCCTCGCTTTCGACCGACAGCTTCATCTCTGCGGCCAGCTTCCAGGAGACGACACGTGTCTTGACGGAAGCCAGCATTAACGGCGCTATCGACAACCTCCGCGGCCTGAAGGAGAACGTGATTGTCGGCCGCCTCATTCCCGCCGGCACGGGCCTCGAATACTACCGCAACGTTCAGCTCTCACCGGAGTTGGAAGAAGCGGCGGCCCGCGTCCAGCAGGAAGTTACGGCCGAGATTGAAGCCGCCGAGCGCGAACTCGAACTCATGCGCCAGGAAGGCGAAGCCGAAGAGATGGCGGCCGAATAAGGGCTATCCCTTTCAACGCTTCTCATCGCAGGTTTTCCAGCGCGACTTTACTTTCTCTCAGTCCAACAGGCCCGGCGCAAGCCGGGCCTTTCTTATGCGCGATCTTTGGCCACGAGTTCAGGAAGCGGGCTTTGAGCCAAACTCACTTCGCTTTGCCGCTTGCCGTTCTTGGCCGCGTACATGCCGGTGTCTGCGGTGCTCAGCAGGCTATCTTTTGTGGCGCCGTCCTCTGGGTAAAGAGCGATGCCGAAGCTGGCCGAGCCTTGCAGTGCGTGTCCTTCAAGAACAAGCGGCATGTCAAAGCAGTGTTCCAGGCGCTGTGCAATCTCCTCGACACCGGCGCGGTTGCGCACCATGGGCAACAGCACGGCAAACTCATCGCCGCCCAGCCGCGCCAGCAGGTCGTGTGAGCGCAGTTGCTGCTTCATGCGCCGCGCCGTCTCTTGTAGATAGAGATCTCCGATGCGATGGCCGTAAATGTCGTTTACCTGCTTGAACTCGTCGAGGTCTACATAGATCAAGCCGAAGATGCCTGCATTCCGCCGCGCCATTTCGATCTGCGCGTCCAGCCGTTTCTCCAGCGAGAAGCGATTATGAACCTCAGTCAGCAGATCGAACTCCGAGCGGTGCAACAGATCGGAGTAGAGCCGGCGCGTTTCGATGGCGAGCGTGGCTAGCCGTGCCCCGTTGTGCAGAGCCACAGCCTCGTGTGCATCCGCCAGGGCCTCCGGATCGAGCCCGACAAAAAGCGCTCCCAGCGCCGGACCCAAACGGGCATCGATAGTCGCGCTGACGATGCGCAGATTGTGCGGCTCCTGCGGGCATTTTCCCAATCTCGGTCCATCGGCCACCTCGCACCAGCAAGGGGCGCCATTCAGCATGGCCGACACCATCTTCGCGATCTCCTCCAGGATGTCGGCGAGAGGCTGCGATCCGTTGATGTCCTCCAGGATACGGCTACGCTGCCGTTCCAGTTCAGCTTCGGCCTCGGTGCGAGCCGACATAGCAGCGGTTTGACGGCGGACCTTGCGCTCCAGGGTCCAGCCTCGCGCGATCGCAACGAAGACAAGCAGGAGCAGCAAACCGACGATGAGTATCAAATTGCGAATGTTCAGCAAGGAAGGTTTTGCTACAACCGCAATATCGTCAGGCGTGCGCATGAGGATATCGAATGTCTCTCCATGATCGAAGGGGTTGGAATCCTCCAAGACGCAAATGCCGGTAACGCGGACTCTGGAGCCTAGCGGAATCTGTATCATCGGTGCAATTACATGTCCAACTTCCTCGCTTGCGGGAGGGTGCCGGTAAATCGCGTTGAACAGTCGCCCATCCGAGCTCAAGACATACTCATCCTGGGCCGCTTCGCGTACCTCCGTCACTACCTGTCCTTCGATTGAGACCAGGTCGAAGAGTTTGGCGCTCGTGGTCAGTTGCTCCCAGGTCGCCGGTTGCGGCGTGATGGGTGCTCGCACGTGGCTATCCTGGACCTCTCCAAGGGTCAGGACCATAAGATTGTTATGGGAATCGGGCAAGCCGGTCGCATCCGCCAGATCGCCAATCTGCAAAGGGGTTTGGGTCTGGGTTGTGATCCACAAGCTTTTGGGGCCATCCTGCAGAACCACAGCCGATCCGTACTGGTAATAGGTTATGGTTCCATGAACTCGGACCCTGCCCGTCAGATTGTTCACATGATAGGTCGTAAGAATCCGATCCATGGGCGTGATCGGAAGCGACCACGGATCGGAGGCGGCGCGTTTCAGGACTTTCACGTCCGCAAGGGAAGAAACGTGAAGCTGGGAGCCTGTCTTCTGCATCTTCCCGTCGAAACTTCCTCCCGCGACCCCAGTAACCTCGACCTCGGCGTCCAGCAAGCCCCCGGCCGCGCCTGTCTCGTCGTCGACTACGAATGCATCGATGAATCCTCCGTCCGTGGACATCAATAGACGAGTAAGGTGGGACATTGTTCCGTCGGCGCTACGCAGATCGCCAATCCAGGTCGTGTCGGCCGAGCGAACCACGGCATGCACGGTAACCAGCATGCAGTCGAGTTTGTCGTGCATCAAGTCGTCAAAGCTGGCCTTGATGGGTTTGGGCAGGGCGCCGTGGCGCAGCAGAGTTATCCGATCGCTGTCCACATATGGGCGAAGTCCCTTGTTCGTCTTCCCTTGCACCAGAATGCGATCGCCGGGAATGAGTTGGGCATCCGTTGCGGCTTGCACATAAACGGCATTGTCGCCGTCCTGCACGAATAACATTTTGTTATCTGCGAGCCAGTAGGTAACCGTGGCCCCGAAGGCAACCGGCAGTGCTCGGCTGGCCTCTGCATCGCTGAGAGCAGAAACCGCGCGCAAGGTTGTGAGTGGAGCGGGCGCGGCGGCAGCCCACGCGACGCAGGCCCATCCAAGAATGATCGCAACAGCGGTAATCAGTCTCTTCATCGGGGTCCGCCGGTCCGGCTTTATTTGTGCCTTCCGGGTTCTAATATTCCTATCGGCAGGACTCGCCTAAGGAATTAGTGCGGCGTCGAGAAAACGCCTTTCCCCGCACTCCAAACGTAAGACCTGTCAGGGCTAATCGCCTATGCGCGCTCCGCAGTTGTAAGATCCCGAGCTTCTTGTCCGACGCCCGCTTCTTTGCGCAGCTTTTTCTCCTTTTTCATCACATACATAGCAGCGTCGGCTGCGCTCAAGATGCCGTCCGTGGTGGCGCTGTCTTCGGGATAGAGGGCAATGCCGAAGCTTGCCGAGCCTTGGAGTATGTTTCCTTCGAGAACCAGCGGCATGTCGAAGCAGTGCTCCAGGCGCTGTGCGATTTCCTCGACGCCTGCGCGGTTGCGCACCATCGGCAGCAAAACGGCAAACTCATCGCCGCCCAGTCGAGCTAGCAGGTCGTGCGGGCGCAGTTGCTGCTTCATACGCTGCGCAGTCTCGTGCAAATAGAGGTCTCCGACACGATGACCGTAAATGTCATTTACCGGTTTGAATTCGTCCAGATCGACATAGATCAAGCCAAAGATACCGGCGTCGTCACGAGATTTTTCGATCTGTTCGGCCAGGCACTTCTCCAGTGAAAAGCGATTGTGAACCTCGGTGAGCCGGTCAAACTCCGAGCGATGGCGCAGATCGGCATTAAGCCGGCGGGTTTCAATGGCCAGCGTGGCAAGCCGTGCTCCGTTGTCGAGGGCCGCCCCCTCGCGGTCGTCCGCAACCGTCTCTGGTGCAAAGGCTGCCGCGAGCGTGCCCAGCACGTCTCCAAAACGAGCTAATATAGGGGCGCTGACAACCCGGCGGTCGTGTGGCGTCGGTGGGCAATCACCCAGCAAGACGCCATCGGCGATTTCGCACCAGCAGGGCGCGCCCTCCAGATTGAAGGAGACCAGCTTCACAATTTCTTCAAGAATCTCGACCAGGGGCCGGGAGCCGTTGATGTCCTCGAGGATGCGGCTGCGCTGCTGCTCGAATTGTGCCATGGTTGCCAAAGTGCCCGTCTGGTTGCGTACCTTTTTCTTCAGCATCCAGCCCCATCCGCCGACAAAAAGCACGGCCAGCAGCAGCAGGCTGACGATACGCATCAGGTTGACCACGCTCATCCACGAGGGCCGGGCGATGACCGTAATATCGTCAGCGCCGCGCAGCAGAATATCGAATGGCACCGGGCCATTGAATGGATTGGAATCTTTGAGCATACAGATCCCGGTGACTCGAACTCGGGAGCCTAGCGGAATATTCCTCATTGCCGGAAGCGGCAGATGGCTGGCAGCGTTGGGGTGGCGATAAATGGCCGAGAAGAGGTTTCCACCGGAAACCAGGACATACTCGTCATGCGAGTTTTCCCTTATATCCGTTACCACTTCTCCCTCAAGAGTGACCAAATCGAAGTTGTGTTGGCTCGAGGAAAGATCTTCCCAGGAGACTGATGTCGGCCGAATAGGCGCCTGAACCAACTGGTCCTGGATTTCACCGTCTGCAAGGGTCGGAAAACCATCGTGAAGAGTTGGAAAACCGGTCGCGTCGGCTCGATCTCCAATCCGCAAGCTTACCTGGCTCCGGCTCATCACCCACAAGCTTCCCGCCTCGCCCTGGAGTACAGCGCCCGAACCTGGCTGATAATAGGTGATGCTGCCGCGCACATGAACACGAGGTGTGAGGTCATTCACTTGAATAGTGGGGACAACCTCATCCAGGGGAGTTACCGGGAGCGATCGGGGACTGATGGCGGCTCGCTTAAGAATGCTGACGTCGTTCGGTGAGGAAACTAGGAGTAGAACTCCCGCCTCCTGATTTTTGCCGTCGAGTTTTATGGTGGCAATTCCTGTGACATCCACTTCAGCGTCCAGCATTTCGCTGCGCGCCTGCGCATTGCTGCCGTCAAGAAACGCGTCAATCGAGCCTTTGTTCGTGCGCAAATGCAGGAAGGTTGGCCCATCGGCGCCCCATGCCAGGTCGGCGGCTTGGATCACGCCGCGAACCGTGACCCGCACGCAATCGTGCTGCCCCTGCATCAGCTCGTCGAAGTCGGCGGTTACAGGCTTCGGCAAGTCCCCGTGGTGGAGGAAGGTCACGCTGTCGCCCGTCATAGATAGCCGAAAACCGCGCCCCATTCTTCCCCGCACTAGGACACGATCGCCAACAGCCAGGTTGGGATCGAACCGGCCCCACACCGATAGGCCGATATCTTCATCCTGTACGAACATCCCCGATCCGTCTGGCGCGACATGGTTGACCGTGGCCTCAAAAGCGACGGGCGGAATTTTGTTGATCTCGTCCGCGCTCAGGCCGTGAATTGAGAGCAGTGCGGAGTGCAGCGTGGTCAAGGCGCCTGCCGCATTCCTCTCAGCGGCCGATGCCTGCCGGAGAATCTTGATGTCGTCATTCGCGGGAACGAAAACCTGAATTCCGATCTGCCGAAACTTGTCGTCGAGGCGCTCGGCAGCAACCCCGGAGACCTCAACTTCAGAGCCCAGCAGTTTATCGCGCTCGTTAACGAGGTTGCTGTCCGCAATCGCATCAATGAAACCACCGCCCGTGGCCAATTGCAGGTAGGTGGTCCCACCCGGCTCCCGGGGCGGGTCGACAGTCTGGATTACGCCCTTCACTTTGACCCGCAAAGCATCGAACTTGAGGCGGGTCAACTCATCCAGATTGGCAGGAGAGGGGGCCGGTAAGCTGCCGTGGCCAAGCAGGCGGATGGCCTCGCAATTCACAAAAGGCTGCACGCCGAGTGCGGTTCTTCCCCGCACCAGAACCCGATCCCCGGCTGACAGCTTGGTATCGACCCGACCCCGCACCACGAAGATTCCTGCTCCTTGATCCTCGACAAAGAAAAAGAATTGATTTGCATGGGCGTAGGTGACAGTGGCCTCAAATGCGACGGGAAGATTTTTGTTGGCTTGGGCACGGCTGAGGCCGTGAATGGCGCGCAGGTTTGTGAGCGTAGCGGGCCACATGGCCCAGGCCAAGCCAAAAACAATCGCAGCTGCCAAAATCAGTCTCTTCATCATGGGTGCGCCGGTCCAACCCATTTTGTGCTTTCCGGCTACTAATATTCCTATCGGCATGACTTGCCAGAGGAATTAGCCAGACGTCAAGAATACGCCTTCTCTCAGCACTCCAATTGTGGAGCTTCGAGGGCTGTCGGCTATGTGTGTTCCGCAGCGGTAAGGTGCTGAGCTTCTTGTCCGGCCGCTGCTTCCCTATTCAACTTTTTCCCTTTTTTCATCACATACATAGCAGCATCGGCTGAGCTCAAGATGCCGTCCGTGGTGGCGCTGTCCTCGGGATAAAGGGCAATGCCGAAGCTGGCCGAGCCCTGCAGTGCGTGCCCTTCAAGAACCAGCGGCGTGTCGAAGCAGTGTTCCAGGCGCTGTGCAATCTCCTCGACATCGGCGCGGTTTCGGACCATGGGCAACAGCACGGCAAACTCATCGCCGCCCAGCCGCGCCAGCAGATCGTGCGAGCGGAGTTGCAGTTTCATGCGCCGCGCCGCTTCCTGTAGATAGAGGTCTCCGACGTGATGGCCGTAAATGTCGTTTACCTGCTTGAATTCGTCCAGGTCGACGTAGATCAATCCGAAGATGCCTGCATTCTGCCGCGCTATTTCGATCTGCGTGTCTAGCCTTTTCTCCAGCGAGAAGCGGTTGTGAATATCGGTGAGCAGGTCGAACTCAGAGCGGTGCAACAGATCGGTATAGAGCCGCCGTGTTTCGATAGCCAGCTCGATCAGCCCTACCGCCATCGACAGAGCTTCCGATTCGATGTTGACAGGCTTTGCGGCCGTGTCAAAGGCGGCAAAGATGACGCCGAGCGGAGGGCCCAGACGCGCGGGGATTTCGTTGTGCGCCACGCGCAGCGCGGTCGGCTCCGGCGGACACTTTCCCAGCCGGGCTCCGTCGGCGATCTGGCACCAGCAGGGAGCGCCATGCAACTTGAAGGAAGCAAGTTCTGTAATATCTTCGATGATCTCCGCCAGCGGACGGGAGCCGTTGATGTCCTCAAGAATATGCCCGCGCCGCTGTTCCACGTAGGCCATTGCAGCAGTTTGCCGGCGCACCCTCCGTTCGAGGGTCCATCCCCTGGCACCCACAAGGGCCATAAACACCAGCAGCAAGCCAACGATGATCAGTAGATGGCGAGTGTTCAGCCATGGCGGTTTGGCGACCACCGCAACGTCATCGAAAGAGCGCAGAAGAATCTCGAACGGCACCTGGCCATTGAATGGATTCGAGTCCTTGAGCATGCAGATACCGGTGACGCGGACCCTGGACCCGAGCGGAATCTGCTTCATCGAGGGAAGGTGAATCTGGCTGCCTGCGTCCGGATGGCGGTAGAGCGCGGAAAAGAGGTTACCGCCGGAATCAATAACATACTCATCCTGCGACTCTTCCCGAATCTCCGTCACCACCTGCCCCTCGATGGAAACCAGATCGAAGATATGTTTGCTCGATGAAAGTTCCTGCCATGTGACCTGCTCGGGCGCGATCGGCGCCTGTACTTGGCTATCCTGGACCACGCTATTCGAGAGGGTGAGAAAACCGTCGTGCAGGGTGGGAAAGCCGGCGGCGTCCGCCAGGTCCCCGACGCGCAGTGGCACATTGCCCTGCGTCTGGACCCACATACTCTCGGAGCCGTTCTGGAGAACAACGGACGAGCCGGGCTGATAATAGGTGACAGTTCCGTGGACTCGGGTGCGTTGCGTGAGTTCGCGTGCCGAATAGCCGGTGAAAATCTCATCCATCGGAGTGATGGGGAGGGTCTCAGGACTTGCGCTGGCTTGCTGGATAATCTTGATGTTCGCCAGCGACGAAACGTAGAGCTTGATGCCGGTCTCCTCCAGCTTGCCGTCGAGTTTTGCCGTTGCTACCCCGGTGACTTCTACATCGGCATCCAGCAGCTTTTTGCGTGCGTTAGCATCGTCATTGTCCAGGACTGCGTCAACATAACCTGTGCTAGTCAATATTTGCAGGTAGGTGGGACCGTTCGCGCCCCAGGACGGGTCAGCGGCACGGATCACGCCGCGCACCGCGATCAGCTGGCAATCGCGCTGCATATGAATCAACTCAGTGAAATTAGTTGGAATCGCCGTAGGCTGGGTGCCGTGGTGCAGCAAGGTTACGCTGTCGCCCATGATAAAGGGGCGGAAACTGTCCCAGGTCTTTCCCCGCACCAGAACGCGATCCCCCGGAATCAGCCTGGTGTTGGGCGGAACCCGCACATAGATACCCACGCCCTCGTCTTCGACAAACAGCATGAATTCATACCAGCGCGAGTAGGTCACCGTGGCCTCGAAGGCGACCGGCAGGCTGCGGCTGGCCTCTGCATGGCTGAAGGCGTGAATGACGCTGAGCGGGGTCAGCGCGACGCTCCTGATCACCTTGATGTCATCCCGTGAAGAAACATTGAGAATGACTCCGGTCTGCCGCGAGCCTTCAAACATTGCCGAAGCGGTCCCGGTCACCTCCACTTCGGCGTCCACCAGGTCTTTGACGTGTGCCGCATCGGTGCCGCTCACCTCCACGTCGATGGCCCCCAGGCCCGAGAGCGTCTTCAGGTGAACAAAATGTTCCGTAGGGTCCGGATCGGGCTCAATCGAGCGCACCACTCCCTCCACGGTCACCAGTAAGCAGTCGCGCTGGGTGTGAATCATCTGGTCGTAGGTAGACGGGAGAGCTTTGGGCAGGCCCGCATGGCGCAGAAAAATGATCTGATTGCTCAGGATATAAGTGCGGAAGCTGGCCTGTGTCTTGCCTTTGATAAGGACGCGATCACCTGCGGCCGTTCCGAAATCCATCGAGGTTCGCACGTAGACGCCCACGCCTTCATCCTGCACAAAGAGCATAAAATCACTCCCGCGGGCGTAGGTGATCGTGGCCTCAAAAGCTACGGGCAGGTTTTTGTCTGCCTCAGTATGGCTCAGGGCATGAATGGCGCGCAGAGTCGTCAGCGTAACGGGCGTCGCCGCCCAGGCCGCGCAGGCCCATCCAAAAACGATCGCAACTGCGAGTATCAATCTCTTCATCGGATGAATCCGGGGCGCGCCGACGCGTACTGCTTGTTCCCTATGGGTTCTTATCGGCAGCGAGTGCGAAAGAAATCACCTCCACAGGAGGAATCGCCCCAGACCTCAGAGCCTTCCGAACAAATTGGAAATTAGCTCGCTCTCATCTTACTCTCTATCGACTTTGATCTAATAGCCATTGTGGGGTGGGTCGGTCTGACCAGTCTCGCCAAATCGCGGCTGAATTCGCCCGGTTCATTTCGCAGGCCGTTCCGTTGCCCGTGAGGCATGGAAGTCTAACCGGCTCCACAGTAAGGAGAGTTTTCGATGTCCAATCCCGCTGAAGCGTCCAATCCTGCCTCCTCCTTCCCACATTGTGGTGCCCAGGCACTGCCCACACGCCGCATCCGGGTGATCGGAGTTCCTCTCGACCTGGGAGCCAGCCGCCGCGGGGTGGACATGGGACCATCGGCGATGCGCGTGGCTGGCCTCGAGGCCAGGCTCGAAACGCTGGGCCATCAGGTGACCGATGCCGGCAACATTCGTGTCGAGATTGCCGAGACCCAGGCCTCGGGCAACGAAAACGCGCATTACCTGAAGCAGATTGCAGAAACCTGTACCCGCACCGCCGAAGCTGTGCTGAAGACTCTGGAGGAAGGGATCACGCCGCTGGTGCTCGGCGGTGATCACTCGCTCGCTGTCGGATCGGTCTCCGGCGTCTCCGAGTTCCATCGCCGCAAGGGCGAGAAGATCGGCGTGCTGTGGATCGACGCTCACTCCGACATCAACACCCCTGAGACCTCGCCCTCGGGCAATGTACACGGCATGCCTCTGGCCGCCCTGCTGGGGTTGGGGCCTGAGCGGCTGACGAATATTTTCGGCTATGCGCCCAAGATTGCGGCCGAGAACACCGTGTTGATCGGGGTGCGCGACATCGACGCCGCCGAGCGCGAGAACATCCGCCGCGCCGGGGTGGCCGAGGTTTACACCATGCGCGACATCGACGAGCGCGGCATGAGAGCGGTCATGGAAGAGGCACTGCGCGCTGCTGGACGTGGCACCGCCGGCTACCATGTTTCGCTCGATATGGACTGGATCGACCCCGAAGACGCGCCCGGAGTGGGCACGCCCGTGCGCGGCGGAGCAACCTACCGCGAAGCCCATCTGGCCATGGAGATCATCGCCGACCATGGCCGCCTGCTCAGCTTCGAGATCGTCGAGGTCAACCCGGTGATCGACGAGCACAATCGCACCGCGGACCTGGCAGTCGAGCTGGCCTGCTCCGCCTTTGGGAAAAAGATTCTGTAGGCAAGCATTGGCTCATACCACGCATGATTTCGGTCTCAACTTATGCAAGAGCGCCGCGCCGCAATAGATAGCGGCGGCAATTAGTAACAATGCCTTCATTCCGATGATGAAGGAAAGATTCTGCGCCAAACCACCAGCGACCGCGCCAAGCATATTCGCGCCGAATGCGCTGCTTCGCCCTCGAAAGCGGCGGAAGCTCTCCGTGAAGATAACGCCGGCAAAAAAGAACGGCACACAGTAAGCAAAGCAGATCAGAATGCCCACCAGCGTTCCCGAACCCGGCACCTGTGTCCAGGGAATCACATAATTGATAACCAGAGTCCCACATAGCAATGCATAGTAGATGCCCAGCTTTCCCGGAAGCCGGCGCTCCACATATACGTTCGATAAAAGCAGAACCGTGAGAATGCCGGTCAACGCGATGCAGTTCACCAGCCAAGTCGTGCCGAAATATAAAGCCAGGCGGCTCACCAATTGGGTTTCCATCAGCAAGAATCCCGCCCCCAGCAGAAAAAACTGCCAGGTGCTGCTTTCTTTTGGCGTGAAGAATGGCCCAACCAAATAGAGCGCCATAATCAAAATCACCGCGGATACCGAAAAATAGGCCCGAGGGATGGAACGTCCGAAATGATAAACGTAAGGCCAGTCATCTGTTGTTGGCTGTGGCGGATGGTCGGCATTAAGCTGGAAGTTAGGCGGGTGAGAGTTCCGGAACGCCGATTCATCTATGCCAAGGCTTCTCTTCCATAACTCGGGAGAATCGGATTCGATGAAGACCGCAGCCTTGGCCAAGGCTCCGATTTGATCGGTATGGTAAGTCACGGGCGGGTGGGAGAATACGCCGCTTAACATCGAATAGAACCGCTCTCCGATCCAGGTCCAGGGCTCCCGAACTTCGAATTTCAGAACCAGTATCCCGTCCGGATCAAGCAGCCGCCGTGCATCGCGAAACGATTCTTGCGTGTACACATAGTTATCCACGCGCATGTTGCTGTAACCGGAAAACTCGGTGTGTGAGTCCAGCAACCCGAAGATAATGACGTCATATTTATCGTGACAGTTACGCAAAAAATTCCTGGCATCGTTAGTAATGAGATGAACTTTGGGCGAGGTATAAGGCTGCTCAGGATGCAGGCGCGTGCCCAAGTTGGCGATCAGCGGATCGATCTCCACGGCGTCAACTCTGGACGCTCCATGTCGCAGTGCGGCGGCAACATCGTTGCCGGCTCCGGCGCCGATCACTAACACGCGATTTGTGCTCTCGGCGAATCGAAATGGGCTGTCATACGAACTGTCTTGATAGATGTTCGCCAGTTGGGGGTTCTTTGCCATAAACCCTGGGGTAACATTGGCGATCGACATGTAGCCTTCGTTGTTCACATCGATCCAGTATTGCTGGTCGCCGGCGCTTGTCACCGATAACTTCTGGTACGGGGACCAATAGACAGACTTATCGCTGGCCGGCCTTAGTGCCAGCAGAGTTATCGCCAGCAGGACGCTGGCAATGATAGCCGAGCGCCAGGAAAAGGGCTGTGCAAACAGAATAAGAACGAAGGCTGCAATGAACCAGTAAGTCGGAGAAAGCCAATAGTAAGCTAAGATGGCCAGTAGCCAGATCCCCGCCAGACTGCCCAGCAGATTCACCGAATATGCCGCCACTGTGTTGGGCGCGGTCTCAAGGTAATGTCCTACCCAGCGACCCAAAGGAATCATGGCGATAGCGATGAGCATTAAGAATGCGGCAACGATAGACAACGAAATTGCCATAAGGCCGTAATAAGCAGATAGATGGAATTGAAGTGTTCCCCAAAGCGCGGCATCTGGTGTGAATGAAAGAACGGAGGACATCATCTGCAGAAGTCTGTGCCAAGTCTGGAACGGCAGGTTAACTAGAACCACCAATGTGGTTGTAGCTGCCAAAGCGGGCATGAGGCTGCCACGCTTCTTGGAACTGAAGCAGCCGACGCCGAATCCCAGAAAGCACACCATGAGTGAGAGGTTCTGAAAGAAGGCGAAGATTTTCACCTCGGTGCCGAGCCAGCGAATGAGAACGATTTCCAAATAAAGTCCTGCCGTACTGATCGCCAGTAGCCGCCACATGGAAAATGTTTGCTGCAATTCGCGCCCGGCCTGGTTGGGCTCCGGGGATGTTGTTGATGCCACGATGAATCTCCTTGACTGACCGGGAGCCACCCGGATTGCCGGGTAGCAACTCGCCCTGACCTTCGTTGTTTGTGAAAGCAACTTGTATCACTAATTCTATTCCACCGTCAAGAATCATTGCGCCAAGCCGAGCTATGGCTTAAGGGCGAGCAAAAGGCCATCCTCAATCGAGAGTTCGACGGAAATTTCGATTGATACAGAAGCGCCATCATGAAGAGCAAGCATCTCGCCTCGGTAAATTACAATGAAAAACAATGGCAAAAAAACTACGAGTTGGAATTCTCTTCGGCGGGCGCAGTGGCGAACATGAGGTTTCGCTGCTCTCGGCGGCTTCGGTTTTGAAGGCGATTGATCGGCGCAAGTTCGACGTTGTGCCAATTGGTATCACCAAGGAGGGCCACTGGCTGGCGGCAGCGGATGCGAACAACCTTCTCGAGGGCAACAATAGCGCGGTCGCACGACGGCTGCGTGCTGGTGACCCCGATTTAACGCCAGGCGCCAAACTGCTGCAAGAAGGCATTCCCACACTGATGGCGCCAGAACCAGCCTCGTCCCGTCCCGGCAAGTCGCTCACTGCGGGCGCAGGCCGCCCGGCCGCATCCATGCTGGACGTGATCTTTCCTGTTTTGCATGGAACCTTTGGCGAAGATGGAACGATTCAAGGGCTCTTCGAACTTGCAGGAATCGCTTATGTCGGCGCTGGCGTACTGGGCTCGTCGGCTGGCATGGACAAAGACGTGATGAAGCGGCTGTTCGCCCAAGCCAAGCTGCCCATGGTCAAGCATGTGACGTTGCTCCGTGCCGAGTGGGAACGCGCACCGCGCAAGACCGTCGCCCAGGTTGAGGCTGCGCTCAAGTATCCGGTTTTCGTGAAGCCCGCGAATCTGGGATCGTCTGTGGGCATCTCAAAAGCTCATAACCGTAAGGAGCTTGGTCCAGCCCTCACCTTGGCCGCCAAGTACGACCGCAAACTGGTGGTGGAAGAAGGCGTGGGTGGCAAAAACGCCAAGGCACGCGAGCTTGAAGTTGCGGTCCTCGGCAACGATGATCCAAAAGCCAGTGTGGTGGGCGAGATCATTCCCGGCAAGGAGTTTTACGACTACGAGGCCAAGTATCTCTCAGAAGGTTCAATCCCGGTGATTCCGGCCGAGCTGAGTAAGGCTGAGTCGAAGCAAGTCCGCGAGATGGCCGTCGCGGCATTTCGCGCCTGCGACCTTTCAGGCCTGGCGCGCGTCGACTTTCTGATGGAACCGAACGGCAGGCGGCGCATCTATCTGAACGAGGTGAACACCATGCCCGGCTTCACTCGCATCAGCATGTATCCCAAGCTATGGCAGGCCACCGGGCTGAGTTACCAGGAGCTGATCACCCGGCTGATCGAGTTAGCCCTCGAAAGGCACGCAGAGAAGAGCCGGACGACCTATAGCCGGGAAGAGTAGACAAGCCGCGGCAGTGATGAGTGGTAAGTTGTCAGTCTCCGTCGCCTTGGAACTATTAGTCAGCTTTCAGTGTCTAAAGCTAGGGTCTGTCATCAAATTGGTAATATGCAGGATGGCATAATGCTTTTAGTTTTGCATTATGAGCTTGCATCGCTACGGATTACGGGACGACCAGTGGGAGCGTATTGAAGGACTTCTTCC
>Ga0187847_10001538_pt1 | contig 20411 bp, 16 predicted proteins | sample June2016WEW_4_10_FD_132458 | JGI IMG/M metagenome (GOLD analysis project Ga0187847, IMG submission 132458) | Peatland microbial communities from SPRUCE experiment site at the Marcell Experimental Forest, Minnesota, USA - June2016WEW_4_10 | ecosystem: Environmental > Terrestrial > Soil >...
TCACGCCGTGCCCGCCGCCGCACAGACCGCTGCCGCCGCCGCATCCGCCGCCGCCATCGGCGCAATCACCACCACAACGCCCGCTTCGCAGAAGCCGCGCGTGATTCAGCAGTTCACCACGGGTTGGCGATTTCTACAGGCGGACGCCGTGGGCGCGGAGAAGCCAGGCTTTGACGACTCCGCGTGGAAGAGCGTGACGCTGCCACATGACTGGAGCATTGCGGGGCCGGTGAAGGAAGATGCGCCTTCGCGTGGCGCGGGCGGATTTGCGCCGACCGGGATCGGCTGGTACCGCAAGACGTTCACGGTGCCCGCTGCCGATGCGAAGCCGACAGCCGCGCGGCGGACGTTTGTCGTCTTCGACGGCGTGATGGCCAACAGCGACGTCTATCTGAACGGCGAGTTGCTGGGGCACAGGCCATACGGCTATGTGAGTTTTGAATACGAGCTGACGCCGCACCTGCAGGCGGGCAAGAACGTGATCGCGGTGAAGGTGGACGATTCGCAGCAACCCGCATCGCGCTGGTATCCCGGCGCGGGGATCAATCGTCAGGTACGGCTGATTACCACGGGCGACACGCACATTGTTCCGTGGGGGACGTTCGTCACGACGCCGACGGTCACAGCTGAATCCGCTATGATTCACATCCGCAGCACGGTGACCAACGAGTCCGCCGCGGCTGCGAAGCTCTCGCTGCGCGTGCAACTGGCCTCGCCGAACGGCCGCACCGTTCTTACCGGCAAAGCGGCGCAGCTCGAGCAGCCGCTGGTTCTCGCACCCGGCGCGACCGCGGACCTGAACGCGGAGACAATCATCTCCAATCCCGACCGCTGGGACCTCGACCACCCGGCGATGTACACCGTTCACGCAACGCTGCTGCGCGACGGCAAAGCTGTCGATGAGGAGGACGTACCCTTCGGCATTCGGGAGTTCCACTTCGATGCCAACCAGGGCTTCTTTCTGAATGGAGTACACCACAAAGTCCTGGGCGTGGCCCTGCACACCGACGGCGGCGCTGTGGGAACGGCGGTTCCGCTGGCGGTGTGGGAGCGGCGGCTGACCGAGCTGCGCAAGCTCGGCGTGAACGCCATCCGCACGGCGCACAACCCGCCCGCGCCGGAGTTTCTGGACCTGGCCGACCGCATGGGATTTCTGGTGATGGACGAGATGTTCGACTGCTGGACGGTGGCCAAGAATCCGTACGACTACCACCTCTACTTCAAGGAGTGGAACATCCGCGACACCACCGACACGGTGATGCGCGACCGCAATCATCCCAGCATAATTCTGTGGTCGGCGGGCAACGAGATCCACGACACGCCGAAGCCGGAGGTTGCGATACCGATTCTGAAGGCGCTGGTCGAGACCTTCCACCAGAACGATCCGACGCGGCCCGTGACCCAGGCGCTGTTCCGTCCCAACGCGAGCCACGACTACGAGGACGGGCTGGCCGATCTGCTCGACGTGGTGGGGCAGAACTACCGCGAACCCGAGATACTGGCAGCCCATGCGCAGAAGCCGACGCGCAAGATCATTGGCACGGAGAACGGCCACGAACGCGGGAATTGGACGCCGCTGCGCGACCACCCGGAGTACGCCGGGCAGTTTCTGTGGAGTGGGATCGACTACCTGGGCGAGGCGGGCCGCTGGCCCACCATCGGCTCCGGCTCCGGCCTGCTGCTTTCTACCGCGCTTCCGCACGAACGCGCCTTCGAGCGCGAGAGCTGGTGGTCCACCACACCGATGGTTGCCATGGTGCGGCGCACCGCCGCCGTCCGCGCCGCGCCCATCGATCCTGGCTACGCGAACGCAACCAGCACCGACCAGTCTGCGGCTCCCGTAGCACCACGCGCCGCCGGTCCTCGCGCCGGTGGCGCCGCGCCGCCACTAGATCCTACGGTGCGCTTCTCGCAGCCTCTGCTGGCGGACTGGACCCCGAAGAGCCTCGATCCCCACACGGAAAATGTGGAGGTGTATACCAATGCGGAAGAGGTTGAGCTCTTCCTGAACGGCAAGTCGCTGGGCACTCAGAAACTGCACCCGGACGCCAGTGCAATCACCTACCAGGTGCCGTTCGAGGCTGGCGTGCTGAAGGCGGTTGCGCGCAGCGGCGGCAAGATTGTCGCTACAGACGAGTTGAAGACGGCGGGCAAACCGGCGCGCATCGTCTTCACCGCGGATAAGCTCTCCATGCCGCTGACGCCGGACTGGAACGATGTTCGCACCGTGACCGCGACGCTGGTCGATGAGGCGGGGACGCGGATTCCCGACTCGGCGACAGTAGTGCATTTTGCGGTCAGCGGGCCGACGTCGATTGTCGCCGTGGACAACGGCAATATGATGGACCATGACCCGTTCCAGGCGATCCAGCGCAAGCTGTACGACGGCCATGCGATTGCTCTGCTGCGCGCCACCGGGACAGCAGGACAGATCAAGGTGACGGCCAGCGCGGACGGGGTTCCGACTGCGAGCCTCACGCTGACGGCTGCGCCGATCGGCAAGGAAGACCCCGCGATTGCGAAGACCTCCGCGACGGGGCGCGGATTCTGATTGAATCCAACCCTGCAACAGTGGCCCCATGTCTCCAGACGAGATATGGGGCCATTTTCATTTTGTTGCGATTTTTTATTCTGCTTCATGGAACAAATTTGCACTGAGCGGGGTCTATGATGGCAGGCGGAAAGCTGCGGGGATTTTTCCTGCGCGGTTTCTCTCTCCGTGCAAGCGTAGTGAGACTACTTTTGGCCAAGGACTGACCACCATGCGCAAGGCTATCGGCTACTCCTCTCTCGTTCTTCTTGCAATCACACTTACCGTTGGCACACAGCATCTCGTCGCGCAACAGACCGCTGCAAAGCCCGCTGCGAAGGCGGCGCGCGCGGAGGCGGCGACTTCGACCGAGCTTCCGGTGACGCGCGTCTCGCTGTACAAGAACGGCGTGGGATTCTTCGAGCACGCGGGGCGGGTGGCGGGCGACCAGTCCGTTACCATCGACTTCACAACGGCGCAGTTGAACGATGTGCTGCAGTCGCTGACGGCGATCGACCTGAACGGTGGGCGAATCGCGGGCGCGGGGTACAACTCGACCACACCGCTGGACCAGCAGTTGAAGGCGCTGCCGCTGGCGTTGGGCGAAGACCCGACGGCGGTCGATTTCTATAATGCGATTCGCGGCGCGCGCGTGGAGGTCCGTGGGCCGGGCGCGACGATTACCGGGCGACTGCTGAATATCGAAGAGGTCAATACTCCCGAAGGCGACAACAAGCCCGCGCTGGAGAAGCGGCTGATTACGGTCGTCGGCGAGGGCGGCGAGGTTCGCACCGTGGAGCTGACGGCGGCGACATCGGTGATGCTACTCGACGCAGACCTGCACCAGGATGTGACGCGCTATCTGCAATTGCTTGCCAGCACGCGCAATCAGGGGCTGCGGCATTTGACGATTGAGGACAACGGGTCGGGCACGCGCGAGCTGCGCGTCAGCTACATCAGCGAGGTGCCGATCTGGAAGTCGACCTACCGGATACTGTTCACCGAGCCGAAGGCGGGCGCGAGTTCCACGCCGCAGACGGCAACGTTGCAGGGCTGGTCGGTGGTGGACAATACGACGGGCGCGGATTGGATCAACGTGCAGCTTTCGCTGATTGCAGGCGCGCCGCAGAGCTTCATTCAGCCGCTCTCGGTGCCGTACTACTCGCGGCGGCCGGAGATCGGGCTGCCGCAGGAGGCGCAGCTCACGCCGCAGACGCATGAGAGCGGGGAAGCTACGAATCCACCTCCTCCGCCTCCACCGCCGCTAGCCTCGGCGGTTCCTCTAGCTAAAGCTAGGGCAGTCACGGGCAATGGCACCGGCTCCGGCTATGGGGGTGGTGTCGCTGGTGGAATCTATGGCGGTACGGGCCAAACGAATCTGAACGCAAATTTGGTCGAAGGCATGCCACTCTCCATGAACGGCGGGCCACGCGATCCCACTGCATTTCAATATTTAATGTCCAGCGAGCAAGACGCAGTAAACTCCATCGCACCCAATACGCAGACGGCGGCGTTTGACGATTACTTTGCGTACAACCTTACGGAGCCGATCACGATTCGCAAGAACGAGTCGGCGATGGTGCCGATCCTGCAGACGAAGATCGATGCGGAGCGGGTGACTCTGTGGTCGGCGCGGCAGCCGACGCCCCTGCGCGCGCTGTGGATCACCAACACGTCGAAGCTGACGCTGGACCGCGGCTCGTTCTCGATTGTCGAGGACGGGAACTTCGGCGGCGAGGGGCTGCTCGACCCGATCCATCCCGACGAGAAGCGGCTGCTCTCCTACGCGGTGGACCAGGCCGTGCGGGTGAGTACAGAGGAGCAGAACAGCAACATGCAGGCGACCGAGGTGACCGCGGCCAAGGGCGTGATGATGGTGCATCACACGCAGACCGCGGAGATCACCTATGTGGTGCATAACGCGGCCACGGACGGGCGCACAGTGGTGATCGAGCACCCGATTCGGCAGGGCTTTGAACTGGACAACGCCAGCGACAAAGACAGCAAGGACCCCAAGCCGGAGGAGACCACTCCGACCCTCTATCGCTTCCGCGTGACGGCGGCGGCGGGTGCGACGGCTCGGCTGCACGTCAGGGAACACCACAAGAGCACCGCCAGCTACCAGCTCACCAACTTCAACGACAACCAGCTCACGTTCATCCTGAACCAGACCGGCAACAACGCGGCGATTAAACAGGCGCTGGAACCGATTCTGGATGCGCGGCGGCATGTTGCGGATATGCAGACGGCCGTGGACAAGGTGAATGCGCGGATGACTGCGCTGCACTCGGATGAGGACCGGCAGCGGGCGAATATCGCTGCGCTGGCGAATGCGGACAAGGCTTCGCGCGAACGGTTTGTGCGCGACCTGAACGCGACCGAGGACCAGATTGCGGCGGCGCAGAAGGATCTGACCGCGGCGCAGGCTGCTCTACAGGCGGCGAAGGACGACCTGGCCAACAAGATCGAGTCGTTGCAGATCGACGAGAAGCTGTGACGGTGGCCGGCAGTCCCCGGCTGCCGATCCCGTTTCAGGAAGACTGAACCCGGTTCTTAGCAGAATCACTGGCAACCCGCCGCAAGTCCCCGGCGGGTTGTTACAGTTTGCCGAGCTTCAGCCGATAAAGCCATTTGTGCCGAATTTAGAGCCCGGGGCTTGATGCGATGAGGAGAGTCAGCGACTGTTTGAAAGGGCTTTTCCGTGAAGATTCAGGGCAGGATTTGATTGAATATGCTCTGGTTGCGGGACTGATCGGCCTTGCAGCCGTGCTGGCGATGTCCGGGTTGTCCACCAGGATCGGAAGCAGCTTCAACACGGTTGGAAACCGTTTAACGAACTCGATTTAGCGGCTGCGGCTCTACTGGGCGGCGGCGGGCTTTGCCGTGGCGGCGGGGGTGACGCGGGGGTAGTAGCCGCTGCGTGTGCGCACGGAGAGCTTGCCGTAGCCCTTGTCCCTGGCCTCGACGCGAACCACGCGGTAGCCGCCGAGTTCGGGCGGCTTGGTGGAGTGGTAGGCGATGGTGTACTGGGTGCGGATGTCATTGGCCACCTCTTTGGTGATGGCATCGACATCTTTGACCGATTTGGGGAAGTAGGCCGCTCCGCCGGTCTGTTCGGAGAGGGTTTCCAGCACGCGGCGGGCGTGGCGCGCCTCGGTTTTGTTGGTGTCGTCGCCGAAGAGCAGGCCGATGCAGTAGACGACGGGGCCGTCGAAGTCCTGGATGCGGCGGATGGCCTGCTCGAGGGTGGCGCTGGAGGCGTTGTCTTCGCCGTCGGTGACGATCAGCAGGACCTGCTTGGGGTGCTTGGCGTTCTTGGAGAGGTAGTCGGCGGAGGCGACCACCGCGTCATAGATGGCGGTGCCGCCGGAGGACTTGATGTAGCTGAGGCCCTGCTGGAGCTTGGTGATGTCGTTGGTGAAGTCCTGGTCGATGAAGGCCTCCCAGGAGAAGTCGACGAGGAAGGCCTCGTCCTCGGGGTTGGAGAGCTTGACCAGGTCGAGCGAGGCCGCGTCGACGGCTACGCGCTTGTCGTACATGGAGCCGGAGCTGTCGATGAGGATGCCGAGCGAGACGGGGAGGTCCTCGTGGCGGAAGCCGGCGATGGTCTGCGGGACATTGTCCTCGAAGACGTGGAAGGCATTCTTGTCGAGGGTCTGAATGGTGCGGCCTGAGCCGTCGAGGACGGTGGCGTTGAGGCGGACCTCATAGGCGTTGGCGCGCAGCGTGAACTGGCCGGTTGCGCCGCGCTGGATGGGGTTGAGTGGAGTGCCCTGCTGGCTGTCGGCGGGCTCGGGCGAAGTGACGGGCGAGGGCGCGGCAGGCTGCGCGGGAGCAGGAGCAACCACGGGCGAAGACTGGGCCGGAGCAGCGGCAGATTGCGCAGTAGCGGCAGATTGTGCGGGCGTGGGCTGCTGGGCACGGGCGATTGCTGCGCAGAGGGTCAGCGACAGTAACGCTATGGCGATGAATCCCTTGGGTGTACCCGAAAGCATTTTTTCCCTACTGCGAAGGCGCATAGTATCCCTCGCGGAAGTGTACGGTCAGTGGCGGAAGACCGGGCGGGGGCGCGAGCTTCACCTTGAGTTTACGCCAGCTTCCGTCGTGCTTTGTCTCGCTGGGGCTGTATCCCAGGACGTACTCGTTGCGCAATTCGTCGGAGATGCGCTCGGCGATGTCCGCGAGGTCGGCAGTATCGCTGCCGACGTTGAAGAGGCGGCCTCCGGTTCTCTCGCAGATCTGCTTGAGCAGTTCCGGGCCGAGCTGCTCCTCCGGGCTGGGGGCGTAGTTGTCGAAGATGCCGATGGAGTAGATTTGGACTCCGCTCTCGCGCACCACGCGCTCCAGTTCGTTCTGGGTGTAGCGGCTTCGGTTGTCGCCGCCGTCGGAGATGATGAGCAGGGCCTTGCGGTCGTATCTGGCCTGGCGCAGGTGGTCCACGCCGAGGTAGATGGCGTCGATCAGCGCAGTGCGGTTTTCGGGCTTGAGCATGACCATGCGCGCCTCCACGTCGTCCACGTCGGAGGTGTAGTCGACGATGACCGAGGGGCGATCATTGAAGCCGACGACGAAGAACTCGTCCTGCGGGTTGGAGGTGCGCAGGAACACGGTGAGCGCCTTGCGCGCGCGGGTGAACTTGCTTGTCATGCTTCCACTCAGGTCTAAGACAACTCCGATGGTGATGGGCGCGTCCTGACTGGAGAAGTAGCGGATGGTCTGGGGGACGTTGTCGTCGGTGACGCTGAAGTTCTCTTTTTCCAGGCCGGTGACGAGGCGGTTGAGGGGGTCGGTGACGGTGGTGGGGACCTGGACGAGGTTGACGTCGACGCGCAGGCGGGCATTGGGGTGCGCTGCGCCCTCGGCGACGACACGGTCTCCGCCCTCGATGACGGGCTTCGAGGCTTCGGAGTCTGGCGGCTTTGGCGGAGGGGGCGTGGGCGTCTGGACGTTGCCCAGCGGGTTCTCCTGTGCGCGGCTGGGGACCGGAGATCCCAGGGCCAAAGCAGCCAGAGCGAGAGCCAGGGCCACGCGCGCCAGCCGTATACAGCCCACTCTCTTCGTCCTGCCCATTGAAAACCGCATGATCGACCTTGACATCCTTGCGCGACTTATATCATCTCGCAGTCCCTCTCGTCTTGTTAGACTCCGCATCGCAGGACAGGGATGCAGCGGCGCTGGCGGTACTCCCAGAACGGACGAATGCAGCGGCGGCAACGCGTACCCCGTACAATCGATGGCAGAACATTTTTGTCAGGAGCGCAGAGACCCCGCATGGCCCGCATCTATCCGTTCCGCGCACTTCGCTACGATACCTCCCGCGTCCGGATGGAGGACGTGGTCACCCAGCCCTACGACAAGATCACCCCCGAGATGCAGCAGCGCTACTACGAGGCGAGTCCGTACAACCTGGTGCGCATCATTCTGGGCAAGCATGAGCCGGACGACACCGAGGCCGAGGAGTTTCTGCCAGCAGGCTCGGAGGCGCACAACGTCTATACCCGAGCGGCGGAGTGGCTGCGCGAATGGCGCAAGGAGGGGGTTCTGGCCGAGGAGGCCGAGCCCGCGCTCTACGGCTACACGCAGAGCTACACCGTGCCACACAGCTCGGAGGTTCGCGAACGGCGAGGGTTCATCGCGCTGGGGCATCTCTACGAGTACGCGGACAAGGTGGTCTACCGGCACGAGCAAACCTTCCCCAAGCACAAGAGCGACCGGCTGGCGCTGTTCAAGGCGACCCGGGCCTACTGCGAGCAGGTGTATATGCTGTACTCGGACCCGGCGTTTACCGCTGAGAAGCTGATCTTTGGCAGCAAGGAGCAGGGCCACGAGACGCGTCCCGCCGACCTGGCCATCACCGATGAGTACGAAGTGGTGCATCGCGTGTGGAAGCTGACCGACCCGGCTCTGATCAACCCCATCCTGACCGCGATGGCGGACAAAAAGCTGATAATTGCGGACGGCCATCATCGCTATGAGACCTCGGTTGCATACGCGAAGGAGCGGTCGGCGCAGTTGCGGCTGCCGCTGGGCGAGCCACGCAACCCGGACGAGAAGCTGGGCTCGGGCCGCCTGCCCGTGCCGCCCTTTCCCGAGGCGGCGATGATGATGACTTTCGTGAACATGGATGCGCCGGGGATCACTATCCTGCCGACCCATCGCGTGGTCTTCGGGCTGGAGAATTTTTCGACTCGGAAGTTTCTGGCCAGCGCGCAGGAGTTTTTCACGGTGACGCAGCTCGATTCGGCCGATCTTGGGCCACTGACTGAGTCCGCGGGTACGACGTTTCTGGTGGTGACGCACGACGGAAACCATCTGCTGCGAGCGAAGCCGGATGCAATCAAAGCCGCGCTGACAGGTGTTCCCGCACGGCAGGCGCAGCTCGACGTGGTGCAACTGCACAGCATTCTGCTGGACCGGATTCTTGGCCTTTCGCAGGAGAGGATCACGCAGCTTGGCAACGTGCGCTTCATCCGCGAGGCGACCGAGGCGGTGGAGCAGGTGAGGGCGGGCGAGGCCGACGTTGCCTTCCTCATCAAGCCGGTCACGCTCGACCAGTTGCGCGATGTATCGCTCTCCGGCGACGTGATGCCGCAGAAGTCGACGGACTTTTATCCCAAACTGCTGAGTGGGCTGGCAATCTATGCGCTGGATTGAGACGTTATTGCATGGCTCGATGGAGGCGCTATCTCTCCATTGGTCTAAGATTCGGTTGAAGAAAAACCGTTGATTCCTTCTCGCAAGTTCGCGGCCGTTCTGCTTGCCATCCTGGCGGGCGCGGCTGTTGCTGCGTTCTACCTCCGGGCGCAGCCGAAGTGGCAGGCCTGGAATCCCATGCAGGCACAGACATCTGACGCATCGGCGATGAACCGCAATCTGGTGGTGCTGGACGCGGCGCACGGCGGGCCGGATGCAGGCGCCACGTTGGGCGACAAGATATTCGAGAAGGACGTGACGCTGTCGATTGCGGCGCGGATGCGTACGGCGCTGACGGCCGCGGGCTTTACCGTGGTCTCGACGCGGGAGGCGGACCCCGCCACTGCGCTGACCGGCGACCAACGCGCGGATATCGCCAACCGCGGGCACGCGCTGGCCTGCATTGTGATTCATGCCACGGCCAGCGGATCGGGCGTGCATCTCTACACCTCGGAGTTGCAGCCGCCGCAGGAGGACTCGAGCTCGAATTATCCACTCACCCCGCGCGTTGCATTCGTCCCCGTGCCGTGGGAGATGGCGCAGGCCGCCTCCGTCAGCCAGAGCCTGCGTCTGGCCGGCGAGTTGAGCGCTGCCCTGGGGAAGGCGAATCTTCCGGCAGTGGCTGGACGGGAACCGGTGCGGCCACTGGACAATCTGGAGTGTCCGGCGGTGGCGATCGAGCTGGCCCCCTTGGCGGTTGCAGGCAGCGACGCGATACCCGTGACGGATGCGGACTACCAGCAGCGGGTCGCCGCCACGCTGACTGCAGTGCTGCAGGCTTGGCGCAACGATGTGGACCCAACGGCTTCCAATTCATCGGCAACGAGCGCTGGCGGTGCGGCTGCTACCGATCCTGCTGCTGCGGCACAGGCAGCTGCACAGGCCGCGCGTGCGTCGGCGGAGGCTGCGGGGCGTGCGGCGGCCAGACTCGCGGCGGCCAAGGGCCATGCGCCGCTCGGCGTTCCGGCTGGCAGTCCAGCGGCCAGTCAAGCGGGCAGTAGTGGACAGGCAAACAAGGACAATGTGAACAGCGCTGGCAAGACCTCCCCGGCCAGTTCCACCACCGGACCCGGCGCCAACGCGTCGCAGACAGGGGGAACCCAATGATTCCCCGCTACCAACGCGTTCTTTTCTGGTGCCTGAGCGGCGCGATCCTGGTGATGGCGCTGGTGTTGCTGCGCGGCTGTGAGCAGACGCGCGAAAAGCTGACCAGGCATCGCGACGAGACGCCGCTGGCTGCACCCGTGGCCACGCCCAGCGAGACGGTCCACCTGGCGCTAGCCAACGACGCCACCGGCTCCATCACATTGGTGGATCAAGAGGTCGCGCTGCCGACGGAGACGACGGCCCGGGCGCACGTTTTGCTGACGCGGCTGATCGCCGTGTATTCCTACAAGGGCTCCGCCCATCCGCTGGAGAGCGGCCCGGCGGTGGACGATGTCTTTCTGCTCGACCTGCCCCTGCGCTCGCCGGTCGCGCCCGGCGCTCAGCCAGTGGAGGCAGAGAAGCCGGCGGCGGGAAAGAACGCGGCGGCGCACAAGGACCACTCCGTGGTTCCGGGGTGGAGCTCGCCAGACGGCCCACCATCAAACGCCGAGCAGAACCCTGGGCCGCGCACTCCCGGCGGCAAGCTGGCGGTAGTGAACCTGCACGGCAGCTTCGCAGACCACCACCCCTCGGGCATCGAGGCGGAGACGCTGACCATCGACTCGATCCTGGGCACGCTCTACGCAAATTTTCCGAGCATCGAGCAGGTGCGTTTTCTGGTGGACGGCCAGCCGCGCGAGACTCTGAACGGACACGCCGACCTGATGCGCACCTACGATGTGGTCGACACCACGACCGGGTCCGCACAGCCGGCCACGGAGGAGGGCCGCTGATGGGTGCGACGGGTTTGACCATAGGCGTCTTCGACTCCGGCTTCGGTGGGCTGACCGTACTGCGCGAGCTGCTGCCGCTGGTCGGCGACGCGCACTGCGTCTATCTGGGCGATACGGCGCGGCTGCCCTATGGGTCGAAGTCGCGGGAGACGATTGTCCGCTATGCGCTCTCCAGCGCGCGTTTTCTACAGCGGCAGGGCGCGGAGCTGCTTGTTGTCGCGTGCAATACTGCGACGGCGCTGGCGCTCGATGATTTGCGCGACGCGCTGACCATCCCGGTGGTGGGCGTGATCCAGCCGGGCGCTGAGGCCGCGGCCGACGCGTGCAGGGAACAGTCACCCCAGCGAGCCAAGACCGCTCGCCGGGGACCCCGACAGGGAACAACGCCCGGAGTGCTGGTGCTGGCTACGCAGGCTACCATCGAATCGCACGCATATGCGCGGGCCTGTGCGGCGCTCGGTCTCGAAGCCACCGAGAAGGCCTGTCCGCTGCTTGTGCCGCTGGTCGAAGAGGGATGGATTGGCGAGGATGGCGATGCGGCACGAGCTTCGGTGACCGCGCAGGTGCTGCGCATCTACCTCGGCGAGGCGCTGCGGGACGCTCCCGAGAGCCGCGCGCTGCTGCTCGGCTGCACGCATTACCCGCTGTTGCGGACGGAGATCGAACGCACGCTGGGGGAGCTTGGCTGTCCGCTGCGCGTCATTGACTCGGCGCAGGCGACGGCGCGGGCGGTGGCGCGTGTTTTGTCGGAGAATGACGGAGCGCATGGAGCTTCGACGCGCATTGGCGAGGCAACCTGCGAGTTCTTCGCCACCGACTCCGTGCGGAAGTTCGAGCGGCTGGGCTCTCGCTTTCTTGGTCGGCCCGTCGGCGAGGTTCAACTCGTCGATCTGGGCGGGTAGCAAGTATTAATGTGCGGTGAGTTTTGCTTGCACCATTCCTCGCGCTCGATCCTCTAATCACCTATGCCGTATCTATTGAAGACCGAGCCGGACAAATATTCCTTCGACGATCTGGTGCGCGATGGCGAGACCGTCTGGGATGGGATCGCCAACAACCAGGCGCTGATGACGCTGCGCCAGATGAAGAAGGGCGAGCGGTGCGTGATCTACCACTCGAACGTGGGCAAGGCCGCGGTGGGAATGGCTGTGGTTGTCACTGTGGACGCGAGCGACGCCCGCAACCCGATTGTGCGCATCAAAGCAGGGAAGCGGTTGCAGCGCGAGAGGCCGCTGGCGGAGATTCGCGCGGCGAAGGTCTTTCAGGGGTCGGTGATGTTTCGCCAGTTCCGGCTCTCGGTGGTCCCGCTTACCGAAGAGCAGTACGACTGGCTGACACGCGGCTAGAGCGTCGCGTGGACGCAGGAACGGGCCGCCGCTGCTATCCTATTGATTGGAATCTCTTGGAAGATTTCAAGGAGTTGCATGATCGATCTGAAGGGCAAAGTGGCCGTCGTCTTCGGCCTGGCCAATAAACGCAGCATCGCCTACAGCGTGGCGCAGAAGCTGGCCGAGGCGGGGGCGACGCTGGTGCTGTCGTACCAGTCGGAACGGTTGCAGCGCGAGGCCGAAGAGCTGCTGGAAGACCTGGGCCAGAGCGGCACGGGGCGCGCATTTCAGTGCGATGTATCGCGCGACGAGGAGATTGACGCGGTCTTCGCGCAGATTGCCAAGGCATTTCCCAGGATCGACATTCTCATCCACTCGGTCGCGTTCGCGCCGGCCGACGCGCTGAAGAACGATTTTCTGCTCACCAGCCGCGAGGACTTCCGCATTGCGCACGACATCAGCGTCTACTCGCTGATTGCGCTGGCACGCGGCGCAGCGCCGCTGATGACCGACGGTGGATCGATCCTGACGCTGACTTACTACGGTGGCGAGAAGGTCTTCCCCAACTACAACGTGATGGGCGTGGCCAAGGCCGCACTGGAGTCCGCGGTGCGCTATCTGGCGGCCTCGCTCGGCGCACGGAACATCCGCGTGAACGCCGTCTCCGCCGGGCCGATCCGCACGCTGGCCGCGCGTGGCATCGGCGACTTCAACCAGATTCTGGACGCCGTCACGCTGCGCGCGCCGCTGCACCGCAACGTGGAGCAGATCGAGGTCGGCAACACCGCGCTCTTCCTCTGCTCGCCGCTGGCCAGCGGTATCACCGGCGAGGTCACCTTCGTCGATTGCGGCTTCAACATTACCGGAATCTAATTGGATGGTTCCCGAATCCAAAGAATGCCCGAATCTAACCAGTGGAGGATTGCAGAATCATGACTACCGCAGAGCTGCTTCTACAGGACTTCGACATCGAGATGGCAAACACGCGGCGCACGCTGGAGCGCGTGCCGGAAGACAAGCCCGACTACAAACCGCATGAGAAGTCCATGCCCATGGGCAAGCTGACCATGCATGTGGCCACGCTGCCGAAGTTTGGCACATTCATTCTGACCACGCCCAGCCTGGACCTGACCACCGCCAAGTGGCCCGATATGATCTTCAGCTCGCGCGAGAAGCTGCTGGCCGACTTTGACGCGCTGGCAGCCGAGGCGCGCGCCGCGCTGGCCGCCTCTTCCGACGCCGACCTGGCCGCGACTTGGAAGTTCTCCTACGGCGAGCACGTGATATCCGACGTCCCGCGCTCGCTCTCCTTCCGCCACTTGTTCTTCAACCACCTGATTCACCATCGCGCGCAGCTCGGCGTCTATCTGCGCCTGAACGACGTTCCCGTGCCGGGAGTCTACGGCCCGTCAGCCGACGAGCCCTTCAAGCCGTAGTTGCTTCGCGCCGTCCTTGATGGTACGCAGTGCCGAGAAGCTTTGAGGATGGTGTGAAGCACTAGCCGGCCTTCTCGGTCAGCTCGGCCCATCGGGCGTAGAGCGCATCAGCGGCGGCCTGCGCTACTTCCATCTCGTGCAGCGCGGCGGTCAGCGCATCGGCGTTGGTGGCGACGCCCGGATCGTCCAGCAGATCGCGTGCTGTGTTTAGGCACTCGTCGGCGGCCTGCACGCGGTCCTCAATAGTGGCGTACTCGCGCGCTTCGAGGTAGGAGAGTTTCTTTTTGCCCACATTGCTCGACGACCGCGCGCACTTCACCGGCGTTGCGGTCGCATCCGACGAGCTGCCATCACTGTTCGCCGAGCCTTGTTCGCGCTGCCACTGCTCCCACTGCGAGTAGTCCGCAAAGGTCTCCGCGTTACCCAATCCATCGAGTCCAAGCACAACCGCCGAGACGCGGTCGAGCATGTAGCGGTCGTGTGTCACCAGTACCAACGCGCCGGTGTACTCGAGCAGTGACTCCTCCAAAATCTCCAACGTCGCAATGTCGAGATCATTGGTCGGCTCGTCGAGCAGAAGCAGGTCGGCGGGTTCGAGCATCAGCTTGGCGATCAGCACGCGCGCGCGTTCCCCTCCGCTGAGCCGTTCGATAGGCTGATTGAGCTGCTCACTGGTGAACAGAAACTTTGCCGCGTAGCTGGCGACATGCACCACGCGCCCCTGGTAGACAACCGAGTCGGAGTCCGGCGCGAGCGCGCGGCGCAACGTCACGCCCTCCTCCAGTTCACGCATCTGCGAGAAGTAGACGATCTTCAGCGCCGCGGCTTTTTTGATCGCGCCTGCCGTCGGCTCCAGTTCGCCGGAGAGCAGGCGCAGCAGCGTCGTCTTGCCGCTGCCGTTGGGCCCGACCAGGCCGACACGCATTCCATTGGTGATGAGGAAATTCAGTCCCTCGACGATCTTCTTCTCGCTCGTACCCTCACCAAAGCTAAGGGCAACGTCTTCAAATTCGACGAGGCGCTTGGTCTGGCGTTCGGTCGCAGCAAAATCAATCCCCGCCGTCGAAGTCTGCGAGCGCAGGTTTACATCGCGCAACTGCCCAATCAGGTCCTGCGCGTTGTCGATGCGCGCCTTGGCCTTGGTGGACCGCGCCTTCGGGCCGCGACGCAGCCACTCAACCTCAATCTTGACGCGGTTCTTCAGCGCGTCCTGCAGCTTGGACTGCGACTCCATGTAGGCCTGCTTGCCCTCGATGAACTTGGAGTAGCTTCCCTTCACGCGCAGCAGTCCGTCAGCGTAGACGCGGTTCAGCTCGACGATCTCGGTGGCTATGTTCTCCAGAAAATAGCGGTCGTGGCTGACCATGACGCAGGCGAAGCTGGCCTGATTCAGCAGCTCTTCGAGCCACGCAATGCCGGCGAGATCCAGATGATTGGTCGGTTCGTCGAGCAGCAGCACGTCGGGATGCGTAACGATGGCTTCTGCAATCGCCAGCCGCTTGCGCCAGCCGCCGGAGAGAGTTGCGGCCTCGGCGGCGAGGTCGGGAAATCCGGTGCGGCCACCCGTCTCGCGCAGTCGGCCCTCGTGCTCGGCCTCGGCGACGTTAGTACGCACCAGTGCAGCTTCGAGCACATCGCGCACCGTGAGGCCGGGCGCGAAGTTCGACTCCTGCAACACATACGCAATGCGTGCGCGCTTGCGCGTGGCCACGTCGCCGGAGTTAACCTCCTGCTCGCCCGCCAGAACGGCCAACAGCGTGGACTTGCCCGCGCCGTTCGGCCCGATCAGGCCGATGCGGTCGCCGTTGGACACGGGAAAGCTGATGTTCTGGAACAGAGGCACAGCGCCGAATCGCTTCGACAGGCCCTGCGCATTGAGGATTGGCGGCATACCACCAGTCTACCGTGCCAGGCCGGAGGGCTTCAGTCGAGGTCGAAGTCGCGGAGGGGGCGGTCGGTGAGTGGCTTCTCCTTGGCCTTCTTGACGGCTTCGGCGAACTTCTTGGCCATCAGATCGTCCTTGTTCTTCTGCGCGTCGACGGACTGCGCGAAGATGGAGTCGCGGCGTGCGTCGGCCTCGCGAGCGGCGCGGGCGGCGTCGGTGAAGTCCTCGAACATGCGCTTGCGCGGCGCGGGCGTGTGACTGATGATGGCGCGCGTCACCGGATCGACCTTCAGCATTGCTCCGCAGTCCGGACAAGTCACTTCAAACGCATCGTCGCTCATGCCCATGTTGGTTCACCTCGTCGGGAACCATTTTAGAACGCTTTCTGGTTGTTGGTTGCTGGTTGTTAAAAGCACGAAAAGTCAGAGGTGGATGACGAGGTGACTGGGCTGCTGGCTGGCAGCTACTTCAACCAGGCGCGCGATGAGGCCGGCGCTGTCGCCATGCGCGGACTCCCACGCGGCCAGGAACCAGACGCCGGCCAGCACGCGCTCCTGCGGATGGGCGTTGGGGAAGAGGTGCAGCGAGATGGCTTCGGCGTGCTTGCGCAGGCTGGCTTCCCGATGCAGCTCGAAAGTGGCGGCCAGGCGGCGCAGGCGGTCCATCTGGTAGCGCATCTTGGAGGCGGAGACCTCGGCGGAGCGTGCGAGGCTGGGGTCGAGCCCGCCGAGATACTCCTGCGCGGCGGCGAGCGCCTCATCGAGCGCGTTGCCTGCGTCGGCCAGGCGGCGCTTGGCCTCGATAGGCAGGGTGCGCGCGGCAAGTCGCTGGGCAAGCTCGTCGGCGGAGCGCATTGCGTCGGGCAAGCCGACCTGGTGCTGTGCCATCATCACGCCGATGGATGGTTCGACCAGCGTGGCCGACAGGCGCGGCAGTATCGGAGTAATGCGGCCCAGAATGCGCTGGTACAACACTGCGCTCTGCGCGAAGTACGCAACCTCGGCCGGCCCGCCGATGTAGGCTGTGGTGGGCAGGATGGTGTCCTGAAAGACCGGGCGCAGAAGCGCGTTGGGGCTGAGGCGTTCGGGCGCGGAGTTGAGAATCGCCAACAGCTCGGCGGTCGCGTAGGAGGTCGCCGAGTTTCCTGCTCCGGCCTTCCAGCTTCCGTCGGGTAAGCGGTGCAGGGCCTGGCGGTTCTGCGCGCCATCGGCCTCGCTGATGAGAAAGAGCAGCGAAGAACCGGGTTTGACCAGCACCTGCGCGTGGTAGCCCGCGACCTCGAGCTCCGCCGTGCGTGCGAGCAGCGCCGCCTCCAGCTCTTCCGCGTGTTCGATGGCGAAGCGCAGCGTGGATGCGCCGAGCGCGTGGAACTCTCGGCCCGCGGCGTCCATCACGATGAGGCCGTGCTCGGCGAAGAGGCGCGTCATCAGCCGTGCGAAGGCGCTGGCGAAGGTTGGGGTGTAGCCCTCGCGCATCGCGTAACACTCGCGCAGGAGATCGCAGATGGACGCGTGGTGGAGTAGGTCGCTGGCCTGATCGAGAAGCGCGTTGATGGATTCAGGCAGAGCAATATTGCCCACGGGCGCTGTGTTGTGCGTGGGCCCTGCTCCAAGGTGCAGCGTTTCCAACGACGACTTACCCAGCAGCGAGACCTGATCCACCTCCGCGAGATCGTGGTCCTCGGTTGCGAGCCAGAAGATGGGGACGTGTTCGATGCCCGTCTCCGCAGTCGCCTGACTGGCGCGTGCGATTGCGGTGGCAGCCTTGAGCAACGTCAGCAGCGGCCCTCCCAGCAGCACGACCTGCTGGCCGGTGACGACGGCGCGAGCCCCAGCCCGCAGCTTTGCGATGTTGGCGAGCGTGGCCGGCCCCGCGCCGAACGCTCGACTCTGCGCTTCGAGCGCATCGGCCAATGTAGTGGCGTGAGCGCTCGTAGCGGCTGGCTTCATCCACTCGCTGGCGAAGAGTTCAGCTCCGTACCACGCTCGCACCGGTGAGTTCGCACTCTCGTTCATCGCGAGGAATTCGCGGAAGAGCTTAGTCGTGTGCGGCAGCGTTGCGATGGGATAACACTCGGTGCTCATCAATTCCTCAAACCGTGGGACGCGTCCCTGGGGCTGCTTCCATGTTAGCTTGACTGCACTCGGCGCGAGACATGTCGGTTGCGAATGCCTCTGATTGGATGCGGCTTCTGCGGCCCCGATTCTGGAGGGTGATGCTGGATGATACCGTAGACCTATGACCGTCATTCCAAACAAATTCAAGTCTGCAAAAGCCTCCACCGCCAAGCGCGCCGCGAAGAAGACTGCCGCGAAGAAGTCTGTCGCAACAAAGCCTGCCGCCAAGAAGCCGCGCACTGCCAAGCCGAGGCTTCTCTCGTCGAAACTCGCGTTCCAGGGCAGGGTCTTCAACGTCTTCACCGATACGCTCGTCGAGCCGGGTGGACACCGGCACATAAAGGACGTGATCCGGCACAACGGCTCGGTGGTGATGATGGCGGTGGATGAGCGGAAGAACCCCGCCGACCCGGACGTGATTCTGGAACGGCAGTATCGCCATGCCGCCGGACAGTTTCTGCTGGAGCTGCCGGCGGGCAGCCGGAACCCCGGTGAGGCCCCGCTGGCCGCGGCCAAACGCGAGCTGATCGAGGAGACCGGCTTCCGCGCCCGCCGCTGGACGATGCTGATCCGCTACTTCGCCAGCCCCGGCTTCCTGGGAGAGTGGATGCAGATCTATCTGGCCCGCGACCTGCGCGAGGGCGCGGCGCGGCCCGAGCTGGACGAGCAGATCGAGGTGCTGCGCGTGCCTCTGTCGCAGGCGATGAAGATGATCGCCGGGGGCAAGATCCACGACGGCAAGACGCTGATCGGGCTATCGCTCTACGACGCCGCGCGGCGCGAGGGACGGCTGTAGATGGTGCGGTTGGTATATTAGCGCGGGGTGAGCTGCTTGGGGGTGAGCTTGGTGACGATCTCTTCGGCGACCTCGGTGGCGGGTTGCAACGTATCCAGGTCCTCGTCGGTGAAGCTCTCGCCCAGGCCTCCGAAGCGGCGCTCGCGGTGCTGGTAGTCCAGGATGGCCTCCAGCAGGTGGATGCCGCGGAAGTCCGGCCAGAGGCGGTCGGTGATAAATATCTCCGAATAGGCGATCTGCCATAACAAGAAGTTGGAGATGCGCTGCTCGCCGGAGGTGCGGATCACCAGGTCGGGGTCGGGCATCAGGCGGGTGTAGAGCGCGTCGGTGATGTGGTGTTCGTCCAGCCGCGACTCCAGGCCGTCGACCTGCAGCAGGTCTTCCAGCGAGCATCCGCGCTGGTGCGCCTCCGCGATCAGGTCGGCGACGACAGATCGCGCCGCATCGACGATCTCCGAGCGCGAGCCGTAGTTGAGCGCCAGGGTGAGCGTGGTTCCGGTGTTATTGGCAGTGGACTCGGTGGCCCACTGCATCGTCTCCTGGACTTCAGACGGCAGCTCGTGGATGCGCCCGATGTAGGCCATGCGGACGTTGTTGTCGTTCATGCGCTGGACGTTGCCTACCAGATAACTCCGCAGCAGCTTCATCAGGAAGTTGACCTCGGACTTGGGGCGGCGCAGGTTGTTCTCCAGCGAAAACGCGTAGAGCGTGATGAAGGGAAGGTTGATGCGCGAGGCCGTCTCGACGACAAAGTGCACGCTCTCGGCGCCCTGCTGGTGGCCCAGAAAGCGTTTCAAGGCGCGCTTGCCCGCCCAGCGGCCGTTGCCGTCCATGATGATGGCGACATGTTGCGGAATCCTGGCGGGGTCGAGCTGGCGGTAGATCGCGGCCTCCTCCGCCGAGAGTTCGTGTAGGCGTGAGCAGGGTTGGAAGACCGGCCTGGATGTGGATTCGCGCAAGCGGAGGCGACCTCGCAGGGTATGAAACTAGCATACCCTCTTCGGCGTGTGCAATGAATTCGCGCACGGGTGCGCAGAGCGACTGAGAGGTGCAGAACTGCCCTACGCGGTGCGGCGGCGGCCGGCGGCCAGTTCGCGGACGTGGTTGAGGAAGATGGAGCGCTGCAGCTCGGTGAGCTGCGAGGTGTAGGCGGCGATCTCGGCCAGGAACGGGTCGGCTGTGAGCACGGCGGTCTCGTCGGAATGGCGCGTGTTGGCGTCGCGCAGCAGGGCGCTGATGTCCACCTTGAGCGCACGAGCCAGGCGGTCGAGCGAGCCCAGCGTGGGCATCGCCTTGCCGTTCTCGATCTTTGAGATGTAGGTGCGCGGCACTCCCATGCGGGCGGCCAATTGGCGCTGCGAGAGGTTGCGCACATGGCGCAGATCGCGCACCGCGGTGGCAACCTGTATGGCGCCATCCTTCTTCTCGGTTTGCGGAGGAACGAGCGTGAGCGGGGCCGGTTCAGCGACCGGAAGCTCCACCTCAAGACACTTGTGGCAGCGACGGCATAGCGAGTTGGCTGTGCGGAATTGCACCAGACTGCAGAAGTCGCAACGGAGCACCTCCCGTTGTTCGACGGACGCCATCATGGTTGCCATAAGTTATAGTTGCGGGCGGGCCCAGAGCAAGGACCGCAGCGCTCACGTCCGATAACGGAGGTTTGCGATGCACCTAGAGTGACACCGGGTATCGCCGGAGTCAAGGGGTATTGCCAAAGATTCCCGAAGAAAACAGGAAGAAAGCCGA
>Ga0187847_10001540_pt1 | contig 20400 bp, 15 predicted proteins | sample June2016WEW_4_10_FD_132458 | JGI IMG/M metagenome (GOLD analysis project Ga0187847, IMG submission 132458) | Peatland microbial communities from SPRUCE experiment site at the Marcell Experimental Forest, Minnesota, USA - June2016WEW_4_10 | ecosystem: Environmental > Terrestrial > Soil >...
AGGGGCCGGGCCGGACGGCCGGGGTTTGAAACACAATCTTCACACGCGGCAACGACGCCGTATGCTTCGATGGATGCTTGGGAAGGCGATGGGGTTGCGGGAAAGTTGTAAGGGCAGGGACGAGGGAACAGGAACAGCAACTCCAGCTGGTAAGAAACTTTCCCCTCGCGGGAAACATCGTTAAGATGGACGGCGGCGCGCGATTTTACCAACCTGGCGCGGTTTTTCAATTCCCCAACAGGAAACGGATTATGCAGGCATGAGCGAGCAGACTCAGAACGGTTCGGCGCAGTATCGCTGGCTTGAACAACAGGGCGAGGCTTTTGGGGGGCCGGGCATGCAGCCGCGGTGGACCTCGAGCGTGAAAGATGCGGTGGGAACGGCGTACGCCGCGTCAAGCCGGATCTGGTTCACCTGCAGCCACGGAATTTTGAACGAGGTGTACCACCCGACGATTGACCGGCCCCAGGTTCGAGATATGGAATTTCTGGTGACGGACGGGGAGACGTTTTTCCACGAGGAGAAGCGCGACCTGGAGACGACGTTCGAGTACATCCACACGGAAGCGCTGGGAGTGCGGTATGTGAACCGCGATCCGCAAGGACGGTACACGCTGATCAAGGAGATTATCTGCGACCCGCACCACTCGGCGATCGTGACTCATGTCCGGATCGAGGGAGATGCGGAACTGCTGCCGCGGTTGAAGGTGTATGCGCTGCTGGCCCCGCACTTGGACGGCGGAGGGGCGGGCAACTCTGCGCGGGCCGTGGACCTTGCCGGGCACAAGGTGCTGCTGGCCTGGAAGAACGAGCTGTCGCTGGTGATGGGAGCAAGCGGCGGGTTCAAGCGAGTGAGTTGCGGGTTTGTGGGAGCGAGCGACGGCTGGCGCGACCTAATGGACAACTTCCGAATGGACTGGGAGTTTGGATCGGCGACGAACGGGAATATCGCGCTGATGGGGGAAGTGGACCTGAGGGGCAGACACGGGAAAGACTGGATTGAGTTCACGGTTGCCTTCGGTATCGGGGAGGGGCATCATACGGCGGCGCAGAAGACGATGAACGCGCTTTCGACACCGTTCGAAGAGAATCGGAACCGGTACATCACGCAGTGGAAGCGGGCGGCGAATCCGATGTGGCTGGCGGCGAAGGCCGGAGACGCGGGCAAGCTGATGGGCGTGAGCCACAATGTTCTGCTAGCACACGAGGATAAGACGTATCCAGGGGCGTTTGTGGCTTCGGCGTCGATTCCGTGGGGACAGGCGAAGGGCGACGATGACCTGGGCGGCTACCACCTGGTGTGGACGCGGGATATGGTGCAGACGGCGACGGCGCTGCTGGCTTGCGGACGAGCGGACACGGCGCGTCGTGCGCTGGTGTACCTGGCGTGCACGCAGGAGTCGGACGGGGGATTTGCGCAGAATTTCTGGATCGACGGAACACCATACTGGACGGGACAGCAACTGGATGAAGTGGCGTTTCCGCTGATGCTGGCATGGCGGCTGTGGAAGGCGAATGCCCTGGCTGACCTAGGGATATTCCCGTTTGTGGAGCGGGCGGCGGGGTACCTGGTGCGGCACGCGCCGATTACCCACCAGGAGCGGTGGGAAGAGAATGCGGGCTACTCGCCATCGACGCTCGCGGCGGTGATCGCGGGGCTGATTTGCGCGGCGGAGATTGCCCGGGATCACGACTCGATGGAACTGGCGGAGTTTCTGGAGGATTACGCCGACTGGATCGAGGGACACCTGGAAGACTGGATGGTGACGAACAACGGGGTGCTGCACCCGCAGGTCAAGCGGCACTACATGCGCGTGCGGCCACCGGAGCGCGGGGAGGCGTATGCGTGCGAAGACTGCGGGAAAGAGATCATCCACCTGAACAACCGTCCGCCGGGGACGCGCACGGAGTTCGAAGCGCGGGAAATTATCGATGCGGGATTTCTGGAGCTGGTTCGGTATGGGATTCGACGAGCGGACGACCCGCTGATTGTGGACTCGCTGACGGTGGTGGACGCGGTGCTGAAGCGCGCGCTGCCGCAGGGGCCGGGCTGGCTGCGCTATAACTTTGACGGTTACGGGGAGCGGCCGGACGGAGGGCCTTACAAGGGCTGGGGACAGGGACGTGTATGGCCGTTGCTGACCGGCGAACGGGCACACTATGAACTGGCGGCGGGGAATGATATCTCCGAGCTGATCAGAGCCTACGAGCGGTTTGCGACCTGCGGACAGATGATGCCGGAACAGGTGTGGGACGAGGCGGACCGGCCGGATCGCAGTATGCGTCTGGGGCAGCCGGCGGGGTCGGCAGTGCCGCTGGTGTGGGCCCACGCGGAGTACCTGAAGCTGCTTCGGTCCGCGGTGGACGGGAAGGTTTTCGACAGGATTGACGCAGTGTACGACCGGTATTGCGAGCCGGGGACTAACGACACGCGCTGCGGGCTGCCGAGAAAGAAGCTGGAAATTTACAGCATGCGGCGACCGATCCAGAGGATGAAAACGGGGAGCACGCTGCGCATTCTGAATGAGAAGCGGTTTGAGGTGATCTGGAGTGACGACGACTGGGCAACGAAGCACACGACGGTGAGCCGGAGCCTGGGGAGCGCGGGGCACTCGGCGGACATTACACCTGGGCTGGAGCGAAACGGCCTGCAGTGGACTTTGTATTGGACGGAGCAGAAGGGCTGGCTTGGATACAATGTGGACGTGAAGGTTGAACCGGAGTGAAGGCGAGCAAAAGCAGAGTTCGCGGATGAGTTAACAGCGCATTGAGCGCTTCAGCGAAAGGAATTGAGACGAATATGAGTTCAAGCGTTGCAGGTGTTTCCCTCGATCAACTGTCCATTGACACATTGCGTTTGCTTGCTGTGGATATGGTGGAAAAGGCCAAGAGCGGCCACCCTGGCGCGCCGTTGGGCTGCTCGCCGATTACGTACCTGTTGTTTCACAAGCTGATGAAGCATAACCCAGGGCACTCGAAGTGGGTGGACCGGGACCGGTTTGTGCTGTCGAACGGGCACGCTTCGGCACTGCTGTACGGGACGCTTTTTCTTTCGGGCTACAAGCTGACGCTCGACGATCTGGAGCATTTCCGTCAGTGGGAGTCGAAGACGCCGGGGCATCCTGAGTACGGCGAAGCGGACGGCGTGGAAGTGACGACTGGACCGCTGGGACAGGGGATCGGGATGGCGGTGGGGATGGCCATTGCCGAAAGGCACCTGGCTTCGATTTACAACAAGCCGGGATTCGAGATTGTGAACCACCACACGTACGCTCTGTGTGGCGACGGCGACCTGATGGAGGGCGTGAGCCACGAGGCGGCGGCGCTGGCGGGAATGCTTGGGTTGGGCAAGCTGACATTTATTTACGATGACAACCTGGTTTCGCTAGATGGGCCGACGGAACTGAGTTACAACGACGACGTGCTGGAGCGGTTCAAGGCTTACCACTGGCACGTGCAGCGGGTTGCAGATGGAAATGATCTGGGCGCGATTGAGAAAGCGATTGAGAATGCCAAGGCTGAGACTCAGAGGCCGTCGATTATTGCGGTGCGGACGGTGATTGGTTACGGTAGCCCGAAGGCCGGAACGAACAAGGTGCACGGCGAGGCGATGGGCGCGGAGGCAACGGCGGCGACAAAGAAATTTTTCGGCTTTCCTGAGGACAAGAGCTTTTACGTTCCCGATGATGCTTTGACGAATTGGCGCAAGGCGGTGGATCGCGGTGCGGGTCTCGAGGCAGAGTGGAACGAGAAATTTGAGAAATACAAGGCGGCTAATCCAGAACTGGCCGCGGAGTTTGAGCGGACGCAGAAGGATGCGCGGAAAGCTGACTGGGTGAAGGCGATTCCGAGCTTTCCAGCGGGCAAGCCTCAGGCTACGCGGAATGCGGGCGGCGCGGTGATGAATGCGATTGCCGAGAAGGTTCCGGAGCTGTTTGGCGGCGCGGCGGATTTGACGGCGTCGACGAAGACGATCTTCAAGCCGGGAGCCAGTTTCCACGTTGATCCGGCGGGGCGGAACGTCTATTTTGGGGTGCGCGAATTTGGGATGTGCGCGGCGGTGAACGGGATTGCGGCGCACGGTGGGCTGATTCCGTTCGGGTCGACGTTCTTTACGTTTTCGGATTATTGCAAGCCGGCGATTCGGTTGGCGGCATTGATGAAGGTTCGGTCGCTGTTTGTTTTTACGCATGACTCGATTGGGTTGGGCGAGGATGGTCCGACGCATCAGCCTGTGGAACACCTGATGGCGCTGCGCGCGGTTCCGGGGCTGACGGATTTTCGTCCGGGAGATGCGAACGAGACGGCGGCGGCATGGAGGCTGGCGCTGGAACGGAAGGGGCCAAGCTGGTTTGCGCTGAGCCGGCAGGATATGCCGGTGATCGACCCGACGACGCACGACGTGTACGCGGGCGTAAGCAAGGGCGCGTATGTGCTGGAAGATGTGGAGAAGCCGCAAGTGGTGTTGATGGCCACCGGCTCCGAAGTGGGCGTGGTGGTGGCGGCGGCGAAGGTGCTGGCTGGGGAAGGGATTCGCGCGCGGGTGGTGAGCTTCCCGAGCTGGAAGATTTTCGAAGAGCAGACGGCGGCGTACAAGGCGAGCGTGTTGCCGGCGGGCGTGCCGAAGATGGCCGTGGAAGCAGGCGCGACGCTGGGCTGGTGGAAGTATGTAGGGTTGGATGGCGACGTGCTTGGCGTGGACCGCTTTGGGGCTTCCGCGCCGGGTGGGATCGTGATGAAGGAGCTTGGATTTACGCCGGACAACGTGGCGGCTCGGGCTAAGAAGCTGGTGAAGTAGACAGATGACAGGTTACAGATGACAGTTATCGACCGTTGGCACTAACCGACGGCTGATAACTGTCGTGAAAGGAATTCGTTGTGAAGCTTGTTATCAGTGCGGATCATGCGGGGTTTCCTCTTAAAGAGGATGTGCGCGGGTACTTGGCGAAGGCGGGGCACGAGGTGGTGGACCTTGGGGCATATACGGGGACTCTGCCCGACGACTATCCGGACTTTGCCGAGAAGGTGGGCGAGGCAATCAAGGCGGGCGTGGCGCCGCGCGGGATACTGATTTGCGGCTCGGGGGTGGGGGTGTGCGTGGCATCGAACAAGATTCCGGGGATACGGGCCGGGATGTGCCACGATACCTACTCCGCACACCAGGGCGTTGAGCACGACGATATGAACGTGATCGTGCTGGGGGCGCGGATTATTGGGTCGTCGCTGGCGTATGAAGTTGTGGATGCGTTTATCAAGGCGAAGTTTATTGGGACAGAAGAGCGGTTTGCGCGGCGGTTCAAGAAGGTAATGGCGATCGAGGCGAAGTATATGTGCGGCGATGGGTCGGCGAATCCGGCATAAGCACCGGCGGTGCGGCAGACGCTCGCGGGAGGCTCGCACTGGCCAACTGGTTCCCACTCATTCCGCTGAAAGATGCGGAATGAATGGGGCACGGGCTCCTAAAAGATAACAATTCAGCAAGCGCGAGGAAGCGCAGGAGTTGAAAGAGTGGCGCCGATGTTCCCCTTCGACGTAATCCTCTTCGATGTGGGTGGAGTACTGCTCACGAATGGCTGGGACCACCGCGAGCGCGCGACGGTGATTAAGCAATTCGGGCTGGATCTGGCGGAGTTCGAGGCCAGGAACCAGAAGACATACGACGCGTGGGAACGGGACGCGATTCCGGTGAAGGCATACCTGGATGCGACCGTGTTCTATGAGCCGCGAAGTTTTTCGCAAAAGGAATTCTTCGACGCTATCTGTGCGCAGTCCGTGGAACTGCCGGATGGGGCGTCGGGCGTGTTGAAAGAGGTCGCGAGCACTTGCAATTGCCTGGTGGGCGCGTTGAACAATGAGGCGCGGGAGACGAACGATTACAGGTTTGAGAAGTTTGGACTGCGCGATGTTTTCGACGTGGCACTGAGTTCGTGCTATGTGGGACTGCGGAAGCCGGAGGCGGCGATTTATAAACGGGCGTTGGATATTCTGGGACGGCCGGCGGAGCGGGTGTTGTTTATTGATGATCGGGCGGAGAATGTGGCTGGGGCGACGGGCGTGGGGATGAAGGGGATTGTGTTTAGGGGTGCGGATGCGCTAAGGGCGGAGTTGGCGGGGTTGGGAGTTTTGTAATTCGCTTGCGCGTTTCTCAGATCAGGTCGGCTTGGAGGTCGAATGTCCGCAAGAGAAGGGGGCCATCGGCGCGCGGCAATTCGCATAAAATGACGTGATAGTCCTGAAGGTAGTAGTAGCGCCCGGAGGGCCAGTCCGCCTTCCCGTTGAGAATGACTCGAATAGGCTCCCATGGTTTGAGATAGGTCAGGAATTGAGATGACCGGCGTGGAGTATGCACCTCGCGCCGGCACGCCTCTTCGTTGAGCCTAAGCCCCACCTTCTGTCCGGTGATCTTCAATTCAAATATGCCTGCCCAGTCGTCATCCTTCAGAGTGCGCACGGCTCCGGTATTCGCTTCAATTCCATCTTCGGCGATATTGGACTCGATCAATGCCGGTGAGCCGTCCTGTGGGGTCCGAAGAAGCAGCGTGGCATCCAGCAGCGATTCCAACAAGGTAAGCGGCGGTAATGTGCGGCGAGTTGACGGGAGACGCCAGATGTCCTTCGGCATCGAAGCCGAGCGTTTGAGAATGATTATTGGCATCTGCGATCACATCCTAACAGCTCGACGGCTTCGGGATCAGGATAGTGCGCATGTTCATTCCGATCGCGCTGAACCGGTTAGGCGACGTTCCCTCGGGGGCTAAAGCCCGGCTCATTTTTGGCCAGTTTCGGTATGACTGAAGTCATACCCTGATACAAAGCATTTGAAAACGGCGTCTGAAGGGATTCTTCTCCAAGCTGTAAAGTCGTGCCCTTTCAAAGCGTCGAATCGGCCAGTCGGTTCCCCGGCGATCATACACATAGGGCCGACGGCCAGTCAGATCAGCGCGTCCTATTCAGGCTCGTGACCCTCGCTGGTGCATGACTGCAGATTCTTCGAAAGCGACCGAAACCGGCCATCCTCGAATACAAACTCGCGCTGTCGGCATTTCTTGTGCTCCACGGGCGTGCACAGATCATATTGATACTGAACGATCAGGAGTCGGCTGTCAGGCTTGAAGAAGAGGATTGGAAGGTAGGTGTGCCCGTCTCTCGTCGTGGGGGGCGGCTCACTCGCATCGAACATGCTGACCCGACGAATCTCACCACCAGTCCGAAGATTGCTCAGGGTGTAGGAGCGACAGCACGTCCCACACGAATGAGCTGCGAGAAAGTATTCCCCTGCAAAGTTCACTCGCGGGGTGATGGCCGGTTTGCCGGAATCGTCGATCCAAAGCCCATCTGTGTCTCTACGAAATTCTCGCGGGATTTTGTTGTGTCCGTGGTAAACGCCAACTGGGAACTGATTGAATTGAGGGACCGGCACGTCCTTTTGCGCCACTAGCGGCTTCAAGAAGACAAGGGATACGGCACATCCAATAACGGCGCGATGGACGACTCTGTGAGTCATTGCATTGAGTATAGAGCGACAGGTTTGTTGCAGTGGATGAATGGTCGTCAACTCGTCAGTTGCTTTCCAGATCTCAGGTAGACCCCTGAGGCGCTACGGCGAAAGTCCCTCAGGGGCCCGACATTTTTTGGGGCGTGATTGCGGCACGACTGAAGTCGCGCCCTTTCGCACGTCTAAGTTGAGTCCGAGGCTTGTATCTGGTCCAAAGATTTTCATCAAGAGCTGCGGCACGACAGAAGTCGGGACCTTTCAAGGCATCGAATTGGCGAGTCAATTCCCCGGTCCCCAAATGCGAGGGACCGGGGGCACCCAGCGTCCGAATTTCTGCCAACCTGCCGCAACGGTTCGCCGAATGCGCTTTACTTGGAGACTTCGACGATTCGGTTTTGTTCGAGCTGATCCAGCGGGATCGCTGCGGTAAGGGTCCCGTCGAGTTCCTTACATTCGACTCGGACGAGTCCGCTGACGCTATCAATTGCGAAGTTAACGTTCAGTGCGGGATGCGTGCATAGACTAATAAGGCCTGTGGAAATTTCCTTGCGCACGATCGGAAACGATCGGGGATTCTTAAAGAGCACGTATTCGTATTCTTCTTGCCCACCAAAGGCGGTAACGGCCGCGACACGATACGAAAGACTGTTTGATATCTGCCCCCCAAAAGGGCAAGGAAGGATATCAGGGCTGTACACGAAGAGAGCAATAAAAATGGCTACGGGAGTGAAGAAGACAATGATCACCGGTAGACCGAAACACAAGCTGCCAATGACTACTCGACGCCGCCACGATGCATCCTTACCCGCCATCAATAGAGCTATTAGTGCGAAAAACACGATCACCCCTGCAATCAGCGACACGGCTCTCCCCCCATCGAAGGCGAAGTAGTAGCCAGTAACGAATTGAAGCCCGATGAGAAGGCCAAGTGCGCAGCACAGCGAGACAAGCGCGTACCAGATGAGTGACCGTAGCATTCTACCCAGAATACGCTCGATGCGAGCCTATCGTCGCCAACTCGTCAGTTACTTCCCAGCTAACAGGGCCATACCGCTGGAGATATGACCCTGCCCATGTGCGTCAGGCGTTGTAGGTGGTGCTGGAGACGCGGCCGCCGGTGCCGGTCCAGTTGGTGTGGACGAATTTGCCTCTTGGCTGGTCGATGCGCTCGTAGGTGTGCGCGCCGAAGTAGTCGCGCTGGGCCTGGAGCAGATTCGCCGGGAGACGCTCGGCACGGTAGCCGTCGTAGAAGGCTAGCGCGGTAGAGAAAGCCGGGGTGGGCACGCCTAATTCAATGGCGTGGATCTGAGCCTTGCGCCACGAGGCCTGGTACTGGTTGAGGGCGGTGAAGAAGAAGCTGTCGAGCAAGAGATTTGTGAGGCCTGGATTCTTGTCGAATGCTGCTTTGATATTGCCGAGAAAGCGGCTGCGGATAATGCATCCGCCACGCCACATGAGAGCGATGCCACCCATGTTGAGGTTCCAGCCATTCTCTTTGGCGGCGGCGCGGAGAAGCATGTATCCCTGCGCGTAGGAGATGATCTTGGAGCAGTAGAGGGCGCGTCGCACATCCTCAATGAACGCGGTGCGATCACCAACGACGGGTTTGGTTGAGGGGCCGTGCAAGATAGTCGATGCCGCAACACGTTCGTCCTTGAGCGCGGAGAGACAGCGGGCGAAGACCGATTCGCCGATGAGAGTGACGGGCTGGCCGGTGTCGAGAGCGCTGATGACGGTCCACTTGCCAGTGCCCTTCTGGCCCGCGGTGTCGAGAATTTTGTCGACAAGGGGCTTGCCGTCGTCGTCCTTCTTGGCGAAGATGTGGCTGGAGATTTCAATGAGGAAGCTGTCGAGCTCGCCCTTGTTCCACTCGGTGAAGACGCTGGCCAGTTCGTCGGCGCTGAGGCCGAGGCCGCGATGGAGCAGGTCGTAGGCTTCGCAGATGAGCTGCATGTCGCCGTACTCGATGCCATTATGGACCATCTTGACGAAGTGGCCTGCGCCGTCTTCGCCGACCCAGTCGCAGCAGGGGGTTCCGTCTTCGACCTTGGCGGCGATGGATTGAAAGATGTTCTTCACATGCGGCCACGCAGCGGGGTTGCCGCCGGGCATGATGGAGGGGCCGAAACGCGCGCCTTCTTCGCCGCCGGAGACGCCGGTGCCGATGAAGAGAATGCCCTTTTCTGCGAGGGCTTTGGTGCGACGATTCGAGTCAGTGTAGAGCGAGTTGCCGCCGTCAATGACGATGTCGCCGGCTTCAAGATAGGGCAGGATGTGGTCGATGGTCTGGTCGACGGAGTCGCCGGCCTTGACCATGAGCATGACGCGGCGCGGACGCTTGAGCAGAGACGCGAGCTCCTGGGCAGAATGCGCTCCGACGACATTTGTGCCCTTGGCTTCGTTGGCGAGGAAGTCGTCGACTTTGGAGGTGGTGCGGTTGAAGACGGCTACTTTGAAGCCGTGGTCATTCATGTTGAGGACGAGGTTTTGTCCCATGACGGCGAGGCCGATGAGGCCAATATCACACGTTGCGTCTGGCATAAGCACTCCCAAGGCTCCCTGATATTATCACTGCGGACAACGGGTTTTCTTTCATTGTAATGGAGTGGTCTGACCTCTGAAAAGACCAGGGAACAGGGATCAGGAAGTACGAGACGAGAGGCGCTGGATTATTTGCCGCAATTCGGGACGGCGTTGGAACCCATACAACCTGGCATTCATCTAAATTTCTAACGGGGCCGTCAACGGCGCGTGTAGAACTGTTCCATGACTGGTGAACTCTCCCTTCCCCCCGGAATCCTGGAGAGACGATCCTCAGCACAAAACTGGAGGCACGATGCAATTAGGACTAATTGGCCTGGGCAAGATGGGCGGCAACATGGCGGAGCGGCTTCGGCTGGCCGGCCACCAGGTGGTGGGCTTCGATTTCAGCGCAGAAGCCGTGGCGAAGCTGACAGCCTCAGGCAACGTGGGTGTTTCAACGCTTGAGGACCTGGTGAAGAATTTGAAGGGCCGCCGGGCGATCTGGATCATGGTGCCGCAGGGCAAGCCTGTAGACGACACGATTGCGAAGCTGGAGCCACTGCTGAGTGCCGAAGACATTCTGATTGACGGTGGGAACTCGAATTACAAAGAGACGATGCGCCGGCATGACGAGATTGCCGAGAAGCATTTCCATTTTGTGGACGTGGGAACTTCAGGCGGAATCTGGGGATTGAAAGAGGGCTACAGCATGATGATCGGCGGCGACAAGGAGCCGGTTGAGTATCTGCGGCCGATCTTCGAAGCGCTGGCTCCGGCGAAGGACAAGGGCTGGGGACATGTGGGACCGGGCGGTGCAGGACATTTCGTAAAAATGATTCACAACGGGATCGAGTACGGGATGATGCAGGCGTTTGCGGAAGGCTTCACGATCATGGAGACCAAGAAGGAACTGGGGCTGGATTTACCGCAGATTGCCCAGATCTGGCGCTATGGGAGCGTGGTTCGGAGCTGGCTGCTGGACCTGACCGCGGATGCGTTGTGCAAGAATCCGAAGCTCGATGGACTTGAAGCGTTTGTGGAGGACTCCGGCGAAGGGCGCTGGACGGTGATTGAGGCGATTGATCTGAATGTGTCTGCGCCGATTATTACCGAGTCGCTGATGCGACGGATCCGGTCGCGCGAGGAGAACAACTTTACCGATCGTATGCTGGCGATTATGCGGAATGAATTTGGCGGACATGCGGTGAAAAAAGACTGAGCACCTGCGGTGCGGCAGACGCGGCTTGCGCCGCTCAAGTTAGTCGGTTGTCAGCGAGACCCAGTGATTGGGCTTGAATCAGCAGGAGGCGGGGAATGGCGACGATACAGGCAAGTGTGAGTGCGGAGGACCTTTCGCAGGTTTCTTCTGCGGCGGAGCGGATTCCCGAGCCGGGGATCCTGGTGATTTTTGGCGCGTCGGGCGACCTGACCAAGAGGAAGCTGCTGCCAGCGCTGTTTCATTTGCGGCAGAACAAATTGCTGCCCAAGCAATATGCGATTGTGGGAGTGGCGCGCCGGGCGCTGGGCAACGAGTTTGCGGCGGATATGCGTGAGGGAATCGTCGAGTTTGGCGGCGTGGACGCGAACGACCCGCTGCTGGAAGATTTTGTGCAGCACATCGGCTATTACCCTTTGCAGTTCGACGATGCGAGCGGGTATGCGGGCCTGCAGGCGGAGCTGGACAAGATTGCGAAAGAAAAGGGCATCGGCCCGAACCGGCTGTTCTACCTGGCCACGGCGCCGGAGTATTTTGCGCCGATTGTTCAGAACCTCGGCGCGCAGGGGATGGCGCAGCCAGAGCAGGGGAAGGTGGAGGTGGTGATCGAGAAGCCATTCGGCCACGACCTGGACTCTGGGCGGGAGCTGAACCATGAGGTGAACGCGGTTTTCCATGAGAGCCAGGTCTTCCGCATCGACCACTACCTGGGGAAAGAGACGGTGCAGAACATTTTGGTGTTCCGATTTGCCAACGGGATCTTTGAGCCGATTTGGAATCGGAATTACATTGACCACGTGCAGATTACGGCGGCGGAGACGCTAGGCGTGGAAGGGCGCGGACCGTTCTATGAGAAGGCGGGCGCGCTGCGCGACGTGGTGCAGAACCACATGATGGAGCTGCTGAGCTTTGTGACGATGGAGCCTCCATCGAGCTTTGAAGCGGAGAGCGTGCGGCAGGAAAAGCTGAAGGTATGGAAGTCGATTCCGCCGATTCCGATTTTGAATGCGGTGCGAGGACAGTATGGTCCGGGGCTGGTGGGCGGCGAGCATGTGGTGGGCTATAGGGACGAGGAGCGCGTGAGTCCGGAGAGCGGCACGGAGACCTACGCGGCGGTGAAGCTGGAGATTGAGAACTGGCGCTGGGCGGGGGTTCCGTTTTATCTGCGCGCGGGAAAGCGGCTGCGGAAGCGGGCGACTGAGATCAGTATCCAGTTCAAGCAGCCTCCTCTGCTGATTTTCAATCGAATGGCGGGGAGCGGGCCGTGCAGCGAGATTCAACCGAATCTGCTGACGATTCGCATTCAGCCGGATGAGGGAATTGCGCTGCGGTTTGGGGCTAAGGTTCCAAGCACGCCGGGGATGAATGTTTGCCCGGTGAATATGGACTTCGACTATTCAGCGGCGTTTGGGAAGTCGAGCGCGAACGGATATGAGCGGCTGCTGCTGGACGCGATGCTGGGCGACCAGACGCTGTTCTCGCACCGCGATGGCGTGGAGACGACCTGGGCGTTGTATACGCCGATTCTGCAGGCGTGGGCAGCGAAGAAGCCGGAGGTATTTCCGAATTACTTTGCAGGATCGTGGGGACCGGAGTGCTCTGACCGGCTGCTGGAGCGCGGGAATCACGTGTGGAGAAATAACCTTGGACGGTAGAAGCAGCGAGGCGGCAAGTCAACAAGTCAGCGAGCAGTTTATGGGCCTCATGAAGATGGTTGGGTTAGGAGATCGTGGTGACTCGTGATGAGGCCTGGAGATTTGCTGAAGATTGGGTTGCTGCCTGGAATGCGCACGATCTCGAGCTGATCCTGGGGCATTACGAGGATACGGTTGAGTTGACTTCGCCGGTGGCTGCGCGACTGCTTGGGCGTGCCGATGGGAAGGTTGTGGGGAAGGCAAATCTGCGAGCCTACTTTCAACGTGGATTGGAAGCCTACCCGGAGCTGCGATTTGATCTTGTAGATGTGTTGTGGGGCTTGAATAGTGTGGTGTTCTACTACACCAATCAAGCCGGGAGCCGGTCAGGGGAGTTCATGGAGCTTTCAGCGGGCGGCAAAGTGGCGAGGGTTGTGGCGCACTACAACGTGTAGATCGCGATTCAGGCATACATCTGGACTTACTTCCCGTCGTGGGAAGGGCTTGCATCCACTGACCTTGCAGGGCATCTTATTGGTAGATGACCCATCCATTGTTTTCTCCTTTTCAACTTCGTTCAGTCGAATTTCGTAATCGCATCGGAGTTTCGCCGATGTGCGAGTACTCGTCTGAGGACGGTTTCGCGTGCGATTGGCACCTGATTCACCTGGGTAGCCGTGCGGTGGGCGGAGCGGGACTGGTGATCCTGGAGGCATCTGCTGTGCTTCCTGAGGGAAGGATTACTCCGGGAGACCTGGGCATTTGGAAGGATGCGCACGTGCCGATGCTGACGCGGATCGCGACGTTTATTCACTCGCAGGGCGCACGTGCGGGGATTCAGTTGGCCCATGCGGGACGCAAAGCAAGCATGTCGGTCCCGTTCAGCGGGGAACGGCTGGTGCCGCGTGCCGAGGGAGGATGGGAGCCAGTTGCGCCAAGCGCGCTGCCTTTCTCTGGCAACTACGCGGTGCCGCGAGCGCTGGACCAGGCCGGAATCGATGCGGTGATTGAGGCTTTCCGACGAGCGGCGCAGCGCGCGCTTGCTGCAGGATTCGATTTTGTTGAGATTCACGCGGCGCATGGATATCTGCTGCACGAGTTTCTGTCTCCGCTGGCGAACCAGCGCACGGATCACTACGGTGGGAATTTTCAGAATCGAACGCGGTTGATTCTGGAAGTGGTGGATGCGGTTCGTGGCGAATGGCCAGGATATTTGCCGCTGTTTGTGCGCATCTCAGCGACCGACTGGGCCAATGGCGGCTGGTCTGTGGACGAATCGGTTGAATTGGCGCGGCTGTTGCGCGAGCATGAGGTGGACCTGGTAGACGTTTCGTCAGGCGGGCAGATTGCGGGTGCACAGATTCCAACGAGTCCCGGTTACCAGGTGGAGTTTGCGGCAAGGATCAAACGCGAGGCGGGAATTTCGACGGCTGCGGTGGGGATGATTACCGATCCGACGCAGGCGAATGACATTGTGGTGAAGGGCGAAGCGGACCTGGTGCTGATGGCTCGTGAATTTCTGCGCGATCCTTATTGGCCGCTGCACGCGGCCGTTGCACTGGGAGAAGAGGCCAGTTGGCCGGCTCAGTACCTTCGCGCCGCACCTCAACACTCAGCGAAACGAAGCGCTGTGACGCGGCCACGAGGCGAATAAGGAAGCGCAGATTGTCTTTTTTCTTTGAGGTTGAGGCAGGTTGCATTTTCAGGTACCGTCGGGGCAAAAACTTGCATTCTGCTTCACAATCTGTGGAAATGATGGCCTATACTGCGAGCAGAGCGAGGCTCCGCGCCAGATTTGTTGGGGTGATCCTGCTCATTTTTTCCCCATGGCTACGCAACTTTCCCAGAAGCGCGCCCACGACCTACCGCCTATCCCGGACCGTCTCTATTTCAAAATTGGGGATGTGGCTCGCATATGCGAGGTGGAGACGTACGTCCTTCGATTCTGGGAGACGCAGTTTCCGCAACTGAAACCGAACAAGAGCGGCACCGGACAAAGGCTCTACCGGCGGCGGGATGTGGAGCTGGCTCTGGAGATCAAGAGCCTGGTGCATGCGCAGGGATATACGCTGTCAGGCGCACGACAGGCTCTTGAACAGGCCAATCGCCGACGGCCGGAAGCGGTAAAGGCTGTAGCTCAGGAATCAAAGCGCGATTCCCAATCGCGCCTGCCACTGACGAGTTCCGAAGCGACCCTGCGACTGGATGCGATTGCAGGAGCGGTGGGCCACGCGCGGGCCGAACTGCGGGAGATTGTGGCGATGCTGACCTCACCTATCCCGCGTGCTCCGCGGCGCCGTCCGCGCATGACCGCATTTCCGGTCGGCACTGAAACGCTGTTCCCTTCCTAACGGCAAGCCGGGATTGCGCATTTGCAGGGCGCGATTTTCCTGTTGCGAAATTTCAAAGAGAGCGGCAGGGATTTCATGCTACGTTAAAGCTTCAAACCAGCCTAAAAGAACGAGGCAAGAAGGATCTCACTTTTTTGCCTGGGGATGATTGGGTTCGTTCTTGAATAAGCAGGCCGCTGTATGCGATGTGTACGATGTGGATCGACGAGGCTCAGGACTTCAAGATTCAGAAGAGAAGACATCCCTCACTTGTTCCTGCTGCGATACCCTGTTCGGTGCCGCGAATGCTCAAAGCGATTCTTTGTCGGCTTTCTGGCTGTATTGAAGCTCAGGCAGGCGGAAAAGGCCAGCGCCGAAGAAAGACGACGCGAACGAAATCGACAGGGAAGCACGACGCCGCCACCGAGTTAGTGACCTGGTCGGGCTGAGATCCGGTGCCATTTTGCTAAAAGAACAGGTAGCAGGTAAGCCCTGGGACGGGCAGGTTGGCCATGCATCGGAGAACGATGCGCAAGGTCTAGACCGCTCGAATCGGCTTGGCTTTGAAGGCTGTCATCATTTCGTCGAGTGTGGAGAACTGCGCGACCGGGAGGAGATCGAAGGTGGTAGAAAGGGCAATCATGGTCTTTTTGCCTGCTTGCTCGACTAGATGTTGAGGGTTATCCATGAGCAGGCGCGTGACCTCCATCCGGACGGCGGCAGGAGAGATCTGACGCTTTAAGACGGCCATCAATACATCCCTGCTCCATTGGAAGAATTGGTCGTCGGGATGCAGACCTTGAGCGATGAACTGAACTGCGCCCATCAGGTAATCTGCCGCGGCCTTCTCGCCATATCGTTCTTCCACGGTGTGCAGCATGGTGAGTTTGATCATGAGCACATAGCATTGGCGATCGGTTCCGAAGCGAGTCTGGAGGCAGGCCAGAGCTCGGGCAGGCCCTGGAAGCCCGGCCAGCGCTTCCAAGTCATCCAACGGACTGTCATCCGTCGTCTCCCAATCGGACTTGATGTTTTCAAGCGTCTGCGCCTTCCTGGCAAGTTCGCGCTGTGACTTAGCTATGCGAAATTGATCCAATCCGCATTGAATTGCGTCCACCAGGACTTGCTTCTTGCAGGGCTTGGTGAGGAAGCGGAAGATGTTTCCCTTGTTGACGGCGTCGATAGCTGCGTCCAAGTCGGCATGTCCGGTTAGCAACATTCGCACGGAATCCGGCGCTCTGTGGCGCACTTGCGAGAGAAACTCAACTCCATTCATCTCCGGCATACGCATATCGGAAATGATGACCGCGAAGGGCCCGCTTGACTGGATGGCGGCAAGTCCCAGGTATCCACCTTGAGCGGTGTTCACCTCGAAGTCCTGGCGAAGTAGTCTCTGGAAGCCTTCAAGAACCGACGGCTCGTCGTCGATAAAGAGCACCTTCTCGCCCATGATTTCTACCTCCTGATGGAAGCCTTTCGGCGGCCAGTCGCTGCTAGGAGCCGTTTAAGCCTCCGGCGAGGGCATGCGCTGCGCGGCAGAGACGCGAACCGGCAGGTTGTTCCGCGCGATCGACTTCGTGGCAATTTCCTGTTTTCCTTATCGACAAACCCGGGTGGGAGGATGAGTGCTTTAGTCCCCTAAAGCGGGCGGATGGTGCCTGATTTGCGCAATACGGGTTGAATCACTACACCAAACGGCCGATATAACGACTACGGAGGGTCGCGTCCTCCGGCACCATTCACCTGGCATGCAAACGGCAAACGCGGCTCGCTCCATTGCAATCCAGAGGGATCGGCGAAAGGTTGCTGAGCTGGGATGAAGACGACAGCGCCGGGCATCTCGAATCTCAAAGAAGAGGCAGTCTGCACAGTTGTCGAAATCCCTTCTGCAGTCGATCCAGTCGAGAACTTATCGGAGCAGACAGTAACGCAGCAGGCCATAACGCAGCAGGTCTGTGAGACCCCAGATGCGCCCGTGAACGGTGAAATCGACGACACGGTTAACGAGAGCCAAGACCGGCTCCGCGCCCTGTTTGAAGGTGTCCAGACAGGCATTTTCATCATCGATCCGTTGACGCACATGCTTGTCGATACAAACTCGGTGGCCGCGAAGATGGTCGGGATACCTCGTGACAAGATCGTAGGCAGTCTCTGTCACAAGTTTGTGTGTCCGGCGGAGAAAGGGCGCTGCCCGGTGACCGATCTTGGACAAACGGTTGATAACTCGGAGCGGGTTCTGCTCACTGCGGGCGGTGAGCGACGCGCAATCATCAAGACGGTCCGGCGGGTGATGGTGGCGGGACGCGAACAACTTCTGGAAAGTTTCCTGGATATTACGGAGCGCAAACATGCGGAAGAGGAGTTGCTGTTCAAGACTACGCTTCTGGAAACCGAAGCGGAGACTACGATTGACGGCATCCTGGTAGTTGATCCGAAGGGGCGGAAACTCCAGAGCAATCGGCGGTTTGCGGAGATCTTCAACATCCCTTCGGAGCTTCTGGATGGCGGAGACGACGGGCCGATGTTGCAGTACGTTCAAACCCAGATTCGGAATCCGGCAAGCTTCCTGGAGCGAATTCAGTATCTTAATGCGCATACGTCAGAAAAGGCCCGCGATGAAGTCACGTTTGAGGACGGCCGCTGTATCGATCGCTACAGTGCACCTCTTCTGGATGCGAGCGGCAGGTATTATGGCCGAATCTGGTATTTCCGGGACATTACGGACCGCAAACAGGCTGAGCAGGCATTGCGTGACAATGAACAGCGATATCGCGAGCTGTTTGAGAACGCGTCGGAGATCATCTTTACGACCGATCTGGACGGGCGCTTCACTTCGTTGAACCTGGCCGGTCAGCAGGCGTTCGGATATTCGCAGGAGGAAGTGGCCGGGACGGATATCTGGCGGACCACTGCCCCCGAATCCTGGGATGTGCTTAAGCGGGACCGAAGTCAGACGGCGGCTGGGGAGGCGGAACTCACATCCGAGATCGAGGTCACTGCGAAGGACGGGCGCCGGGTCAGGCTGGAAGTCAAACCGCGCATCATTCGTCACGGCGATAAGCCGGTTGGCATCCAGGCCATCGCGCGCGATATCACGGGGCGCGACATTGCCGAGATGGAATTACGGCAGGCGCAGAAACTGGAATCGGTGGGTCGTCTGGCTTCAGGAATTGCCCACGAAATCAACACGCCGATTCAATTTGTCGGCGACAATATCCGTTTCCTTGAGGATTCCTTCGCCGGTCTCAAGACACTTCTAGGTAAGTTCGGGGAGCTTCGAGAGGCCGTGTCTTTGGGTGCGGTGAAACCCGATCTGCTACGTGAGGTGCAGCGGGTCGAAGCGGAATCGGACGTTGTCTACCTGCTGGAGGAGATTCCGCGCGCGATTGCGCAGACGACGGAAGGAGTGGACAGAGTGGCGACGATCGTTCGCGCCATGAAGGAATTTGCTCATCCTGAAAGCAGGGAGATGGCGCTGGCCGATCTCAACCAGGCCATACACAGCACGGTCACGGTTGCTCGGAATGAATGGAAGTACGTGGCGGAGGTCGAGACCGATTTCGGAGACCTACCTCTCGTAGTCTGCAATGTTGGCGATCTAAACCAGGTCTTTCTGAACCTGCTGGTGAATGCGGCTCATGCGATTGCCGACGCTGTTAAAGACGGAGAGAAGGGCCGGATAACGATTCGTTCCGCCGCGGAAGATGACAGAGTTCACGTCAGCATCACCGATACCGGCAAAGGCATTCCCGAGGATATTCGAACCAAGATCTTCGATCCCTTCTTCACCACGAAAGAAGTGGGGCGCGGGACGGGACAAGGCCTGGCGATCGCCCGCTCCGTCATTGTGGATCGTCATAAGGGGAGCTTGACCTTCGAAAGCGAGGTCGGGAAGGGAACTACGTTCCATATTCGCTTGCCGATCACAAAGGAGGATGACCTGCCGGAGGGGTGAGGTTGATGACGCTGCGGCGCGGGTTGGGGTGCTCGCGGTCGGCAGTTGTGGAAGTATTGCGGATGCCAATGAAGAATTGCAGAGAGCAATTAAATGGTCGGGACGGGCAGATTTGAACTGCCGAAAAGCTCGGCTTTGCCTCGCACCCCTCGCAGACTGGACTGGGGCGCCTCCGCTTACGCTGCGGCGCGGGTTGGGGTGCTCGCGGCCGGCAGCTGTGGAAGTATTGCGGATGCCAATGAAGAATTGCAGAGAGTAATTAAATGGTCGGGACGGGCAGATTTGAACTGCCGACCCCTGGCACCCCAAGCGAGTGCTCTACCAGGCTGAGCATAACCATATGTGGAGTCAATAACTTACAAAAATTGTTTCCGAATTTTGGTACTCGCTTCGGAGACAACACCATGGGATTTTCTGAGTTTATCCGCGAACGTCAATTCCTCTCAAACGTCTCACCGTCAACGCTGGAATGGTACAAGCACAGCTTCAAATGGTTGGACACTGATTCACCCACACAAGACGACTTAAAAGCAGCCGTGCTCAAAATGCGTGCAAAGGGGCTGCGTGCCACGGGATGCAATTCGGCCATTCGCGCCATCAACGCCTACGCGCATTGGGCTAGTGCCGGGTCGGAGGTTAAATGTGGTTCCGCTTGCAGGCATCCGAGAATTGCGCAACTGAAGGAGCCGCAAAACATCCTGCCAACCTTCACGGATAAACAAATCCGTTCGCTGGTGGATTGGAAGCCGAAAGGCAGACTTGAGCGGAGGCTCCATTTGATCCTGCTTTTCCTATTCGACACGGGGGCGCGGATTGGCGAAGTCCTCAAGTTGCGCGTCTCTGACATCAACCTTGATGATTTGCTCGTCACATTGGACGGCAAGGGCAGCAAGCAGCGCGTGGTCCCATTCAGTTTCGAGTTGCGTAAGGCCATCCACCGCTACATTGCAGACTTCAGCCGCAAGCCCGAATCGTTCCTGTTCGCAACATCGGCAGAGACGGCGCTCCACCGCCGCAACGTGCTGCGCTATGTGAAGCGGCTCTGCCTGTCGTTGGGATTCAACGCACCAGCACGCACGCTCCACGCGACCCGTCACACGTTCGCAACCGGCTATTTGCGCCGTGGCGGAAACGTCTTTTGCTTGCAAAAGGTGATGGGGCATTCTGATTTGGAAACAACGAAGCGATACGCACACATGACAACGGCAGACCTCCAGGCCGTGCATGAGCGTCTCTCGCTGCTCTCAA
>Ga0187847_10001541_pt1 | contig 20398 bp, 19 predicted proteins | sample June2016WEW_4_10_FD_132458 | JGI IMG/M metagenome (GOLD analysis project Ga0187847, IMG submission 132458) | Peatland microbial communities from SPRUCE experiment site at the Marcell Experimental Forest, Minnesota, USA - June2016WEW_4_10 | ecosystem: Environmental > Terrestrial > Soil >...
ATTCCCGTTCCACCCGGCGAGGTTACGGTCGGCTCCGATGGCTCGCTCTCGGTTGCGGGCGGCCAGGTGGCCGCTGTGGGAGTCTACACTTTTCCACCCGGCACGCAATTGACTCCCGAAGGTGCCGATCGCTATACCTCGCCGAAGGGCGTTGCGCCGGTACCCGAGAAGAACTCTGCGATCCACCAGGGCGCCATCGAAAACGCCAACCAGGGTGTAATCCCCGGCACGATGAACCTGATCCTGGTGCAGCGTGAAGCGGAGATGATGCAGAAAGCGCTCACCGTCTTCCACACCGAGTTCAACAAGATCGCGAGCGAAGATCTGCCGAGAGTGTGAAGGACAGTGAGCAGTGAATCGTGCGCAGTCGACAGTTACCAATGCTCGCGGAGTACCAAGGATGATCTTCAGCAAGCCGGGTTTTAAAAACTGTCCACTGTCCACTGTTGACTGTCCACTGAACGACTGAAAGGAGTCCCAATGATTCGAGCCTTGTACACCGCAGCAAGCGGCATGAGCGCGCAGCAGTTGAATCTGGATACTATCGCCAATAACCTGGCCAACTCCTCCACCACCGGCTTTCGACAGTTGCGCCTGGAGTTCCAGGATATGGTCTACCAAAACCTGGTCACGCCGGGCGCTGCGCAGAGCCAGTCCACGGTCTCGGCCGGGCTGCAGATCGGGCTGGGCACCAAATCGGCGGCAACCGAAGTCATCATGACCCAGGGCTCACTGAACCAGACCTCAAACCCTCTGGACGTTGCCATCGAGGGCGCCGGTTTCTTTCAGGTGCAGCGTCCGGACGGAACCATCGCCTATACCCGTGCTGGGCAATTTCAACTCAATAACCAGGGAACCCTGGTGACCACCGACGGCGATCCCATCATCCCCACCATCACCATTCCCCCCAACGCGACAGCCGTCACGGTCACTCAGTACGGCGTGGTCAACGCGACTCTTCCCGGACAGCCGCCGCGTAGAGATTGTTCCTACTCCAAACGAGGACCTGGCGGCTCTCCTCGATAGGGTGGAAGCCATTGAAGTGGAAGTCTATCCCCGCGCTCGCGTCGTAGTGAACGAGCGCACCGGCACCGTCGTCATCGGGGGTACGGTCCGCCTTCAGCCGGTCTCTATTCTCCACGGAGGTCTGAGCGTAAATGTGATCTCGGAGACCAAGGTCTCGCAGCCCAACGCCTATGCCTCGGGCACGACCGAAGTGGTCCAGCAGACCACCGTGCAGGCCCAGGATAAGCCGGTAAACCGCATTGATCTTAAAGAAGGCGCAACGGTGGAAGATCTGGTCCAGGAATTGCAACGGACAGGGGCGGGCGCGCGGGATGTAATCTCGATCCTGCAAGCCATGAAGGAGGCCGGCGCTCTGGAGGCCGACCTGGACGTTCTGTGATGGGGATGCACGGATGATCTCTCAATTGAAATCGGCGGCGACAACGGCTTCGGGAAGTGAAGGCCAGGCCCTGCCGCAGCCAAGGCTAGTGCGGGCAGCGCACGAGTTTGAGGCGCAAATGATGAAGGAGATCATGAAGCCAATGACCAGCGCCAGCAATTCGCTTACCGGCGATGAGGATGATTCAGATTCCAGCTCGGGCTCCGGCGGAGCGCTCGGCCAGTTTGCCTCCGAGGCTCTTGCGCGAGCGTTGAGTGATCACGGAGGATTGGGAATTCCGATGCGGGCACGCTCGAGGATCAGCGCCAGCAGGACATGAGCCAGCTTTCGCAGTTGGTCGGAATCAATAAGATTACGACTGAGAATAGCGGGCTTGAGATCACCACCACCTCCGGCCAGTTGCTGGTTTCCAATGACACCAGCGTGCAGATGACCAACGGCACGGTCAATGGGGTCACCAACTTTTTCCTGGGCGGGGTCAACATCACCTCGCAATTGGCTTTTGGCGGCGGCGAGTTGGGCGGGTACCTGACGGCGCGCGATGAGGATATTCCCAGTGCGCTCAGCTCGCTTGACCAGCTTGCCTACAGCATCTCCACCCAGGTGAATGCGCAGAACAACGCGGGAACAGATCTGGATGGAGTCAGCGGCACCAAGGACGCTCCACTCAATATCTTTAATGAGCCCACGGCAGTCTCTGGTAGCGCGGCCAACATGAGCGTGGTGATGACCGATCCCAACCACATCGCCGCCGCCGGATTGAACGATGGAACGGGCGACAGCTCGAATGCCATCGCCATGGCCGGCCTGTCCGAGCAGCAGATTTTGAACGGCCAGACGCCGACAGACTACTATTCGAACTTTGTCTCCACGCTTGGCGCGACGGTCTCCAGCGTGCAAACCGAGAATACGGCGCAAAACGCTTCGGTCACGCAGTTGCAAACCCAGAATGACGCGCTCTCCAGCGTCAATCTGGACGACGAAGCGTCGTCGATGACCACCCTGGAGCGGAGCTACCAGGCAGCCTCGCAGGTCCTCACCATGCTTAACACCATTATGGCCGCGGCATTGAATCTGGGAGATCAGACGACGGTTTCGTAATGAATCTGAGGCGCGGCCGGGCAAGGGGGGCAAGAACCCTTCATGGGAGCGGAGGAATCGAATGCGCGTTGATCCGAATTACGTCACCAATCTGGTGAGTTCGCTAGATCAGAGCCAGGCCACTGAGCAGCAGTTGACGTCCGAGCTCTCGAGCGGCGTGAGCATCACCTCCCTGAGCCAGAATCCAGTGGCCTCGGGAGAGAACGTACTGCTGCTCAACCAGATTCAGCAGGATGATTCGTTCACGCAAAGCTCCAGCCTGGTCACGAGCCAGCTGCAAGTGGCCGATTCAACCCTGGGCTCCGTGGTTACGCAGCTTACCCAGGCCATTTCTTTAGCCACCAGCGCCAATAACGGCACCATGAATGTAAGCGATGTAAAGTCCATCGGAAATCAACTTTCCGGCATTCTCGACGAGGTGCAATCGCTTGCCAACACCAACTACCAAGGCCAGTACATCTTTGCCGGCGGACAAACCTCCACGACTCCCTTCACTACCTCATCCGGCGCCACCACCTACGACGGTGACGAAGACACCAACTACCTGGAGACGCCCAATGGTCAGAAGATCCAGTTGAATGTTCCCGGCGACCAGATCTTTCTGAGCAGCGGAACAAACAGCGTATTCGGCGCTCTCAACAGTCTCATCGCCGACTACTCCACCGGAACGGTTGACGCCAGCCAGGCCATAAGCGATACGGAATCTTTGGGCACGGCCTTAAGCTTCGTCTCTCAACAGCGTGTGACTATCGATAACTCCATTAGCCAGCTCGGTTCCGCCTCCGATGCGATGACGAACGAACAGACCCAGCTGATCGCCGCGCAGACCAACCTGATGCAGGCCGATGTGGCCCAGGTCTCCACGCAGCTTTCGCTCTCTGAGACCCAACAGACGGCGCTCGAGGATGTGATCGCGCAGTTGAATTCCACTTCGAACGACCTATTCAGCAAGCTCCCTCAGTAACGCCTGGTCGCCGCGCAGCCGTTTATACTTGAGACAAAGGGGAACTCATGTTCGCTCCTCTCCGCTTCCTCTGGAATGCAACCCGCGGCAACAGGCTTCATCCCTGGCGCAGTGAGTATCTCCGCTGGCGCGTTGAGACCTACTCCGGCATGCACGCCGAGACGATGACCACAAAAGATATTCTGAGTTTTGTATGGGCCTCGCGCTGGGAGCTGCTCGCGTATCTCTTCTGGATCGGCCGTATGGACCGCGAAGTGCGCAAGCGGGCCTAATTCCGCGACAGCCCGCATCCATGCGGCGCCTGCAGTCCGTTTGAAAAAGTGATGAGGAGCGAATGGCGGAGAATCCGGAACTGACTCGACGGGAATTTGGCAGGGCTGCTCTGGCCCTGGGTGCATCCGCGATGCTGCCCGGCTGGATGCGAGCTCAGGAGTTGGACGCGCAGCCGCCCTCAGTCAGCTTTTCCGGACCGAACTCGCTGCGCTTTCATGCGGCTGCCCGCGGATTGCTCTACGGCGCCGCAGTCAATCCCGCCCTTCTTGACGTGGACGGAGTTGCAGCCGGTGGCACCAACGATATCTACGCGCTGCTGGTCAAAGAGCAGGCCGGGATAGTGGTCCCCGAGAACGCTATGAAGTGGGAGGGATTGCGCCCCGCCCCCAGCATCTTCGACTTCACGCAGGCGGATAGGTTCATGCGCTCTGCCGCGCTTGCCGGCCAGAAGGTTCGCGGCCACAACCTTTGCTGGCACGAAGCGCTGCCTTCATGGTTCAAGTCCACGGTGAACCAGGCCAATGCCCGCACCCATCTTACTCAGCACATCCGCACCGTCGCCGGTCATTACCGAGGCCAAATCCACAGTTGGGACGTGGTTAATGAGGCTATCGACCCCGAAGATGGCCGCCCAGATGGCCTGCGTAAAACACCCTGGTTGGAGCTGATCGGCCCGGATTACCTTGACCTCGCCTTCCACACCGCCGCCGAAGCCGATCCCCACGCCAGGCTCACCTATAACGACTACGGAATCGAGCTCGATTCGCCGGATCAAACCCGGAAGAGAGAAGCGGTCCTCGAGTTATTGCAAGGCTTCAAGTCGCGCGGCGTTCCCATACATGCCGTAGGTGTGCAGAGCCACATTCAGGCCGACGGCCCACAACCCGGAGTGGGCCTCAAGAGCTTTATTCGCGAAGCCGGCAAGATGCACCTTGAAGTTTACGTGACGGAAATGGACGTGAATACCCACAGCCTGACAGGTGGGCCCGAAGCACAGGACGCCGCCGTAGCCGAGGTTTACCGCGATTATCTGACCTTGGTGTTGGCCGAGCCAAATGTTCCCATCGTGCTCACCTGGGGCATCACCGACGCGAATAGTTGGTTGAATGAGATGAACGAGCCCTGGGCTAAGCGCAAGGACGGAGCGAAGCAGCGGCCTCTGCCCTTCGATGAAAATCTCAAGCCCGCGCCGGCCTTCTTTGCCCTGCGCGCGGCCTTCGATTCAGCCCCACCGCGGCGCAAACGCCGTGGTTGACGCCAAGGAACAATCGAGATTTGACACGTTAGAGCATCCGATTCGGATGGAAGCAGGTCCAACAGAAGAGCACGCAGCGCTCCGGCCGAATAGCAGACCGCTGAACGCCGATCCCCTATCATCGTCTCTGGAGCCTTTTCTTCCATGAGTTTTGGATTATCCCTCTCAAATCGCTTTTTATTCTTCATTTTCCTCGCCGCAACCCTCGCGCCCGCAGCCGGCGCGCAGCAGTTGCCTCCCATCGAACCTGCTCAGCCGCTGCCCGCTCCGCCTCATCCAGACTCCACGCCTCTGCGCATAACCGCCAATGAAGTACTGGTGCCCACGCTGGTGGAGAAGCGCGGCGGCGGAATCGTCTACGGCCTCAAACCGCAGGATTTTGTCGTCGAAGATAACGGCGTGCCGCAGAAGATTCGAGTGCAGGAGGAGATGGATACCGCGCCGGTTGCTCTCGTCGTAGCCGTTGAGATGGGCGGAATGAGCGTGCTTGAATTCGACAAGCTGGCAAAGCTCGGCCCGCTGCTCGATCTCTTCCTGGCCGACGGCCGGAGCCAGGCGACGCTGGTAGGCTTCGACTCCAAACCCCATCTTATTCGCGACTTCACCTACTCCGGCGATGAGATCAACCAGGCCCTCAAGCACCTCCAGCCCGGCGACGGCGGCGACGCGATTCTCGATTCGGTCAGCTATGCAGTCGACCTGCTTGAAACCCAACCTAAGGAGTACCGCCGCGTTCTGCTTCTCATCAGCGAGGAGCGCGATCACAGCAGCAAGCACACTAGGCCGGAGCAGTTGGCCCGCAAGATCGGCCGGTCCGACGTGCTGGTGATGAGCATTGCATTCTCCCCTTCGCGCGCCGAGCTGATTCACGATACGAAAGACTCCGGCGACGAACGCACCATGAACATGGTTTCGGCGCTCATGATGATCGTGAAGGGAATGAAGAAGAATGTGGCCAGGGAAGTGGCCCAGATGAGCGGCGGCGAATACGAGACCTTCACCGGCGGCAAGCGCTTCGAGCAGCGCGTGGTGGATGCAGCCAAGTACACCCGCAACCGTTATCTCATCACCTTCAGCCCCACTGACCCCACCCCCGGCCTGCACACCATCCGGGTTCGCCTAGCCCAAGACTACGGAGCCCGCATCGTTGCCCGAGCCAATTATTGGCGTGAGCAGGAACAGTAAGGTCTGTGTGTACCAGACTGGCTCCGCTCGGCCCACAAATGGCGCCGAACCGCGCGTTCATGGTAATCTCACATTAGACACTTAAAGAGTGGACCTGAGAAAACAAGAGGAGTAACAAACGCCGTGCTGGCGACCGCTAAGAAAACTACCCTGATTGAACGCTTCCGCACTCACGATTCAGACACCGGTTCTCCGGAAGTCCAGATCGCGATTCTGAGTGCGCGGATTGGCGAACTGACCGAGCATTTCCAGACGCACAAGAAAGACCATGCCTCGCGGCGTGGACTTTTGATGCTGGTCAGCAAGCGCCGCCGCCTGCTGGATTACTTGAAAACGCATGATTCCGATCGCTACCGCGACGTAATCGGCAAACTCGGAATCCGCAAGTAACCGGAAAGCCCACTTTGAACTGGAAGCGCCCAGACCGAGTATTGGTCACGGCCCCCGTTCCACCCAGAACCTGGGGCCTTGGTGTACCTGGCGAATCGTATCCGCTGCCAGGGGCTGCGCACAGCTATCGGCTGCGTGCGGTCCAGGCATCCGAACGAACAAGCAGGCCGGGAGAATCCGCTCCCCCGTGCACATCCCACTCTTTTGCGCGCAGCCTGATTCTATCGCCGGTATTTCCGCACCCTTCTGCGCATTCCTCCCACAAGATTTTCCAAGCGAACAAAATGAAACGAGGACAATATGTCTACCAAGCATGAAGTAGCCGTCGAGCTTGCCGGCGGAAAGCGGCTGGTCTTTGAGACCGGACGCATGGCTAAGCAAGCCTCTGGCGCCGCACTGGTCACCACCGGCGAAACCGTCGTTTTGGCCACTGCTGTCGCCTCTCCCGACCCCAGGGAAGGCATTGATTTTTTCCCCCTCACAGTCGATTACCGTGAGTACACTTATGCCGGCGGCCGCATCCCCGGAGGCTTCATCAAGCGTGAAGGCCGGCCCAGCGAAAAAGAAGTCCTGACATGCCGCCAGATTGACCGTCCCATCCGTCCGCTCTTTCCTGACGGCTTCCGCAATGAGACTCAAGTGATTGCCCTGGTCTTCTCCGCGGACAAAGAGAACGATCCCGACGTGGTAGGCATCAATGCCGCTGCGTGCGCGTTGGCACTCTCTGACATTCCCTTCAGCGCCACCGTCGGCGCCGTGCGCGTGGGCCGCGTCGATGGCGAGTTCGTCATCAACCCTACCTATGATGAACGCGCCAACACCACCGTCAACATTATGGTCGTCGGACACAAAGACGGCATTGTGATGATTGAGTCTGGCGCCAAGGAAGAGACTGAAGAAGTCATCCTGGCCGCCATCGAGTTTGCTCACGTTGAGATCAAGAAGATCGTCGCCGCGATCGACGAGTTGGTTGCCATGGCCGGGAAGCCCAAGCGGGCCTTCACCGCTCCGGAGTTCGATGAGGCTTACTACGCTGAGATGAAAACCAAAGTCGGCGACCGCCTCAAGGATGCCCAAGACACCAAGATCCACGGCAAGACGGAAAGCTACGCGCTAATCAAGCAGATCAAAGAAGAGTTGGCTGCCGAACTGCCCGCCGACGATCCCGCAGGCAAGAAGAAGCTGGCTCACTACTATGAGCACCTGATTGAGCGGACCTTCCGCGAACAGGTGACAAAAGAGCGCGTCCGTCCCGACCGTCGCGCCTTTGATGAGATTCGTCAAATCACTATCGAGACCAGCGTCCTGCCCCGCACCCACGGTTCGGCGCTCTTCACCCGCGGCGAAACGCAGGCTTTGGTTACGGCCACGCTGGGCACAGCTGACGATGGACAGCGTTTGGAGAGCTACGAAGGCGAGAAGAAAAAGAATTTCATGCTGCACTACAACTTCCCGCCCTTCAGCGTTGGTGAAACTGGCCGCATGACCGGCACAGGGCGTCGTGAGATCGGCCACGGAGCATTGGCAGAGCGCGCCATCGCGGCGGTTTTGCCCACGGCCGAAGAGTCGCCTTACAGCATGCGGGTCGTCTCCGACATTCTCGAGTCCAACGGCTCTTCGTCGATGGCCTCGGTCTGCGGAGCAAGTCTCGCACTTTTTGACGCCGGCATCGCTCTCAAGGGTTCAGTGGCCGGAGTGGCCATGGGGCTGGTCAAGGAAGGTGACGACTACGCCATCCTTAGCGACATTGCAGGCGCTGAAGATCATTACGGCGATATGGACTTCAAGGTGGCCGGAACCCGAAAGGGCATTACCGCGCTGCAGATGGACATAAAAATCGGCGGCCTGACCCGCGAGATTCTTCAACAGGCCATGGAACAGGCTCGCCGCGGCCGCCTCTTCCTGCTCGACAAGATGGACGCCGCGCTCGACGGACCGCGCACTGAGCGCTCCGCCTACGCGCCCCGCATTGAAACCGTGATGATTCCGACCGATAAGATTCGCGATCTGATCGGAAAAGGCGGAGCAACGATCCGCGGAATCATTGAGCAGACCGGCGCCAAGATCGATGTGGACGATACCGGAAGGGTCAGCGTCGCCTCCTGCGATGCCGACGGCCTGAAGAAGGCCCTCGAAATCATCGGCAATATTACCGCCGTGCCGGAGATCGGTAAGGTTTACCTGGGCAAAGTGGTGCGACTGGCAGAGTTCGGCGCATTTGTCGAGCTTTTCCCCGGCACCGACGGCCTCCTGCACATCTCCGAGATCGCTGAACACCGTGTGAAGGAAGTCAAGGACGAGCTGCGCGAAGGCGATCAGGTGATGGTCAAGGTTCTGGCTATCGAAGGAAATCGCATCAAGCTCAGCCGTAAAGCACTCATCAAAGAACAGAAGGCAAAGCTGGTGCCCGCAGCGCCGGTAGAGACCGACGAAGGGGAGACCGCCTCATACGCGCCTCCAGCCGCTCCCGTGGCGCATGTCGCTCCAGGCCCAAGGGGCATCCCGCCTCCACGTAATGAGTTTGACGAGCGTCAGCCGAAATCCAACCAAAGCACCATCCTCATTGAGGGCGGGGATGATTTCGACGACGAGCCCGGCGCGGAGTTCGACGAAGAGAGCGAGCCGAACTTCAACCGCGTTGACGGTGCGCCGGCTCCGGTCGCCCAGGCAGTAGGCGGAGGCCGTCCACCCGCCAACAACAATCGCCGTCGGCGCCGCCGCAGACCCAGTGGACCCGGCGGTGGCCGCGGACCGGGAGGCGGTCAGGGTTGATCGCCGGTACGATTCCAGTGACAGAAATGCCCGGACTCAAAGTCCGGGCATTTCTGTCCGCGCAGGTTATAACCCTTTGCCTTAAGTTCAAGCGTTGGAATCTAAACGGTTACCTGAGGGGGCACTTCCAGCACATGCTTTGAGTCATACATGCGCATATCTGCCGCAATGCACAGGGTCTCAACGTCAAGTGCATCTTCAGGAAAGACTGCGATACCCACGCTGGCCCCGATTCTCACTTTGTATTCTCCCAATTGCAGGGGTTCATCTAAAAGTTTCAGCAGAGAACGGCGCACCAGTTCGGCGGCGCTGCGGTCGGTGGGCTCCGCTAGAATCACTGAAAATTCGTCGCCGCCTGTTCGGGCCACCGTATCCGAGCGCCGTACCCGTCCGGTGAGCAGCGCGGCGACTTGTTTCAGCGCCAGGTCACCTACGTGGTGCCCCAGGGAATCATTCACTTGCTTGAAGTAGTCCAGGTCGATCATCAACAGGGCTACCTGTGTTTTATTGCGGCGCGCGCGCTCCAGCGCAGTGGTCAGCCGGTCCTGGTAGAGCCTGCGATTGGCCAGTCCGGTCAAATCGTCGTGCAGCGCCAATGTCTTGTTGTACTCAATTTGGTCTTCAAGCAGCAGCAGGATCATGCCCACAGCCACTACGTAATAGCCCAGCTTGGGCAGATTCCAAACCTCGCTTTCAATGTGAACTGCGGGCCACAATGCAGTCATCAGCGGCACCACTACAAACACCAGCGCCCAAGCCAGAAATCCGGCCACTGTGATGAATGAGCCGGCCGTGGCGCGCCGGTAAGAGTACCAGAAATGAATGCAGCAGCCGAAATAAACGGTGAACAGCAACGCGTTTAACGCCAGTGCAGTTCCATTCCCAGGCTGATTCTGGATGACAAGCAGGAAGATCGAAAGCGGGCAATACTGCAGAACATTTACCCAGCGAAGCGAAGGCTCGAAGTCGCGCATCGCCGTGAGTGCGACGGCAAGTGGCAGCAGGCCAAAGAGAGATGCGGCCACGTCAAGAGCCCACTCCGGCGCGGAGCCTGCAACAAGAAGTGGAATATAAATCGCAATTGAGCCAAGCAGCGCCGCCAGCATCCACCGGCTCGAATTCTTCTGGCGGTCGGGAACTGAGGCCCACATAAAGAGCGTCCCGCCCCAGGCAAGTGAGACCAGGCCCACAACCTCCGCCATAATTCCCCAACCCCCGGGTTCTTTCGTGAACAGATATGCGGTGAAGTGCAGCACAATCATCACCCAGCCGCTCAGCCAGATCCTCGATATATGGGTGTGACTGCGCCGCGAGATGGACGCGAAGGCACATGCTAATAGCATCACGGCAGCAAGGTCAGGAAGTTCAGTCCAATTCAAGGGCCACACCTCAATTTAGAAGGCTGTTCGTTTAATAAAACTACAATTTGGCAGCTATGTCTTTAGCTCTTTTGTAGCATCTTTGAGACTAATAGGTAAACCTGCGAAATCCCTGGCAATCGTGGCGCACCGTTGATTGATTGCATTCCCGCTGTGAATATTTTTGTGCCCCCTTTCCATATCTCCACTAGACTCAAATCGATGGCGGCCAGCCTATATATCGTCGTAGAGGGTGAGGATCCTGGTTTTGACATTTTTGTAAACGGCCATGCCCTGGCTCGTAACGAAGATGCTCTGGAGCGCCTGGCCGACCGTCTGCGTGTAGCCCCGCTGCTCGAATTCTTCTCCGCCGACGAAAATTCGATGGCTTTGCTGCTGGAGCAGGGAGAGGAGGACTCCGATTGGTCCCTGCCCCTGCCGCAGCCTCAATGGTACGATCCCTCGGACGGCCTGGTCACGGTTCGCGCCTTGATCGATTTTCTTGGCCTTACCCCTGCATTCCTGGGCTCCGAAACGCAGCCGATTCTAGTCGACCTGTGCGATTATGAGTGGGTTTTGCGCAAAACTGCGCAGCGCGGGCTGCGCTGGCATGTGGCCGTTAGTTGGAGCTAGTTCAGCCCGCAATTACCTCATCCTCTTTGGATGCAAACACGTTTCCCATGCGCCGAATCTGCGCGCCCACACCGCGCAGCTTCTCCTCGATCCGCTCGTAGCCGCGATCCATATGATAAACGCGGTCCAGAATGGATTCCCCATCGGCAACCAGCGCAGCCAGCACCAGTGATGCCGAAGCCCGCAGGTCGGAGCACATGACGGCTGCCGCTGAAAGCCTTGCCGGCCCGCGCACCGTGGCCGTGCTTCCGTCTACCTTGATATTGGCGCCCATTCTTACCAACTCCTGCACGTGCATGAAGCGGTTCTCGAAAATGTTCTCTGTCACCGCGCTCACTCCGACAGCTTGTGTAGCCAGCGCCATGTACTGCGCCTGCATATCGGTCGGGAAGCCGGGAAACTCCTCTGTGGAGATATCGGCAGCGTGCAACGGCCCGTCGGCTCGTACGCGTACTGTATCCGGACCCAGCACTTCTACGCGCACCCCGGCCTCCTTTAGTTTGGCAATCACCGCACCCAGATGAGCCGCGTTACAGTTTGAAACAATCAGATCGCCGCCTGTAATGGCCCCGGCAATTAGAAACGTCCCCGCCTCAATGCGATCGGGATTGATGCGATGCCGCGCCCCGTGCAGCTTCTCCACGCCTTTTACCCGAATCGTCGATGTTCCGGCTCCAGAGATCTTCGCGCCCATCGCGCTCAGCAATTCGGCCAGGTCCGTCACTTCAGGCTCGCGCGCGCAGTTTTCCATCAGCGTCTCGCCGTCGGCCAGCACGGCGGCCATCAGCAGGTCTTCCGTGCCGGTTACGGTAATTCTGTCGAAGACCAGGTGTGCGCCCTTCAATTTGCCTGCTCGAGCTTCCAGGTACCCGTGCTCCTGGGCAATAATGGCGCCCATTTTTTCCAGGCCTCGGATGTGTAGATCAATCGGTCTTCCGCCAATGGCGCATCCGCCCGGCATGGCAACGCGCGCCATTCCTGTGCGAGCCACCAGCGGCCCCAGCACCAGCGAACTGGCCCGCATGGTCTTTACGATCTCGTACTTGGCCTCCGGGTCAGAGAGTGTGCGGCAACTGATGGTAGTGCGATGCTGCGCGCGCCCGTAGCCCAGTTCAACCTCGGCGCCCATCGACGCCAGCAGCCGCCGTTGGGTCTCAATGTCCTGCACCTGTGGTATGTTTTCGAGAATTACCTCTTCTTCGGTAAGAATCGCCGCGGCCATGCAAGGAAGCGCCGAGTTCTTGGCCCCGGAAATGCGAACCGTTCCTACCAACGGATTGCCGCCGCGAATCACAAACTTATCCATATCGAGCCCGGGTAACTCCTAGACATCTAGTGTAAATCGGCATTTCGGCGCGCAACCTGGCTTCTCGTGATCATGGTCACATACACGTTAGGGCCCCCGATATGACGCTGACTTCAATTACATTCGCATTCAAACCGGGCATTCTGAACCGACCACGTACGTATGGAGGAAAGGCAATGTCAGAAAACCTGAACGGCCGAAGGAACTTCTTAAAAACCGCCTTAGTCTCTGCCGGAGCCGTAGTTGGATCTCTCGCTGCCAGAACCGTAGCGCACGCGCAGCTCACCCACGATCCCATGGTGCGCGAAATGTGGAATCGGGTCCGCAAATCTTCTATTTCATCTCACGACGAAGAATCGGCGACTCTTTGCAATAAAGCAGCCTGCAACCCCGGCTGCGATAGCGGTTGCTCAGGGGGATGCCAGGCCTCCTGCAAACCCGGCAACAAATAGGGCTGCCGGAGACCGTGCCGAACGCATGGCAGGCAAGCTGGGAGAATTGAGCAGAGATGAGCCGCAATGAGGCGCGAAGCAGATCGCCGTTTACGCGGAATTCATTTCCACGCCTGTTGGCTCCCTGGCTCTTGCGCGACGACCATGACAATCTGCTTTTGTATAAATGCACTTATAGTGAGCTCAAGTATCGTGTTCTATCCCCCGTCCAGGCCATGATTCTCCCGTTCTTTTCCGGCGAAAGGTCCTATGGGAATATTCGAGCCATTTGGCTGCATCTGACCAAACCTTCCGATAAAGCCGCAAGTCTGACCGAGCTCGATAATTTGGTCTGGAATCTGACGGAGCCGGACGAGATTATCGGCCTGTTTGACCCGCCCAGCGATTCATTCAAAAACAAGAAGAAAATTCCGCTGCCGGACTTCAGCAATTACCGCTGGCCGACGGAACGAATCAGCGTTCCCGTCTCCGTTCTGGTTGCACTTACTAACCGCTGCGTGGCGGACTGCCGTTATTGCTACGCAGAAAGAAAGCTGGGCGAGGAACTGAGCTGCGCCGAGTGGATTGCGATTTTTGACGAGCTGGCCAGTCAGTACATTCGCATTGTGGATCTGGCCGGTGCCGATCCGTTCATGCGGCCTGATCTTTTTGATCTGCTGCGCGCAATGGTCGATCGGGATTTCACCTTCTCGGTCTCCACCAAAAGCCACATCTCGCCCGCCAGGGCGCGAGACCTGGCGGAGTTAGGAATCGGCCTGCCGGGTGCAACCGACCGAGGCGTTCAGGTGAGCATCGACAGCGTGAACAACCAGCTTGCCTCCTGGCTCACCGGCGTTAACAACTATCTTGACCGAGCCAAGTCCACGACCGCCAACTTGATCGCAGCCGGAATCAATCCGCGCATCAAGTGCGTCCTCACGCCGTATAACTGGAAGGAAGCAAGCCAAATCGTCGAGTTATTTTCCTCGTTGGGTGTGCGCCGCTTCCAATTCGTTCAATATGGACGCAGCATTTATCGCCACACCGACGATCTCTTCCTGAGCGGGGAACAGAAGCTCCGGCTCAGCGAGTCCATGCCGCTGCTTGTATCCAGGTATGCCGATTCCGAAATCGTCTTTCAGGATGAAACCGGAGAAGTCAAATCAGCTGATCAACTTCAGACCGCGTGGCAGCAGCGCGCCATCTGCACCGGCGGAAGAGCTGCTCTCTATGTGCACCCCAACGGCGATGTTTCCCTCTGCGAACAACTCCCCCATACCCCAGAGCATATCGTCGGAAATCTCTTGCGGCAAAGCCTGCAGGAGATTTGGAACGGCGTCGCGGTGGACAGTTTCATTCATCCGGACCGAAGCAAATTCGAGGGGACGGTCTGCCGTGACTGCTCCGAGTTCGATCAATGCCACTGCGGCTGCGGCTACTGTTACAGAGACTCCCTGTCGGCATTCGGCAGCGTTTACGACGCCCCTCCCACCTGTCCGCGGCAAGAGAAAATTCCTTTGCGACTAGTCTAGGAGATTCTTACAGCGCCACCGCATTATCTTCGATAGCTAGCCGCACGTTGCCATCGGATTTGGCCAGCCGCCGCACGGCCTCCGGCTTATCGACTTTGGCCTTGAGCATCACCATAGCCACCGGTACGCTGCGTCCGGCACTCTTGATCGTATGCACCGCGGTGTGCCGGTCGATTTTGCACGCGCACATCAGGATGCGGATCCCACGCTCCACCAGCTTCGAGTTCTGCATGTGCACGTTGACCATCAGGTTTTCATACACGTAGCCCAGCCGCGTCATCGCGCCGGTAGTAATCATGTTCAAAATCATCTTCTGGGCGGTACCGGCCTTCATGCGCGTAGAGCCTGAGATCACCTCTGGTCCGACCTCGGTAACGATGGCAATATCGGCAGCGGCGGAGAGAGGAGCATCCTGGTTGCAACTAACGGCCGCTGTATGCGCTCCGCGAGCTCGTGCATAGGCCACCGCGGCCACCACGTAAGGAGTGCGGCCGGAAGCCGAGATCCCCACGACTATGTCCTTGCGCGTGGGCCGTCGGCGGGCCATATCCTGCTGCCCCAGTTCTTCTGAGTCCTCGTTGACCTCAACCGCGGAGGCCAGAGCCTTCGGTCCACCGGCCATGATGTACTGCACCTGCCCCGGAGCCGTCGAGTAGGTGGGCGGGCACTCGGATGCATCCAGCGCGGCAATGCGTCCGCTCGATCCAGCGCCAACGTAAATCAGCCGTCCGCCTTCGCGCAGGCTGCGAGCAACCTGATCGATCACCTGCGCGATCTCGGGAAGCGCCTTCTTCACCGCCGCCGCAACCTTGGCATCCTCATGATTGATGATGCGTGCGATCTCGAGCGCGGATTTGGTATCAAAGCCCTGCGAGGCCTCGTTTTGGCTTTCAGTCATCAGCAGTTGAAGCAGGATGGCTTGGTCTTTCCTGATTTCGACTAGTGGAGCGCCAGCCGGCTCCTGAATGGTCGAGCTAGGTAGCATTGCGTGAGTCCCCAAGTTTTTATTGTATCTGGAAATCAGTCAACTAAGAAAAAAATCTCGCGCTGCAAGGCTCCGATGCTATGGGCTTAAGAGGATGGGCACGAATCTCAGCCTCTACGTTTAATTCCATCAATCCACAGGGATTAAGCCTCTGATGAACGGCTTCGCATAAATTGTTCAGATGCCGATGAATTAACTCTTTCGTGGGAGATGCACAAAGGAAGAAATCATGAAAGCGCCTCTCGAACGGCGTCGTGAAAAACGGGCCGGACTTCGCGAATCAATTGGCTCTTTCGGTCGGGCCACGTGCGGTTAGTGAGCAGCGCAACGGCAATCGTCGCTTCCCGGTCAATCCAAAGCGAACAGCCGCTGTAGCCCAGATGCCCGATCGAGTGCGGTGAAAGGTAATGTCCTGAGGAGGAATTCTCTGAAGGCGTATCCCAGCCCAGGGCAAATGAACTGTCCTCCGGTCCCTGCCGCTCCGAAAACATCTCAACGGTAGCCGCATCAAAAAATCTGCGCGTTTCCGCTTCAATTCCCGCTCGGCGCCTGTCATCCAGCAGTTCGTCTGCCAGGCTCAGCAAGTCAGGCACATTGGAGAAGAGCCCCGCATGGCCGCTGGTCCCTCTCAGCACCCACGCATTTTCGTCCTGCACCTCGCCCTGAATCCGCCGCTTGCGCAGCGCAGTATCCTCTTCGGTAGGCGGAATCGATGGCCGAGCAGCAGGCAGTGGGCAGAACCCAGTGGCATTCATCCCCAGCGGCGCAAAGATCTCGCGACGAGTCCATGTCGCAAGCGACTCGCGCATGCAAACCTCAAGTGCCTTGCCCAGCAGAATAAATCCCGGATCGGAGTACTCTGCGCGCATCCCCGGCTCAGCCTCCAAAGGCAGTTCCAGGCAGGCGCGCATCAGTTCCGCCGGCGTAGTTGAGGCACGAAAGAACTCCACGTAGCCCGGCAGTCCGGAATTGTGCGCCAGTAGGTGCCTGAGCTTTACGTGACGAGCCTGGTCACCTCCAGCCCTGCCCACCACAAACCCCGGCAGCAGCTCGCCCAAGGGAGTATCCACGTCAAGCGAGCCTCGCTGAACCAGCAGCATCGCCGCGGCTGTCGTAGCCGCCACTTTTGTCAGGCTGGCCACATCGAAGACGGTCTCCGCGTTCATCTCGGGCGCACCTTCGTCGTAGGTAAATCGTCCCAGCGCATCCTGAAGCACAACCTCGCCTCCAGCCAGCACACCAAAAGCGCATCCGGGAAAAGCGCGACCATCAATTGCATCGTTTAGCACGTTGTAAACTGCGGCAAACCGTTCGCGAGAATCGTCCGTGAATTTGGTTGTTAACTTCATTGCTGTCTTCAATCGTAACGCGAATCCGCTTCAACCGCATACCTTGCACTGAAATGGAGGCACCGTTTGCAGTACTCTATAGGAGATGAAAGCAGTTTTTCGGCCCGGCTCACATCTCGAGCCACCTGCAGACCAGATCGGCAACCCGGAAGCGGACCCCATCCCGCAGAGTCTCGGCCCTGCGTCCCGCAAGGCTGCGGGCATGGGCCTTTGGATGCGCGATCTGCTGGTTTCCGCCGCGGCCTCCGTCCTGATCATCACCTTCCTCTATCAGCCCGTCCGCGTAGAAGGCACCAGCATGTTGCCTCGTCTTGAGGACAGCGATCGCCTCTTCATCAACAAATTCGTCTATCACTTCACCGCCATCGAGCGTGGAGACGTGGTCGTCTTCCACTATCCCCGCGACCCGGAGAAGAGCTATATCAAGCGTGTTATCGCCCTTCCCGGCGATCGTCTGCGCATCGATCACGGCCAGGTCTGGCTTAACGGCAAGCCAATGAGCGAGCATTACGTCCCTGAGGAGTACCGCGACAATCGCTCCATGGCGGAGACCGTCATACCCGAGGACAGCTACTTCATGATGGGCGACCACCGCTCCATCTCCTCTGACAGCCGTGAGTTTGGCCCCGTCGACCGCTCCCTCATCTACGGCAAAGCAGCCTTCGTCTATTGGCCGGCCCGGGACGCAGGCGTGGTGCGGTAGGGAAGTGAAATTACCTCCCTGAATTCTACGAACGCAGTCCATTCAAAGTCTGTTTGAATCGAGTGAGTCGATCTTCCGCTCCGACTCTGGTCCGCCGCCCCAAAATTATCATGCACCGCATGGGCGCACCTTACATCGAACGGATGTCAACCACGAGTCGTGTGAATCCCGACTATCCGCCCAAAGGAGATTCTTGTTATGTTTACGCCCAAAGGAAAGTTCAGTTGGTACGAACTGATGACCAGCGATACCGATGCCGCCGGCAAGTTTTACTCAAACGTTGTTGGCTGGACGACCCAGGAGATGCCCGCTACGGACGGCCACCCATACACCGTCTTCAACCTCGGTAACGTTGGAATGGCCGGCATGTTGAACATCCCGGGACACACCGCCTGGGTGGGCTACATCGCGGTCGATGATGTCGATGCTCACATCGAGAAGATTGTCGAAGCCGGCGGCAAACTATGGAAGCCCGCGACGGATGTTCCCGGAATGCTTCGTTTCGCCGTCTTGTCTGACCCGCAGGGTGCGGCTGTTGTGGCATTCACGCCCAATCCAGCCATGCCTTCGCCGAAACGCCCCGCGCCACCAACTCCCGGCACCATCGGCTGGCACGAGCTATACACAACCGACCTCGACAGCGGATTCAATTTCTATAACAAGCTCTTTGGATGGACCAAGGTCAGCGATATGGACATGGGGCCGATGGGCGTCTATCGCATCTTCGATCAAGGCGACCACAAAGAAATGGGCGACGGCGGCATGATGATCAAAGCGCCGCACATCCCCGTTTCATGCTGGAACTTCTACTTTGACGTCGACTCAATCAAAGCAGCCGTCAAGCGCGTTGAAACCGGGGGAGGAAAGGTCTTGAACGGTCCGATGCAGGTGCCCGGCGGGGGCTGGATCATCAACGGCCAGGACCCTCAGGGAGCCATGTTCTCTCTCGTAAGCAACAAGGAATAAACCACAATTACTGTTTCCATTTTTCCGTGGCTGTCCAAGGGATTAGAAGCCGCAGCACGTTCATCTCCCGTGACGCCGCCAGCTACAATGAAATATCTCTGCTTCTTTTCTGCAGGGCTTTCTTCGGCAGGAATGAAGTATTGTGCGTGAATCCAATGTCCGTTGCGCAGCCATCCCAGGTCTCGTCTCCACTTAGCGGCGCCGTTCTGGTGCTCATCCAATTCGACGTGTGCGAAGAACTGCGTCTGGATATTCTTCAGCAAACCATCAGTGCCCGCACCGTCCAGTTGCCGAGCATGAAGCATTCTGTGCCAGCATACGTCCGCTACCAGAGACCGCCGGTTGTCGAGCCTCTTCAAGCTCTGACTCTTGAGAACGGCGAACGTCTTGAAGGAGAGATCAAGTACTACGATTATGGCGTCGTCAGCGTCGTCTACCAGCTGCCTTTTTCGGGCGATTGGGAAAGTCTGGTGAAGCTGGCCAGCCGCTGGGTGTGGGATGTGGATTTCGCTTCGCATGTCGAACCCATCGTGAGACAGAAGCTGCAGCGTGCCGAAGCATCTATGGTGAAGCCCTATGCGCGTTGGCTCAGCGAGGACTATTTCATCTTTCATGTGCGTGAAGTGGCCGGAGCGCCCACTGCGGAAGAGCTGATTCGCGATAACATGCTTCAGATTGCCCAGATCGTTCGCGGCGACCGGCTTCGCCTTTCAGCCGGCGAATGTACTGAGGTACTTAATTCGCGAGTCTCCTACTACACAACCGATGTAGCAGTCATTGGTTGGAATGCCGCGTTCCTTTACGACAGCGCAGCCGGGGCCGAAACCGCCATCCAACTCCTCGAGTACGCCAACTCTCAGCTTCTTGAATTCCGTAACTACGACGAACTCTTGTCCTCGATTCTGGATGGTGTCTATGCCTCGCTGGAGCAAAAAAGGGGAACGTTTTCGCGCTGGCGACTGGCACGATCCGCAACGAACCTGCACACGGTACTGCTCGACGTGGGGGAACTGACAGAGCGTGCCGATAACGCGATCAAGTTCCTCAGCGATATGTTCGCCGCCCGGCTCTATAAGCTGGCCGCTTCAAGAGTTGGCGTCCCCGATTACAAGAACCTGGTAGAGCGAAAACTCAAGACCGCCGACGACCTGTACAACTTCATGGTTGAGCAGTTCAACCAGAGTCGCGCTTTTTTCCTTGAAGTGACGGTTGTTTTGATCCTTTTGATTGAGCTTTTTTACTTCTTCAGAGGCCGGCCCATGTGAGAGATCGAAGGAACTCAGTCTGTTCAAGCCGTTCCGCTTGGCTCAGATGAGCGCGTCTTGGCTGAATCTTGCTTGGGTTCCCCGGCTTCACGGAATTAGAAGGACTCGCGGTCCTTGCGTCCCTTCCAATGAGCATCATCATGTTTGGGACGATCCACAGGATACGGCGCAAAGACTGATATAGTTAAACAGGCAATTTGTACCGGAGTTGTCACAGCTGGCGCTACGCTACACCTCTGCAATTCTTCAGCAAGACGGCCTAAGAGAAAGCCGAGTTGCTGATAGTAAAGAGGATAGCCACGCTCTGTGTGAATCCATTCAATCCACTCTTCGGAGAGGCAATGCAGGCAATCTTAGCGCTCGAAGACGGGCGCATCTTCCGTGGCCACGGCTATGGCGCACCTGGTGAATGCCAGGGCGAGGTCGTTTTTAATACTTCCCTTACCGGTTATCAGGAAATCGCAACCGACCCTTCCTATGCCGGGCAAATCGTCGTTCTCACCAACCCCCAGATCGGCAACTACG
>Ga0187847_10001542_pt1 | contig 20397 bp, 21 predicted proteins | sample June2016WEW_4_10_FD_132458 | JGI IMG/M metagenome (GOLD analysis project Ga0187847, IMG submission 132458) | Peatland microbial communities from SPRUCE experiment site at the Marcell Experimental Forest, Minnesota, USA - June2016WEW_4_10 | ecosystem: Environmental > Terrestrial > Soil >...
ACGCCCTCACCCGTCGAGCCCTCGACTTGGCCGTCGAACAGGCCGGCGAGGCGCCCACCCGCTTCACGTGGCTGGCCCTCGGCAGCCAGGCCCGGCGAGAGGCCCTGCCGAGCTCCGATCTCGACAGCGCGATCGCCTGGCACGACGAGGGCGACCAGCAGAGGATTCACGACTACTTCGACGTCGTCACGACGAACGTGACCGACACGCTGCTGCGATGCGAGTTCCGGCCCGACGAGCACATGGCCAGCGCCTCAAGCCCCCTGTTCGTACGGTCTCTCTCGCTGTGGCAACAAGAGGCCCACTCGTTCCTCACGGACCCCACGCAAGAGAAGGGGTTGATCCTGGCGTCGGTCCTGGTGGACAGTCGCCCAGTGTGGGGGGTCGAAACCGAGCCCCTCATCAGCGCCACCTTTCACAGTGCGCCGGCTCACCCTCACATGCTGCACCTGCTCGCGCGGTTCGCCCTCTCGCACCGTCCGCCCGTGGGATTCCTGCGCGGCCACGTGATCGACTTTGCCGGTGAGCGTCGCAACCGTCTGGACCTCAAGAGCGCCGCCGTCGTGCCGATCACTGATCTAGCGCGTTGGGCCGGTTTGACCGCGGGAGTGACGTGTGCGTCAACGACCGCTCGGATCAGCGCTGCGCGCGAGGCGGGCACGCTCACGACCTCGGACGCCCAGAGCCTGCAGGCCGCCTTCGAGCTCGTCTGCCAGCTGCGCCTCGACCACCAGGTCGCCCAAATGGAGGCGGGCCAAGAGCCGGACGACGCCATCGACCTCCACGATCTGAATTCCCTCACTCGTAGCTACCTGAAGGAGGCCTTTCGCGCCATTGCCGCGGTGCAACGTCGAATCGCCAACGAACTCGTCTGGGACATCTGACGTGGCCCGACCGTTTTTTCGCCCGTCACCGGTGACGCCGGTCGCGGCCCAGTACGCCCGCACGCCGGTGCTTGCGGGCATAATCCCGTGGCGCGACGCCCGCTACTGCGTCGTCGACCTCGAACTCAGCGGCCTCGATGTCCGCAGCGACGAGATCATCTCCTTCGCGGCCGTTCCGATCGACGCCGGGCGCCTGATCCTCGGTCAATCCCTCTACGGACTGTGCCGGCCCGCCCAGCCCGTGCCAGAGAAGTCCGTGCTGGTGCACGGCATCCGCACCGTCGACCTCGTCGACGCACCAACGCTGGATGAGGCAATCCAGCCCTTGCTCGCGGCCATGACCGGGCGGGTGATGGTGGCCCACGTGGCCAAAGTCGAACGGTCCTTCCTCGCCCCTGTCTTGCGTCGTCAAGGCGTTCGGTTGCACCAGCCCATCCTCGACACCTACCAGCTCGCTCGACTGCTGGCCCTCCAGCGCAACGCACCGGCCTGGTCGCCAACACTGGACGAGGTGACGACCGAATTGAAACTCCCCATCCACCGTCGCCACCACGCCCTGGGCGACGCCCTCACGACAGCGCAGGTGTTCCTCGCCCTCGCCAGCCATCTGGAGGAGTTCGGGCCGGAGACCGTGCGATCACTCGCTCAGGCCCGCGAACGGGCGCGTACGAGCATGTATTAGGCCTCGTTTACTGTCGGGCGACTACCCACGCCGCGTATCGATGCCCCTTTCCGAGCAGTGTGTCGGAACCTAGGTTCGTCGGTTCAATGCGACTCGGAGCCTCTGGCCGCGATAGACCGCTACTCCCCTTAGAGTCCGAGAGACCGAAGGAGCGTGCGGGTCGCTCCATTGGTCTTGGCGTACACCTTGCGCCGGGCGACCCGCTTGGCGTAGGCGCTCGGACCACGCTCCGCCGCTTCGAGGTTGCCCAGTATCCGCGCCCCTCGATACATCTCGGTTCGCATGCTCTTCCTACGGGCCATCGATACCTCCCACCACGAGCATGGTAACCGCCCGCCACCACCGCTCCGAGCGAGCTCTCGACGCCGGTAAATGCGACGAGAAAGTGTACTGTCGTGCCATGACCCAGCGACTTTCACCCCCTTTCCGCGCCGACATGGTCGGCAGTTTCCTTCGTCCACCCGAACTGCTCGAGGCCCGCCGAGAGTTCAGCGAGGGCACACTCGACGCCGAGGGTCTCAAAGCGGTCGAGGACCGGGCCATCCGCGACGTCATCGCTCTCCAAGAGGAGCTCGGCTTCCAGGGCGCCACCGACGGCGAGTTCCGACGGACCTCGTGGCACATGGACTTCATCTACCAGCTCGGCGGCATCACCCGCACCGACGAACAGCTCCAGGTGGCCTTCAAGAACGCCGAGGGGACCACGTCCTTCACCTCGGCGGCCCTGAAGGTCAACGACCACGTACGAATCGACGACACGATCTTCGCCGACGCCTTCAGATTCCTTCAGTCCACCGTGACCAAGGCCACGCCCAAACTGACCATCCCCTCGCCCAGCATGGTTCACTATCGGGGCGGCGCGGCCGCCATCGACCCCGCCGTCTACCCCGACGTCGAGGAGTTCTGGCACGACCTATCGGCCGCCTACGCCGAGGAGATTCGACGACTCGGTGAGCTCGGCTGCACCTACCTCCAGCTCGACGACACCTCGCTCGCCTACCTGAACGACCCCGCCCAGCGCCAGATGATCGCCGAGCGCGGCGAGGACGCCGAGCACCAGCACCTGCGCTACATCAAGCAGATCAACGCGGCCCTGGCCTCGCGGCCTGCCGGCATGTCGGTCACGACCCACTCGTGCCGAGGTAACTTCCAGTCCTACTGGGCGGCCGAAGGCGGCTACGACTTCGTCGCCGAGGCCCTCTTTGGCGAACTCGACGTCGACGGCTTCTTCCTCGAATACGACGACGCCCGCTCGGGTGGGTTCGAGCCGCTGCGCTTCGTGCCCAAGGGCAAGATGGTCGTGCTCGGGCTCGTGACGACCAAGCGCGGGGAGCTCGAGTCCAAAGACCAGTTGAAGCGCCGCATCGACGAGGCGAGCCAGTACGTGCCGCTCGATCAAATCTGCCTCTCGCCCCAGTGCGGTTTCTCTTCGACCGTCGAAGGCAACAGCATCACCATCGACGACGAGGTCGCCAAGATGCGCTTGGTCAAGGAGACGGCCGACGAAGTCTGGGGCTGACCCGTCGCGTTAGCCAACCCATTTTTTGGCCGCCCCATCCCAGTGACGGAAAGGGACCTGGTCGAGAGGACTACGAACTCCCGGTGGCTCCGAAGCGCCGAAGCAAGGACTCTCGGATCGCCGGTCGCGAGCCGAACGTGAGCAACAACTGCGCCTCACGTCCCGTACGCTCCACGACACCTCCCTTGAGCACGGACGAACTGCCCCGGTAGACCGCGAGCGCGTTCGAGGCTCGTACCGCCAACTCACAGGCCCGCGCTCGGGATAGTGGCATGGTCTCGGCGTCGGCGCCATCGAGCTCAGCGCGGGCGTCACCAAGTTCATCGTCGAGCGCAGACGGCCCGATCAAGGTGCAGCAGCGACGAATCACTCCCAGGGCCAACGATCCGTTGACGCGAAGGCCCTCCGGTGGCTCACGCGACGGATTGTGGGGTGCCCGACCCAGCACGCGCTCCGGTTCGACGAAGAGTCCGTCGAATGTCAGTTTGACCGTGACACTGGCGTTAAGCGCCGAGAGTTGGCGCCTAGTGACAACCAAGCCCGGTTGTTCTTGGGCATCGAGCACGACGTTGACGACGGTGTCGTTGGGCCCGCGCGCACCGACCACGAGCCAGTCCACGAGTCCCCAGCCACTCACCCACGGCGCTTCGCCATGGAGTGTCCACCCCTCGCCCGACGGCGTGGCCGTCAATTTTGCCGGACCTGGCTGGAGCCCGGTCAGGGCGACGCCACCCTTGACCACGCCGCTCATGATTTCGCGGCGACTATCACCCACGAAGGCCGGCGCGGTGGGGTCGAGCGCCGCCGCTAGGAGGCGGAAGTGCTGGATCCAGACGAAGGTGGTCGCCAGACAGGCCGCCGCCAACCGTTCTACGACGTCACTCATCTCACCTAGGCTCAGACCAAGTCCGCCGAGCTCACTCGGAGCGAACGCTCCGTACAGCCCGAGTGCGGCGAGTCGGTCGAAGTGCGTGCGGGGAATCGAATCGGTCCGGTCGACCTCATCAGCGTCAGCGGCAAAGTTGTCCACGACCCCGGCGAACGCGACTTCGAACTCACTCACAGAAATGCCTTTCTTTGCGGGTGTGGAGAATCCTGCCACCCTCTCGCCACCCTCGAGACCTCATCCGCTACTCACCCCAATCCACTAATCGAACGCCCAAGGCTCTTCACCTCAGGGTGTCTGACGAGGTAGGTTACCTGGAATGAAAAAACGGGTCGTCAACAATCTCGTGCTCGCTCAGTGCAGTTTCTTCACCTTCCTCGCCATCACGATCTTCAAGACCACAGCCGGCTTCAAACAGAATCACGGTCTCAGCTTCTACGGGGAACATTGGTCGACGGCCGTCCCCTTCGGGGCCGGCTTCTTCTTCTGCGACTACTTCCTGCTTCGCGCCGCCAACGCCCTGCCCAAGGACGAGTTGCTCTACCGGCGGCTTTCGACGCTGATCAACATCCTGACCGTCTTCTTGTTGTTCATCTTGCTGACGCCCGACACCCTGGACTCCTTCTTCAACTGGAGCCACATCGCCGATAGCTCCGTCCTGTTCCTCTACGAATTGGGGTTCGGCGTGTGGCTGTACTTGCGTTGTCACCGTGACGTCCTGGCGCTCGTCCTTGTGGCCCTCTTGTTCGCGGCCGGCGTGCTGTCCATGCTGTCCCAGTTCCACATCGTGTACTACCTGAGCGAGGGCATACTGATCTTCCAGCTCATCTTCGGGGTGCTATTGACCTACTCGGTGTCGTTATTGCTCTCCGAGGCGCCCGATGAGGATACGAACGAAGGCCCGGTCGTCGAGTCGACGACCTGAGCTACTGCACCAACGACACCGCGCAAAGGTAACGCTTAGTAGTAGTGGCGCCGACCCCCGACCGCATGACCGACTCGGCCCAGGACCCAGAAGGCCAAGCCCACGATCAAGAGGATCATCCCGATCGTCCACAGGGCAGCGATTCCGGTAACGAATCCGATTATGAGTAGAACGACACCAAACGTGATCACGAAGCCTCCTTGAGGCCCCCCTCACTGTCAACCCTAGTGATGATCAGCGTGATGCGGAGTTCACGATGAAACACTCAATCTGCCGTCACTGCGAACAGTGACGGCAGATTGAGCGGGAGACTTGTGTACAACGGCCGCAGCATGTGCCACGTCTCCTTACGCGGGGATCAAGTCCGAGAGTCCGGGTGACTCCAGTTCCGGTGAGTCGCCGCTGCCACTCTCCTCGATGCCGATGCGCTCGTGCAGGCGCCGCAACGGTCCCGGAGCCCACCAGTTTGCCCGGCCCAGCAGCTTCATGGTTGCCGGTACCAGCAACACGCGGATGATCGTGGCGTCTACGACGAGGGCGACGATCATGCCGACGCCCATCAGCTTGGTGAAGGAGACGCTCGACAGGGAGAACGGACCGACCACGATGATGAGCAGCGTCGCCGCACTGGTGATGATGCCGCCGGTCTTCTGCAGCCCGACGGCCACCGAGGTCTCGTTGTTGCCGGTCGCCAGGTAGTGCTCTCGTACTCGCGAGAGCAGGAAGACCTCATAGTCCATCGACAGTCCGAACATGACGGCGAACATGAGGATCGGTGTCGCTGGATTGAGGGTGCCGTTGGCCGTGAAGTGCAGGAACCCGGACAGGTGACCCTCCTGGAAGACCCACACCAGGACCCCGTACATGACCGACAGCGACAGGATGTTCATGATGATGGCCTTGAGTGGCAACACGAGCGACCCGAAGGCGAGGAAGAGCATCACGAATGTCGCCAGCACCACGACGAGCAGCATCCACGGCAGCACGCTGGACATGCTGGACAGGGTGTCGACCAGGAAGGCCGACTGGCCTCCGACGAGGACCTGCGCGCCGGTCGGCGCCGCGACATCACGCACCGCCTTCACGATGGTTTCGGCCTGGGGCGAGTTGGGGTTGGGCGCGAAGCCCATGTCGATGCGCGCGACATCACCCTTGACGCCCGTGACGTTGACGGTGGTCACGCCGGGTACTGACTTCAGGTGGCCGACGTAGGAGGTCAGGCTGGCCGCCTCGGGCGACGCCGCGGTGACGGGCGCCTTGAACGTCACCAGGGCCTCGATGGGCGCCGAGGGGTTGTTCGGGAAGTCCCGGTTGATCGCCTCGGTCACGACCCGCGGCGGCGCACCCTTGGCCAGCGCCGTCGCGTCGGCCCCACCCCACACCACGTGCAGGAAGGGCGAACCGAGGGCCAGCAGCACGACCACGATCAACGCGGTGTAGGCAATCGGCCGGCGCATGACGCCCTTGGCCACCTTGTACCAGCGCCCGCTCTCGACGGCGACCGGCGCCCTCTTCACGGCCTTGCGGATCCGCAGGGAGTTGACCTTGGGTCCGAGCAGTGACAACAGCGCCGGCATCACCGTCAGGGCGGCCAACATGTCGACAAGGACCGTCAAGATCCCGCCGTAGCCCATCGAGCGCAGGAAGAGCTCGGGAAATAACGTCAGGCTGGACATCGCGATGGCGACCGTGAGGCCCGAGAACATGACGGTCCGTCCGGCCGTGGCGACGGTGCGCGCGACGGCGTCCTCGACGCTGCCCTGGCGGTGCAGTTCCTCTCGAAACCGACTGACCATGAACAGGCCGTAGTCGATCGCCAGACCGAGCCCCATGATCGTCGTGATGTTGGCCGAGAAGATCGAGACCGGCGTGAAGAGCGTCAGCACCCGCAATGCGGTGAAGGAGCCGAGAATTCCGACGGCGCCGATGGCCAACGGCAGGCCGGCGGCCGTCAGGCTGCCAAAGATGAGCAGGAGCAGCACCAGCAGGATCGGGAACGAGAGGGTCTCGGCCCGCTTGATGTCCTTGGTCGTCTGCGTGCTGAGCGCCTCGTCGGTCGGCACGAGGCCCCCGATACTCGTCGAGAGTCCGGGAGCGTTCAGCTGGGTCTTGATGGCGTCGTAGCTGTTCTGGCGCGCGTCGTCGGTCGAGCCCTTCAACTCGAGTACCGCGAACGTGTCGTGGCCGTTGCGGCTCACGAACTGCTTGGAGCCGCTCGACCAGTAGGTGGTCGCCGAGAGCACGTCGACCTTGGGCAGCTTGTCGAGCGTCGTCGTGACCGCCGATTTAAATTCTGTCGACGAGACGCTCTGGTTCGTGCTCGAGTACAGGACGACCACGTCGCCGGCGTCACGGCCGAAGACCTTGGTCGCCAAGTTCAGCTCCTGCTGGCTCTGGCCGTTGGGAGCGTTGAAGCCCCCGGCCGACTGCAGGGCACCGAGCACGCTGGTCCCCCACCCCAGCCCGACCAGCACGCCGATCAGCGCGACGATGAGGATGCTGCGGCGACGGCGACTCACCAGGCGCCCCCACTTCTCGAAAAGGCTGCCCTGGTTCATGTCTCTCTCCTCACGTGGCCCGCGTTGTGAGCGGTGCTCTCTTTATGTGAGCAATGATTACACACCTCGCGGCCGATGTCAAGAGCACTGCTCACAAATAATGGACAGTGCTCACATTGTGTGCTAGCCTGGTCCCATGAAGACCGATCGGACCGTGCCCAACGCCCGCCAACGAGTGCACGAGGCGGTGAGCGGCGACATCGTGGCCGAGGCCCGCCGCCAGCTGGGCGAGGTCGGTGCCGGCGCCCTCTCGCTGCGCTCCGTGGCCCGGGAACTGGGAATGGCATCCTCCGCAATGTACCGGTACTTCCCCTCGCGCGATGACCTGCTAACCACCTTGATTGTCGAGGCCTACGACGCTCTCGGCGAGGCGGCCGAACTGGCCGCGACGACTAGTGACCGGGCCTTTGTGCGCTGGCTGGCCGTCTGTCGGGCCGTGCGCCAGTGGGCCTTTGCCCACCCCCAGGAGTACGCCCTGATCTACGGCTCCCCCGTCCCGGGCTACCAGGCACCAGACGTCACCGTGGCCCCGGGCAGCCGCGTGACCCTCGTGCTCGCGAACCTGCTCAACGACGCCCAGCGCGCCGGCGAGCTCGGCCCGATCGCCCGACCGGCGCCGTCACGGGCGCTGCTCAATGACGTGCGAGCAATCGCGCAACTCGCGATGCCCGACGTGTCCCTCGCCCACGTGGCGATGGGCCTGCTCGCGTGGACTCAGCTGTTCGGCCAGATCAACTTCGAGATCTTCAACCGCTACGAAGGAGTGCTCGAGAACCCCGAGCTGCTCTTCGACTACGCCGTGACCGTCATGGCCCGCCAGGTCGGACTCGAGTCGACCCGACCGAACCGAGCCACGTCGTAACCCCGAGCCATTTACGGCGCTACCGCGCCACCAGTCCGACGAGCGGATCCTCCGCCAGCCGAGTGACGTACGTCACAAACACCAAGAAGGAGAGTCTTCCATGCAGTCCAGTACCGAACACCCCTCAAAGTCCAGCCCCCGGTCCTTTCGCCGCTCCGTAGCCGATCGCAAGATCGCCGGTGTCGCCTCGGGCCTCGCCCACTACTTCGACCTCGACGTGACGCTCGTTCGCGTCGTGCTCGTCGCGGCCTGTGTGGTCAGTGGCGTCGGCGTCGTCGCGTACCTCGGCGCCTGGCTCTTCGTCCCCGAAGAGGGATCGAAAATATCGATCGCCGGGGCAAGGCAGTGCGCCCACAACTAGGTACTCCGTCGACTGCCAGTTCCGGAACCGAGAACGCAGTCGACAAGCGGAGCCAACCTCTTTAGGCTTTCGGCGGGGACCAGCCAGCGATCCTCGCCGTCAAAGGGGGGCATGGTGAACGATTTCCTGCGCGACATCCGAGGAACGCTCCTTCCGGGCGGCGATCCCCGTCATGGCCCACTGCCACCGCTGCTGATGATCATGACCGTCGTGGCCGGTGTCGTCGACTCCTTCAGTTTCTTGAAACTGGGTCACGTCTTCGTCGCCAACTCGACCGGCAACATCCTGTTCATCGGGTTCGCGTTGGCCCACACGCCCGGCTTCTCGATCACGGAGTCGCTGCTGGCTCTGGCCGCCTTTATTGTCGGCGCGGCGGTAGGCGGGCGGCTCAGCTCTGCGTTCGCCGATCACCGGGGCCAGATCCTCGCCGCGGCGACCGCGGTCCAGGCGGGCTTCATCGCCATCGCATTGTTGCTCTCGGTGTTCGCATCGAGCCCGGTGGCCGGTGGGTACCGAAGCGCCCTCGTCGCGGCGCTCGGTATCGCCATGGGGATCCAGAACGCCACGGCACGCAAACTGGCCGTGCCCGACCTGACGACCACCGTCTTGACCATGACCATCACGGGGCTGGGCGCCGATAACAGACTGGTGGGCGGTCCCGGTTCCAAGGCCGGACGCCGTCTCTTGGCGATCGCGGGCATGCTCGTCGGGGCCCTGATCGGCGCGACGCTGGCCCTGCACGAGGCGACCTACTCTCCCCTTATCGTCGCGCTCGTGGCCGTCGTTGTCGTGGCGGTGTCCACTGCCCTCTCGGGCCGCGCGAACGCGACGTGGACGCAGGCCTGACCGTTGCGAGTTGCCTCCTTTGCCATCGGACCAGTTGCGCGCCGAACCTGCGGCACCGATAATGAGTGGGAACCAGCAACGCGTGATTTCGTCACGGGCCACGAGAGGATGTGACCATGAGTGCCACCAACGCTGAGGCGTCGACCGTGGAGGGAGTGCTGTCGGCCGGCACTCCGGCGCCTGACTTCACGCTCGCCACCGCGCCGGGCGAGGCGGTGACCCTCTCAGAGATGGCCGGACCCGTTGTGCTGATCTTCTACCCCGCCGATTTCAGTCCCGTCTGCGGCGACGAACTCTCGATGTTCCAAGCGGCGGATCAATTGTTCGCGCAACGTGGCGCCCATCTGCTCGCCCTCTCCGTCGACAACGTCTTCTCCCACGTGGCCTTCGCCCAGAGCCGCAACCTCACGTTCCCCCTGCTCGCCGACTTCAACCCCAAGGGGGCGGTGGCCCGCTCCTACGGTGTCTACCGCGAGGACGACGGATTCAACGAGCGGGCCCTCTTCGTGCTGGACGCCGACCACGCCGTCGCCTGGAGCTTCGTCTCACCCGTAGAGGTCAGCCCCGGCGTCGACGGCGCCTTAGCGGCCGTGGAGGCCCTCTCGTGAGCTCGCGACTGACCGTGCCCGTAGGACCGGACGACCACGTCGAGGGCGACGACGGAGCCGAGATCACGCTCGTCGAGTACGGCGACTACGAGTGCCCCTACTGCGGCCAGGCCTACCCCATCGTCAAGGAACTCCAGCGCGTCTTTGGCACCTCGCTCCGCCTGGTCTTTCGCAACATGCCCCTGGCCAACGTCCACCCCTACGCCGAACGGGCCGCCGAGGCGGCCGAGGCCGTGGCCCTGCAGGGCAAGTTCTGGCCTATGCACGACCTGCTCTTCGAGAACCAGGAGGACTTGGAGGAGCACTCCCTCTTGCGCTACGCCCACGAGGCCGGCGCCGACTCGGCCGAGGTCGCGAGCGTGCTCGCGAGCGGCACGACCCGCCGGCGCATCAACAACGACATCGAGAGCGCCGTGCGCAGCGGCGTCAACGGCACGCCGACCTTCTTCGTCAACGCAGAGCGCTACGACGGCTCCTGGGCCTACGAGCCGTTCTACGACTTCTTGAAGGACGTGCTCAGCGACCTGTAGGTGATACCGGCCCTCTAGATCCCGGTGTGCTCGGTCCGCACGGGATTGGGGTCGGGCACGTGGGGCATGAGGGCGTTAGCCGGGATGACGCCCAGCCGTCCGGCCTGGAAGTCCTCGAGGGCCTGAGCGATCTCGCTGCGCGTGTTCATCACGAAGGGGCCGTAGTGCTCGACGTGCTCCTTGATGGCCTGACCGCCCAGCACCAGGAATTCCAGGTGCACCGTGCGCGAATCCTGCTGCTCGTCGGCGCGCACGCTGATCCACTCACCCGGACCGAAGGCGGCCAACTGTCCGGCGTGGATGGGCAGCTGCTCGCGACCGACGCGACCGGCGCCCGCCAAGACGTAGACCAGGGCGTTGAACTGGGGATTCCAGGGTAGTTCCAGCAGCGAGCCCGGCGAGACCGTGGCGTGCACCAGGGCCATGGGCGTGTGGGTCGAGCCGGGGCCGCGATGTCCGTCGATCTCCCCGGCGATGATGCGCACCAGCGACGCGGCGTCATCGGACGCCAGCAAGGTGACCTGACCGGCCACCAGTCCCTGATAGGCCGGCGGGATCATCTTGTCCTTGGCCGGCAGGTTGACCCAGAGCTGGATGCCGTGGAAGAGCCCCCCGGAGACGACGAGCTCCTCGGGCGGAGTCTCGATGTGCAAGATCCCTCCCCCGGCCGTCATCCACTGGGTGTCGCCGTTGGAGATCAGACCGCCACCGCCGTTGCTGTCCTGGTGGGCGAAGGTGCCGTCGATCATGTACGTGACCGTCTCGAAGCCGCGATGGGGGTGCCAGGGCGTGCCCTTGGGCTCGCCCGGTGCGTAGTCGACCTCGCCCATCTGGTCCATATGCACGAAGGGGTCGAGATCGGCCATGCTCAGCCCGGCGAAGGCCCGCCGCACCGGGAAGCCCTCGCCCTCGAAGCCCTTGGGCGCCGTGGTGATGACCTTGACCGGCCGTTCGACGGCCCCCTCGACGTTGGGGCTCGCGATCCGGGTCAGGTCGGTCCATCTCTCGGGGGTAATGGTGGGCACGGCATCCTCCTTCAATCTCGCCTCCGTGGCCGAGCATCTCGGCTCCGGTCGCGGCGCAACGCAACAATGTAGGCCAGTGTACGGGGCGTTGCTCGCGATGTCGACGGAGGACGGGGCACGCGCCCGCCACGTGCGGGCGCGCCTCGGTAGAGTTTTCGCACGCTGCGCCTCATCGGCGCGGCCGAAACGGGGGTTACCGTGACAGTCCCACCGAGCAGCCACCCGGTCCGATTCCTCGTCTTCTCCGGCTCGCTGCGCGCCGAGTCGCTCAACACCCGCCTCGCGCACTTAGCGGCCGACGCCATCACCGCCAACGGTGGTCAAGTCGACTTCGCCTCGCTGTCCGAGTTCGACGGGCCCTCCTTCAACGGCGACGAGGAGACGGCGGGCCGTTACCCGGCGGGCGCGATCGAACTGGACCGGCGCTTGAAGGCCGCCCACGCGTTCGTGATCTCCTCGCCCGAGTACAACGCCTCGATGCCGGGAAACCTCAAGAACGTCATCGACTGGGTCTCGCGGTGCAAGCCCCAGCCCTTCAACGAGATGCACGGCCTGCTGCTCTCGGCCTCGCCCTCGATGTCCGGTGGCAACCGGGGCCTGTGGTCCCTGCGGGTCCCCTTCGAGCACCTCGGGGCGAGGATCTTTCCCGACATGTTCTCCCTGGCCCAGGCCCACAAGGCCTTCGACCAGTCCGGTCGGCTGAGCGACGCGGAGTTGCAGCGCCGTTTCGACGACAACATCGCGAACTTCATGAGCCTCGTCGAGGCCTCGACGAACTACCCCTGCGTGAAGAGGGCCTGGGTCGAGTACCTGGGCCAGCAGGCCGACCCGGTGCTCGACCGGGTCGAGTAGGCCGGCGTCCAGTTAGTGTCGGCCGTGGAGAAAGGATCGATCCATGGATGACAACGCCGTGCTCAATCGCATCGGAAAGCTGGCCGACGAGGAGTTGGAGCTCGAGGAGTCCCACGCCGAGAGCCCCCTTTCGACGGAGCAGAAGCAGCGCCTGAAGGCCATCGAGGTCGAGCTCGACCAGTGCTGGGACCTGCTGCGCCAGCGCCGGGCCCGGCGCCACGCCGGCCAGGACCCCGACCTCGCGGCCGTGCGCAACGAAGAGGTCGTCGAGAAGTACCTGCAGTAGCTCAACGCGGCGCGAGGCGCTGCCAGTACGGTGCGGCAGCCGGGATCCGCGCCAGCGGGCTGTAGAAACGCCCGAAGCGGTCGTCCTGCGCCTGCCACGATGTGAAGGCCGCGTCGATCTCCTCGCGCGTTCTTCCCACGAAGTTCCACCACATCAGGATCGGCTCCTCGAAGGGCACGCCACCGAGCAGCATCACTCGTGAACGGGTCGACGTCATCATCGCCACCTCGTCGCGGCCGGCACGCAGGTAACCGAGCGTCGCGCTCGACAGCGCCCGCCCCTCCACGCTCACCTCGCCCTCGAGGACGACCAGCGCGTACTCGAAGTCACCCCGCAGCGGCACGGTCGTCGTGGCACCGAGTTCGATCTCGAGCCCCACCAGGGCCGTGTCGTGACGGGCCGGGCTGCTCGTCCCTTCGAACTGGCCGACGAGCACCGTGATGGACGCTTGGTCGAGCTCGACCTGGGGCGGTTCGGCCAGGTGCACGAAGTCCGGCGCGCCGTTTCGCGTGGCCTCGGGCTGGGCGATCCAGAGCTGCACGCCCTGCAACGTACCGCGGTAGTGGCCGGTCGCCTCCTCGGCGTGCGACACCCCCTGGCCGGCCGTCATCAGGTTGAGCTGTCCTGGCGTGATGACCTGCTCGGTGCCCAGGCTGTCACGGTGCAGCACCTCGCCGTCGACGAGCCACGTGACGGTCTGTAGTCCAATGTGCGGGTGCGGACCGATGTCCAGACCGCTCTCCTCGCTCACCTGCGCCGGGCCCATGAGGTCGGCGAAGCACCAGGCGCCGACCGTGCGCCGACCCGGTCGCGGCAGTGCCCGGCGAACCGTGAAGCTGCCGACCTGCGCGTCGCGGCTGTCGCCGACCTCGATGGTCGTGGCGTTGCGGACGGCCCCTTCGGACGACTCGTGAGACCGGTCGTTCATTTCGCCGCCACCGTGCGGAAACCGTCGAGGGTTCCCACGACGTCAAAGAGGACGCTCTCGGAACGGGCCCCGTTGACCTGGATCTCGATGGCGTGGGGGCCGACGTAGTGCTTGCGGGTGCTGATCGGCTTGAAGGAGTGCCGCTTGTGGACCACGACCCTCTCTCCCGGCGCCAGCGTCTTGGTGCTCAACTTGAAGACCTTGGGGGCCGTCTGGCCGCTGGCCTTGCGGTAGTGGATGACGTAGTCGATCACCACGCGGGCCCGGTGGGGTCCCTCGTTGACGATGACGCCGTCGAAGACCAGTTCGCCACCGAGGGGCACCACGCCGTTCTCCAGCGTCGGACGGTCCACGGAGATGCCGTCGGTTGACGAGAAGCCCATCAGGGCGAGCGCCCCGGGGTGGGCCTGTTTGATCAGCGTGCGCATGGCGTGGCGCACCAGTTTAGGCGTCGTCTCTTGGGGGTGGTCGAGCCAGCGCGACGCCGTGCGCACCGCCACGTCCGCGTCGAAGCGGCTGATGTCGTTCAGGTGGTTGGCGACCGAACGGCGCACCGTCTCGGACTCGTCGGTGTAGAGCAGGTCCAAGATCGCCAGCGCCGACTGGGGACGGGCGCGCAGCGCCGGCACCGACTTGGCCCAGGGCAGCCTTGGGCGGGTGCCCTCACTGGCCAGACGGCGCACGCTCTCGTCGGAGCTGGACGTCCACACGATCGCCGCGGCGATCGAGCGCTCGAGGTCGGCGTTCAAGAAAATGCGGATGGCGAACTCACTGGTGAACCGCCCGGTCATCTGGGCCAGGAGTTTCAGTCCGTCGTCGAAGTCGCGTTCACGGGTCGAGGCCAACGCCTTGAAGGCCAGCGCCTCGCCGACGGGCCAGAGCATCCAACCGGCGAACTCGGGGTCCTTCAACGCCGCGCGCACGATCTTGGCCGACGAGACGTACGTGGGGGGCAGTTCGCCGAGCAGCGCCGCGCGCACCAACCCGTTGCGCTCGCTCAACGTCGCCCCGTCGAAGGACTTCGCGCAGCCCTTGACGGCGCTCCACTTCTGATCCGGCGCCACCGACTTAAGGCAGCGGGCTAGGTCGACCGCGGACGAAGGACCTAGGAGCTCGTCGGCTAAGGGCACGAATCTTCCTCCAAATGCGACGCCAGTAGGTGGTAGTGCTCACGCTAGTGCCGAGAACCACGCGACCCTCGAACGAATCGGATCCGGCCTTCCCCGCGTGGCGACGTCCAGTGACGAATGGGGCGGCCGCCATTTGTGACAAGGTTGGGGGGTGACCGTCATCGAAAAGGACCGCGACGGCATCGTCCTAAAGGGGCTCACCAAGTCCTTCGGCGCCGTGCGCGCGGTGCGCGGCATCGACCTCACCATCAAACCGGGCGAGATCGTGGCGCTGCTCGGCCCCAACGGCGCCGGCAAGACCACCACCACCGACATGATCCTCGGACTGTCGCGACCGGACAAGGGCACGGTCACCGTCTTCGGCCTCTCGCCGAGCGACGCCGTCAAGGCCGGCGACGTCGGTGGCATGCTCCAGACCGGCACGCTCGTCCAGTACCTGAACGTGCGCGAGTTGATCACGATGGTCGCGTCGCTCTACCCGCACCCCCGCGACGTCGACGAGGTACTGAAACAGACCGGCATCAAGGAGTTCGCGACCCGTTCGACGACCAAGTTGTCGGGCGGTCAGACCCAGCGGGTCCGCTTCGCCGTCGCGCTCGTCGCCGACCCCGACCTACTGGTGCTCGACGAGCCGACCGCGGCGATCGACGTCGAGGGTCGGCGCGACTTCTGGACCATCATGCGCGAAGTCACCGCCGAGGGCAAGACCGTGATCTTCGCGACCCACTACCTCGAGGAGGCCGACTCCTACGCCGACCGGATCGTCGTCATGGCCCGCGGATCGATCGTCGCCGACGGCCCGCCCAACGAGATCAAGGCCCGGGTCGGGCGCCGTACCATCCGCGCCACGCTGGCCGTGGCCGACGTGGCCGACCTCTCGACGATCACCGGGGTCTCCAAGGCCGAACGCCACGGTGAGGGCGTGACCCTCTCCTGCCTGGACGTCGACACGTCGGACAACGCGCTGCGCGAGTTCCTCACCCGCTACCCCGACGCCCGCGACATCGAAGTGCGCGGCGTGGGCCTCGAGGAGGCCTTCCTCGAGTTGACGGCCGACGACGAGGACGACGTCGCCACCGAGCAGCACCACGGCAGTTCCGGCTCTACGGAGGGCTGGGCGTGAAGAACCTCACCTACCTCAAGTTCGAGTTCCTGCGCACGATCCGCAACCGCCGGTTCCTCATCTTCTCGTTGATCTTCCCGTTGGTCCTCTTCTTCTTCGTGGCCGGAGCCAACAAGAACCTCGTCGTCGACGGCATCTCGTTCCCGCTGTACTACATGACCGGCATGGCCGCCTGGGGCTCGATGACGGCCATGCTCTCGAGCGGCGCGCGCATCGCGGCCGAGCGCCAGATCGGCTGGACCCGACAGATGAGGATCACGCCGCTGTCGACGAGGAACTACTTCGCCGCCAAGACCCTGAGCGGCTACTTCATGGCGATACTCAGCATCATCGCGCTCGCGCTCGCGGGCACGTCGCTCGGCGTGCGCCTCTCGGCCGTGCACTGGTTGATCATGCTGTTGTTGATGCTGGTGGACCTCATCCCCTTCGCCGTCATCGGGATCATGCTCGGGCACCTGATGAAGGTCGACTCGCTCGGACCGTTGCTCGGTGGCATCACGTCGCTCTTCGCTTTGCTCGGCGGCGCCTTCGGCCCCCTCGGTCAGTCGGGCTTTCTCCTCAAGGTCATCAAGGACATCCCCTCCTACTGGCTGGTGCAGGCCTCGCACACGGCGCTCGGCTCGAGCGGCTGGCCGCCGGCGCAGTCGTGGATCGTCATCGCCATCTGGACGGTCGCGATGTATCGCGTGGCGACCCGCGTCTACCGGCGCGACACCCTGCGCGTCTGACCGAGCCCCGCGGGGCCCGGCCACTCACATATCCAGGCCGCCGTTGACCGGGATGACGGCGCCGGTGATGTACCCGGCCCGGTCGTCCAGCAGTCCCATGACCGCGAAGGCCACCTCTTCCGGTTCACCGAGGCGACCGACGGGGATGCGCGCCACGATCTGCTCGAGGATCTTCTCGGGCACCGAAGCCATCATGTCGGTGCTGATGAAGCCCGGCGCGACGCAGTTCACGGTGATGCCCTTGCCGGCGAGCTCGAGGGCCAGGGTCTTGGAGAGCCCGAACATGCCCGACTTGGCGGTCGCGTAGTTGGCCTGACCGACGTTGCCGGTCTGGCCGATGATCGAGCTGATGTTCACGATCCGACCCTGCTTGCGCTCGATCATGTGCTCGATGACGGCCTTGACCATGTAGAAGCAGCCCGAGATATTGATGCGCATCACCGTGTGCCACTCCTCGACGGTCATGCGCCGCACGGTGCGGTCGACGTTGATGCCGGCGTTGTTGATCAGGTAGTCGATGCGCCCGTAGGCCTCGATGACGTCGTTGGCGTACGTGGCGCAGGCGGCGGGGTCACCGATGTCGACCTGGTGCACACTGATTGAACCGGCGAGGCCCTCGGCCAACTCCTTGGTCTCGTCGGCCGACGTGCTGTTGGACAGGTACCCCGCGGCGACGTGCACGCCGCTCTCCACCAGCGCCAACGATATGGCCCGTCCGATCCCCCGCGTGCCACCGGTCACCATGGCAACCTTTTGCTCCAGCATGGCTATCACCCCCTGAACTCACCATAGTGAGGTGCGCCCAGGTGGGCAATGTGAGACATTTCACGTTCGACCGGTACGTCCCGAGCAACTCTTCGTAGCCGTCGTGACGATGAAACGACCCCAGAGTGGAGTCATATTCCGACTGCGCTACGCGACCTCGCCGAGCGCCTTGGCGATGATGGTCGTCTCGTCGTCGAGCGACAGGGGCTCGTGCAGACGAATCGGGTCCACCGCATCGATCGCGGCGAGCGAGGCGCGGATGGCTTCGGCGCTGTTCTCCTTCAACACCACGCCCGAGGTCTCGGCCACGAAGATCCGCGCGATACGTCCGCCGGCGACCGAATAGATGTGGCCGTTGACCGAGCACTCCTCGTTCGCCAGGTACGCGACGAGTGGCGAGACGAACTCCGGTGCCGCGTTGAAGGCGAACTCGCCGAGGATCCCCTCGGTCATTCGCGTGGCGGCGATCGGCGCGATGGCGTTGACCCGGATGTCGTGCTCGGCACCCTCGATGGCCAGCACCCGCGTCAGACCGGCGAGGCCGGCCTTGGCGGCGCCGTAGTTGGCCTGGCCGAAGTTGCCGAACAGGCCCGAGGCCGAACTGGTATTGACGATGCGCCCGTAGCCCTGGGCCCGCATCCAGCGAAAGGCCGGCTGGCTGACGAACAGGGCACCCTTTAGGTGCACGTCGATCACCTGGTCGATCAGTTCCGGTTCCATCTTGTGAAAGGCCTTGTCGCGCAGGATGCCGGCGTTGTTGACGAGCACGTCGACGCGCCCGAAGGCCTCGAGCGCGGCCTGGACGATCGATTCGCCGCCCTCGGCGCTCGCGACGCTGTCGTGATTGGGTGCCGCTTCGCCGCCGAGGGCCGTGATCTCATCGACGACGCGCTGGGCCGCCGAGGCCGAGGAGCCGCTGCCGTCGAGGGCGCCGCCCAGGTCGTTGACCAGTACTCTCGCCCCGCGCCGGGCGAGCTCGAGCGCGTGAGAGCGCCCGAGGCCCCCTCCGGCCCCGGTGATGATGGCTACCCGCCCGTCAAAGCGCAGTTCGGTCATGGTCAAATGCCTCTTTCTCTGTGGTGTGTGGTTGACGCAGGAAGTTCTCGACGCAGCGCGCGAGCGCCTGGGCCGACTCGGTGCCCTGTAGGTCGTGGCCGCCCTCGAGCAGCACCAACGTGGCGTTCGCGATGCGCTGGGCCAGGGCCCGGCTGTTGGCCGGGGGCACCACGACGTCGTCGCGACCGCACACGACGAGCGTCGGGGCGGTGATCGAACCGAGGAAGGGGATGCTCGTCCAGTTCGAGATCGCCATCGAGTGCCAGAGGGCACCGACGAGTCCCGACCACGAGGCGATGTCGGTGACGGAACGCAGGCTCGAAAGGGCGCTCCAACTGCCGAGCGTCGAACCGACGCCGCACGAGGTCGACACCAGCACCAGGTTGCGCACCCGCTTGGGGTAGCGCACGCTGAACTCCTGCGCTACGGCCCCGCCGTGGCTGTAGCCGAGCACGTCGACGCGGTCCAGTCCGATCTCGTCGAGGACCAGCGCCGTGATTTCAGCCATCTTGGCGATCGAGTGGGGCAAGAGCGACGCGGGGTTTCCTCCGACACCGGGCACGTCGAAACGCACGACGGTGCGACCGCTCACGGCCTTGACGAAGGGGTCCCAGCTCTCGAGCGGGCGGGTCAGGCCGTTGAGCAACAACAGGGCCGGTCCGGTCCCCTCGACACGCACGCGGAGTTCGTACCCGCGAACCTGCACCAGGGTCGCGTCGCGCACCAGTGACGCCGGCGCGGCCATTACTGGGCCCGCACGTAACTGCCGGGCGCGGCCTCGAGGGCGGGGTACTTCTTAGCGCCGGGCTTCTTGGGCGCGGCGATCTCTTCGCCGGCCCGCTCGCCGATCCATTGGATCCAGTCGTCCCACCACGTGTCGTCGCGCAGCTGGGCCTCGTCCTTCCACTGCTGGGGGTCGACCGGTCGGGCGTCGTTGGTCCAGAACTTGGCCTTGGGGCTGGGCGGGTTGACGACGCCGGCGATGTGGCCCGAGGTGCTCAAGACGAAGCGGTTCTTTCCGGCGAACATCTGGGCCGTCTTATAGCCCGAGAACCAGGGCACGATGTGGTCGTTGACGGCCGAGACGACGTAGGTGTCGATGGTGACCTTCTTGGGGTCGAGGCGCTTACCGTCGACCTCGAACTCGCCGCGGGCGAAGGCGTTGTTCAAATAGCACGAGCGCAGGTACTGCGAGTGCATCTTGGCCGGCATGCGGGTCGAGTCCTTGTTCCACACGAGCAGGTCGAAAGCCGGGGGCTGGTGCCCGAGCAGCCAGTTGTTGCCGACGTACTGGAAGATCAGGTCGTTGGCGCGCAGCGCGTCAAAGACGTGGGCCATGCGCTCGCCGTCGAGGTAACCCTCGGCGGCCATGGACTTCTCGAGGCCGGCGATGGTCTCTTCGTCGGTGAAGACCCCGAGCACGCCGGGCACGCTGAAGTCGGTGTTGGTGTTGAGCAGGGTCGCGGTGCGAATCGAGTCGTCGCCGATCTGCGCGTCGTAGGCGAGGCCGATGGCGCTGAGAGTCCCGCCCAGGCAGAGCGAGACGGTGTTCACTTGGGGGGCACCGGTGATCTCGCGAATGACGGACACGGCGTCGCGAGGTCCCAAGCGCAGGTAGTCCTCGAAACTGAGGTCGGCCATCGAGGTGTCGGGGTTGCGGTAGCTGATGGCGAAGCAGGTGTGGCCGTGCTGGATGGCCCACTCGATGAGGCTCTTGCCGGGGGCCAAGTCCATGATGTAGTACTTGTTGATCCACGGGGGGCAGAAGAGCATCGGCGTCTCGTGCACCGTCTCGGTCTGGGCGTCGTACTGGATCAGTTCGATCAACTCGTTGCGGTAGACG
>Ga0187847_10001544_pt1 | contig 20383 bp, 20 predicted proteins | sample June2016WEW_4_10_FD_132458 | JGI IMG/M metagenome (GOLD analysis project Ga0187847, IMG submission 132458) | Peatland microbial communities from SPRUCE experiment site at the Marcell Experimental Forest, Minnesota, USA - June2016WEW_4_10 | ecosystem: Environmental > Terrestrial > Soil >...
CCGCATAGACAGATTCGAGAGCTTTGTGAACCCGGTCGGCAGCAGCAGACTCGTCGAGATGACGCAGCATGAGCACTGCTGATTGCAGCAGGGCGGTGGGGTTGGCGATATCCTTGCCGGCGATGTCGGGCGCGGAGCCGTGAACGGCTTCAAAGATGGCGCACTCGTGGCCCAGGTTGGCGCCGGGAACGAGGCCAAGACCGCCGACCAGGCCTGCGCAGAGATCGCTCACGATGTCGCCGTAGAGATTCTCAAGCAGCAGCGTGTCGTATTGGAAAGGGTTCATCACCAGCTGCATGCAGGTGTTGTCAATGATGTGCTCGCCGTAGATGACTTCTGGAAATTTCTCAGCAACCATGCGAGCGCAGCGGAGAAACAGTCCGTCCGACATCTTCATGATGTTGGCTTTGTGGATGGAGTGGATCTTCTTACGGCCATGTTTGCGAGCGTACTCAAATGCAAATTTGGCAATGCGCGTCGAGCCCTTTTCTGTGATGACTTTGATCGATTCCACCACGCCGGGAACGACCTCGTGTTCCAGACCCACGTACTCGCCCTCAGTATTTTCGCGGACGATGATCAGGTCAACGCCAGGCCAGTGCGTCGCCAGTCCGGGAAGATTCTTGATGGGGCGGAAGTTGGCAAAGAGATCGAACTTCTTGCGCAGGGTGACGTTGATGCTCTTGAAGCCACCGCCGACTGGCGTGGTCACCGGGCCTTTGAGAGCCACGCGGTTGTGCTCAATGGATTCATAGAGCGCGGCGGGGATGTACTCGCCATAAATCTCGAAAGCCTCTGCTCCCGCGGCGAAGCGTTCCCACTCAAACTTGACGCCGGTAGCCTCAAGGATGCGGAGTACGGCCTGCGTGACTTCCGGGCCGATGCCGTCGCCGGGAATCAAGGTTACTTTGTGGGTCTTCGTTTCAGTCATCAATCTATCTCCAGAGCTTCACGGCGCTCCAAACGGTATGCATATTGAACCAATGCAGCAGCGAAAATCGATAGAATCACAGCGGGCCCTAGGAAGGCTCCAAGGGCAATCACAAGGGTATTCTTAGTCGTGCAAATGACTCGCGAGCACTCATCCCATATGAGAACATATTCGCCGCAGTAATTCGCGATCACCACGACCCACATCGCCCATGCAAGTACCTTACGCGAAACGAAAGCTAGCGCGAACGTCGGCAACCCCAACATTGGAGCTCGCCAAATCAACTTAGAAGACAGGCTTTGAGTCTGCGAACCAGAAAAGGTCCAGAGCCCTGCGCCAAATATGAACATCGTGAGACTCATGACGGTAGCACCAATGAGAAACGTGATCTGCTTGGCATTGCGGACATTGGTCAAGCTAGCGCCGCCTTCCATGAATCACTGCGAGTCCGTTCAGAAACGCGCTACACCACCATTGGAGAACCGCTTCCGTCTTCTCATTTCTTCCCTTTTCCGCCGCGTCCGCCCAGCAACCCTTCCAGCTCTTCCTTGAATTCGCGCACATCCTTGAAGTCGCGATAGACAGATGCGAAGCGGATGTAGGCTACCGTATCCAGGCCTTTGAGGTGTTGCATGATGAGTTCGCCCACCTCGCTGGTGGTGCGTTCGCGCTCCGGTGCATCGACAAGGTACGTCTCAGCTGCGTCGACAATCGCTTCGAGTTTGCTGGCCGGCACGGGACGCTTTTCGCAGGCGCGGAGCAGGCCGCTGAGCACTTTTTGGCGATCGAAACGCTCGCGGCGGCCGTCCTTCTTGACCACCATGTAGGGGATTTCATCAATGCGTTCGTAGGTGGTGAAGCGGCGCAGGCAGCTCTCGCACTCGCGGCGGCGGCGGATGGAGTCGGCCTCCTTGCTTTCACGCGAGTCTACGACCCGGTCCTGCGCAAAACCGCAATAGGGACATTTCATGCTTCGCTGATTCTAAATCAGCGGCTAGTGCAGAGTTGTGCAGCCTCAGGGAACGGCAACCAGCAAGGTCTTGCTGAGGGCCGCGGTCACGCCGTCGAGTGTGTCGAGAAAAGCAGCAGCCAGCGGAGGCGCGTCGCTGTCGAGGTGCCAAAGAAGTTCTGCGTTATTCCACGCGGCTTCGCGGGCGGCGGCCACGCTCCATGCAGCTAGCGTGTCGTCGAGCGCGGAGACGGGCGGCAGCGTCTCACCGAGGAGGCGGACGCCAAGGGTCGTTTTAGCGGTTTCAACGAGGCTGCTGAGGGTAGCGTTGAGCGCGGAGTAGTCGTTGTACTGAGCGGTGCCGTGCTGGGGCGCAATTGCGGTGGCCTGGCAGGTGGTGAGGATGGCCTGCGGAAGGTCGTGGTTGATGTGGGCATTCATGCCGGCCAAGGCGAACTGGATGCGGGCAACGGCAGTTTGATTACGCACGCTGAAGACAGCCTGCCAACAGCCAGGTGTGGGCGCGCCCGAGAGGGACGTTTGGATGGCCGCGAAGTAGTGACGGGCAAAGGCAACGTCGAGCGCAGAGATCCAGGCTGGGTCAGCAAAGTCCGCCTGACCCGCGGCAGCTGAGTTATTGACGCCTGCCTGTACGGCCTGGGTCACCTGAAGGTAGAGCCAGTTGAACCACTTCAGGCCATCCCCGTCGACGCAAGTAGCTTCGATTGTCTGCATGATCTGGATGACGTCGGGGACAGTCTGCGGTGGCGCCTGGACGGCTGCAAGGAGCGTGGGGTCGTAAGGGAACATGGGAGAGCCATCATAGCCCGGAGCCTTGAGAATTGGAAAGCAGATTGCGCTGTGGGTACAAGGCGAGGGATGTTCAGCTCAGGAATTCGGCGATTGCGGAGACCACGGTTCGCTGTTCGTCTTCACGCAATTCGGGGAAGATGGGGAGGGCCAGGACTTCACGTGCGGCGCGTTCGGCCTCGGGGAAGCTGCCTTCCGCATAACCGAGATTCTGGAGGGCTTCCTGAAGATGGAGCGGGACGGGGTAGTAAATCTCCGAGCCGATCTTTCGGACGCTGAGGAATTCGCGCAACGCGTCGCGCCGCGTGGTGCGGATCACGTACTGGTGCCAGACGTGCCGGGTGCCTGCGACCTGATGGGGCAAGACGATACCGCGAGTCGGATACGGGCCGGATTCAACAAGTCCGGCGCTGATGAAGAGGGTGTGGTAACGCTCAGCGACCTTTCCACGGCCCTGATTCCAACCATCAATGTATTTGAGTTTGACATTCAGAATGGCGCCTTGGATCCCATCCAGACGAGCATTCCAGCCGATTTCGTCGTGGTAGTAGCGGCGGCGCATGCCGTGCTGGCGGAGCATGCGTGCGCGTTCCGCCAACTCGTCCGAATTTGTAGTGACCATGCCGGCGTCGCCGGCGGCGCTAAGGTTCTTGGTGGGGTAGAAACTGAAGGCGGCGGCATCCCCGAGTCCGCCGGCTTTTGTCCCCTTCCACTCCGCTCCCCAAGCCTGGGCGGCGTCCTCGATCAACTTGAGCCCGTACTCCTTACTGAGGCGTGAAAAGTCATCCCAATTGGCGCACTGGCCATAAAGGTGGACAGGCAGGATCGCCTTGATCGGCGAGGGCTGAGGGCCGTTGAGTATGCTTTCAACTGCTGCAGGATCCAGGTTGAAGGTAACTGGGTCAATGTCGGCCAATATGGGCTTGGCCCCAGCCCGTAAGATGGCGCTCACAGAGGCGAAAAAGCTGAAGGGAGTGGTCACGATAGCGTCGTCGTGGCAAATTCCGGCGGCGGCTATGGCTAACCACAGTGCGTCGGTTCCGGAAGAGCAGCCAATGGCATGGGCCATGCCGAGCTGACTCGCCGCTGCTTTTTCAAAGGCAGCCACCGGCTCGCCAAGAATAAATTGCTGGGTGGCCAGAACCTGACTGACGGCATCTAACAGTTCCTGATGCAGAGGACCGTACTGCCGTTTGAGGTCCAGCATGGGTACGGCCTCAGTGTTTTTGGCGGGACTCCGATGGGCGGGCAGCGTTTCTTGCACGCACCTATTTTACCAGCGGTGTGGTGCAGCGTTGTCGGCTGGTGAAATCGGGTACCTCACAGGAAGCAGGCAGCGTCGGGACTGGCAAAGGAGGTTGGCAGCAGTCCTCGTTATCTTCCTCAAATGGGCTGGGCCGGAAAGATTGGGCGGCTTTACCCGTATGAGACCCAGTGGCGAAGGTGGCCACCGAACCCCGATTCGGCGCATCCTACCCTGGGAAAAGCGGGTCCGGGACCGCCGGCAGGGTTGAAAAGGATTGTAAATGGCTGTAATGTTGAGCCATTGCGGGACTTGGCGGCAACTGGGTTTCCAGAGCCGCGCCCGCTTATTTGTTTTTTAACCCAAACCAAGGGCATTCCAATACCAATGAGAAAGTAGGAGATCGGCACATGGAAAACAAGCCGGCACAAAACATTCAGGATACTTTCCTGAATACCGTTCGCAAGGATAAAACCCCGATAACGATTTATCTGGTGAGTGGGGTCAAGCTGACCGGAAAAATCCGGTCGTTCGACAAGTACTCAGTGCTCCTGGAAAACAATAGCCAGGAGCAGCTGATCTTCAAGCACGCCATTTCGACAGTGGTGAGCAACCGGAGCGTGATGCATACCGAGCATCGCCCCATGGCTGTCTCGACGGGAATGGGTCCGTCCGCAGTGGCCATGCCGACTGCGCCGCCAGCTACTGCGGAGACGCGATAGCTCGCGAGGAGCAGTCTCGATTGGCAGTTGTGAAGGGCAGGATCGGCCACTCCGGGGGAATGCCTGAGCTGGCAGTCCTGGTGGGCGTGGAACTGGGAGTACGTACGCGAAGCAACCGCGCAGGCGTGTCAGCCGCGCGGGAGGCTGTAGTGTGTCCGGACGCGGCAGCCGACGAAATGTTTCGCCCAGAAGAAACAGAGCAATCCGAAATAGAGCAATCCAAGTCTAAGCCTCTTCTTCTTCGAGATGGCGGAGCCTCGTCGCAATCTGTTATGCGTACATCACCGGGCCTGGATGCCGAAGAGTCCATGGCCGAGTTTCGCGAGCTGGTGGCAAGCGCGGGCGGACATGTGGCTGCCGAACTGATGCAGCATCGTTCGCGGCCCGACCCGGCTACGCTGATTGGAGCAGGCAAGGTAGAAGAGATTGCCGGCGTGGCCGCTTCGACTGAGGCCGACCTGGTTCTCTTCGATCGTGACTTGTCCCCGACACAACTGCGCAATCTTGAGGCCGCGCTCCCATGCCGCGTGCTCGACCGTACGCAGTTGATCCTCGATATTTTTGCCCGTCACGCCCGGACCCGTGAGGGACAGTTGCAGGTGGAACTGGCCCAGCTTGAGTACATGCTTCCGAGACTGACCGGGCGGGGAAAATCAATGTCCCAACTGGGCGGCGGCATCGGTACCAGGGGCCCCGGCGAAACCAGGCTGGAGACAGACCGTCGGCGGATTCAGGCACGCATCGATCACCTGAAGGGCGAGTTGGACGCGGTACGCCGGGTGCGCAAGCAGCAACGGCAACGGAGGGAATCAGTCCCTGTGCCGACAGTCGCGCTGGTCGGCTACACCAACGCCGGCAAGAGCACACTGTTCAACTGCCTTACGGGGGCTCAGGTGTTCCAGTCGTCGCGGATGTTCGCCACGCTCGATCCCAAACTGCGCGCCATCGAATTGCCCAGCCGGCGCAAGGTTCTGCTTTCTGACACGGTAGGTTTCATTCGAAACCTGCCGCATACGCTGGTGACCAGCTTTCGAGCCACGCTGGAAGAGGTGGCGCAGGCTGAGGTATTGCTGCATGTCAGGGACGCGGCCTCGACATACGGCGAGGAACAGAAAGCCCAGGTAGAGAAGGTGCTGGCTGAGCTCGATACTCTTTGCAAGCCGCGCATCGAGGTGCTGAACAAGATCGACTTGCTTGGCGCCCACGAGCGTGAAGGACTTGCATCACGGGGCGAGGTCACGGTTTCAGCACTCACTGGCGAGGGAATGGAAGCGCTTCTGAAATCCATCGACCAGGCTTTGCATACTGACCCGCTGATTGAGGCGGAGCTGCGGGTTCCGCAGCAAGAGGGCGGCGTGCTGGCGGCTATCGAAGCCGGAATGACGGTGCACAGCAGGGACTATGAGGGCAACCTGGTGCGGCTCAAGGTGAGCGGTCCGGCTTCGCTGATAGGGCGGTTGCGCAAGTACCGAATGCGGGGCCGGTAAACGCCTGGCATTGAATAGCAAATCCGACGGAATCTATCCCACGGACGGAACCTCAAAGCTCGCATCGACGTATCTCCCTAGTAAGAAACGCCAGAGAAACTGTGGAGTTCAGCCCGATGACGACAGCGTCTGAGCAGTTGAAGTCCGGGCAAGCGAAACTGCTTGCCACGTGCGGCCTTGCAGCAGTCATCGTCCTTCCGCTGCTGCCTGTTGGTCGATGGATCGCACCTGGAGATTCCCTTACGGCATTGTTGATCCGAGAAATGGTCTGGTGGATCTATGCGGCAGCATTGCTGCTTTGGCTGGTCCTTATCGAGCGGCTCCCTCTCAGTTCGATTGGCTTCCGCTGGCCCACATGGAAGACACTGCTATTCGCGGTGGTGGGCGCCGTGGCGATGCTGATTATTTTCGCTCTTCACATGGGCGTGATTGTCCGGGTCTTCCGTCTCGATACGGCTAGAATCCTGGAGCAGCAACGGATGATCTTCAGCCGGCCTTACTGGTTTCGTGTACTGCTTGTGACGCGGGCCGCGGTGGTTGAAGAGATCCTGTTCCGCGGATACATGATCGAGAAAGTCCGACAGCTCACTGGCAGTGGGGTCTCGGCGGTCGCTGTCTCTGTGCTGACGTTCACCTGGGCGCACTATGCGGGATGGGGACTGGTCCAGCTCATTCCGGCATGTGGCGCCGGAGTTGTTCTTGCGCTTTTGTACGTAAGGCGGCGCGATCTGCCCTCGAACATGCTCGCCCACTTCCTGACGGATGGGGTGGGCTTTCTTTTAAGATGAGCTCGAGGACACTTAATGAACCCAGCAGAAGGCGGCTCAGCTCCATCCATTACCACTCTTGAGAGCCGCGAGGTTTATCGCAACCGGTGGCTGCGGCTGCGCGAGGACAAGATCCTGCGCTCGAATGGACAGCCGGGCATCTACAGTGTGGTGGACAAGGACGAGTGCGCCGTCATTATCCCCATCGATCATGGACGCGTATGGCTAGTCGACCAGTTTCGCTACACCATTCAGGAGCGCGTGCCAGAGCTGCCGCAAGGTGGTTGGGAGATGGAGATCGACGATCCCGAAGCACTGGCGCGCGGAGAACTGAAAGAGGAAACGGGCCTGCACGCCGCGGCAATGACCTGCCTGGGGTGGATGTGGATTGCCTACGGATTCACGCGGCAAAAGCAGCACGTCTTTCTCGCCACTGATCTCACTCCCACCGAAAAAGATCCTGACCCGGAGGAGCACGACATACTTGTCCGCTCCGTAACGGTGGAGGAGTTTGAAGAGATGATGCTCGCGGGCGTGATCCGCGATGCCAGCACGCTGGGAGCGTGGGGACTTTACCTGATGTGGAAGGCGCGGCAGGGCTGAGGAGTGCCCTGCCTTCTGTGCTTACACCGGGTGGAATCTCTTGACAGCGCGAACGGTGAGCAAAATGAAAATCACCAGCAGTGCCAGCTGCGTAATCCCAAAACCAGGAGACGACATTGCGGGCTTGGCGCCCTTGAGCGCTGGAACTTTGTCAAAGGTCTGCGCAATCAGAACGAAGAAGTTGAAGTAATATGCCACGCAAACAGAGATGACGTAGGTCGTGCGCCATGAGCCGTCAAGTTTGCGGATGTAGAGCCCAACGATCGCCAGAGCCAGCGCAATGATCGACAGGATTCCGATGATGATTCCGGGGGTGACACCCTTGAAGGGAAACAGGAACCCGGTGAGGCTGGTCAAGACCGTGCTGACGAAAAAGAGCGAGGTCAGAATACGGAGCCGCCGCGAAGTAAGCAATCCGTACATCACGAATATTCCCGCGCCTATTCCAAGCAGGCTCAGAAATACGTGAAGGAAAGTAAAGTTCGTCAAGCTCAAGCCAAGAATCATGGATATATCCTTTCGTGAAACGGGAAAATGGTACTGCTTTCAATGCGGATCTGCAGGAGGGAGGGAAAGCAAAGCAGGCAAGGCGAGTCCGAATCAGCTTACCCCGCGGCGGCTTCCAGCAGGGCTTCCACTTTCGCGTCCAGATCTCGAGCAACGATCAACGCGGCAAGATTACCATAATGCGCTAGATAACTCGCCATCAAATCGCTAGAAAGGTGAATGCCGTCATCACGTTCGTCAATCAGGGTGTTGACCGGAGTATACGAGGCAGCGCCAGCCGGAAGCGAATCCGCTCCGGTACGATCAAAGATGAGTTAGTCGTGGACTTCCGCGCCGAAATCCTCTATTTTGTCACCTGAGGAGCTTTCCCCCATGAGCTTTCTCTCTCAATGCTTCGGTACCCGGCTAGCGGTTCAATCGATGCTCGTCGCTCGTAAGGTGGTTTCGATTGCGCGCTAGTAAGTCAAGTCCTCAGCTGCCTTCTCCTTCTCAGAGATCGACCGGCATCCACTCGATGGAAGCCGCAGTTACGGCTGCCCTATGCCGACGGCCGTTTCGCTTTCTGAAGTTGATAAGCGCGGCCGGCGTGTTGCCGTGCCTGGCTCTGATGTCTTGCAGCAGTGTCACCCATCTGATCACGAATCCCGAGGCAGCAGATTTCTCGCTCACTTCCACGCCCCCGACAGTCGCGCTGGTTTCTGGGGGCGCGGGTCAACAGATCAGCGTCAATGCCGTTCCGTTGAACGGCTTCACGGGGACGGTAGCGGTCGCCATCAGCGGGTTGCCGACCGGAGTGACTGCGAGCCCGGCCACCCTTTCGTTGACTCCAGGCGCAGCACAAACCGTAACGCTTACTGCAGGTACCACTGCAGCGACCGGTAGCGCCACGGTGACGCTCACTGGCACATCGGGGAAACTGAGCCATTCGGCTACTGTCGCGTTGACCGTTTCCGCAGCTCCGCCACCACCAGACTTCTCACTAACCGTCTCACCGACATCGCTGACAATTGTGGCCGGTGCAACCGGTTCACCGGTGAGCGTTCTGGCGACGGCGATAAATTCCTTCAGTGGGACCGTTTCGGTTGCCATCAGCGGGCTTCCAACCGGAGTCACTGCAAACCCCGCTACGCTGGCGCTGACCCCAGGCACCGTGCAGAACATAACGCTCACCGCAGGAGCCACGGCAGTGGCTGGCAGTGCCGCCGTGACCTTCACCGGAACATCGGGGACGCTGAGCCATTCGGCCACCGTTGCGTTGACTGTTTCCGCAGCTCCGCCGCCACCGGACTTCTCACTGACCGTCTCACCGACATCGCTGACGATTGTGGCCGGTGCAACCGGTTCGCCGGTGAGCGCGTTGGCAACGGCGCTGAATTCCTTCACCGGGACTATTTCGGTAGCGATCACGGGGCTTCCAACTGGAGTGACTGCGAGCCCCGCAACGCTTACGTTGACTCCGGGCGCCACGCAGAACGTAACGCTCACCGCTTCTTCAACAGCGGCCATCAGCAGCTCCACCGTGACGTTCACTGGAACGTCGGGCACTCTGACTCATTCGGCCACCGTTGCGTTGACTGTTTCCGCAGCTCCGCCGCCACCGGACTTCTCACTGACCGTCTCACCGACATCGCTGACGATTGTGGCCGGTGCAACCGGTTCGCCGGTGAGCGTGTTGGCAACGGCGCTGAATTCCTTCAGCGGGGCAGTCTCCGTGACGATTAGCGGACTGCCGACTGGAGTGACTGCGAGCCCAGCAACGCTGACACTGACCCCGGGGACCGCGCAAAGCACAAAGCTGACGGCAGCCGCCGGAGCAGCAGCAGCCACTTCCACGGTGACTTTCACGGGGACTTCAGGCAGCCTCACTCACTCTGCCACGCTGGCTCTGACCGTGCAGACCGCGGTGACGACGACCAGTGCGCCGGATGTGACCACCTACCACGACGATATCGCGCGGGACGGGCTCAATGCGCAAGAGACCATCCTCACATTGAGCAACGTGAACTCCTCGCAGTTCGGCAAGATCGGCTTCGACACGGTGGACGGCTTGGTCGACGCACAGCCGCTGTATCTGGCCAATGTGACCGCAGGCGGCAAGCTGCGCAATGTTCTGTACGTCGCCACCGAACACGACAGTGTTTATGCCTTCGACGCGGATAGCGGAGCGCAGATATGGAAGACCTCCGTCATTGAGACCGGCGAAACCACCAGCGACGATCGCGGCTGCGGGCAGGTTACACCGGAGATCGGAATCACCTCGACCCCGGTGATCGATCGCCAGCAAGGGCCGAACGGCACGCTCTTCGCCATCGGCATGACCAAGGACGCGAGCGGGAACTATCACCAACGGCTGCATGCACTCGACGTCACCACAGGCGCGGAGATCAGTGGTAGTCCGACGGAGATCGCCGCAACCTATCCGGGCACGGGAGCCAGCAGTTCGAATGGCAACGTGGTCTTCGAGCCGGGCCAATACAAGGAGCGCGAAGCCCTGCTGCTGTTGAGCGGCAACGTCTACATCGCGTTTTCCTCTCACTGCGACGACGGGCCCTATACGGGTTGGGTGATGGCTTACAGCGAGTCCACCCTGCAACAGACGCAGGTGCTGGACGTGACGCCGAATGGCAGCGAGGGTTCCATCTGGATGAGCGGCGACGGGATCGCGGCGGACAGCAGCGGAAATCTCTACTTCCTCGATGCGAACGGCACTTTCGATACCACCCTGGATGCGAACGGCTTTCCCACGAAGAACGATTTCGGCAACGCGATCATCAAGCTCTCCACCAGCGGCAAGCTGGCAGTTGCCGACTACTTTGAGACCTACAACACGGTCATGGAATCCGACGAGGACGAGGATCTTGGATCAGGTGGCGAAGTCCTGCTGCCAGACCAGACAGATGCGCAGGGAGGGGTGCATCACCTGGTTGTGGGTGCGGGCAAGGACAGCAATATCTATCTCGCGGATCGCGACAATCTGGGCAAGTTCGATCCCGGCGTAGTTACAGATCCCAACATCTACCAGGAGGTGACCGGCGCACTATCAGGTCAGGTCTTCTCCACCCCTGCGTTCTTCAACGGCGTACTCTACTATGGCGCAGTCGGAGATACCCTGAAGGCTTTTCCAATGATCGATGCGATGCTTGCGACGACCCCGTCGAGCCAGTCGTCCGTCTCGTTTCCGTATCCTGGGACCACGCCGAGTGTGTCTGCCAATGGGACCCAGAATGGAATCGTATGGGCCTTGGAATCCAGCATGTCTTCAGCGGGAGTGTTGCACGCCTACGATGCGACGAACCTGCAGCATGAGCTTTACAACAGCGGGCAGGCCACCGGCGGACGCGATAGTTTCGGCAACGGGAACAAGTACATTACCCCGCTGGTCGTGAATGGCAAGGTATACGTCGGAACACAGACGGGCGTGGCCGTGTTCGGATTGTTGACCCCATGAGTGCAGGGGGCGTGGCAATCTCTGAAGCCTGTTTGTCGTTTCCCGCGCTACTCAGCAGGAACACAGTTGGAAGGATAGGTAGGTCGAGGCGATCCGCGCCGAATTTCCTACCAGACCACTTTGTAAATGTTGCCTTTGCTGTCAACGGCGACACCGTTAAATCCGGAATGCGGATCTGAATAAAGACACTCGATCTGCAGAACAGTTCCCTGATTTCCGGTAGCGACAGCCTGCCGAATTCTTGTACCAACCACCCGGGCCAAAAAGTATCCCTGTCCATAAACAGTGTCCCAGGCAAAGGCCAGATTGGGCTGCGGCAGGTAGCTGGATGAGGTCTCAGGAGTCTTTGCGTTTACGAAGGACGGAACCAGAAAAGCCCACTTTCCCTCGAAACTCTCTCCGCCCGCCTGGGTTAGGGTGAATCTTCCTGAGTTGGCGCCAGAGAACTTCGCTGTAATCGCCGGCGGCGGTGCCTGGGTCGCCATCGGACCTACTACGGGATAGAGCGTCTCTCCGAATGCGGCGACACATTCCGCGATCACGCAAACGGCGAGTAGAACAAAAGCGAACCTGGCCTTCATTTCGATCCTCTACACGAGTAGACGGCCTCTGGTCCGAGTCAGTTACTACGAATTGGCCTCTATCCGCGCTCCACCATCGGAATCCACGGCGACGGATAAATCGGTCCGATGTACTCTGCCCGCGGGCGGATCAGACGATTGTCGTCGAGCTGCTCGATGACATGAGCGGTCCACCCTGCGATGCGGCTGATGGCGAAGATCGGCGTGTACAGATCGATGTCGATGCCCAGCGTGGCGTAAGTGGAGGCAGAGTAAAAATCCACATTCGCGTTGAGCTTCTTGTCCTTGTTGATGTAAAGCTCAATGGCCCGGGACATCTCAAACCATTTTGGCTCGCCGGCATCGCGGCCCAGTTGCTCGCTCATTCTGCGCAGGTGTGTGGCGCGGGGGTCTTCGGTCTTGTAGACGCGGTGCCCGAACCCGGAGATCTTCTGCTTGGCGGCCAGCATGCCGCGCACATATTCCACCGGGTCGGCGCCGGCTTTGTCGATTGCCAGCAGCAGGCGCATGACGCCCTCATTCGCGCCTCCATGCAGTGGCCCCTTGAGCGCTCCAATCGCGCCCGTGACTGCGGAGTGTATGTCAGCCAATGTGGCAGCGATGACGCGCGCGGCAAAGGTAGAGGCATTCAGTTCGTGATCGGCGTGTAAAATCAGCGCGATATCCAGCGTGCGGGTCGCGGTCTCAGACGGCTTTACCCCGTTCAGCATCCATAGAAAATTTGCGGCGTGGGAGAGCGAACGGTCGGGCGGGACGATGTCCTTTCCTTTGCGCAGCCGGTCGTAGACTGCCACCAGCATGGCGATCTGCGCTGTGAGGTTGTAGGCCTTGCGCACGTTGGCGTCGTGGGAGTTGTCTTTCTCGTCGGCGTCGTAAAAGCTGAGCGCGGAGACGGCGGTGCGCAGCACCTCCATGGGTGTGGCTGTGGTGGGGCAGGCGCGCAGCAGGTCAATGATGCTCTGGTCCAGTGACCGGGCCAATGACAGTTGCGACTGAAACTCACGCAGGGCGAGCTGGTTGGGCAGTATCCCATTCCACAGCAGATAAGTGGTCTCCTCGAAGGTCGAATTCACCGCAAGTTCGTGAATATCGATTCCGCGATAGGCGAGCACGCCCGCGTCTCCGTCGATCCAACAGATTCCGGAGTTCGCCGCAACAATTCCTTCCAGACCCTTCCCCGCGACAGCAGTCGACATAGCTTTTGGATCTCCCTTTTTTGATCTTTTTGGGCGTTCACTTCCAATGTCCGGGCCTCAAAATTCGGCCAGGTGCAAGAAATGCAGCAAAGATGTTTATATCGGAACCATTCCATCCTTGTCACGGAGGGCCACCGATTCCCGCTTCTTTTCGTGCACTACGCGTATTCTTTCTATATTCTTGTAGACGCCCCGGAAGTGCCGCGAACGAATCGGCCTTATCGGGTTTTGGCAGGCTGGAATTTCGCACGGCATCGGCACGTCCCCCAAATCGAACCGCCACGTCGGGGTCTAACGGGGACAGAGCGCGTCAACGAGAGCGGTTTCACAATTCAGGTGCCCTATTTGGTGTCGTGCAAGGTGATTCTTTCCCAGGAAGAAGACACCTGACATTTGTGCCTTCGGGGTTCAGCAATGGTGGAACCACTGCAACGAGCGGTTCGCTGGACGGGCCGCAAGAGAGACGAAAGGCGAAACACATATGGCTAATGAAATCGACAACGCCCCCAGAACTTATTCCGGAGCATTGCTGGCGGTGATCGCTGTCGCTCTGCTGTGCGCGCTGGGCGGCCTGATTTGGAGCTATACCATCAACAGCAAAGTGGCGGCTCAGCAAGCCGACCTGACCGATGCCAAACAACAGAACGTGAAGCTGGCCGCGGAACTGCGCGAGACCAACGCCCGCTTGAACGTGGCAACCGACGAGTTGGGCAAATCGCTGGGTCTGACCCAGAAACAGATGGACGACCGCGCCCAGGAACTCATTCGTCGCGAGAAAGCCGTGGAAGCCAACGCTCAGCAACTCGCAAACGCCCAGAAACAGACCGCGCAGCAGGTGAACGCAGTTTCCAGCGCAGTGACCGACGTGAAGACGGACGTGGGCGGAGTGAAGACCGACGTGGCTAAGACGCAGACCGATTTGGCCGCTGCTATCGCCCAGTTGACCTCGATGAAGGGTGATTTGAGCGATCACAGCAGCCTGATTGCCCGCAATCGCGACGAACTGGAAGTGCTGAAGCACAAGGGTGACCGCACCTACTACGAGTTCACCTTGGCCAAGGGGCAAAGGAAGCCGGTAGGCACGGTGAGCCTGGAACTGAAGAAGACTGATGCCAAGCACAGCAAGTTCACCCTCGTGGTGTACGCCGACGACAAGCAGTACGAGAAGAAGGATAGGAACCTGAATGAGCCGATGCAATTCTACGCCGGCAAGGATCCCATGCTCTTTGAAATCGTGGTTAACTCGGTGAGCGCCAAGAACACAGTCACGGGATACCTCTCGGTTCCCAAGAGCGCACCCGTTCCACCGACTACTGGTCAGTAACTGCGCTGTGGGGCGCGAGCACCAGGCTTGGCTGATAGCGGAAAGCGAAGCTGAAGTCCAGGCCTTTGCGCGCGTCCCATTGCTGCTTGTTCAGGCGGAATGAGGAGATGAACTCCCCCTCCACAGTCTGCCCCGGAGGGATGGTCGTGTCCGTGGTCGACAAAGCCTTGCCGTGTGGCACGGGCATCGTCGGGTAGGCGATAAACACGCGGTCATAATCCGTTGCGCTCGCCGCGTAGCTGGAGTGAATGCCGTCGTCCAGCTTTAGGTTGGTCATCACGTTATGCAGAAAGAGCGGTTCCTTGCCCTGGTTGTGCAGCTTGACGTGAGTGAAGACCAGCACCTGGTCAAAGCTCTCCTTGGCCATGGTTTCACCGGCAGCGTCCAGCCCCGAACTCTCCGAGTGCTGCGAGTGCGCCCAAACATCAACAATCTCGCCGGAGGCCACGGGTGGTTTTTGCCCGAGCTTCACGTAGATAGCAACCGCGGCCGTGACCACCACCACGGCGATTAACGCGGCCCAAACCACGTGACTGGAACCCTTGGCATAGTCTTCTCCGGGGGCGGTTTCTAGCAAGTCGGGGGAATCCTGCAGTAGACTCATAGCGCCCTTATCTTATCTCCACCGGAACCAAAAGAGCCAATAATAATTCGTACGCCGGCTGAGGATTACCCGGCCCAATTGCCCAAAAGGAAACGAATTTTCAAAGAGGGAAACCTGGCCGCATTTGAGACGCCCGGCTTGACGGGATCCCTTCACCATCGTTCTCAGTGGGAACAATCCATACTCTCGGGAACTGATGCAATCTCCTCGCCTGTCTACATAGGCCCCTCCGGTTATTTGATGCTTACCCGGCTGTCTGGCGATCGATCAAACCCTTGAGTACAGTCTTGAGCGCCACGGTTTCCTTGCGGCGAGCGGATTCATCGAACTCGAAGTCAATCCAGCCTTCATTGAAGCCGTCCAGCATCTGATCTCTGAGCTTTTGTTCGATGATGGTGTGCTGCGAAAGAAGGTTGGTCCGCGTAGCCTGTGCGCCGATCGTCGAGAGATAGACCACGCTGCCAGGAGCCCCCTCTTCCAGAGCTAACTTGAGTGTGGCGGCAATCGTCTGTGCCTCCGGGAAACCGGGTGATGGATCGAACAACGGAGGAACGAGCACAAAGACGGCTTCCGTCCCTCTGAATGCGGCCGCCATCGCCGCCGCATCTGCAATGTCGGCGACCGCAACCTCGCAGCCAGCCTGGGCCCAGGGGCCCGCCTTGCGTGCGTCGCGCAAAACGGCGCGAACGGGCTGTTTGGCGGCTAGAAGATTGCGGGCCAATTCGCCACCAATGTTGCCTGTGATTCCGGTAATCGCAAACATATCGCACCCTCCAATTTTCAAAATGGATGATGCATCCGCACAAGAGATTCCAATTCGCTTCCGAATTGGATCAGAGAGGCCGGGAGTGGGCTGGCCGCTTATGGTCTCGGCCGGAGCGCTTCCAGAAACTCCTTTGCTTCCAGCGTGTTCAGCACATCGTGCGGGCTCAGCCAGGCGCGGCGGAGCTGGCGGATGCCGTACTCCATCTTGCCCAGGTTGCGCAGATCGTGCGAGTCGGAGTTGATGACGATCTTGCAGCCCACTTCCTTGGCCAGGCGGAGGTCGCGGTCGTTCAGGTCCAGGCGCTCGGGTGCGGCATTGTGCTCCACGGCGACACCCAACTCGGCAGCGCGGCGCAACACGGCTCCCGTGTCCAGAGCAAAAGGTTCCCGGCGCAGCAGCAGGCGGCCCGTGGGATGGCCCAGGATTCGTACGTAGGGATTCTCAACTGCGCGCAGCACGCGGGCGGTCATTTCCTCACGGCTTTGCTCAAAGCGTGTGTGAACGCTGGCAACGACCATCTCCATCTGCGCCAGCACCTCATCGTCCAGGTCCAGCGCGCCATCGGCGAGGATGTCCACCTCAATCCCGGCAAAGACGCGGATGCGGCCCTCCATCTGCTGGTCCACTTCGCGAATCCGCTGGATGTGTTCGAGGGCCCGCTTCTCGTCAAGACCATTGGTCATCGCCAGGTTTTTGGAGTGATCTGTGATGGCAATGTAGTGGTATCCGACGGCGAGGGCGGCGTCAGCCATCTCGCGAATGGTATTGTGGCCGTCGCTGGCATTCGTATGCATGTGCACGTCGCCGCGCACGTCGGCTTGTTCAATGAGCCGGGGCAGTTCGTGGCGGGCCGCGGCCTCGATTTCGCCCAGGTTCTCGCGCATCTCCGGTGGCATCCAGTCCATGCCCAGGGCTGCGTAGATTTCCTCCTCAGTAGCCGCAGCCACCGTCGACTCGTCATCCAGCCGGGCCAGCGCCCACTCACTCAGCGTGTAACCCATCTTCAGGGCTCGCTGGCGCAGGGTCACATTGTGCGCTTTGGAGCCGGTAAAGTACTGCAGAGCCGCACCATAGCTGGCGGAAGGCAACAGGCGCACGTCCACTTGCAAACCGTCGGCCAAGTGAAAGCTGACCTTATTTTCGCCTTTGGCAATCATGTCGTGAATGCCCGGGAAGGTGGCCACGTACTCCACCGCACCAGCAGTATTCTCCGGGGCGCAGGCCGGGCCTGTAACCAGCAGATCCAGGTCGCCCGCAGTTTCGCGGCCGCGGCGCAGGGAACCGGCGGGTGTCACTTTCTCAATTCCAGGGAAAGCCAGCAGATAAGTCGAAATGCGTCGCGCCGCTTCTTCAGCTACGTCGATGCGGAAGCGGCCTGCACTCCGGCGATAGTCGTCAATCCCCTTACGCAGCTTCTCAATCTGTTTTCCGCCCATGCGAGGGAGCCCGGCCAGACGGCCACCTTCAATCGCCTCCGCAAGCTGATCGATGCTGCTGATCTGCGCTGCCGACCACAGTAGGGCAACGGTCTTGGGACCCATGCCCGGCAGCTTGAGGAGCTCCAGGAGGCCAGCGCCGTACTTGGCCAGCAATTCCTCACGAAGAGGAAGCGTGCCGGTTGAAACAATTGCCTGCAAGTTCGTGGCCATGCTCTTGCCAATGCCGGGAATCTCCAGCAGGCGCGCAGTTTCCGGAGCAGCCGCCACCAGATCCACCGTGGTTTGCTCGGCTGTCTCCGCGGCGCGACGATAGCTGCGAATCCGGAATCCGTCGCCGCCGTCGATTTCCAGCAAATCGGCGGTTTCCTCCAACAGATGGGCGATGGTTACGTTGTCCATTGCCGAAGCGTATCAGAATCCCGAAGCGTATTCGATTCAAAGACAAGAAGGTAGAGCGCTGGAGGTAGATGCACGCCGCACAGGGGACTTGGCAGGGAACTCCGCTTCGCCCCGGACGGGACCGCACGCCGCAAATCCAACTTCCAAGGGTCGGAATATGTGCCCTTTGATGAGAGCTTTCCACCGGGCACACCACCCGTACACCACTTGGAGATGGTCTTTGAGAATACGCCCGGCGAGTCCGCGCTACTAGGCTGCGCTGTGGGCAGCGGCGTCCTTGAAACGGATGACCGCGTCTGCCTGCGGGCCTTTTTGGCCCTGGACGATGTCGAACTCAACGTCATCGCCCTCTTTCAGCGTTTTGTAGCCGTCCAATTGGATTGCGGAGTAGTGAACGAATACATCCGGCCCGTCGTCGCGACCGATGAATCCGTAGCCCTTGGCGTTGTTAAACCACTTGACCTTCCCTTTGTACTGAGCCACAGGCTCCTTCTTTCTTTGCGTGTTGTGGGGATACGGCGGGCGAGGGGTCCGACCGCCAATATTCATTAAGACGTGAACAACACGAGAAAGGTTGATCAAGTTTCGAATTAGAGGTCTCGCAAAATGATACGGGCCGATGGAGACCATCGGCCCTGCGTGAGACGTTGCGCTTTCAGAAGTTGAAGCCAAAGAACGAAATTGCTCTATTGCTTGCGCTTTGCCGCAATGAGACGCGAAAAGATCAGCACGCTGGTAAGGGTCTTGCCATCCTTTATGGCTCCTTTATCTATCATCTTGAGCACATCGGAGAGCTTTACCAGGCGGAATTCAATCTGCTCGTCCTCTTCGGGATGAGCGTCGCCTGCCAATAGCCCTTCGGCAAGAAAAACCTTCATGGATTCGCCGAGAAAGCCAGGGCTCGCATAGTACTCAACCAGCGGCTTCCACTTTTTTGCGCGGTAGCCGGTTTCCTCTTCAAGTTCGCGCTGGGCTCCCGCCAGAGGTTCTTCTCCGGCGTCGAGCTTGCCCGCAGGCAGCTCCCACAGAAACTGATTAGCTGCGTGACGATATTGGCGCTCGATGACAATCCAGGGGTTCTTCTTGCTTTTCGAGCTATCGATGGCGAGTATCACCACGCTGCCGTTGTGGCGAATCACATCGCGTTCGCCGCGCCGGCCGCCGGGCTCAATGAGCTTGTCGTGAACTACGCGAAACAGCGGGCCTTTGTAGACCACCACCGAACTGAGCAGCTGCGCGGTTTCCGTTTTGCCTTCGGCTTTCTTGGCTTTCAGTTTTTCCTTCTTCTTCGGCGCCTTGGCCGTCTTCGTCTTCTCTTTGGCTTCTTTGACGGCTTTTGTTTTCTTTTCCTTCTTGGGCATTCTCAGTCTCTCTCCTCACAATGTAGTCAGAGAAAGTATACGCACAACGCTCTGTCTCCTATCCCTGCAACCAGCAGTAGTGCATCGATTTTGTCTGGCATGGCATCCTTAACTGAGCTACTTGAAACCTTAAGCCGCGCGCACAGTCCAAAAATGTGCGCCGGAAGACCCGAGTGAGTGTGTCATTGACCGCAGATTGTTATCCGATTTCCGTGGCGCCGGGCCTGAGCCGGCTTTTTCTCGACTACTGCGCCGGAGACGCGAAGGCGCAGGCGTTCTATGGTTCAGCGGCCTTCAGTGAAAGCTGGCAGGCTCGCTTGCCGGTTCCCGCTCATTGGCCGCAGCTGGTTCACCTGCTGCAAGCGCAAAACGGCGGGTCTTCAATTGCGGCGATCAATGCACTGAGCCATGGCGCGGGAGTGGTGGTGACTGGACAACAGGTAGGCCTCTTCGGCGGGCCGCTGTTCACGCCCTTCAAGGCCGCAACCGCGCTGGCGCGCGCACGGGCCGCCACGGCTGCCGGACATCCTCACGTTGCCATATTCTGGCTGGCCAGCGAGGATCACGACTTTGCCGAGATCAACCACGTCACGTTTCCGGGACGCAAAGAGCTACGCAAGCTGGAGTACACCAATGTCCCCGCGACGCAGGTGCCGGTTGGCAGCATCGTTCTGGGCGAATCAATCTCCCCGCTCGTCGATCTGGCGTGGGAACTGCTGGGCACTTCCGATGCCATGGAAGCGCTGGCCGCCGCTTATCAGCCCGGCCGGAGCTTCGCCCAAGCCTTCGCGGAGTTTTATTCCAGGGCCTTCGCCGCGCAGGGTTTGCTGATTCTGGATGCGAGCGGACGCGAAGTTCACCGCATGGGCGCTTCCGTGTTGCGTGCCGGCCTGGAACAGGCAGACGAACTGCACTTCGCCCTGCTTGGGCGCAATCGCGAGCTTGCAGCTGCTGGCTATCACGCACAGGTGGCCGTCGGGGAGCAAAACAGCTTGCTCTTCCTCATCGAAGAAAGCACAGGCGCGCGGCTGGCCTTGAAGCGGATTGCGCCCAGCGCCGAGGAACCAGGAGGTTTGTGGCAAGCAGGAAGGCAAAGCTACTCCACCGCAGACCTGGTGGGAATTTTGGATGCTGAGCCGGAGCGGATATCTCCCTCGGCACTTCTGCGTCCCGTCTTTCAGGATTATTTGCTGTCGACATCGCTAACGATAGGCGGCCCTGCCGAAATAGCGTATTTCGCTCAGTC
>Ga0187847_10001547_pt1 | contig 20368 bp, 15 predicted proteins | sample June2016WEW_4_10_FD_132458 | JGI IMG/M metagenome (GOLD analysis project Ga0187847, IMG submission 132458) | Peatland microbial communities from SPRUCE experiment site at the Marcell Experimental Forest, Minnesota, USA - June2016WEW_4_10 | ecosystem: Environmental > Terrestrial > Soil >...
CAAACGGCATCGTAAGGAAGATGCTGGGCGCGCGCTAGTCCAGCCCTGAAGGCGCCGACCTTGCCTGCAAAGTCTCGTTCCGTCCGCTCGGGCATGCGCAGGAGCTCGATCCAAGCATGATCTGCGGAATAACGGCGCACGATGTCGTCGGTTCCATCGGTAGAACCGTCGCTCACGATCACCCACCGCAAAGGAAGCGCAGATTGCGCGATGACCGACTGCAGGGTCAACCCGATGGACCGCGCCTCATTACGAGCCGGTGTGATCAGAATGTAGGATGGGAGGTTCATGGGGAGTGGGGGCGTGTGAAGGGACCTAACCGGGGTGAGCCGTTGCGGAGTGGCGAATGCGGAGATGGAGGAGTTCGAGGGGTCAGGCTTCCTGTTTGGCGATCTGCATGACTTCGTCCGGGATCGCCTCATCGCGACATTTGGTTTCGCAGCAAAAGGCGTGAATCTCGGCCGCGACTCGCGCCTGCTGATCCGCGCGCAGCTGCGGGAACATGGGGAGGGAGACAATCTCGGCCGCCACGCGCGAGGCTACAGGAAGATCCTCGCGCATGTAGTTCAAGAAGGTATAGGCCTTTTGCAGATGCAGCGGGACTGGATAGTGAATTCCGGTCCCGATTCCTTTGCTCTTCAGGAAATCGATCATCGCGTCGCGGTCGGCAGTGCGCACAACATATAAGTGATATACGGCTCGAGACCAGGAAGGCTCGTGAGGGACGGTCAGAGACTGGTTTGCCGAAAGCAGCTGGTTGTATAAGGCGGCACGCTCGCGGCGCTGCTTATTCCATTCCGTCAAATGGGGCAACTTGGCGTGCAGGATGGCGCACTGAATGGCATCCAATCGCCCGTTGTAGCCTTCCAGATCGTGGAAGTACTTTTTCACTTGTCCGTGATCGCGAAGCGTTTTGATCTTAGCTGCCACGGTGTCGTCGTCGGTCGTCACCGCTCCGCCTTCGCCGCAGGCGCCAAGGTTCTTACCGGGATAGAAACTAAATGCCGCAGCGCGGCCCATCGAGCCGGCTGTCATCCAACGGTTGTGCTTTTTTGAGAAGTACTCCGCGCCGTGGGCCTGACAGGCGTCCTCGATCACGATGAGGCCATATTTGTCGGCCAGACTCAGAATGGTGTCCATCTCGGCCATTTGTCCGTAAAGATGGACGGGGACGATGGCTTTGACGGGCCGGCCGCTGCGCAGGCTGACCAGCTTGCCGGCGGTGTTACGCACGCACTGTTTCTCGAGGAATCGCGCGAGCATCTGTGCGGACATGTTGTAGGTGCGCTCATCCACGTCGACAAACTCGGGAATGGCGCGCGCCTGAGAGATGGCTTCGGTGGTAGCGATAAAAGTATTGGGAACAGTGATTACGACATCGCCAGCTTCAACGCCGCAGGCCATGATGGCGAAACGCAAAGCATCGGTACCGCTACTGACAGCGATGGCGTGGCGCGTGTTTGAGAAACTCGCGAAATCTTCCTCGAATTTTTCGACTACCGGTCCGCCTACAAAAGCGGCGGTGCGGAGTCCCTGGCGAAAGGCGCTGACCAATTCGCTCTCCAGCTCCATGTGGGGTGTGACCAAATCGAGAAAAGGAATCGGGCCGGCTACGTGACTCTGCTGCTGCGGACTGATGTAGCGCAAGATTCTAGCCGGATTGCCGGCGACGACCGCGTGCGGCGGAACGTCTCTGGTGACGACGCTACCTGCACCGACGATGGCCTGCTCGCCAATTCTGACGTTGGAGAGGATAGTCGCGTTGGAGCCGATGGACGCACCTTTTCCGACGACGGTGGGTTCGACCTTCCAGTCCGCTTCGGTCTGGAGCTCCCCCGATGAAGTGGTGGCGCGCGGATAGGTGTCGTTGATGAACATGACCCCGTGCCCAACGAATGCGTTGTCTTCAATGACAACGCCCTCACAGATGAAGCTGTGGCTGGAAATCTTGCAGCGCCTGCCGATCACCGCATTTTTTTGAATTTCCACGAAGGCGCCGATCTTTGTCTCGTCACCGATCTCGCATCCGTAGAGATTGATGAATTTCGACAACCGCACATTTTCGCCAAGTTTGACGCTTTCCGAAATTGAGTTCCAGGGGTTCATAGGCGAACAAAGGCTCCTTTTCTTGACAAAGATTCGCTGGCAGCTTCGAGCATGCGAACAACCCTGAGGCCCGCGCAGCCGTTGTTGAAGGGCTCCTGCCCTGTAGTGACGCAATCGACAAAGTACGCAAGCTCCTGGCGCAAAGCCTCAACTTGTTCTAACTGGGGCGACCACATATCGCCGGAGCGGTAACTCACCAGCAGTTCGTAGACGCCTTCCCGGCTAGTGATTTTTACGCCCTTGTCGTAAACCTTGACCTTTTCGTCCGCTTCCAGGTCGTTCCAGACGATCATTCGCTTTTCGCCGCCGATCAACGTGGTTCTGACTTTTACCGGGGACAGCCAGTTGACGTTGATATGGGCGATGACTTTGTCGGGGAAATAAAGCGTCATGAAAGCCACGTCCTCGTGTCCATTGAGATGCCCCTGACCGGTGGCGACGACAGCCTCGGGACTGGCCTTGATGAGGTGATCCACAATGGAGAGGTCGTGAGGCGCGAGGTCCCAGAGGACGTTGATATCGTGCTGAAACAAGCCAAGATTGACGCGGGTGGAGTCGTAGTAATAGAGCTTGCCCAACGCACCTTCATCAATCAGCTGGCCGATTCTCTTGACCGCACCGGTGAAGAGAAAAGTGTGATCAACCATGATCTTGAGCTTCTTTTTCTGCGCCAGCTCGATCAATTCTTCACCTTGCGCGCCAGTGCTCGTGAAGGGCTTTTCGACAAAGACGTGCTTGCCGTTTTCGAGCGCGGCCTTGGTCAGCTCATAGTGCGTCCACACGGGAGAGACGATGGCGATGGCATCGATCCTGGGCGAAGAGATGACTTCCATGGCGCTCGACGTCACGGTTAAACCGGGATATGTCTTGCGCGCCCGAGCCTGTGCAGCGGGATTGATTTCTGCGATAGCGCGCACCTCTGAGCCATCGAGGGCCATGAGGTTCCGAACGATGTTTGGGCCCCAATAACCGTACCCGATGACACCAAAATTCATAACGTAATTTCTCCTTGATCACTTACGCTTGCTCGGCGACGCGAAAAGCCGACACTATCTATGAGCACGCCGGACATTGCAACCCAAGATCTCTGCTTTGATCTATCGCCCGAAACGGCGCGCACTTCTGGTTATCGCGGTTACGAAGCCCGCGGGGCGAAGCGAACGACTTGATGGTGAGAATGGGCTGGGGATTCCTGCCGCGCAGCTAATATGCGCCGGATCCTCGGATTACTGCCAGGGGCGTGCGGATGAGGATTTTTATATCGAGCCAGGGCGTCCAGGTGGAGGCGTAGCGCAAATCGAGCCGCACCATCTCGTCAAATTGAACCCGGCTCCGGCCAAGCACCTGCCAGAGGCCGGTGATTCCAGGCTTCACGCCGAGCAACCTGCGGCGATGCCAGGTTTGATACGCGGCAAGTTCATAAGGAATCGGCGGGCGGGGCCCCACGAGTGACATGTCTCCCATCAACACGTTGAGAAACTGAGGAAGTTCATCAAGACTTGTCCGGCGCAGGAACTTTCCAACGCGTGTCACTCGCCTGTCATCGGTGAGCTTGTAGACCTGCGTCCTGGTGGGATTCTCGCTGATCTGACGCGTCCCACTGGCAATGAGGCGGGTGACGAATTCTTTGTGGACATTGACGTCGTTATTCGCGTGCATGGAGCGGAACTTCAAGAACGTGAAGGTCTTTCCATAACGCCCGACGCGCTGTTGGCGGAAAAAGATCGGGCCCTTCGAGGTGAACTTAACGGCCATGGCGATGGCCAGAAAGAGCGGCGCAAACATGAGCATGAGCACTGTGCTTCCGAGAACATCGATGACGCGTTTAATCGCCAGCAACGTGCGGCGTCCTTTGTCGTGACTGGCGAGATCGGGATAAAGAACCGCATTGCTAGGCCTTCCCGGCTTGTCGTGGTCCCAGTCATCGGGGAACAAGTGAAACGAAATCCTAACCTGATCAAACTGTTCCGGAGTAAGTTCTTCGCGAAGCGAATTGGTCACTCTTGTCACAAATGTATCGAGGACAGCACGCTTGTCGTGGACAACCAGGCCGGTAAACATCGCTCCAACAATGGCTCTGTCGTTGTACCAGCCGACAAGATCGGTGTCTCTGCTGGAAGCCAGCAAGGCAGACGCGATTCGGTCCAGCGTCCTGCGATCCCGTTTTGGTTCCTCGTCGGTGACCACTTCAAGCAGCATCAGCAGGAAGGGCGCCTTTGAACGTTCGGTGCGCTTTCGCTCAATGGCGATCATGCGGCGAAAGATCGTCTCGTTGAGTGGCGCGCGTTCGGCTGCGGGTAAGCCATCGAGCAGCGGATCGGATTGATTTGCGTTATCGTTCTGGCTTGAATCAGTCACGAGATACTCCTCCTCCGGCGACCGCCCTTGATTAACGATTTTGGGACTGGCCGGCGAAAGAACGATTAAATTTAGGAATATTCCTAATATTGCTAACGAAGTTAATGGGCATTGCGGCGTTCAGCAAAGGTTCTGAGGTTATCGGATGCTCGGAAGGGGAACCGGCGCAGGGCCGGTATTCGAACCAAGGAGTTTATTGCAATCTCAGGTCATTCCGTTTGGCTGGACGCCCGGTAATAATACCCGCTGTATGCAGAGGGAATTGCTCCATTGACGATGGCTCCGAGCACCTTCTCCCCGTCCAGCGCTTCCAAGCCTTTTTTTAACTGTCTTTTCTCAGTTGTTCCCTGACGGGTAACTAAGAGAATTCCGTCCGAGAGCCGCATCCAGATGCTGGTGTCGGCCAGAGGCAGGACTGGAGGCGAATCAATAATGATCCAATCGAAGTAGCTTGCCAAGTGATCCAAGAGGACCGGCAAAGCGGTCGACTGGAGAGCTTCGAGAGGGTTGCCGGGGGCACGGCCGGCGGGCAGGATCCAAAGGCCCGCTTCCTGAAGATGATAAATTCCTCGCAGAATGGCGGTCTCGTCCTGCAGGCACTCGCAGACGCCCGATGAGGAATGGATTCCGAACATGCGCGACAGAGATGGACGCCGCAAGTCGCCCTCGATCAACAACGTGCGCTCGTTCGTCGCGTGGGAAAGGGCGCAGGCGAGATTTCCGGCAATGGTGCTCTTGCCCTCCTGAGGAATCGTGCTGGTAATCAGGACTTTTTTCAGCGGCCTGATTCTTCGGTAGTCCTTTAGACGAACAGCCAGCAGCCGGAGAGCTTCTGCGGTTGGGCTCTCCCGATCGGTGAGGCACACCAGGCGGCTCTGAGGCGGAAGGGAGATTGGCAAGGTCTTCAGGCGGACGAGGAAATTCCGCCTCTCCTGGGCGGACAACTCCGCTAGATCGGGAGCTTCCAAAGAGGCTGGCAAATCATTGAATGCCCCGCCGGCACCACTGATTGAGTTGCGGACCGCAGACTTGATGGTAGCGGGCTCCTGCTCGAGTCCAGTTTCGGCCGGCTGGGACGGAACGCGGCGCGCGGCGCGGTCGATGAACTCCGCGCCTTCCGGCAAGGACGAATCGACGCCGTTGCGTTCTCTCTCAGCCCGCTGCAATGCATCAAATATCCGGCTCATAGAATCTCACCTTTGCGCAGTCCGCAACGCCATCCGAGAGCCCACCTGCGGCGGGCGAAATCTCGGGATTGACCGCGGATCCGGGAGGAGTTGTTCAAGGGCAAGTCCATTGGGCGGCATCTCCGTCGTGAGGCATTTGCGTGGTGAGATGACATCTAGGTCTTCCCCTGAGTCGAGAGCGCTGGTTCAAGCCGGAACTCGGAGGCGACATCCTCAACCATGCCGGGGGTGACCGATGACGCCTGGCGTGCATAGGCTCCGACCAATGCATTTTCGCAAAGTGTGTTAATGAGGCGCGGGAAGCCGCGCGAATAAGCGTAAACTGCGGCGACCGCTTCCGGCGAAAACAAGGGCGGTGCGTTCGGGTCTGCGCCGGCGATGCGCAGGCGCTGCTCGATATACTCTTTCGTCTGCTGGGGGGTGAGCGCACCAAGCTGCGCGCGCAGTGCGATGCGCTGCTTCAACTGCCGGAGTTCAAATGAGTCAAGCTTCTTGTCGAGCTCCGGCTGTCCCACCAGAACAATCTGCAGCAACTTGTCTTCGGTGGTTTCAAGATTGGAAAGCAGACGAAGCTCCTCGAGCGTATCCGCAGGCAGATCGTGGGCTTCGTCGACGATGAGCACCGTTGTCATTTGCTTTGATCCCCGGCTGACCAGGAATTTGCTGAGATCGAGCAGGAGGTCGACCTTGTTCTTTCCTGACGCAGGCAATCCAAAATCGGATTGAATGTACTGTAGGAACTCAGTTGGAGATAGCCTGCTGTTGAACACATACGCGTACGCAATGTCCTTGCTATTCTCCAGGAGCCGCAACAGGCATCGCAGAAGAAGCGTCTTTCCCGTTCCTACCTCCCCGGTGACGACGACAAATCCCTTATGGCGCCGAACTCCATAGTAAAGCGCGGCCAGGGCTTCGTTGTGTTTAGGCGTAGGCACAAAGCAATTCGGATCCGGAGTGAGATCGAACGGATTGCGTGCAAGATGAAAATAGGCTTTATACATTTACCAGAGGGCCTAATTGTGCAGGAAGCTAAAAACCGATCCAGCCAGGATGATACAAAACACGAAGGCGGTAGCCGCCCAGCCGAGCAACAATTGCCTTTTCCTTTTGTGCTCATCATCAGGGTCCGAGACTTCAGGGACCTCTGAAATCACGGGCATGACCAGCAAATCCTTGATTTCTTTCTCACTATGCAAGCGGTCGTCGAGGAATTCGAATGCGCCGGCGACAAGAAGCCCCAAGGCCGCGCCAATCGCGAACCCCGCAGCGCAGAATTTGAGCCGATTGGGAAAATCCGGTTTGATGGGCAGACTTGGGGGATCGAGCACGGTGAACCGCTCGCCCTGCTGCATCTGCTCCATGCTGGTGGCCATCTCGGATTGGTCCATTTTCTTCAGCAGGTCGTCGTAATTGGCCTTGGATTGATCATAGCCGCGATTCAGGTCGGCCAACTGCTGCTCGGTTGTCGGCTGAGCATTCAGGCGGCCTTGATATTCGCCAATTCTGGACTTTAACTCGTTGATCGCGCTCTCGCGGTTTTGGATTTCCAATTGATTTGACTGCAATTGGCTGCGTGTCTGCTGCACCGGCCCGCTCAGAATGGGATCGATCTCATCGCTCGAGGCAAGATCGCTGGGCTTCGGCTCTTTGCTTTTCGCCTTTTCCGCTGCAACGATACTCGCGCGCTCGGCCTGCAGGCGTGAGATCTCGTGCTTTGTGGCCAGGACGTCAGGATACTGGTCAGTGTAGCGGGAATTGAGATCGGCGAGCTGGCCGCGCAGTGTGTCGAGCCGCTCGTCAACTGCGGCCAAATCGGTTGGGCCCATGACTGCCTTATCCGCTCCAGAGGGGCGGGCTTTATTCAAAGCGGCCTCTTGCTGCTGCAACATGGCCTGGAGGTAGGCTCTTTGCTGCCTAGCCGAGTTGAGCGCATCCTGTTCATTTTGCAGCTGCGATTGCAGGCCGGCAAGGATCTGCAGATTGCTGGCCTGCTGTGTGGGCAGCGCGCCTTCATGCTGGGCTTCGAACTGTTGTACCTTTGCCTCCTGGTCGGCGAGACTTTGGCGGGCAGCCTCGAGTTGCTGCTGGAGGAAGTTTGTAGTTCCTTGCGATTCCTGCTGCCGCACTTTGTTGTTCTCGCTGATGAAGAGATCAGTGAGCTCGCCGGCGACTCTCTGCGCCACGCGAGGATCGGACGCAGCGTAGGAAATTTGAAAGGCGGCGACATCCTGATGTTGGGGATCGCGAACCAGCTCAACGTCGATCGCCTTGCGCATTTCATTGATTTTTTCTTCTTCCGCCGGTCCCGGCTGGGGGCTGTTATATAGATGAAGCCGGTTAATGATCATGAGCAGGCGGGTTTCACTTTTCACCTGGGTGGTAATACTCTGCAACCGGGTTTGCAGATCGTCGGTGACGTTGGGAACGACATAGTTTTGGGGCATGGTTGGCTGCTCAACCAAAATGGTCGTCACCGACTTATAGCGGGGGGGCAGCACCCAGCTGGATGCCCAGACCACCGCCCAGGCCAGAAACAGAGGTATCAAGAATTGCAGGTGCCGGCGGCGAACAATGCCCGCAATGCGATGCAGATCGAGTTGCTCCGACTGTTGTTCTTCGATGTGGTCGGCCATTTTCATTTACCCAGAGGCTTTTCGAAGTTGCAGGTGAGGCTCATGAATGCGCGGTCAGTATTTGGATTGGCGTTAATCGCGTTAATCTCGGTGAATTCCTCATGAAGTCGTTGATATCCCCACTGCATAGCGAGGTGCTCTCCCCAGGAACGCCCCACCGTACCCTGCGCCATGAGTGAGTTTCCTCCCTGATAGATGATGACATTAGCCAGAGGGGAAACAGGTTCAATGTTCTGATAGGTGAACGAAGCCGAGGCATTCCAAAAGCGGGACAGCTTCCAGCCTGCATTGAGATTGGCGCTGACAGAATTGAAGGCCCCAATCAAGCCCGGACCCGAGCTCACAGTGCGGAGAAAGCTCGAGGATACGCTGCCCTTTTCGCCCTGCCACGCCAAACTGAGAACCGTTGAGGCGGACCAGGATGAGGTGGTGGGCTGCTGGGCCTGCGAGACTGCAGTGCGAGTTGCTCCCGCGGCAGCAGACAAGGATATCGTTCGACTGAAGAATACGGAATAGAAAGGCAGAAAGGTTTGCGTCTGGCTTTCCACTTGAATAGTCGAATTGCCGCCCACGATGCGATCGTATTCGTACCTGACTCCCAGATATTGCCTCCGCGAGACGCGGCGGCTGTAGAAAGCAGCGCCACCTTCCGCGTCGGAGTTGTAGAGGCCGGCAGCCTGGGATGGATTGGGGTAACGCGATTCAGAGAATGTCGCACCGCCGCCGACCATCGCATCGCGCGCGTACTGGTATGAGAGAACAGCGTTGGCGAAGTTTCTCACCTGCTCGGCGAAGGGAACGATCGCGGCCGGCGTGGGTGTTTGGGTCGAACCGGTCAGGCTCCCCGAGGAGAACGGATACGAAGAGTCGAAGATGTTGGAGGTTCTGATGAAATTGTCCTGCAAGTCAAGTGAAACATGTTGGGTCAACCGGCCGTCGAAACCGCCGGTCGCGCTCTGGTTGAAGGAATCGAGACCGCTGGTATTCGAGTTGAGACCGCTAGTGGGCACGTAATATGTAAAACCCGGACTATAGTCCACAGTTGCCTCCTGGCGCGGGGTCGCGCGCAAGTAAGAGAAACTGGGAAAAAACGAAACTGTTTCGTCTGCGACGGGGGGTTGTCCGGCAGAGCTTGTGGATTCGCCAGGGAAAACATTATCGAGCCATGCTCCGGTCACCGTGAGTCCAGTCTTGAAAACATTCTTGCGGAGGTCGGCGCCAGCCGTTGCGGAGTATGGCGATCCACTGAGCAGGGATGGCGTAAGCATGCGCGTGTCGTTTTCGGGGGCAGGCTCGCCGCCCGCCGCGCTGGGCTCAACCTGCGCCATGGCCGAGGCGCCGAAAACGGCCACGATCGCGATGGCCAGGCAAACGTGAATGAAAGAAGCCCGAGTAAACATAGCAGGCCCTCAGGGTACGACAACGGTATCGTGAGACTTGAGCACGATGTTTTGTTTGGGGTTCTTGCCTTTGACAAATTCTTCGTAGTTGAAGATGTATCTGAATTCTCCGCCGCCGGGGTTCTGGCGAAGCACATAAATCCCTTTTTTCTTTGCAAAGTCCTTCAACCCGCCGGCGGCTGCAATGGCATCGACAACCGTGGTTCCGGTGGTCAGCGGATAAGTTCCCGGTTTGGTCACCTGACCGAGGACGTTGAACTTCAGACTATGAATCTCCTGAACGATGACCGCCACCTGAGGGTTGGTGATGTAGTTCTTATATCGTTCTGTAATTTCCATCTCGAGCTGAGAAGGGGTCTGGCCCGCCGCCTGGATGTCGCCGATCAGAGGGAGTGAGATTTTTCCGTCCGACCTGACAGTCACCTGCTTGGAAAGCTCAAGTTCTTTCCAGACGTTAATGGCGAGAATGTCGTCGTTACCGATCACGAAGGGATCGCCGGTATGGATACTCGGATCCACTGGCGCGGCAGTTGGTGCAGCTGGGATACTCGATGGTTCGTTACCCGCGGCCTGGTCCGCGGGCGATTGTCCAAGAGCCGCAACAGAGACAAGGCAGATTGCAGCCAATAGCAGATTTCGTTTCAACGTAATGTCTGTCGAGCTTTTCATCACACTCCCGCGGAGGATTGGAGGTTGCGGCGCACCTTGAATTGGCAGCCGCCTGCCGAATTGAGTCAGCGGCAACTCTTGGCCGGAATGCCTGAACTTCGCCTTATGGCGAGCCAACGCGCTGCAACAAGGAACAGCGGCGGCCCCGACATCGGCAGAGCGCTCAGAATGCCTCGCTCGGCTTGTCGAACCGGTGCGGAGCGATCTGATTTCGTAAGCCGGGCGTCAAACATGGCTCAACATCAGCCGCGTGAACTTCCACTGATACAGACTGGGCGAGCATGTCTACGGATAGTATCAGGCGGCAGAGATTCTTTTTGCGAATCAGGATGCCTTCGACGCCATCCAGCGCGCCCCGCACCACCCGGACTCGCATGCCACATTTTAAGAAAGGATGCGGCTCGACGCGGTACGAACCGGCCACGGCTCTCTGAATTGCCTCGATCTCGGGTTGGGGGATCGTGGCCACGCGATCACCGCGGTAAATGATCATGTGGATGCCCGGCGTCGTCAAAACCTGCAATTTGCGTTCCAAGCCTCCGCGCACAAAAAGATAGCAGGGAAACAGCGGGAGAGAAAGGACTTTCGTCCTGTCTTTCCACCGACGTGTCGACTCGTAGAGCGGAAGAAACACATCGAAGCTCTTAGCCGTGAGCATCTCGGCGACGGTCTTCTCGTGCTGATGGCGAGTATAAAGAGCCCACCAAGAGGACGAGTCGGCCAGAAGCGCATTGCTATTATCGAGAGCCGACATTCGTTTCTCCCCTTGAAAGCCGATGAATCTGTGAATCAGGATACAGCTTCGCCCTGTGAGTCACATCCGATGGATATGACCACGCTTCAAGCCGACAAGCTTTCCTCCTCGCTGAGAGCACCCGTTCAGATGGGGGAGGAAGGCATCGTCTGCCAAGAGGGCTTCAAGGTGCTGCCCTCATCATCGTGAATCAGAGAAGCGGGTACAATGCCCCAATGGTGCTAGGTTATGAGTACAGGTAACCGCTTCAAAAGACTGCAAGTAACATCCAACTTATTCCAGGTCCGCGAGCCCATTTTTCGGGCGCCGAACAGCCTGGAATCGCTATGACTCAGGAGGAAACCTCCTGTGAGTCCTGCGCCTCTGCGGGATTCCGGCTTCGCGCAGTTTGTAAAGCAGCGAGCGGTAGCTCATGTTCAGATCCTGTGCAGTTTTTCGCCGATTCCAGCGGTTCGCCTGGAGGGCTCTGAGGATCACTGCGCCGCTTGCCGCCGAGGTGGCCCGGCGCGATGCTTCCTTTAGGTCGCTGCCTCGCAACTGCAATGTGCTCAATGAGTAGACCGCCCCGAGCCTATGCTTCAGCTCCACTCGGAGCGTTTCGCCATCTCCCAGGATGATCGCGCGAGCGACCCAATTCTCCAATTCGCGCAGATTTCCCGGCCAGTGCCACCGCATGAGCAACTGAAGTGTCTCGTTATCGACATGTGGAACGCTTCGGTCAAATTGGCGAGCCAATTTTTCGAGGAAATGCTGGCACAGCATGGGGATATCGTCTTTGCGGTCCCGAAGTGGGGGAAGACGCAACGTTACCCCATCGATGCGATGAAATAAATCCTGGCGGAAGCCGCCCGATGCAACGGCTTTTGTGAGGTCTATATTGGTAGCGCAGATCACACGAATGTTGGCGACTTTCTGTTCCCCTCCCCCGATTCGAGTGAAGGAGCCGTCTTGCAGAAATCTGAGCAGTTTGCCCTGGAGATCGCGATCGAGCTCAGCGATCTCGTCCAGAAAGAGCGTGCCTCCGTCGGCGATTTCTATCAATCCTGGCCGGTCCTCCCGGGCCCCGGTGAACGAGCCTTTCTGGTAGCCAAACAGTTCACTTTCGAGGAGGCTCGCGGGAACGGCGGCACAGTTCAATTTGATAAATGGCGCTTGCCGCCGGTCGGAGCGGAAGTGCAGAAAGCGAGCGATAAGTTCCTTGCCGGTCCCGCTCTCGCCCTGAATAAGCATGGGAAGATTGGAGGCGAGCACACGATCGATCCGCTTTCTGATTTCGCACATGGCTGCGGTCCGGCCGAAGATGACGGATTCATCCGGCAGGTCAGCGGGGTCAATGCGAAAATTCAAGTCTGCAGTCATTGAGAAGCGAGTCGAGGAGTCTCCAAGCCACTCTTGGAGCACGCGGGACGCCATAGATGGGCAGCTCAGGAAAGATGGAATGGCCGTCCAAATGACTGATTTTAATTTGATTACATCCAACGGTGAAGTGACGGGCAAAAGAGCTGACCGATGAATATGCAAACTCTTGCATACAAATTACCAATCCCTTGCAGATTGTTACAAACCAGCCATTTTGAGCTTTCGAGGAGGCACTCGCTCATTACGGTTTAGTTCGTTTAGGAAGAAAGCAGCCCATCGGGCTGCGGATCTGGCTTGGTTTGGCTCAACAATGCGCCGGAAGCACGGGTTGGGCAGCCGGCAAATGTGAACTGGATCAACCCCGCGCCCCCTCGGCACCTGCTCGCTGCTTCGCATTCTGGCGGACCGAGCGGGAGTTCTTAAAGAGTTGGAGAGGGTCCAGGGCGGGGACAGGGCGCAATCGATGCTGCTGGATCTTGTAAAGCAGTGCGCGGTAGCTAATGTTGAGGTATTGCGCAGCTCGCCGGCGGTTCCAACCGAACGCATCGAGCGCAATCTGGATCATTTGAACCTCGGTCCGGTCCTTTACGTCGCGAACGATGGAGCGGATGCCGGCACAGGGCAAAGAAACATCCATGGCTTGATTTTGCGGATTCGCTGCAGCGGACGCGGCAACCTTTTCCTCAAGCTCCCGAGTAGCGGCGTCGACATCGCGCATCACGATGGTCCGGGTGACGAAGTTGCGCAGTTCTCTAACGTTGCCGCGCCAGTCGTAGGAGAGCACCACATCGATGAGACGAGATGGCAGATTTGTTGCAAATCCGTTGGTCATCTCGGCCGGAGCCCGCCGGATAATCTCCTCGATGAGAAACGGAATCTCTTCACGCCGCTCGCGCAGCGGCGGAACTTTGATGGTGAAGACGCTGAGACGGTAATAAAGATCCTCACGGAATGTTTTATCGAAGAGAGCGTTCTCGATTGGAATATTGGTTGCCGCCAGAACCCGCACATCGACTTTGGTGGTTTCCTGTGCGCCAAGACGCGCGAATTGTCCATCCTGAAGGACGTGAAGCAGCTTGGCCTGCATTTGCACATCGATCTCACCAATCTCATCGAGAAGCAGGGTGCCGCGATGTGCTTGCTCAAACTTGCCGAGGCGGTCGTTGATGGCGCCTGTGAAGGCGCCCCGCCGATGCCCAAAGAGCTCGCTTTCAAGCAATTCAGCGGGCAGCGCCGCACAGTTTACCTTGAGGAATTTTTCTTTGAAACGGCGCGAGTTCTTGTGAATGAGCTGCGCGATGACTTCCTTGCCGGTGCCGCTTTCGCCCAGGATCAGCACGTTTACGTCGATATCTGCGAGCAGCTTGACCTGGCGGTGAACCTCCAGCATCTGGGGTGAGGCCGCAAGAAAAAAGTTGCTGCCTCCCAGCTCTTCAAGGTAGGGCGCAGGCGGCGATTGAATCGGGCCAGATGGATTGTCCGTCGCGCCGCGTAATCCGTGAATCATCGTCTCCACATCGGAGGCGCCATCCTCAGCTGAACGGGTCATGGGTTCGATGACCGATTCAAGATCGTCGCGTGTAACCGGCTTGGCAAGGAAATGTCGAATGCCCATTGCAGCAGCCTGGTCGCGGGCGGCCTGCTCGCCGGCTCCCACGATCATGCAGGCGCGGCGCGAAGGAACAGAATCCAAGAGCTGACCACGAGACAACGACGCGAATGAATCGAGAGCAAGGCCCTCGAACAGCACGATGTCCGGATCGAGTCCATTGATGAGAAGAGACCGGGCCTGCTCCGACCCCGTAGCCTCGACCACACGGTGGCCGGAGCCCCCAAGGACCATCTTCGCGAACGCGCGCAACCTCGCGTCTTGAATCGCGGTCAAGACTAACAGCAACGGTCTCACAAGGCCTCTCTCTCCGAGAAAGCTGAAAATCCGCGTGCTCGTTCCGACTTGTCACACTGCACAACCGAGTGCCGTCAGATGCACCAAATCCTCGCCCAAAGCAGACAATGACTCAGATGCAAGGCCCGGTATGCAGAGAAAGAAAATTAGCAGCTGCAACTAGACGCTTACGCGTGCAGCAACATCGAGGGAGCGAGCGCGAGGACTAGCCTCTTGAGCGGCCATTCGCAATGACTGTTTGGGGGAACATTCTTTAGAGCAATAACCAACGATCCATTGCAATGCGTGTTGCCTTCCGACAACCTCCCTAGGCAGCAAAACCTTCAAAAACCGCAAGAAACACTGCGAGCATAAGCAAATCGTGCTGCCCGCAATCATAAAACTGTCCCTTGACGATAGGAGAGAACGAGGGCGGTGTCAACAAAACAATAGTCATGGCAAGTTTGGGAAGGTAACTACCCATCGTAACCGCAGGTACCCGCACTGGGAGATCCTTGGGATTCATCCGGTTTTCTTCAGGCTTATTGCATGATTCTTCGGCGTAGATTCATCGATTGGCCTGCTGACCCAGAGGGATTTAGCGAAGAATTCACGTCGGAAGAAAGAGCTGAAGAAGCTTGTCGGCGGGATCGAAACGTGCACCAGCGCCAGACCCAGGATCGAATCATTAGGATAACGGCCGGGGCGGATTTGGTAGACCTGGTCGGGATCGAACCGACGACCTTCCCGGCGAGCCGGGACGCGCTCAGCGGCAGGCAGTCTCGCCCGCAATAAGACGCTAAATCGATCGATGGGACTTCCAGCGCTTCAACTGACGCTCACGCCGACGCGCCTCTGACAGAGTTGCGAACACCTCTTGGTACATGAGCACCCCACGGCCACGGCCACGCGTCGAAACAGTCTGGCCGCGGTGGTGTTCGGCCAGCCGAGCCTGCGACTGCTCCGCGCAGCCGATCTAGAACTTCGAACTACTCTGACTTTGCAGGACGTCAACGGCGGGCATAATCTAAGATTTTGGTGGACCTGGTCGGGATCGAACCGACGACCTCTTCCATGCCATGGAAGCGCGCTCCCAGCTGCGCCACAGGCCCACAAGGAAGGGACAGCTCTTTCATTGTCGTAGCTTGCGGCGGGTTCGTCAAACGATTCGCCGCTGATTTACGACCCATCGCCTGCATCGATCCGCCGGCTACTGTTTCGTAGCGTACCTGGCGCCGAATTGCTGCAGTTTGGCTAGGGTGGCGGCGGCCTGGCCGGATTCGATTGCTTCAGCGCCGAGAGCGACACCTTCTTTGAGGTCGCCGGCGAGATTTGCAGCAACCAGTACTGCCGCAGCGTTGAGCAGGACGATGTCGCGGCGGGCTCCGGGAACGCCCGTGAGTACGTCGTAGAGCTGAGACTGGTTGGTGGCGATGTCGCCACCGGTGAATTGATCCAGAGTGGCGCGCGGCAGGCCAGCCATCTCCGGCGTGACGCGTGCGGCCTTGAGCTCGGGCTTGCCTTCGGCGTTCTCTTCGACGCGAGCGACGACGGATTCGCCGGTGGTGGTGAGCTCATCAATTCCATCGGTCCCGTGGACGACGAAGGCGCGTTTGGCACCGAGAGCTGCAAGGGTGCGGCCGACGAGAAGCACACGGCTGGGCGCGAGAACCCCAATGACCTGCGTGCGGGCGTGCGCGGGGTTGGTGAGCGGGCCCACGAGGTTGAAGATGGTGCGGAAGCCGAGTGCACGGCGGAGAGGCCCGAGGGCCTTCATGGCCGGGTGATAGAGCGGCGCGTAGAGAAAGACAAAGCCGGTTTCGCGGAGACATTCGACGGCGAGCTCAGGCGAGAGTTCGATGGGAACGGCGAGAGCCTCGAGAACGTCGGCGGCTCCGCAGCGCGAGGTGACGGCGCGATTGCCGTGCTTGGCGACGCGTGCGCCGGCGGCGGCGGCTACCAACGCCGCCCCACAGGAGATGTTGAAGGTCTGGGGTCCTCCCCCGCCGGTGCCAACGCAGTCGACGAGTTCGTCGCGCTCGCCATCGGTGAAGGGTAGGGGAACGGAGTGCTTACGCATCACATCGACAAAGCCGGCGAGTTCCGGCGCCTGCTCGCCGCGCGTGGCCATCACGGTGAGCAGCGCTGCGGTTTCCACGTCGGGCACTTTGACCAGGAGGATCTCCTCGAGCGCTGCGGCTGCCTGCTCGCGCGTGAGTTGCGCCCCATCTTCAGCCAATCGACGGAGGAGTTCCTTCACCAGAGACATGAATGAAGTATGGCAGAAAGAAACAGTTTTTAGCTCTTGGCCTCTAGCTTTCAGATATTAGCTTTTAGCTCATCGTGCTACGCGGGCGGCGATGATTTCCCACCCTAAACGCATAGAACGCGTTTAGGATGGGACGCCCAGCGGGTTGCCTGGGGCGCGCTTCCGTCGCCCCTACAGGGGCTTGCGGTTGAGGCCGCGAAAGAGCGTGGTTCGCGGTGCGTTTTGTGGCGCCGCCGCCTGCTTTGAATGATGCGATTCCGCCCGAAATCTGCGTGATACTCTGGGATTTGCTCGAGGTTCCAGCCCGTTGAAAATCCACGAATACCAAGCAAAGGAAATCCTCGCCAGGTACGGGGTCGCCGTGCCCAAGGGCGAGATGGCGGCGAACTTTGAAGAAGCTGTGGGGGCAGCGCGCAAGCTGTTTGCCGAAGGCGCCAAAGGCGTTGTGGTCAAGGCGCAGATTCATGCCGGAGGTCGCGGAAAAGGCGGAGGCGTGAAGGTGGCGAAGACGCGCGAAGACGCCGAGTTGCACGCGAAGAACATCCTGGGCATGCAGCTGGTGACGCACCAAACCGGGCCGCAGGGGCAGAAGGTGCAGCGCCTCTTGATCGAGGAGACCGCGGCCATCGATCGCGAGCTGTATCTGGGGATCGTGCTGGACCGCGCGGCGGGGAAGCTGGTGTTCATGGCCTCGCAGGCGGGCGGCATGGAGATCGAGGAGGTTGCCGCGAAGACGCCCGAGGCGATCTTCAAGGAGACGATTGATCCGGCGGTGGGATTTGGCGCATGGCAGGCGCGCAAGCTGGCGTTTGCGCTGGGATTAAAACCGACGCAGATCAACCAGGCGGTCGCGTTCTTTCAGAGCTTATACAAGGCGTTTGTCGAGACCGATGCTTCGCTCGTGGAGATCAATCCCTTTATTACGACGAAAGATGACAAGCTGTTTGCCCTCGACGCGAAGATCAACTTCGACGACAACGCACTCTTTCGCCACCCTGAAATCAAGGCACTGCGCGACGTTGCCGAAGAAGACCCGCTGGAAGTGGAAGCGAGCAAGTACGCGCTGAACTACATCAAGCTCGACGGCACGATCGCCTGCATGGAGAACGGCGCGGGTTTGGCGATGGCGACGATGGACATCATCCAATACGCGGGCGGGAGCCCGGCAAATTTTCTGGACGTGGGCGGAGGCGCGACGCAGGAGCAGATCGAGCACGCGTTCGAGATTCTGCTTTCGGACGCGAATGTAAGGGCGATCTTTATCAATATCTTTGGCGGCATTCTGCGTGTGGATCGGCTGGCGACGGGAGTTGTCGCAGCTGCCCGCAAACTCGACGTCAAGGTCCCTATCGTCCTTCGCCTCGAAGGGACCAATGTCGAAGAGGGACGCAAGATACTTCAGGAATCCGGCCTGAACTTCCAAGTGGGCGCAACGATGAAAGAAGCGGCGGAGCTGGTGGTTGCCGCAGCGGCGGGAGCGAGAGCATAAGATGTCGGTTTTGGTGGACAACAACACGCGGCTCATTGTGCAAGGCATCACCGGCAAGGAAGGCACTTTCCACGCGAAGGGGTGCGCGGAGTATGGCACCAAGGTGGTTGGCGGGGTGACGCCGGGCAAAGGCGGAACGACGCACGAGGGCTGGCCGGTGTTCAACACCGTGGCCGAAGCAGTGGAGAAGACGGGCGCGAATGCGACCATGATTTTTGTGCCTCCGCCGTTCGCTGCCGACGCGATTCTCGAGGCTGAGGACGCTGGGATTCCGCTGATCGTGTGCATCACCGAAGGCATTCCAACGCTGGACATGGTGAAGGTGTGGGCCAAGCTGAAGACCTCGAAGTCGCGGCTGATCGGGCCGAATTGTCCGGGCGTGATTTCGCCGGGCAAAGCGAAGATCGGCATCATGCCGGGACGCATTCACAAGGAAGGGTCGATTGGAATTGTTTCGCGCTCGGGAACGCTGACGTATGAAGCCGTGCATCAACTGACGCAGCGCGGCATCGGACAGTCGACAGCGATTGGCATCGGCGGCGATCCGATTGTCGGCACGACGCACATCGATGCGCTGCGCCTGCTGAATGACGATGCGGAGACGGAAGCGATCATCATGATCGGCGAGATCGGCGGATCGGCGGAAGAGGCTGCGGCGGATTTCGTGAAGAAAAACGTGAAAAAGCCAGTAGTGGGATTCATTGCCGGTCAAACCGCGCCACCAGGGCGACGGATGGGACATGCCGGAGCGATCATCAGCGGCGGGCAAGGCACCGCGGCCGACAAGATGAAGGCGATGACGGCGGCGGGGATCCACGTGGTGGTTTCGCCGGCGGAGATTGGGGCAACGCTGGCGAGAGTGATTGGGCGTAGCTGACAGCTCTCAGCTCCAGCTATCAGCTTTCAGCGCTGCGGCACTCCACGCTCCTGTCGAGTTTCCCTTCTTGCGGTCCGGGGGTCTACCCCTGCATGCCGGCGATCACATTATTCCGTGCGCAACGCCTGCATGGGATCGATGGTCGCGGCGCGCCGGGCCGGCAGAGCGCAGGCTGCGAAGGCAACCGCGATGAGCGCGATAGAAGCCGATGCCAGCGTGACTGGATCGAGCGGCGAAATGCCATAGAGCAGGCTGGCCATGCTTCGCGCCGCCAATACCGTTCCCAAGAGGCCCACGGCAACACCGGCAAAGGCCATGCGCAATCCCTGCGATGACACCAGCCAGACGACGGCACCGCGAGGCGAGCCGAGCGCGAGGCGAATCCCGATTTCCCGGGCCCGCTGCGCCACAAGATACGCAGCCACGCCATAGACTCCCATCAGTGCAAGCATCAGACCCATGCCGGCAAAGCCGGAGAGGATCACGCTGGTGAACCGCTGCACGGCAGTCAGATCGCCAAGGTATTCACTCATTGTCTCGACGGCAGGCAGCGGGATCCGCGGGTCGAGCGCGTGGAGCTGCCGTTCGATGGAGGGCGCGAGAACTTGCGGCGCGACGTTGGACCGTACCAGCAGATCCTTGAATCCAGAATTCACCGGCGGCGGCATCTGCCGGAACAGCCCGATGAGCTGCGGGGCCACGGGGAGCGCCAACCCTTGATCCCGGTTGTCGCGCATCACGCCGGCGATAGTCACCATGACCCGCTCGGAACCCATCCATTCGTCGTCTGGAAGCAATCGCGGCGGTGCGCCCACCTCGATGCGCCGCCCAATCGGATTTTCGCCGGCGAAAAATTTCTTCACAAAGGCCTGGTTCACGATGGCTACGGGCAGCGTCTTCTCGCGGTCCGATTGGGAAAAGTCGCGACCCTCCACGATCGGGATGCCTGCGGTCTCGAGATAGTTGGCATCGACCACGCCAAAAACCGTGCTCGGAATGTCCTCGATCCGCGAAATCGGCTTACCCTCGATCGAGAACATCATGCGCCACCGGTCAGACGGAGGATAAATTTGTGTAACCGAGACAGCCCGGACCCCGGGAAGCGCGCGCAGCCGCTCCGTCAGCCGATCGGAAAATTCATCGATCGACTCGGGCGTGGGATATTGCGCCGGCGGCAGATATAACCGACCTTGCACGAGGTGATCGATGCGAAATCCGAGGTCCTGGCTCTGGAGCCGCTGGAGGGTCTGGATCAACAGTCCGGCGCCAACGAGGAGCATCATCGAGAGCGCGATCTGCGCGGTCACCAGCATCTTCCTAAATGCCTGCCGCGAAGCCCCGCTGCTGGACCGTCCTCCATCCTTCAGCACGCCGGCCGCCTC
>Ga0187847_10001548_pt1 | contig 20367 bp, 17 predicted proteins | sample June2016WEW_4_10_FD_132458 | JGI IMG/M metagenome (GOLD analysis project Ga0187847, IMG submission 132458) | Peatland microbial communities from SPRUCE experiment site at the Marcell Experimental Forest, Minnesota, USA - June2016WEW_4_10 | ecosystem: Environmental > Terrestrial > Soil >...
CTCACGTCGCCCTTGACTTCGGTTAGCGTTGGAAGCTCTTTGCCTTCGGTCTGAGCAATGTCGAACACATACACGCCCCGAAAACCGTACAAAGTGCGCTGAGTCACCTTGGCATCGGTATTCTGTTCCGCATTCTCTTCTTTTTTATTGCGCTTGTTGCCGACCATTGGGGCGAGAATGAAAATGCCCTTTTCGCCACGCCGGACGAAGCGGCCAAGCGAGTTCCAAGTGCGAAGTCCTGCAACGTTTGTGGCATCGGGTTTCTGCCTCGCAATCAGCATGATGTTGCCGAAGGAGTAGTTGCGAAACTTGGCCATCGCTCCGAGATACTGCGTGAGCACTGCGCTCTGCCCAGCCTCCAACGATTGCACGAGGTAATTGACTGCCTCTTTGGTCTTGAGGTTGACTTCTTCTAATTTCATGTTTTTTCCCTTTCTGCCGGTATCGGCTTGTTTTTTTCTTCACTAGAGCGCAGCGGGAAAAAACAAGCCGATACTGGTGGAAGGGACAGAACGGAGGCCGAAGGAGGGTGGCAGGGCGTGAGTGAAAGCGCGGTGAGTGCCAAACGCGGTTGGGTTCAGTTTGGCGCGAAACCGGCGCAGTCCGAAACGCCCGTCCGAGCCGCGGCCAAGCGGCGTACAGCCGGAAGGGGACGAAGTGGAATCAAAGACGGCATAGCCTGCCCTCAAGAGCTACTGGGCCCAAAGGTTACGGTGTCTACTCGACGAGAACAATAGTGTGGTAGGAAGTCTTGTGGCTGCGAGATCCTGACCTCAAAGCAGATATTCCTTTAGTAACGTTCGTTGGGTGGGATTTTTCGGGCATGATGGATTGATGGAACCCTCGGAACGGCTTAATTGGACGAATGAAGTTCGTCGCATTGTTTGGCGAGGGCGTCAGGTGGAACTTGTCCCCGTGGAGTACTGCGCTAGCCGATTTAGTGTGGCCGTAGAGAACACAAACATCATAGCGGTCCTTGCACCGGATCTATATCAGAATGATGACCCGTGGGGTGATTCGCTGCTAAATTGTGAGCAACGAGAAGAAGTATCTCGCCTGGCGCTGGAAAGGTTTTCGCAGGCGGTTACTTTGAAGATTGGGTGCGGTCTGGGAGCGCTTCCGGATAAGAAAACGCTTCACTAAAAATCTGGAAGAGAGTTTAGATACTCCACAAGGTCTGCGCCCTCAATGAAAGTCGGTTGGTCTATCGAACGCTCTGAAGCGAGTCGTCCAAGCCCCCGGTGTGAATCCATTTCACGGCATCTTCAATGAGGGCTTTGGCGGGATGATGCCCACGCCCGCCGAGCGGCACTCCATACATCGTGCGGTAGATTCCGTTTTGCTGGAATCTTCGGCGCACAACAGGTTTGCCATCGGCGCCGAAGGTTTCGACGGTTAGCATAAACTTGCCGTACTCAAAGCTGTAGGGAACTGCCGTCGAAGTTGTGGTGGTTTGTGTGCCTTGGTAGGTAGCTGTATTTCCGTCCGTATCAGTAACTGTTCCTGATGTTGGGGTTGTGTCCGTATTCGTTACGACTCTCGTCCCATTGTATGTTGCAGGAGCCACGGTTATGACGAACACGGTCTTTACGGAGGGATCTGGAGCAGCATAGCAAACGTCAGGGTATTTCTTCTCCAGGTCTTTATCGGCCCACTTCAAGTCTTTTGACTTGGAAATCCCTTGCTGGACATTCCCGAGTGTGTCCTCTTGAATGACGGAATAGGTTGTTGCGCAAGGTGGACGCCCATTGTCCTTATTCTTGGCAGCCGCGCCCACGGGGATTGCGAGCAACATCAGAATTAGAAGCTTATTCCTTGGCATATTGTCTCCCGCTCAACATTGTGTATGCTTCTTGCCGATCCCGCTACATTACTTTCGTGACCGTAGGCGCATTGCATTTTCAGCTTTTCACGCTCGTGCGGTCTTCGACGGGGTGAACTGGGATGTCTTTATCGGGGTGCCGAGCAAAGAAAACGCGGGGATGGAAAATCCGGTTTCCTCGCGGCGCCTCAGACGCCCTTCGCCCGCTTGCTTTGCTTTTTAGCGAACACTGGTAGTGAAGTCTTCCCCTTTTTTCCAACCAATCCAATACACATCACCCGGGCGTCTCTTTAACCATCCTTTCCAGACTTGTCCACGACACACACTCACGTAATCCCAATCCGGAACATGAACGGTGGGGTCTACAACACATGTGCTGTCTGAAAAGAGGATCACATCATTCGGCAGTAGTCCGTCTACGCGGTCTTCAATGAAATATCTTCCTTCCCTCTTTATCATATACGCAGTTTTTGTCACCAGAGGTAATGTGTCTTCTTTGTCAGAATGAAGAGCCGCAACAATATCCCCGTCTGGTCTAGACGCTGCTGACAGTTGTGGCTTGGAAGAACTAGGAGTTTTCACAGCCTCTGCTTTTGCCTGCTCAGGTTGCTGTGGCTTCCAAGGCCGGTCAGAGCATTTCTTCATTGTTGCTCCGTCGTCTTCATCGAAATACACGTCAGAAGATAAGCATGCCTTGTCAGCTCTTTGCTTCCAGTCAGCTTTATCAGGATTATTCTTCAGGTAGTGCTCTCGATCTTCCACGTATTCAGATTGTGGTGCTCGGGCACCTCTCTGAACTTCAGACGAAGCCTTGAGGTCATCTGCGGCCACAGATGTAATGTTCCAATATGTCCACACCACTTTGCGCTCTGCACCCTTCGTCAGCAGTCGAAAGCCATGATGTTTACGTTCTATAGTTGCCCACGTGTAATCCTGTTGAGGTGGCAACCATTTGGCATCACAGCCAGTATCACAAACCGCGGAAAGGACAATGTGAAGATGTGGAAATGAGTTGCACATATTAAGGGCATAGCAGTCAGTAACAAGAGCGATTTGTGCATACCGACCGCTGACAGTTTGTTGAGCAACAAACCACTCGAAATAACGCCCGCGGGCACCAGCCAAGGCAATATTGAAGATGTTGGCTGTCTGTTCTAAAGACAACTGTCTAGCACTGTTTACAGCAGCCATGAGTTCGGGTGGGTCTGCTACCATTGTGTTTTGAGCGAGAGACCGATTGGAGAACAGGAGCCATCCTACTAACGTGATTACAAAAACTCGCTTCATAACACTTTCCCCCTGTGAATACCACCACGGAACATGACCCTTTTAACGAATACTGGTAGTGAAGTCTTCCCCTTTGTTCCAGCCAATCCAATACACATCACCCGGCCGGGCGTCTCGTTAACCATCCTTCCCAGACTTGTCCACGACATACACTAACGTAATCCCAACCCGGAGCATGAATGGTGGGGTCCGCCTAGCCAGTGTTGCTGTTTGCCGTGACGCGCTCCTCTTTGGGACCCTGGCCTCAGGGTCATTTCTGTGCTATCCACTTGTCCATGGTGACGATTGTGAACTCATGGACGGTTTCGATTCCATCCTTGTGATGATGGTGGACGATGAGGTTCTCCTCTTTTGAGAACTGCAACGTGTTGCCGTCACGACTTGCTTGAATGCTCCCAGTGTCGGTATTCCATACCTGTACCTCCCAGATACGGCTGTCATGCTTGACCTCGAAGCTGCCTTCATCGGTTACCCACAGCATCGTGACCTCTTCACGGCAGAGCATCAACGAGTGTTCGCAGCGTATCCGCGTGGTGACATCGAGCGGCTCCAATGACGTTTTTATCTTCGTTGCCATTCGACCAGCGATGCTCGCCTGCGACGGGCCGATGGTAACTTCCTGCGCCTGCACAATGCCTGCGACCAAGGCCAGCAACAGAACCACCACGGCGTTTTTCATTGTCCACCTCCAGTGCCCACGATACTTGTGGTCACTTTATCCAGCCATAGACTGCGCTTACGGGTCGGCTACTGACCTCACCGGTGCCAAACACTCGGATAGACAGGGGAGCGTCCGTGTAGCGAGACGTGTCGGAGTCATTTAGGAAGACGACATCGTAGACCTCACCCGCCGTCAACTGGTGACAGTCAGGGTACTTTTTGAGGCAGCTCGCTTTGGCGGTCTTCTCTGGCTTGCCCGGTGTGAAAAACACTATGAGGTATCTATCGCTCAGGTCATCAGACGAGGCCACGGCCATCTTGAAGGTCTGCCCGAGTTCGAGGCTGGAATCTTGCGGGTCGGGAGATCCGGGCGCAGGAGTAGGCGTAGCATTGCTCGGCTTTGGTTCATCGTTTCTAGCTTCTTCGGCCCTGTCTGAACGTGCAGCAGCCGATTCTTGGTTTATCACAAAGTAGACGGCGGACTGTTCAGAACCCGTGACTCTTACACTTCCCAGGTTGTAGTCGTCTTCCATGCTGGGATAGAGATCAGGATCATCCTTCAGCATCTTCTCAATCTGGAACTTCCCGCCTACAGCCAACTGTGTGCAATCAGCAAATTTCGCCAAACAGGCAATCTCAAAGCGGTAGATCGTGTGGTCACTTAGTGCCATGTGGACCTTGGCTTTGTAGCCTTTGGTGAAGGCGTAGATCTGGTCTACGACAATCACACCGGACCAAGCTGAGTAGAATTTCTCCAAAGAAGCGCCGGTCGCTTGGTCCGCCGCAACAGGTTCCGCTTCATCGGGAAGAGCGCGCGCTCTCGGAGATCTGGCCAATAACATCGGTTTCACATCGTTAATGGGAATGGCAAAATTGAGGTTTTCTCCGTTTTTGATATGAGAAGTCGTGATGCCAACCACTTTCCCCGACATATTGAACAACGGGCCTCCGCTGCTGCCGGGTGAAATCGGCACCGTGATCTGCAAGAAGTTGCTCCCTTCGTCTTCAACAGTCCGGATCGCGCTGACAATGCCGTTTGAAACCGTCGATTCGAGCGAAAGCGGGCTACCTATGGCGACAACTTCCTCTCCAACTTGGAGCAGATCGGAATTTCCGAGAGTTAACGCGCGAAAGTCGTTCCCATGCGCCTTGATGATAGCCACGTCGCGATCTTTGTCGGATGCAAGTACCCCATCGACAAGAAAGAAAGCACCGCCAGGGAATTTAATGACGGCAGAGCTGCCGTTCTTGATGACGTGGTAGTTGGTCACGACTTGGCCATCTTTGCTTATGAGAAAGCCGCTGCCTTGAGCGACAGGATGACCATTCTTATCCGATACGACTATTGAGACAACCGCCCCATGCGCTTCTCGGGATATGGCCGGGATATCTAAACGGGCTCCCTTGTTCGTACTCGGGGCGTTCTGTGCCGACATCGCGGCCACCAGCAACAGAACGACTGCCATGTACTTCATCGAGGTCCCTTCCCGCCGGTGCGCAGAGCTGCGTTCTCCCTCATTAAATTCCATCAGGGAATCGGGGACCGATCAACTTACGGAAGGCCTTGGCAAGCATGACTTTGGTTACCTGCAACCCATATCACTGAAGGAGGAGAATCGGGTGTGGGCGAAGATTTGCAGACTGAACAGGGAGAAAACTGAATGTTTTGCGGCCAATGTGGGAAAAATCTGCACGATGACGTGAGGTTCTGCCAGTCGTGCGGACGCCCCACTGCGCTGGCTTCTACTCCAGCTAGCTTTACGAGTGCAACTGCAGCAGCGGCGGCCCCAGCACTTTCATCGTCTCCAGCGCCAGGAACCGCGAGCCATCAGCAACTGATGAAACATTATGGCGAGATGTCCGATCAGGAACTCATGAACGCGGCAGGTGACGTTGCCTCACTTGAAGACGACGCGCGTATCGTCATTGCAGGTGAACTCAGCCGACGAAAACTTTCCGAGAGTGACATCATCCAGTACCGGCAGGATGTGGCGGCGTTAGCAGCGGCACCTCATGAGTGGGGCACCGTCCCCGCACCCACTAGCTCGCAGAAACCAAGCTACACGGGGGCCCTCGTCCTTGGCTGGGTCTATGTCGGCGCGGGTGTTGTCCTCGTACTGGCCGCTTTGGCGACGTTGACCACCTCCACCGATGTAACACCAGCTGCTACCGCCTCTTCGACCAAACCGATGGGACTTGCGGCCGCAGCATTCCAAGGCCTATTGTTTCTCGCGACGGGACTTGCAGTGCTGCGGCGCAAGAAGGTAGCGGTAAAGCTTGTTTGGACGGTCACTGTTCTGGGAGCAATCGGAGTTGTGCTTCGAGGGCTGATTCCACTGGACATTGCGTTGTGGGTGGTCAACCTCGGCATCGCAAGGTGGTTTGCTACCAAAGCTCCGCAGCTGAACTGAAATTGAGCGGACGTTGTCGCTGAAGAGACCGTACGTGTTTTGCATGTCGTAGGGCAACGCAATCACGTAGATTTCGTTACCGACGTACCGTCTCTTTTAAGCGGTAAGTCCTTGTGCCGTCAAGCGCGAAACTCAATTTGAGGAGGCTGCCCCAGCGGAGAGTGCCTTAACCTGCGAGAGCACATTTCTGGCTTCCCGAATTCCCGATTGGATGTCCAGCTCCAAATCTAGGTGCGGGACGGCGGATGTCTTCGCAGCCTCGTAGAATCTCAGTGCATCCACCGGGCGGTTCAATCGGTTGAGGTAGATTCGTGCAGCGCAAAGCTGCGCCAGCACAGATTGCCGCTCGGAAGGATAGGCTGCGGCGAGCTTGTCGTACTCGATGACGGCGCGTTCAAAGTCTTGCTGTTGCTCTGGCACGCGGCAAAGGTCCAACCAGACATCGGGAGGAATGCTTTCGCCCCCCACGTTTAGGAAATCTTCATAGTCCTGCCAAGCTGTTTCGTATTCTCTGGACCGCACATGTAAATCGCAGAGCTTGCCCGTCGCCTCCCGATAAGCTGAAATATTACTTGCCCGCCAGTAGACCGCTCGCAACAGGTTCCAAGCCTCTACCGAGTCAGGTTTCGTTGTGAGGTAGTTGTTCAGAGTAGCGGCGGCCTCGTCAAACTTGTGAAGCTCCATGAGGTCGCCAGCCTGACTGATTTCTGGATCAGGCGTCCAGGCGACCTGTTCCTCGATTGCTTTGTTCATTTTGTGTTCCAACCCCGAGTAGCGGATGGCCACGGCCGCAATGCCGCCAAAGAGGAAACCACCGACGTGTGCCCAGTGTCCAACCCCGTCCCTTGGCCCCATTCCGTAGTTGATTTCCATCAGCAGCCAAATCGGCAATAGCCAATATGCTCGCATCCAGAAGCGAGAAAAGGGAAACAGGCCCAGATCAAAGAACCACATCATTCTGATCTTCATCTTTGGGAAGCGTACTAGGAAGGCTCCCATTAACCCTGCGACAGCTCCCGAAGCGCCGATTGACGGTACGATGGTTCCAGGATCTGCCCAAGCGTCAAATTGGCATGCCACTGCGCCCGCCGTTAGGTAGACAAGCAGGTAAAGCGGTCGGCCCCAAGCGTCCTCTAAGACAAATCCCGCCAGCCACAGGAACCACATGTTGCCTATCAAGTGCCACCAACCGCCGTGAAGGAAGGTCGAAGTGAGATACGTAATGGGTCCTGGGTGGGCTGCAACGAAGGCATAGCGTTGGTCGATCGATGAGGCCATCAATTGTGAATATTCGCTTGCGAGCGAATCCATTTCCCCTTGCAATTCCGCCGGATTGTCAAGTCGTCGCGTCCGAGCGTCCCAATCGTCGAGTACCTCGGAGTTCGGCTTCTGCATCTCTGTCCAATCGTCGGGGTCATGCTTTCTGAAGTCAGCGACCCACTCCTGAACCTCAGGCGTGAGGAGGAGCTGTGGATGCATGGCAGCCAGAACTAGAATGTGCTCTCGCACCTGCCACAGTTGTGAGCCCTGCTTCTCCATGACCCAATGAGTGTCCAGAAAAATAACGAAGTTGAGGAGGATCAGCCCAATTGTTATGACCGGCCAACGTCGGGCGGACATGTTCTCATGCTGGACTGGGATGAGCACGGTATCTCTAAGCCTAGGCAGAACTCGGATCAATGGCCAGATGCCCGGTGGTGATCGAACCTAAGTAACCGTATCGCCGAACGCCAGAGAAAAGCGTTGTACTGCGATGAACTGCAGTGGGTTACCTTTGGACTGTGGTTCCCCTATCGTCATGAGGGTACGATTCATAAGGGGATTCGAAAGAGATATTGAATTGAACCGAGGGGGACCTGCCCAGGGAAGACGATGCTTAACACCTTAAGATGTTTCGTTCTCGCGGCTCGTAACAGACTCCGTTTAGCGTTGCGCAGGTGTAACCGATGCGGTCGGCGGGGAGTGGAGAGCGTATCTCTGTTCTTTCCCGAAAAGCTTTGCAGGGTTTGCCACTTTGCGCTGGTGAGTGCGGGAATGGAAACCCAATGCCGGCCACGGGCGTGATTGTAGAGGCAATATAGAGCAAGCCGAGGGGAGCATCTCGGAGTGTAATGTCAGCCCACGCCTCTTGGATCGGCAAAAGGCCGTCGGTCATGGGTGCAGGAACAGCTTCGGACATTTGGGATTGAAGTGGGAGACGAATAATGAACCGAGGCGGATTCTCGTGGTGGCGACTCTTTGGTGTGTCGGCGCTCAAGTCTAGAGTCTCCCGCAAGATCGGCATTCCGCTGACTCGCACTGGGCGTCGGCAAAAGCTCGGGTCTTTGATCCTGCGACTGCTGGGCTTGAACAGATGGGTTTAGGGTGGCAACAAGATGAAATTGTCGATCTAAGTGCTTGTGCCTTTAGATCATTAGCGCTAACGTTTACTAAAAGGTGAAATCAAGGTGTAGGTTCAGAACTTGCCACTTCTGGATGAAGGCCAGGCGGTCCGAGACACGTATGAGGTCGAGCGGTTCCTTGGAGAAGGAGCGTTCGCAGAGGTGTATCGCGTTCGCCACCGCTATTTAGGCCGACAGGCTCTGAAGTTATTCAAAGTTGCGGGCCTCACTGCTCCGGAAGTCGAGGATATGCTCGGTGAGGCGGTCCTGCTGTCGGGGATCGATCACCCGAACATCGTCCGGGTATTCGATGCAAACACCGTCACATTAAACGGTCAAGTTTATGGCTACTTCACGATGGAGCACGTCGCGGGAGGCAGCTTAGATAGGTTTTGGCGGTCATACGGCGCTCAATTCATTCCTGTCGCTACCGTAGTAGACATCATCAAACAGGTCTGCAGAGGGTTGGATACCGCACATAGCCAGGATCCACCGATTATTCATCGCGACATCAAACCGCAGAACATCCTCGTCGGTTATCAATCGAACGGTCTGCGGGCCAAAGTCTCCGATTTCGGTTTGGCCAAGAAGGCGAACCCGCTGACGCTCTTGGCGAGTGCCCGCGGCACGCGAGCATTCAAACCGCCGGAAGCTTTCCAGGATTTCAACAGTGATTCGTGTTCAGGAGATGTCTGGGCGGTGGGAATGACACTCTACCTCTTGCTTACAGACAAATTCCCCTTCATAGTGCCCGACGACGCGCCCTCGGCTTCAGTGAATGTATTCCAAGCGCCTTTAGTTCCCCCAAGTCGCGTAAATCCTACTTGCGATTCAGTGCTCGATCAGATCTTGGCTCAGTGCCTCGCGACCGACCGAGCAAAGCGTTACAAGACGGCCGCGGAACTCCTCACCGAGTTGGAAGCCTGGGCTCCCAGACTACAAATGGAAGAGCAAGGCAGCCGCGAAAACGTATGGTCAACCTCCAAGGAGGTTTTGGGACGACCCTCGCCAGCATCACCGCAAGATGCTCGCCGGCTTGCCGCTCGCGCGATTGAACTGGCACAGAGCGCGGCAAATCTTAACGAGGCCGCAGACTTAATGGAGGAAGCCTTCAATAAACTCCCGCAACTTCGGGACGAATACCAGGGCCGGGTAAAACTGTGGCGGCGTGGAATCTCGATGTAGGTTGCCGATGGCTAAACACTCGATCTTAATTGTCGATCATCAGAACACCGTGCTAGGCCTGGCGAAGAAAGTGCTCGCTGATGACGGTTATGAGGTTCATGTGGCGGGATCATCGCGCGAGGCGATCGACCTGTCACGTGGCCTTGGGCCGGAACTTCTAGTCATCAATCCCGCAATGCCAACGCTTTCGGGGGTTGAGGCTGCGAGGCAGATTTCGCGAGATGCCAAGTGCAAAGTGTTGTTCCTCTCCGACTTGGCGAAGGATTCCGACTTCCGCGAGATGCTTCGTGGCCTGAGACAGCAGGGATGCGAGTGCTCGGCGATCGGTGTCCCGTTTGAAAGCAGCGAACTTCTGACTTATGTCAGACGGGAGATCGGGTCGGTCGTCGTTGCGACCCAGCATGGGGAACGCCCTTCGCCCATACCGCCGCCCGCTCGTGCGGCAGCGGCAGCAGCCCCGGCGAGAGCATCTCTTCCCGATTATCAGCCCCTTCTAGAAATGGTGGGACCCCAGCTATACGAACGCAATGCGTTCAGAGTAACTGCATTGGGAGTGGATGCTTCATTGCGCGACATCTCTCGACAAGCCGAGAAGTTGGAAATGATGGCCAAGTTGGGTGTTAGCGGAATTGCGAAGGAGCTATTTTCCACTGCGCCTGCTACTGCGGAGGAGATCAGAGCTGCGCTCCTCTGCTTAAAAACTCCCGACAAGCGGTTGCTTCATGAATTCTTCTGGTTCTGGCCAACAAACCGGCAAAGCGAAACTGATCCTGCTGTGGATGCGATAAAGGTGGGAGAGGTGCGGAAAGCAGAGGAAGTCTGGAACCTACTAGCCGTGAAACAGCAAGAAGTGACATCAGTGTCGGCGCAGCTTGACTCGTCAGGTTCGGATGTAGAGCCCAGACCCTTACTCCAGAAGAAACAAGATCTGGAACACGCGGCGGCAGTTTCCATTCACAACCTCGCTATCCTGTACCACATTCAAGCACTCACTCTCGAATCGAAAACTGGTTCACGCCTAGCTGCAGACGATGCAAACCGAATTGCTGCTTGGACAAAATCATTCAACTATTGGTCCAGGCTTCGAAACCAGCATGGATTTTGGGAAGTACTCGTCGATCGCATCCGTAGTCTCAATGATCCGCGCCTAGGCGTTGAAACAGCAGAGCTGATTTGGGCTTCTCTGCCTTTGGCTCTTCTTTCGCTAAACGCTCAGTTCGCAGGAACTGCGGCCGAGGCGCGAAACTTTGAAGAGGCAGGTCTGCAGCGGCGCTTGATGATCCTGTCGGGACTCGGCGACAGTTGTGTGAGAGATGCACTCTGTCGCGGTCTCAAGCCATTGCAACAGGAATTTACCCGCCTGTGTGAAACCGCAGAGAAGGACTCCCTACAGTTGCCCGACAAAGCCTTAGAGATTGTTCGCAAGCTCCTCGAAGACAAGAAAAAGTACTTGCAGACTTTCAATTACCTATTGGGGAATGGCGATCCCTTAAGAGACTCGCTCCACGATCTCCTGGCGCAATCTGCCCGTAGTAGCCTGGTCGCGTATGCAAATAAGACTGAGAACTGGGAACAGGTGCTACCGGTCTTCGAAGAGTGCCTGGCTCTTGCGGAGAGCAAGTCCCTTCGGTCACGTTTCGAAGATGATATTGACATGTTGACGGGCAACGCTGCGGCGCAAAGAGCAGCGCGTCGCACGCAAGCGACTGCTGCTCCTCCTCGACAGACGCCCCCACAACAGCACGGAGCGCGAAAAACATCGACAGCGTCGCCCCCTACGGGCGGAAGGTCGAAGCGACCTTGGCGCCTAATCATCGCAGCCGTGGTAATTACCGGCATTGGGATCATCATCGCCGAGAGCACAAACGACGAAACATCCACTCATGTTCCGAGTACTGGACAGTCTTCCGCCAGTTCTTCAACCTTTACCCCGAGTTCCGCAGCCACTCCGGGGGCCCCCTCGACTGCAGGGCCAACTGACACAGCAACAATTGAGAGCCTCAGACGCACGATTGACGGTAATAGCGTGACGTTGAAACAGATGAAAAGTGCTCTGTCGGACCTCGATACCCAGATGGCAACGCTCAACTCACAGATCGAGACCGACGAGGCTTCATTAAAGCAAATGACACGTGATCACGACCTGGGCTCCCAAGTCGATGTCAATCTGTACGAAGTGACACGACAGCGGCATAATTCTGCGGTGAAGGCGTATAACAGCCTCGTCAGTACACACAACTCATCACTTTTAGAGTACAAGTCGTTGCTTAGTGAAACGAATCGTGAAATTGACAGTTATAACGCCCTTGTGAGGTCACAATGAAAGACTTTGGCCGAATGTTCGGAGTCGATAAACCTGCAATTCCTGATGCCAGCGGGCAAAGCGGCAGTCAGGAGATTGAGGTAGCCGACCGACAAATCCTACTGCGACCACGTCTAACGATCTGGGCTGACATGGCGAACGCAATATGGGCACTTCAACAGAAGAGCTGCGATCCGACAACTGCCGAGAGGAGAGAAGAGTTCCGTCCCCTTGCGCGTTATATCGAGCGTTTATCGGAGTGCATGAGCGAAATCGGTCTGGAGGTTCAAAGCCACACGAACCAGGCGTTTGATTCTGGTCAGTCGCTTGAGGTCATAGCGTTTCAGCCAACGGCGGGAATCAGCCGAGAAATCGTGGTCGAGACGATAAGACCCACGGTGTATTTGAAGGGGCACCGGGTTCAGGTCGGGCAAGTGATTGTGGCGACACCGGAAAACGCATCGAGGGAGAAGAGTTAGAAATGTCCAGATTAACGATCGACTTTGGCATTGATCTCGGCACGACGAATAGCAGTATCGCAGTCCTGGAAAAGAACGGTCCCCGGATCATTCGAAACAATGACAACTGGCAGTTCACACCATCAACTGTGTGGGTGGACAAGAATGGCGCGGTGCGAGTCGGCATGTCGGCAAAAGAACGTGCTTTCAGTGATCCTGAAAATGGCGCTGCTGAGTTCAAGCTGATGATGGGGAAAGCCTATTCGAAGCCTATTGCACGGCTGAATCGGTCGCTAACAGCAGAGGAGCTTTCGGCGGAAGTGTTGAAGTCGCTAAAGGACGATGTAAGGCGGGAGTCTGGGGAGGATCTTGAAGCGGCTGTCATTACGGTCCCCGCGGCATTCGATCAACCCGAATCTGAGGCCACTCGCAGAGCAGCCCAGATCGCGGGCATCAAATTTAGCCCGCTGCTTCAAGAGCCTATTGCCGCCGCTCTGGCCTATGGGCTCCAGCATGAACACGACAATGTATTTTGGCTGGTCTATGACATTGGAGGAGGTACGTTCGATGCTGCCGTCATTCATGTTCGAGACGGTCTTATTCAGGTTGTAAGTCATGGCGGTGATAACGATCTGGGTGGAAAGTTGATCGATTGGGCCATCGTAGAACAGCTCTTCGTTCCAGCACTGCAATCGTCGTACAACCTTCCGGACTTTCGACGAGGTAACAAGAGATGGTTGAGTGCCCTTGCGAAACTCAAGCTGCAGGCCGAGAAGACTAAGATTTCATTGTCCAAAGATTTGTCGTGTGAGGTGAATGATGAGTTCATCTGCGTGGATGATTCAGGCGAACAGGTGCAACTTGACGTGTCGGTCACAAGGAATGAGCTTGAGCGTTTGATCGACCCACTCCTTATAAAGTCTCTGAATATCTGCAAGAGTGTGCTGAAGGAAGAGCGCTTGGGGCCTGGCGATATTTCGAAAATCATTCTGGTTGGTGGACCGACCGTAACACCATATCTCAGGCAGGTCCTTCCTGACACGAAGGATGGGTTGGGCATTCCCATCGATTTCTCTGTGGACCCGCTTACCGTTGTGGCGCAGGGTGCTGCGCTGTTTGCGGGCGGGCAAAAGGCTGCTGGATCCGTCGTTTCGCCGCGAGTGGGCGAGTTTGGCCTTCATCTTGAATACAAGCCAGTAGGCAATGACACAGAACCTCTAGTCGGAGGGCGGGTATCAGCACGTGCGTCGCATTCGTTCGCGGGTTTTGCAATCCGGTTCTTAAACCCAGACTCGCGCCCGCCGTGGGATAGCGGCAAGCTGCCGCTCAGCTCAGAAGGGACATTTATAGCGAACCTGTGGGCTGAAAGAGGAGCACAGAACACGTTTCGAGTAGAACTCTACGACTCATCCGGGACCAGGCTCCCGCTCAGTCCTGCTGAATTTCCATACACGGTCGGCCTGGTTATCACGGATCCGCCTCTTCCCCACGACATCGGCATTGCAATGGCTAATAACAAGGTGGACGTGCTGTTCAAGAAAGGTACACCACTGCCGGCGAAAATACGGACAGACCATCGAACAACAGTTCCACTGAAAAAAGGTGATCCCCATTCCGAGCTGAGTATTCCGTTCGTCGAGGGGAGCAATGCCGATCATGCTGACCTGAACCGAAAGATCGGCCATGTCACCATCGATGCCCGAAACGTCAGCCGCGACTTGCCCATCGGCAGCAACGTAGAGATTCGTCTGGAGATGGATAGCTCGCGGCTGCTGAAAGGCAGCATTTACATCGACGTTCTGGACCAAGAGTTCCCCATCCGGCTTGAAGGGATCATCAAGCCACAGCCATTGTTGCAAGAACTAAGTCAAGAGTTCGAGAAGCAGAAGCAGCGCCTGCAATCTGCAAAGGAAAACACCGGAGCTGCTACGGAGACCGTCATGCGAGACCTCGGCAAGATCGAACAAGAAGACATCTTGGGAGAAATATCGCGTGATCTTGCTGCAGGGGAAGATCCTGAGGCTTCTCACAAATGTGAACTTCGGATGCTAGAACTCAAAACGACTCTTCAGAGAATCGAGGACGCGATCGAAGCTCCTAGCCTGATCCTCGAAGCCAAGCAAGAGATCGAATGGACCGAGGAAGTCATGCAGGGCGCGACGGCTGAGGACAAGAAGGATTTCGCTCTACTTCGGCCCGAACTAGAAGCGGTCATCAATGGGGATATCGAGACCCTGCGTCGTAAGGTAGATGCGATGTTTCAACTGCGAGTACGTGTTGTTTCCCGAACGGCTGAATATTGGGTCGGGTACCGGGACTACCTGTTGAAACGTAAGGGCGAGATGCTCGACCAAGCGCAGGCGAAGCTGTGGTTTACTCATGCGGATCGTGCGATCAACAATAATGATATTGAGGCGCTTAGAACTGCTTGCACGCAGCTCTTGTCACTACTACCGAAACAGCAACAGAAACGCGGATACGGAGGCGGCACAGTCCGCTCAAGAGCATGAGCAATGAACTGGATCTCATAGCGCTGAAGATAGAGCAACTGGGAGTCACAGCCCGTTTATCTGACCTAGCCATGTATATGAAAGACGGAGAAGGAATAAGAGCACAGAAGATTCGAACAGTACTAGGCCACCTCGATCCAGGCGTTTATCTTATCGGTGGCGGTCCCTACACGCAGGGTGTGTATTCGCTTATGTGTGATGAAGTGGTGATTGGGCGCTTGGCAACTGTACTTGAGAAGACTCTCGACCGTCCGGTGGACGTGTTTGTGAACGATGCGGCCACGTTGACGCCACGGGAAGTGTCTCGGGTTCACTGTGCGATCTACCGCAAAGAAGGCGTTACAAAGCACGACTACTGGATTATCGACCGCGGCAGTACTTGTGGCACGTACGTGAATCAAGAACCACTTCAGGCACCCTCGGCTAAAGACTCTGACGACGTCCGTCTCGCCAGTCACGCGCTTGTGAACGGAGATGTGATTTCTCTTGGCCCGTCGCGCATCAACAGCTTTGTCTTCGTTGATCTTCGGAATTGAAATGCACTGCACGCATTGTGGAACAGAAAATCCGGATGCCTCAGCATATTGTTTCAATTGTGGCAGAAGTATGGTTGCCGCTCGCGGAAAACCCAAAACTCTGGCTGAAAAGTGGGCACAAACATTTCGAGCGGAGGGTGGGCATTGGCCAGAGGATGGGCATTGGCCCGAGCAATGGTATGCGATCGAGCGGGAGATGAATCGTTCGGGCGATGTTGCCAGTTCTGGCGGCGGAGGATACGAGAATGAGAAGAACGAGGGTGGCAATCTTGGGACACCCTACGTCTTCATTGATAATTCTGGATTCCTGTTGTCGGGTGGGGACGATAAAACATTTCCAGCGATTCGAGTGTTTTCAGAAGCAGAAATTGCCAAACTACAAGGGGTGTGGGATCGCGCCGCCGCCATCTTCAACTGTGCCGGTAGCATTGATGCCCCTCGCAAGGAAACAGCTGTCGCCGCGACCTCTGGCGCTGCTGGGGAAAGAGCCGCGATAGAGGCTAGTCATTTCGTTCTGCAGCTTACCCCATGGGCTGCTGAGTTTATAAAAGCTAAGTGTTCTGGGGCTTTCTCTGTGGGTGTGCTCTTGGGAACATTCGCAGACGATGGATGCGTAAGCATTACAAGAACCGTTCGTGTATGTGCCCATACGTGGATTAAGAAGGGTATCTGGCAGATAAGTCCAGTCGCCCTGGTCGGCGTTCAAAGGTGGGGCAGAGAGCAAGGCATGGATATCGTGGGATTCTTTAAATCACATCCAGAGAGCGATGGTCTTGAGCCCTTAGAGGCGGATATAGCCCGCGCAACTTGGTATGGGTGTTCTTATGTGATTTCTGATGGCAAACACATAGCTAGTCGCAGGCTCATGGGCGATGACGAAAGCAATAAACACCTGGTTAAAGAATCAATTGTTGTTTCAGGGGCAAGCCAATGAACGTCCGTTTCGGCGGTCGACCGTTTGTGAACGGAGATGTGATTTGTCGGCCCGTTGTAGATCAACAGCTTTGTGTTCTCTGATCCTTTCGGAATTGATATGTACTGCACGCGTTGTGGAACAAAGAACCCGGACGCTTCGGCGAACTGTTTCAATTGTGGCGATAGTATGGATGCCCCCTGCGGAGAAGCCGCTGTCGCTGCTTCCTCTGTCGCTGCGGCCCAAAGAGCAGCACGACGAATGCAGGCGACTGCTGCTCCACCACGACCGACTCCCAGAGAGCAGCAAGCACCACGAGATCCATCGGCAGTTTCTGCCTCCACCGGCGGACGGTGGAATCGGTGGCCGATAATCGCGGCTGTGGTAGTTATTGGCATATGGATCATGATCGCCGGTTTGAAGACGGCGATTCTGGCCAGCGCCGTGCTGCTGTGCGTGGTCGCTGGATGGATGGATTTCCGCAGTGGGCGCATCCCGAATTGGCTCACCGTGCCGGGGTTGGTGGCAGGAGTTGTATTGAACACTTTTGCTGGGGGATGGAGCGGATTGAAGTTTTCCCTGGTCGGAGCAGGTGTGGGCTTGCTGCTGTTGCTGCCTTTTGTGCTCCTACGAAGCCTCGGAGCTGGCGGCTGGAAATTGGCTGGAGGCCTCGGGGCGTTCGTGGGTCCCGGTGTGCTGGTCAAACTTCTGATCGCGTCGGTTTTTGTGATTGGCGTGATGACCCTTGTGCTTGTTATTCATGAGGGGCGGCTGCTGAAAGCGCTCCTTAACCTTGGGCGCCTGTTGGCGTCGCTAGTGCATTTTCGTAGGCCGGCACCGCGAGTCGCAGGCGAGAGTCCGCAGCCCCTGAAGGTATCTTATGGCGCAGCCTTGGCTTTCACCGTAATGCTCTACGGGATCGCGTGGAGTCTGGGCTGGACGGCATGAAAGCATGCGACCCCTCCGGCGTAAGACCGTGTGCACACACCCACTGGTAACGAGTTGAAGCACTATTCGCTAACGACACTGACGATGTTCGGCTCGGCAGTCGAGCGCCTGTGAATGGAGGCGTGATTGTTCTTGCCCATCGCTGATCAACAGCGTTGTGGTCATTGATTCGGAGTTGATATGTACTGCACGCGCTGTGGAACAAAGAATCCAGCCGCCTCCGCGAACTGTTTCAATTGTGGCGGTACTATGGATGCCCCTCGCGGCGAACCCGCTATCGCGGCTAACTCTGGCGCTGCTGCTCCGAGGGCACGTACACCCAATATCCTCGGGCGCATAGACGTGGCAGGTACTCCTCTGGTTATTACCGACTCGGAGATCTCGTTTGGCAACGAGCAGATGAAGTGTGACGACGTGGTCGGCATCCGCTACGGCGTCTACAAGCACTACATCAACGGTATTCGGACCTCGCAGTCCTATGCTGTTTGGTTAACAGACGGGCGTTCCACGATGTTCATTGAGTGCGCAAAGGGCTTCTTCGTCAGCTCTTCAACTATCGAAAGTCGCTACCAAGAGGCTCTGAAAACACTTTACACAGCAGTTATGATACCGCTCATTCAGAGCTTTTTAGCCAATCTAGACAAAGGGACTGGATTTCGAATTGGCGAGGTGACGTTTGACAAAAACGGCCTATATCGTTCGGATTCATTCGGGGCGATTCGCAAAGGACTTGTTAGCGCGTGGGTCTCATTAACAGGTGGGCGGTCGGTAGAAGAAAGAGAACAACAATACCAACATCTTGCTTGGTCCGAATTCGGTGGCCACTCGTTCAGAAAGGGCCAGATCCACCTATTCAAGCAAAAGAAGTCATGGGTGCAGTTTGCGCTTCGCGATACATGGAACGCTGTTTGCTTAGGGCCTCTCTTTGATTTTCTTAGCGAAGACGGGCGGTTGTGGGAGTTTGTTAGGCAAAAGCCCGAAACGTCACGGGCAGAGCGCATTCTTGTTGTGGATGATGAAGAAGCTGTTCGTGAAACTATCTGTGGCATGCTGATACCGGCGGGCTACCAATGCCGGGCGGTCGCTGGTGGTCAGGAGGCTCTCGCTCTGCTCGAATCCGGGGAGAAGTTTGAACTTCTCCTTAGCGATCTTCTAAATGCACCCCTGGATGGGTTCGCTCTGCTCGAACGCACGAAGGAGAAATTTCCAGACATACCCGTGATTATTGTGACGGCTATAAATGATGTTTCGGTCGCTGCCGCTTGCACCAGAAGCGGAGCCTACGAGTACCTACTACACCCCGTAAAACGGGAGCAGTTGCTGGTTGCCGTGCGTCGAGCATTGGAGCAGCGCCGCCAAAAGCTGCAGGACCGATGTGAGGGACGGTAAAGATGTAGAGGGCTCCCGATCTTCTGGCTGCCCGTCCAGGCCTTCTCACCAGCGAGCTCTTGGAACTTGCGTTGGGGTTCATCGATTTCGAGCGTCCGCTGGTGAATCCAGCCATCAGCCCGCAAGGACCTGTGCTACTGTCCGATGGGCGGGTTCGTGCCGGGGACTGTCCTAGTCCCTGGTGTTACGAAGGTACCTGCGAGCCTAGTCAGAGGACTGTGCGCAACCTTCCTCTTTACTGAATACTGATACTGCTGATGACGAAGGCCGCATCGCTGCTGTTCTTGATTCTCTGGAGCCTGCCCTTGATGCCGCAAGGGAGCAGCGTCATTCATACCGCCCGCCGCCGGTGCACATCTTGCTCGCGGGACGAGCACGGGCACATCATGCGTTCGAGGGCTGCAATCCGCCGGTTCAAGAGGCTGCATCCGTGCCCCGCCACGGGGGAGGTCGCAGGCCGATGTCCAGGGTACATCATCGACCACGTAAAGCCGCTGGAATGTGGTGGAATCGACGGTCCCAGCAACATGCAATGGCAGACATCGGCGGCGGCGAGAGCGAAAGACAGGACTGAGGCGCGGTGTCGATGAGCGAGTGTAATTCCTCAGAACCCATTGTAGAATCAGGTTTTCTTCCCCAGGTAGCAATCTGCTAGGTTTCGGACCAAATGAATAGAACTGCCTAGGGTAGCGATCCGGGTCTGAGTCCGCGCGGACCTGGCCGATATTTGTTCAGAATACAGGCAGGCGTGGTCCTAAATGAGTACTGAGACTCTGGTTCCAGAGATTGGCCAAATTGTCGCGGTTCGCCAGCGGCTGTATCTCGTTGATCACGTAATCCCCCCTCCGAATCCTTCAGACTCCTTCCTTCTCCGGCTCTCATGTGTGGACGATGACGCCCAGGGTCAGCCGCTGGATGTGCTGTGGGATCGCGAACTTGATACCCAAGTAGTCACTGGCGAAGCGTGGGACGCGATCGCGAAACGAGGGTTTGATCCTGCGGATCGCTTCGCAGCCTACCTGAATACGCTACGCTGGAATTGCGTCACATCAACCGATCCGAACCTGTTGCAGTCGCCATTTCGGGCGGGAATACGGTTGGATGCTTATCAGCTCGAACCGCTGCGAAAGGCTCTCAGGCTGCCGAGGGTTAATCTTTTTATCGCTGACGATGTCGGTCTCGGAAAGACAATCGAGGCCGGCCTCATTGCGCGCGAACTCCTCATGCGCAAGAAGGTGAGGGACATTGTCGTGTCCTGCCCTCCCTCTATGCTGCTTCAGTGGAAAGAAGAGTTGGACGCCCGCTTTGGCCTGCGTTTCGAGATTCTGGATAAGGATTACCTCCAGAAAGTTCGGCGTGAACGCGGATTTGGAGTGAATCCCTGGACGACCCACTCGCGGTTTCTAGTGTCACATCGTCTTCTCATTGATGAAACGTATGCGTCTCCGCTGCATGATTGGCTTGGAACGTTCCGCGCTGGCAGTCTTCTCATTCTGGATGAAGCCCATCACGCTGCCCCGTCGAGCGGTCAGCGTTACGCAATTGATTCACACATAACTCGTGCC
>Ga0187847_10001555_pt1 | contig 20316 bp, 9 predicted proteins | sample June2016WEW_4_10_FD_132458 | JGI IMG/M metagenome (GOLD analysis project Ga0187847, IMG submission 132458) | Peatland microbial communities from SPRUCE experiment site at the Marcell Experimental Forest, Minnesota, USA - June2016WEW_4_10 | ecosystem: Environmental > Terrestrial > Soil > Wetlands...
CTTCGGCGGCGGCAAGGCCGAAGGCAACGGAAAAATGAAGGATGTGCTGGGCGGCAAGGGCGCCGGCCTGGCCGAGATGACCAACGTTGGATTGCCGGTGCCTCCGGGATTCACCATTCAGACCGAGGCCTGTCGTGAGTACATGCGCGGCGCTCTCTCGCCCCAGGTCAACACCGAAATGTACGCCGCCCTGGAGCGGCTGGAAAAGCTGCAAGGCCAAAAGCTCGGCACGGGCGACAATCCTTTGCTGGTCAGCGTTCGTTCCGGCGCCAAGTTCTCCATGCCCGGCATGATGGACACCATCCTCAACCTCGGCCTCAACGATAAGGCCGTCGAAGCCCTGGCCAAGCTGAGCAACAATCCCCGCTTTGCTTATGACTCCTATCGCCGCCTTATCCAGATGTACGGCGATGTCGTGCTCGATGTTCCCAAGAAGATGTTCGAGCACATCTTCGACGGCGTCAAGAAGCGCGCCAAGGTCAAGTTCGACTACGAACTCCAGCCCGCCGCGCTCAAAGAGATCATTGCCGAGTACAAGAAGCTGGTGAAGAAGGAGACCGGCAAGGACTTCCCGCAAGACCCGAAGGAGCAGTTGGTCGGAGCCCGCGACGCCGTCTTCCGCAGTTGGACCAACGAGAGGGCCAAGACCTATCGCCGCATTAATCGGATTGATGATTGGCTGGGCACAGCGGTCAACGTCCAGGCCATGGTCTTCGGCAATCTGGGCGAGACCTCCGGCACCGGCGTCGGCTTCACCCGCAATCCCGCCACCGGCGAAAAGATGTTCTTTGGCGAATACCTGATGAACGCGCAGGGCGAAGATGTGGTCTCAGGCGTGCGCACGCCGCTGCCCATCAGCGAACTGGAACGCGTGATGCCGCACTGCTACGAGCAGCTCCGCAACATCACCGGCCGCATGGAAGAGCACTATCGCGATATGCAGGACTTCGAGTTCACCATCCAGGATGGCAAGCTCTACATGCTGCAAACCCGCAACGGCAAGCGCACCGGCCTGGCCGCCGTCCGCGTGGCCATCGACATGGTCAAGGAAGGCCTGATTACGCAGGACGAGGCCATTCACCGCGTCGAGCCGAATCAGCTCTACGACTTCCTCGTCCCCCGCCTGGTGGAAAAGGGCGAGAAGATCGAAGTCCTCGCCACTGGTCTGCCGGCCTCGCCCGGCGCGGCGGTTGGACAAATTGTTTTCACCGCCGAGGACGCCGTCAAGCACCACGCCAACGGAAGCTATCCCGTCATCATCCTGGTCCGCGGCGAAACCACCCCTGAGGACATCGCGGGCATGGAAGTGGCCGCCGGCATTCTCACCTCGCGTGGCGGCATGACCTCGCACGCCGCCGTCGTCACCCGCGGCATGGGCAAGTGCTGCGTCGCCGGCGCTGGCGATTGCACCGTTGACGAAGCCAAAAAGGAACTGCGCGTCAAGGGCAAGACCTACAAGCAGGGCGACTGGCTCTCCCTCGACGGCACCACCGGCCGCGTCATCGCCGGCAAGCTCAAGACACTCGACGCTCAGCCCGACGATCCCGATCTGGTTACCTACATGGCCTGGGTCGATCCGGTTCGCCGGCTCAAGATTCGCGCCAATGCCGACATCCCCCGCGACGCCAAGCTCGCCCGCACCTTTGGCGCGGAAGGCATCGGCCTCTGCCGCACCGAGCACATGTTCTTTGCCGAAGACCGCATCGAACACATGCGCACCATGATCCTCTCCGACAACGAGAAGGAGCGCCGCACGGCCCTCAAAAAGCTGCTGCCCATGCAGCGCGCCGACTTCGCCGGCCTCTTCAAGGCCATGGAGTCGCTCCCGGTCACCATCCGCCTGCTAGATCCTCCGCTGCACGAGTTCCTGCCCAAGCGCGAAGATCTTCTGGTCGAAATCCAGCACCTGCAGGACACCAAGCCCCGCTCGCCCAAGCTCAAGGAACTGCGTCCCCTGCTGGCGCGCGTCGAAGAGCTCCACGAGACCAACCCCATGCTCGGCCTGCGCGGCTGCCGCCTCGGCATCGCCTTCCCCGAGATCACCGAAATGCAGGTTCGCGCCATCATCGAGGCTGCCGTCGCGGCCAAGGTCAAGGGCGGCGATCCGCACGTCGAAATCATGATCCCGCTCATCGGCTCCATTGAAGAGATGCGCAACCAGACCGCCATCGTGCGCCGCGTTGCCGAAGAAGTCTTCGCGGACAAGGGCTCCAAGGTCGATTACATGGTCGGCACCATGATCGAACTGCCTCGCGCGGCCCTCACCGCCGATCAGATCGCCGAAGAAGCCGAGTTCTTCAGCTTCGGCACCAACGACCTCACCCAAACCACCTTCGGCATCAGCCGCGACGACATCAACCACTTCCTCCCGGCCTACATGAAGGCTGGCATCTTCAAGCAGGATCCCTTCGCCACCCTCGATCAGGCGGGCGTCGGACAGCTTGTCAAGATGGCCGTAACCAAGGGCCACAAAACCCGCCCCACCATCAAGCTGGGCATCTGCGGCGAACACGGCGGCGATCCCGAGTCCGTCAAGTTCTGCCACAAGATCGGCCTCAGCTACGTCTCCTGCTCGCCCTTCCGCTTGCTGACGGCAAGGCTCGCCGCCGCGCAAGCCGCACTCGAAGAGAGAATGTCGGGTCCAGCCCACACCAACGCCTAGTCCAACGGGACCAGCTCAAACCCAAGGGCGCAGCCATCCGGCCGCGCCCTTGCCGCGTCTGGCGCATCTCTCACCTTACCGCAACCGCCAGATCCGGCCTGACGGTCGCCTTCGCCTCCACCACGCCCACCGTCTGCACCGTCGGCGCCGGCGCCAGCAGCGCGACCCTGCTCATCAACGGAACCGGCACCATTCTGGCCACGCAGGCCGGCAATGTCGTCTACACCGCTGCGCCGTCGGTCTCCCGCAGCTTCACGGTATCGGCGCCATAGCCGCCGGACTCCAACGCAACCCCAACTGCGTCTGAAGCAAAGCCCGTTCCACTAAAGACAACTGCGTATACGACTTTCCCATGCAACATTATCCCTTCTGGATGTGTTGCACTTGGATTTAGAGCGCGGCCTCTCCCGATGTCAAGATGTGAATCGAAAATGCTCTAAAAACAGCTCTTCCGTGCAATTCGCTCCCGCGCCGCAAGAAAATGGCCGGCCAGAATTTGCTCTTCGCTGACCCGGCCGTTGGAGAAAAACAGGCAAGCCGCCTTGGCCGCCGACCCATCCTGACAGGCCAAGGGAATGCTCCGTCCAATCCCTTGTGCCAACTGCTCCACCAGGGAACGCGGCCGTTTTTCCAGCCGCGCATCCGGCAGCTTCAAGGCCGCCAATTCCCGCCCGATCCAGCTCTGGCCGCCACAAGACTCCGCATCGGTTGCCCGTTTCGCTGTTGTTTCCATGACGGCAGTACACTACCCGTCATCCAACTCTGCAAAGTACCTGGCTTGAGACCGAATCTGTTTAGCCAACACTGACTATGGCCTGCCAGAGTTGTGGGTAATTGAAAGCGCTGAAGCGCGTGGTTAACCAACCCTGCGCCTACTGCACGGGCGGCTGCGTCTACCGCCAATTCTCTTGCTGGCCGCCGCCGGAGGCGATAGAGCCCGTTCCCCGTTGGACGGAACTCGGCTTCGCTCAGGGGGCTTGCGGCGGGGCGGGAAGATCGGCACTCGCCTTCTGTCCGCCCTGGGATGCGGGGCAGAGGCGGTCGATGATTTTTTGGATGGATTGATCGAGGGCCGGGTCGCAGGCGGCGGCGAAAGCGCGGCGGGCTAGGGCGCAGGCTTCGGCGGCGGGTTGCCGGCCGGCTTCGGAGACGAGCGCGCGCGTCGCGAGAGTTCTGGCCATCTGGTCGCCGTGCAGTTCCGGGTTCGCTTGCCAAAGGGGATCGAGGATGCGTTCGGCCTCGGAGGCGTATGTCTCCGCCTGCTGTACCCGCTCCGTTGAGAGGGAGAGGTTTGCGAGGTTGTTGAGCGTGGTGGTGACCTTGGGCAGGTATGCGCCGGGATTGGCCTGGGCGAGTTTGCGGTAGGTTTCGAGGGCCTCGGCGTAGGCCTCTTCGGCTTGCTTCATGCGCTGGGTGTCGCGGTAGAGGATCGCGAGGCTGTTGAGCGTCATGGCGACGCCGGGCCGGTATGCGACGGGATTGGCCTGGACGAGCTTGCGGTAGGTTTCGAGGGCCTCGGCGTAGGCATCTTCGGCTTGCTTCATGCGCTCGGTGGCGTAGTAGAGAGCCGCGAGGTTGTTGAGCGTGGCGGCGACGTCGGGCAGCCAGGCGGCGGGGTTGGCCTGGGCGAGTTTGCGGTATGTGGCGAAGGCCTCGGCATAGGCCTCTTCGGCTTCTTTCATGCGCTGAGTCTCGCGGTACAGAAGCCCGAGGCTGTTGAGCGCGGCGGCGCGCTGAGCCGGGCCGGCGCTGATGGAAAGAAGCGCCTCATAGGCGGTAATGGCCTCGTTGAAATGGTTGAAAATCTCCTCGAAGTGGGCGTACTTGAGGCCGTGGTCCGGATCTTTGCCGAGTTGCCAGGCTCGGTGGTAGACGGTCAGGGCCTGGGGCCATTCGAAGCGGAGTTCGTGGATGGTTCCGAGGACGTAGAGGTCGCGGGGGAGCTTACCAGCCTCCTTGTGCCGGTTCTCGACCTGTTCGGATGCCTCGCGGAGGGCGGTGTCGAGGTCGCCGACTTCGAGGCATTGGGAGAGCCTGGCTTCGGCTGAGTCGAAGCTGGACGCGAGCTGGCGCTGGAAGCTGCGCAGTTGATCGGTGAGCTTGGCTATTTCGGCTTCTTTGTTCTTCAAGATTTGCGGAGGAACCCATCCGCTTTCGAGGGCGGTGGCTGCGAAGCCTTCCAAGGCTTTCCGCAACGCGGCGTCGAGGTCTTGGCGCGTTGGTAGGTAATTCCGGGGGTTGTCGGCATCGGAATTCTTCCAGATCGCCACGAGGATCATTGCGGCAGCGACGGCGATTGCGGCCCACATCGCGTTCCAGGGGGAATACCATTGCTGGGCTTTGATCCATGCTATGAATTTCAGATCGCCTGCGAGGAGGCCCGATAGCAGACCCAGGATTGCCGCGAGGACGAGTCCCAGCACGATCTGCAGGACGACGGCAATCGACTTAGTTGATCTGCGTGGCATGGACGAGGTATTGACGGCGCTAGACCAATGTACCATTCATGCGGCGAGAGGTGGGAATTCCAGCGCGGCTGCGCCGCATGGACTGGACTTCTGACTGCGGGTGGAGGGATGGGGGCGCGGCTGAAACCCCCGCCTACCGGAGCGCTTCCCGCTCAAAGGTGGCGGGTGGGGTGTTGGGGTTCGTGGTTTCCCACCCTTGCGACAACGATTTCAAGACGCGGGTCCTTCGACTCGCTGCGCTCGCTCAGCGACAGCAAGGATGGGTACCCGCAAAGAGCAAATGCATATCCTTCGACTCCGCCGAAGAGCGCTTCGCTTCCTATGAACGAAGTTGGTTGAGGCTGGTATTTTCAACAAAGACAGCGAGTTAGCCCCGCTTCGCGGGATAGCGAGTTAGCAAGTTGGCGGCGGTTCATTCCAGCCGTAACTCGCCGCGCAAGTCAAGATGCTCAGGATGATCGGGGTTCCGGTCGGGGTTAGTGGTCTTCCACCCTTCGCAAAGAACGCGAAGGACGGGGCACCCAGGCTTGGTTATGGACTTGCGCGGGCGCGGACAAGCGCGGGTGGGGACGCCCGCGCTACTGTCGGCCGGGAGGCCGGGCTCCATTCAAAATCAGGCGGTCTCGGGGCTAGGCCATGGCGTGGGGGGAGGCTGCCTCTTCGGCTTCGAGCTTGCTGCCGACTTCGGCGGCGGCGGCGGCGAGCACGCGGTGGTGGATGGTGAAGAGGGCCAATTCGAGGCGGTCGCTGACCCCGGTCTTGTCGTAGACGGAGCGCAGGTAGTTCTTGATGACCTGCTCGGTGGTCTTGAGGCGGAGGGCGATCTCGCGGTTTTTGCAGCCTTGGACGATGAGGGCGACGATGCGCATCTCCTTGGGGGTAAGACGGTCGCGGACCCTGGTGCCCACCATGTCTTCCTCGGGCGAGTCGGCCACCATCAGTTGCGGAGGGAGCCAGGTGCCGCCGGAGGCTACCGAACGCACACACTCGATGAGGGATTGGCCGGTGACATTGCGAAAGACCACGCCGGAAAAGCCCTGATGCAGGTAGGCGCTGGCAGTCTCATTGTTTTCGGCAATCACGACGCCGCGGCTTCCGGTGGCCTCGAGCAGCGAATGCAAGCGGTCCATATTCGGCCGCATGGAAGCGGCAAAGACGACAACGGCGCCGGGAAATGTGGTGATGGCGTGATGCATGCGGTCGAGGTCGGTGCATTGCGCGATGATGCGCAGATCCTCGTCCATGGCCAGAACCTTGGCTGTGCCCGCCCGAAAAATCGCTTGCGAATCGGAGAGAATGATTTTGTTTATCATTAGCGCCCCATCTGCTGCATACCCTGAGAAGCCCAACTGAAGCCCGCCCGGCCTGCGGCGCCGGCAACGCCGGGAGCGGCAATACAGGCCCAGGCATTGGGCTCCGCTTCTGGCGACATTATCGGCAAAAAACCCGCAAAACGCGCGAACTGTCTCAATCTGCAACGCTCAGGCCGCGGCCCCGTCCTTTGATGACCGGCGCCAGGGGAAGATTTCGCGACGGCCATATAAATTCCTACGCACGAGATTACATCCTATTGTCAAAATGGTCACGAGAATTCTTTGCAGGCTCTGGGGGGGGCTGTTTACCGAAGAGAGTCTGAGGCGGAGGGAAGAGGCCGGCGTTGGACGCCGTTTCGGGGCTGGCTTGCCATGGGGGATGTGGTCTCGAGCATCTGGCGCGATGATAATGCGGCAGATAGGGGGCGCCCGGCGCCCGGCGATCCTTTTGGCGACGCCGGGGGTTGCGCGTTAACAAGACCCAACCACTGTTCCGCACAGCGCAACCGGTGAAGTTGGCGCGGGCTCTGCCGATGCTTTAGATGGAGATGCATGGTGACCGATCGGACGGAACTTGTTGAAACCGCGCTGGAAAGCTTGGCGGAGGGGATTGCCCTGCTGGGGGCCGACGGGAAGCTGGTGTTCTGGAACCGGGCCGCGGAGGCCATCACCGGGTACGCGAGCGTGGACCTGCTGTCGAGGCCGGCGCCGGCGGCGCTGGAAGGGCTTTTTGCCGGTCCGCAGGCTGGCGAGGGTGAGGCGGGAGCGCAGGCGGGCCACGGCGCGCTGGTTCATCTGGAGCACAAGCTGGGCCACAGCGTGCCGGCGATGGCGCGGGTGCTGGCGCTGCGCGATGGGATGGGCAAGCGCATCGGCAGCGCGGTCGTCTTTCATCCGGCCGAGAGCCTGGATGCGCTGCCCCATGGAGAGCGCAGCGAAGGCTCGGGCGCTGTGGCCAGCCAGGCCGAGTTCCAGGAGCGGCTGGAGGCGGTTTTTGAGGACTTCCGGCTGGGCGGCAAGAGCTTTGGCGCGCTCTGGATCACTGTCGATCAGGCGCACGGGCTCCGCAAGACGCACGGCGGCGGCGCGTGCGAGGCGATGCTGGGGAAGGTCGAGCGGGCGCTGGCGGGCGGGCTGCGGCCGGCCGAGGAGATGGGGCGTTGGGGGGACGATGAGTTTCTGGTGCTGTCGCACGAGCGCACGCCGGAGATGCTGGCCTCTCACGCGCAGATGCTGGCCGGGCTGGCGCGGACGGCGGATTTTCGCTGGTGGGGCGACCGCGTATCGATCACGGTGAGCATCGGCGCGGCGCAAGCGGAACGGGAGGGAAGTCTGGCCGATTTGCTGGAAAGGGCTCAAGCGGCCATGCTCTTGAGCTTTGATGCGGGCGGGAACCGGATTACGCCCGCGCCGGGAGGGCAAGCATGTTCGCCATCATAGGCATTGTCGTGGTCTTCGCATCGATCATCGCCGGATTTTTGATGGAAAAGGGCCACATCATGGTGCTGCTCCAGCCGGCGGAGTTCCTGATTATTGCCGGCGCGGCCACGGGCACGCTGCTGGTGGCCAATCCGACTCATGTGATCAAAGCCATCGCCGCCGGATTGACGGGGGTGCTGAAAGGGTCGCCCTTCGGCAAGGACCGTTATCTGAGCACGCTGCGGATGATGTACCAGTTTCTGAACAAGGTGCGCAAGGAAGGGCTGCTCAGCGTGGAGATGGATGTGGAGAAGCCGAAGGACAGCTCGATCTTCAAAAACTATCCGGAGTTCCTGGCCGACCATCACGCGCGGGAGTTTGTCTGCGACACGCTGCGCATGGCAATCACCGGCGGCGTGGAACCCTTTGACATGGACCAGATGATGGAGCTGGATATGGAGGTGCATCACCACGGAGCGACGCTGCCGGTCAGTTCGCTGAGCACGGTGGCGGACTCGCTGCCGGGACTGGGGATTGTGGCCGCGGTGCTGGGCGTGGTGATCACGATGGGTTCGCTGGGCGGACCGCCGGAGCAGATTGGCGAGAAGGTAGCGGCGGCGCTGGTGGGAACCTTTCTGGGCATTCTGCTGTGCTACGGGGCGGTTGGCCCGCTGGCCTCGAACATGGCCAAGACGGCCGACGCGCACAACGAATACCTGCATGTGCTGCGGGTGCTGATGCTGTCGTTTCTGAAGGGATCGGCGCCGATGATCGCCATCGAGATGGGGCGGCGGGCGATACCGGCCCATGTGAGGCCCAGCTTCGACGAGATGGAAAAGAACTGCAAGAACCAGCCAGCCAGCGTGGAGCCGGCCCTGGCGGCATAGGGTTGGCTAACCCTTTTAATACTACAGTTGCAAATCGAGGATTACGGAGGGAGCAGGGGGTTTTAACCCCCTGAGAGAGGTCGAATTGGCGTGGCCTTTAGGCCCGGGCCCTTGCGGGTCTTCCAGGAATCGAGTAATTGGAGTGGAGCAAGGCATGACAGCGGCAGCCAAGACGCAACCCATCATCGTGATCAAGCGGAAGGTCAGCCACGGCGGCCATCACGGCGGTGCGTGGAAGGTGGCCTATGCCGACTTTGTCACCGCCATGATGTCGCTCTTCATCGTGCTTTGGCTGATGGGCTCGAGCGAGAAGGTCAAGCGGGCGGTGGCGGGCTACTTCAACGACCCCAAGGGGACCGCCAGCCAGCTTGGCACCACCTTGCTTGGCACCGGCGCAACCGTCCAGCAGGCGCCCACGGACCAACTGGAAAAACTGAAAGCCAAACTCGAAGAGGAGATCAAGGCGCGCAAAGAGCTGGAAAAGCTCTCCAAGCAGATTGAGATCACCATCACCCCCGAGGGCCTGCGCATCGAGTTGATCGAGGGCAAGGACGGCACCTTCTACGAGATCGGCAGCGCGAAGCTGAGCGCCAGCGGCCAGGAACTGCTTGCTCTGCTGGCCGCCGCGCTGAAGCCGCTGCCCAATTCGCTGCTGATTGAGGGCCACACCGACGCCACACCGTACTCGAGCGAGGCCGGCTACAGCAACTGGGATCTGTCCGCCGACCGCGCCAACTCGGCGCGGCGGCTGATGCAGCAGGACGGAGTCCGCGTCAATCAGGTGACCCAGGTGCGCGGCTACGCCGACCAGATGTTGCGCGTCAAGTCCAATCCCTTCGATCCCTCGAATCGCCGCATCTCGATCCTGGTCAAGAACGACATCGAACAGGTGCCGGATCTGTTGGCCGCCGGCGTGGTGAATGGATCGACGCCGCTGCCCGACAGCGCAAAGGAGCCTGTTCCGCCAGGGAACGCGAGCGGGATGCCGTCCGCGCAGCCCGCCGCTGCGCCAGAAGCCAAGCCGCCTGCTCCGGCCAAGCCCCCGGAGGGAACACCGGCAGCCAAGCCGGGCCTGATGGACCGGCTCAAGAAGATGCTGCCGGGGACCAAGCAGTAAACCAGCGATTCTTTTCAATAATCCCTTGCGGCTCCAACTCGCCGCGTTCCATTCAAGCGAATCAAGCTCCGCACCCATTGCGCTCCCCGCCCGCGAGTGGAACAATAACCCCAACGCGCCACCTCTCCAGCGAAGGCCGCTCCCATGAAACACTGCCCGCAGTGCTCCACCGGCTATCCCGACTCGCTCGCCGCCTGCCCCACCCACGGCGTGCCGCTCAACGAGATACGTGACCTCAAGCCGGGCATGGTCATCCACCACAGTTACCGCATCGTCCGTAAGCTCGGCCAGGGCGGCATGGGAGCCGTCTATCTCGCCCAGCACACCCTCATGGACGAGCCCCGCGCCCTCAAGTTCCTCTCCGCCGAACTGAGCAGTGACCAGGCCTTCACCGCCCGCTTCCTGCGCGAAGTCCGCACCCTCCGCCAGATCCGCAACCGCAACGTAGTGGACTGCGGCGACCTCGAACGCGCCGAAGACGACTCGCTCTTCTTCTCGATGGAATTCGTCGACGGCCCGGACCTGCGGAGATTTCTCCACGACGCGCAACAATATCAAGATAGCGACTGTCATCCTGACTTACTACATGCTTGTCATCCTGAGCGAAGCGCAGCGGAGTCGAAGGACCTGCGGTTGCACTCTGCCGATGAAATCAATACGGAGGGAGGCGGGGGTTTCAACCCCCGCATTAGCCCGCAAGAATCGACGCGGGCTTTAGCCCCGGAGGCACTATATCAAAGCACGGCTGGTAGGTCGGGGCTTCAGCCCCGACTGCCGCAAATGCCCCAAATAGAAGCCCGGGCTTTAGCTTCTGCGGGCTCTCTCCCCGTCCCCCTCGCCCTCCACATCGCCCGCAACATCGCCCAAGGCCTCGCCGCCGCCCACGCCCGCGGCATGGTCCACCGCGACATCAAGCCCGAAAACATCCTCATGGCCCGCGAAGCCGCCGCATGGCTTCCCAAGATCGCCGACTTCGGCATCGTCGCCACCAAGGAGTCCAGCGCCGCCTTCACCCGCACCGGCGGCACGCTGCTCACCGTCACCTACGCCGCCCCCGAGCAGTGGCGCGGAACCCCCGCCGCCGACCTCGACGGTCGCACCGACCTCTACGCCCTCGGCGGCCTCCTCTACGAGATGCTCACCGGCCAGACAGTCTTCCACGCCCTGAACTACGAAGGCTGGGCCTGGCAGCACCAGAACACCCCGCCTCCTTCGCCCAGCACCCTCCGCCCCGACCTAGCCAACTGGCAAGGCCTGGACGCGTTAGTCCTGCGCCTCCTGGCCAAGGACCGCGAAGACCGGCCCAAGGACGTTGCCGAAACAATCACTTTGCTCGGTGCGGTGGTATATGTCCCGCCGCCGACAGCGCGTCCTCCCGTCGCACGGGAGATCTCAAGGACCGTCGTCGAGAAGGGTGGCGAAAGGGCCGCAGTGCATGTGCCCGCCTGGGTCTGGGCCGTATGCGTTGCGGTACTCCTGGTTGCGGCGTTCGCAACTGGAAGGATATTCGGGCCAAAGCCGCCAAAACCGCCGCAAGAAACATCCGCGCAAACAACGCTTGCGACCCAGCCGCAGCCGACGCAGCCGAGGCCGGAACAGGATACAAGTCCCAATCCATCCGATACGAGACTAATTGCCCAACCAGAACAAGGGCCGCAAACCGCGGCCGTCCCCGGCGCAACCGCGAGCGCCGCCACGCTGCTGGTGACGTGCGATCTGGCCTGCCGTTGGAGTCTGGACGGCGAGGCGAAGGGCCGCATCGACGCTAACGGTACGGCCAAGGCGAAGGTCGAACCCGGCCAGCACTTGGTGATTGCCACGACCGATGACGGCGCCGATCAGGTCAAGCAGCTTATCGAGATTAAGGCCAACGGCCAGTCGGTCGTAACCATCGAGCTTAAGCCCGTCCGCGATGCGCGGCTCAAGGCCGAGCAGGAGGCGCGAGACAAGGCCGCGCGAGAGCAGACAGCCCGCGAGGAGGTCGGCAAGGTCTGGGCCGACCCGGCAACCGGGCTGATGTGGGCGAAGAAGGATAATGGCGGCGATGTAAACTGGCAACAAGCTTCCGATTACTGCTGGAACCTGCGACTGGCCGGCCATTCCGGCTGGCGGCTGGCGACGATCGACGAGTTGCAGTCGATCTACGATCCAAATCGTTCCGAGCCGGATTGGCAAGATGGTCCCAAGTATCAATATCATGTGAAAGGCCAGCTTCAACTGTCCGGGTGGGAGTGGAGCAGCTCTCAAGGAAATGCTTTCGGGGAGGCGTGGGGCTTCTACTTCGGCGGCAGGGGGCGGCACTCCTACCGTCTCGGCGACAGGAGCGACGACCGCGCGCTGTGTGTGCGCCGTTCTGGAGAATGATGTGGCCGGGTACCCGATCCTTTGCGTATTTTGCGAAGGGTGGGATACGAGAATCCCACCCCGCCGTCCTTCATTCGCCTTGATTTCGGCGGGGAAGGGTTCGTGGTCTCCCATCCTTTCGCCGGAGATGCAAGAAGCAGGTCCTTCGACTCCGCTGCGCTCAGCTCGGGATGACAAAATGTTGTGGATTAGAAAAGATGCTCAACCCCAATAACTTGTCATCCTGAGCATTCCAATAACCTGTCATCGCTGGCCCAGCGGTTGGGTCTGCCCAAGATGTAACATGGCCGGCGCCTGGTCGATACGCCGCAATCGCTGGCTTTGCGAGCATTGCCGCTATGAGATGTCAGTCACTGCGGGAACCATCTTCCAGGACAGCCACATGCCGCTGACGATCTGGTTCCGCGCCATGGGCCAAATTACCAGCCAGAAGAACGGCATCAGCGCGCTGGGTCTGCAGCGCGTTCTCGGGCTGGGCAGTTACAAGACCGCCTGGGCGATGCTGCATAAGTTGCGCCGCGCCATGGTGCGTCCTGGCCGGGATCGGCTGGATGGCGTGGTCGAGGTGGATAAGGCCTTTTGGGGCGGCGAGGCAATCGGCGTCGCTGGCCGGCAAACAGAGGACAAGGCGCTCATCGTCATCGCCGCCGAGGAAGACCGCATGGGCATGGGGCGCATTCGTATGCACACCATCCCGGACGCCTCCAGCATCAGCCTGCACGGGTTCATTCGAGAGGCTATCGAGCTGGGAAGCACGGTCCGAAGCGATGGCTGGCGCGGCTATTTGGGGCTGGACGGATATGTCCATGACCGCCTGGTACAGAGCCATCAAGAGGATGGAGAACACCTTCTTCCGCGCGTCCATCGCGTGATTTCGCTGCTAAAGCGCTGGCTTTTGGGCACGCATCAGGGTGCAATCGGGCAGGAGCATCTGGACGATTATTTGAATGAGTTCACATTTCGATTCAATCGCTGCAAGTCCAAATCTCGCGGCAAATTGTTCTATCGATTGGCCCAACAAGCAGTGCAGGTAGGCCCAGCGACCTCGAGCGAGGGATTCCTATCCACCTATAAATGATTGAATAAAATCATGATACAGTTTCCCTTCAGCAATGTACCCCCAAATATACCCTCACGGAAACGGCGCTTGGGGCGGGTGTGCCGGTTTCAATCGGATGGCTTGCGGCGGAGATGGATAGGCGCATCGCGGGCGGGCGGATGGGGTGCGCGTCGTAAAGAATGCGCGTAAAAAGGATGCAATCAGCGTGAGTTTTCGGCAAGCTTGCGTAACGCCGTTTAGCTCACAATAAATGCTGGACGCCCCAGTGGGGCATCCACGAACCTTAACCAGCCCACGCCCCTACTGAATTGTAAGAGTCACCACGGCAGAACTCACCACCTGATGTGTCTGCGGCGGTGGCGGCGGTCCAGTGCCACCTCCTCCCCCACCGCAGCCAGTAATCGCAATCCCGCAAGCAGTCAGCAGCACCAGCACCAGGCAAGCTGTCATCCAAGCGCCCCGCGCCGCCAGCCGCTTGCGCAGAATTATCAGCGGAAGCAGCAGAATCGGCAGCAGAATCCAGCCGGAGGCCGCGCCTTCCACCGTCTCCGTAAACACTACCGTGATCTGGTAGGTTCCCGCCGGAGTCGCCGAAGTCGTGGTGATGGTCAGCGTGCCGGAGGTGTAGCTGCACGCTGCTCCAGCAGGGAGATTCAGGCAACTTACCGACGCGCTCTCCACCGTCGAGGGTAGCGTTACCGTATAACTCGCCGTCGAACCGGCGCTCACCGTTCCCGTCACAGCCGTCAGTGTTGGCGCGGTCGATCCCGATCCCGCCGAATCCACCTCAAATTGCAACGCGGCAGAAGTTCCGCCGCCAGGAGCAGGCGTCTGCACGGTAATCGCATCAGTGCCCGCGCTGGCAATTTGCGCCGCCGTCACCGCCGCAGTGAGCTGCGTCGCGTTCACGTAAGTTGTAGTCAGCGCCGTCGTGCCCCAGTAGACCGTTGAGCCGTCGATGAAGCCCGTCCCGTTGACGGTCAACGTGAAGGCCGCGCTGCCCGCGCTCTCAAATGCAGGCGAGATGCCGCTGATGACAGGAAGAGGATTGTTGACAATGAAGCCTTGCGGCACCATCGTGGCCGCTGCATAGGTGCTGTTACCCGCCTGGTTCACATCGATGGTACAGGTGCCCGAGGCGATAAAAGTAGCGGTTGTGCCGGAGACTGTGCAAACGCTTGTCGTGGCTGAGATGAAGCTGACCGTCAAACCGGAACTGGCCGTGGCCGAAAGCGTCAGCGGCGTGCCCACGGTCTGTGCCGCAATCGCGCCGAAGGTTATCGTCTGAACTTCGCCATTGACGGTGAAGCTTTCCTGTACCTGCGGTGCTGCCGCATAGGCGCTGTTGCCCGCCTGGTTCGCATCGATGATGCAGGCGCCCGAGGCGATAAAAGTAGCGGCTGTGCCGGAGACCGTGCAAACGTTTTTCGTTGTTGAGATGAAGCCGACCGTTAAACCTGAGCTGGCCGTGGCCGAAAGCGTCAGCGGCGTGCCCACAATCTGAGTCGCAATCGCGCCGAAAGTTATGGTTTGCGTTTCGCTATTGACTGAGAAGCTTTGTGGAACCATCGTGGCCGCCGCATAGGTGCTGTCACCCGCCTGGTTCGCATCGATGGTACAGGCGCCCGAAGCGATAAAAGTAGCGGTTGTGCCGGAGACTGTGCAAACGTTTTTCGCTGTTGAGATGAAGCCGACCGTTAAACCTGAGCTGGCCGTGGCCGAAAGCGTCAGCGGCGTGCCCACAGTCTGTGTCGCAATCGCGCCAAAGGTTATGGTCTGAGCGGTGGTTCCGGTCACGTTGATCGTTGCGCTCCCGATGGCCGCTCCGTAGTTCGCGGCGCTTGTCAAATCCGGCGTGTAAGTGGCCGTCAGCGTGTCGCTGCCCATGGCCAGCGATCCGGCGGGAATATCAATGGTGGCGCCGCCGCTGCTGAGAGTCGCCGCGGCAGAGGCATAGTTTCCGTTGGTCAGCGTCACAGAGCCTGTAGGCGTTGGCGTGCCGCTGACGGCGACCGTCACCGTCAAGGGCTGCGCAATCGTGATGCTCGATGTAGACGGTATCACCGACACTGTTGGGATAACGAGAGGTTCATACTCCCACAGGTCATTGAATACTTCTGCGTAGGAACTGTCGTAGGAGGAAACAAAACCTCCGAATATCCAGAAAGTCCCATGGCTGTCGATCCAACTCGAAGCGCTTTGGCGGCCGGGGGGAGCGTTTCCGGCGGAGGGATAACCCAGCGTACCGTATACGCCGGGTGGATTCTCCGTACTGCCTCCGCTTATCCACGTCCACTCGTTCGTGGAAGGATTAAACTCCCACAGATCGTTGAGACCGGTTAAGAAGCCACCGCCCCCAAAGAGCCAGAAATTGCCGTTGCTGTCGGTCCCGCTTGAAGCGTTATTGCGGCATCCGGGAATGTTTCCGGCGGCAGGAATTCCCAAGGTGCCGTACACTCCAGACATTCCGGCTGTGCTGCTTCCGCCCATCCACGCCCATTCATTCGTAGAAGGATTGAACTCCCAAAGGTCGTTGAGAGAGCTCGCACCATAGCCGCCATTGATATCGAAGCCAATACCTCCAAAGAGCCAGAGATTGCCGTGAATGTCAGTCCAGCTCGATGCGTATTGGCGCTCACCGGGAGCATTTCCAGCGGCAGGCGTTCCCAGCGTACCGTACACACCGGGTGGGTTTTCAGCGTTTTGGCCGCCGGCAGTGTTGGCACCGCTCATCCACGTCCACGCCTTGGTTGCGGGATCGAACTTCCACAGATCGTTGAGAAAGCCCTCATCAGTTCCCTCGCTCGAACCGGCCCCGAAGCCATAACCGCCAAAGAGCCAAAAACTGCCGTCGCTTCCGGTCCAACTCGCAGCGCCATAGCGGCCTCCGGGATAGCCGCCAGGCGTTCCCAACGTGCCGTATGTTCCAGATTCGCCACCAAGCAAGGAGAAGCCGGTAGCACCCCCCATCCATGTCCATTCCTCGATGGCCGGATCGAACTTCCACAGGTCGTTGAATGCGCCCGAATGCCCAGCGGAGTCGGTGCTAAAACCTCCAAAGAGCCATAGATTTCCGTCGAGGTCGGTCCAACTCGAAGCGGCATAGCGGCCTCCGGGAGTGTTTCCGGCGGCAGGCGTCCCCAGCGTACCGTATACACCGGGCTGACTACACGATGTCGTTCCTGTATAACTATCGTCTAGGCAACTTCCAGTCGTGTTGCTACCGGCCATCCAGGTCCACTCACTTGTTGAAGGATTGAACATCCACAGATCATTGAGATACGGAGATCCCGTCTGATTGGAGTAGGGGCCTTCACCTCCAAAGAGCCAGAAATTGCCGGCGTTGTCGGTCCAACTCGAAGCGTTATAGCGGGCTTCGGGAAAGTTCCCGGCAGCGGGCGTTCCCAGTATGCCGTACACTCCCTGGTAGTTGTCACCACTACCGCCCACCCAGGTCCAATCGCCTGGGAAGGCGGTCTGCGTTTCGCCAACGACCGTGAAGCTCTGTGGAACCTGCGGTGCGGCCGCATAGGCGCTGTTACCGGCTTGGTTCGCGTCAATAGTGCAAAAACCTGAGCCGATAAATGTGGCCGTGACGCCGGAGACGGTGCAGATGGTTTGAGTGGCCGATGCAAAGGTCACCGTTAGACCGGAAGTGGACGTAGCCGAAAGCGTCAGCGGCGTGCCCACTCTCTGAGTCGCAATCGCGCCGAAAGTGATGGCCTGTGCTTCGTCATCGACCGACAAACTTTGTTCAACCTGCGGCGCAGCCGCATAGGTTGCGTTGCCGGCCTGATTGGCGGCTACCACTATGGTGCCCCCGCGGAAAATCGAGAGCGTAGCGCCCGCCACAGTTGCCGGTCCGGAGACGAGGCTGAAGGTGACCGGATTGCCGGAGCCTCCGCCCGTCGCCGAGAGCGTGTAGGAAAGACCCACGCTGTAAGGGGCCAAGGCGGGCAGGTTGTCGGTAAAAGTAATGGCTTGGGGTGTGGTTCCCGTCACGTCGATCGTTGCGGTCCCGGTGGCCGCGCTGTATTTCGGAGAGTTTGTCGAATCCGGCGTGTAGCTGGCCGTGAGCGTGTCGCTGCCTGTAGCCAGCGCTCCCGCAGAAATATTGAAGGTGGCGCTGCCGCTGGCTAGTGCCGTCGCCGCTGAGGTATAACCGCCACCCGAGAGCGTTACTGAGCCGTTAAGCGTTACCCCGCCAAGGGCGCCGCCGACGGTAATCGTTACCGTCAACGGCTGCACCGTCGTCACGCTAGTCGCCGAGGGTGTTACCGTCACCGTGGGCGTTATAATCGGCTGATATTCCCACATATCGTTGAGGGAGCCTGAAGTTCCGTTGGCGTCGTATCCAATGCCCCCAAAGAGCCAGAGATTGCCGCTGCTGTCGGTCCAACCCGTCGCTCCATACCGCCCTCCTGGGATATTTCCAGCAGCAGGCGTTTCTAACGTGCCGTACACTCCTGAAGTGTTGCCTGCGGTACTGCTTCCGCCCATCCAGGCCCATTCTCCATAGGCGCCAAGTGAAGGATTGAACTCCCAAAGGTCGTTGAGATCACAAGAACTACAGTTGGCATCGGAGCCTTGGCCGCCAAAAAGCCAGAAATGGCCGCTGCTGTCGGTCCAACCCGTGGCTCCAAATCGCGCACCGGGGGTGTTTCCTGAATCAGGCGTTCCCAATGTGCCGTACACAGCAGGCTGGTTCAATACCGTGCCGCTTCCGCCCATCCAGGTCCATTCTCCGTAGGCGCCGAGCGAAGGATTAAACTCCCACAGGTCGTCGATTCCGTTAATGTACACAGATCCAGTGGTCGGATCGGCTGGTACCTGTCCTCCATAGAGCCAGAAGTTGCCGTTGGTGTCGATCCAGGTTGTAGCGCCCCCGCGGCCACTGGGAACATTTGTGGAAGCTGGCACTTCCAATGTGCCGTAGACTCCAGGCATACTGCAGAACAGGCCGAGAGCATCATTTTCGCAGCTTGATTGACCGCCGCTGTCCATCCACGTCCATTCCCCAGTGGATGGACTGAACTCCCATAAGTCGTTCAGATAGGCGGCACCTGCGGAATTGCCAGCTATGCCGCCAAAGAGCCATAGATTGCCGCTGCCATCGATCCAGCTCATAGCGTCATGGCGGCCGCTTGGAAACGTATTGGCGGCTGGCATTGCTGTCCATTGGTTCGTGGCGGGATTGAACTCCCAGAGGTCGTTGAGATTTTGGGGATCGCCGTAGACATCGTACGTGAAGCCGCCAAAGAGCCAGAGATTGCCGCTCCCATCGATCCAGCTCGAAGAACCAGTGCGTCCCACGGGTGACTGACCAGATGACGATTCAAGCATGAGACAGTTGGTGCCGATGGCGTTACTACAAGGCAACTTGCTGCTTCCGCTCATCCAAGTCCATTCGTTCGTAGCAGGATTGAACTCCCACAAGTCGTTGAGATACCCTGGTGCATCGTAAGCGTCGTAGCCTTCTCCGCCAAAGAGCCAGAGATGGCCGCCGATGCTGTCAGACCAACTGGCAGCCCCGCCCCGTCCGCCGGGAATATTTCCGGAAGCGGATCCTCCCAGAGCTCCGTACACTCCAGGTTGACCACCATTGCTTCCGACTGTGCTGCTACCGCCCATCCAGGTCCAATCCTGCAAGACCTCGGCGTTCACCACCTGGCTGACCGTGTTCGATGAGCTGCCATCAAAGTGCGAGTCGCCGTTGTAGACTGCCGTAATCGAGTCCGTGCCCTGCGGGAGCGCGATGAAGGTGAAGACAACCGAACCATTCACGGGCACAGTCCCCAGAGTCGTGCTGCCATTCATGAAGGTCATCGTACCGCTTGCCGTGCCCCCGAACTCCCCCGTGACAGTTGCCGTAAAGGTCACCAATCCCCCGAAGCTGGAAGGATTGGGCGACGAAATCAATTTTGTCGAAGAAGTTTCCTTGCCGACCGAAACCTCTTTGCTTCCCGACGCGCTGTTGTAAGTAGAGAAACTGGCGCTGTCTGGTGTGTAATGAACTGTCAATGTATCGCTGCCTACGGCAAGCGATGCGGCGGGCACGTCGAATGTTGCGCCGCCGCTCGTCAGAGTTGACGGCGGAGAGAAGTAATTGCCTCCGGCAAGCGTTACCGAACCGGTAGGCACAGGAGTGCCGCTGACAACCACGGTTACGGTCAGCGGCTGCGCCTGTGCCAAAGTGATGGCTGATGCGGAAAGCGTCACAGTCACAGTAGGCGTCGCCTTCGCCGAAGTGGCTGCTGCCGCCGGTTGATACTCCCAGAGATCATTTAGAAGGCCGGGGTTGCTATTGGCATCGACACCTTCGCCACCGAAGAGCCAGAGATTGCCGTTGCTGTCGGTCCAACTTGTCGCTCCCTCGCGGCCACCAGGGACATTTCCGGCTCCAGGCGTTCTCAACGAGCCGTACACTCCGGGTTGGCCAAAATAAGAATGATTAAGGAGGCTCATCTTGCTGCTTCCGCCCATCCATGCCCATTCGTTAGTGGAAGGATTAAACTCCCTTAGGTCATTGAGATAGCCATAATCGAATTGTGAGTCATCGATGCCATCGCCTCCAAAGAGCCAGAGATTGCCGCTGCGGTCGGTCCAGGTCGAAGCGCTCACGCGGCTTCCCGGGAGGTTTCCGGCGGCGGTTGTTCCCAATGTGCCGTACACCCCATACTGGCCCACCCAGCTGCTTCCGCCCGTCCAGGCCCATTCTCCGTAGGCGCCTAGCGAAGGATTGAACTCCCAAAGGTCGGTAAAGATTGAAGTGTAGTCATGGGTGGTGCCCCCAAAGAGCCAGAAATTGCCGCTGCCGTCCATCCAGCTCATCGCTTCATCCCGCCCCTCTGGGATGTTTCCTGCCGCAGGTACGCCCAACGTGCCATAGACTCCGGGCTTTGCGCAAGTAGTCGCCGAAGAATTTATGGCATCCACTTCTACCCAGCAAGTCCATGTACTGCTTCCGCCCATCGATGCCCACTGGTTCGCGGAAGGATTGAACTCCCAAAGGTCGTTGAGACTGCC
>Ga0187847_10001558_pt1 | contig 20300 bp, 16 predicted proteins | sample June2016WEW_4_10_FD_132458 | JGI IMG/M metagenome (GOLD analysis project Ga0187847, IMG submission 132458) | Peatland microbial communities from SPRUCE experiment site at the Marcell Experimental Forest, Minnesota, USA - June2016WEW_4_10 | ecosystem: Environmental > Terrestrial > Soil >...
TATCCGCCGGAGGCCCGCTCCACGTGGCCTCCGAATTTATTACGCATTCCAGACAGCATTTTCTCCGCGAATGTGTGTTCCTGACGCGAGCGGAAGCGCGTGTATAGTGAGGACGACAACACATCGCACGGTACCGCTTCTTCGATGGCGGCCATGATGGTCCAGCGTCCTTCGCCTGAGTCTTGCACGGTGCCGGTGAATCGGGACAAATTGGGATCCTCGGTAAGAGCCATCGCGGTCAGGTCGAGCAACCACGATCCCACCACGCTTCCGCGGCGCCAGAGTTCAGCTATGTCGGGAAGATCGAGGTTGTACTGGTGATCCTCCGGCAACTCCTTGGAAGTGGCGTTCTTCATGATGTCGAAGCCCTCGCCGTAGGCCTGCATCAAACCGTATTCAATGCCGTTATGCACCATTTTCACGAAGTGGCCGGCGCCCGATGGTCCGCAATAGAGGTAGCCTGCTTCGGCCGTGCTCTTCTTGCCTTCGCGTCCCGCAGTTGGAGCAGTAGTGCCCACGCCGGGCGCAAGGGTCTTGAAGATCGGGTCCAGGCGATCGGCTGACTCCTTCGATCCGCCCAGCATCATGCAGTAGCCGCGTTCGATGCCCCACACGCCGCCGCTGGTGCCGACGTCCATGTAATGCAATCCCCGCTCCTTCGTTATTTTCGATCGGCGAACATCGTCTTTGAAATAGGAGTTCCCTCCATCAATGATCGTATCGCCGGGTTCCATCAAGCTGGCCAACTTCATCACCGTACCTTCGGTGGCCGCTCCCGCCGGCACCATCACCCAGGCCGCGCGCGGCTTGCTGAGTTTTTGGACGAACTCCTCCATGGACGCGGCGCCCGCGGCGCCTTCCGATACCAACTCGCTGACGTTGGCGGGATTCAGGTCGAACACTGCGCACTGGTGCCCGCCTCGCATTAGCCGGCGCACCATGTTGGCGCCCATCCTTCCCAGACCGATCATTCCGAGTTGCATAGTTGCTCCCTTTTATTAGTCCCCGTGGGGCAAGTCCCCGACTTGCCAGGTCACGCGTTATATCAACTTCGCTAAAGTTGCTAGGCCGCTTTCAACATCGTCCAAATGCACCCGCAGGGCGCGCCGATTGCGTTCCGCCAGCACCTGGAAGTCGCCGCGGGCCTGCGCCGCTTTCACCACACCGAAAGTATACTTCTGTCCGGGCACCGCAAGATCTGTCTTATCGTTGCAGGTAACCTGCAGAAAGACTCCGGAGTTGGGCCCGTCTTTGTATGCCTGGCCGGTAGAATGCAGGAACCTCGGGCCAAACCCGAGACAAGTGGCGACGCGCTTCTTGTCGCGCACCGCGGTACGAATATCCTGCAGCGTTGTTTCGTGCGCTTCATTCATTTGCACATAGGCCAGCAGCGCGAAATAATCGCCCGCCTGGATGCGGCCCAGATGCGCGCGAAGATAACCGGCCAGCGATTTGTCGCTGCCCGCCGCTGTGGCCAGCGCTGCTGCATTCTTTTCGTCAGTGAACAACTGAATGCCATTCTCCGACAGAATCGGGTTTTCCGCAGGCAGCGATCCGCTCTTCTCGTATTCGCTGGTGAGCTTCTTGGTCGCTATCTTGCTGGCCTCCACGTCCGGTTGATTGAACGCGTTGATCCCGATCACCGAACCCGCCACAGCGGTTGCAAATTCCCAACGGAACATTTCCTGGCCCAGATTGTAGGTGTCGCTAAGGGCGATCCGCACCACGGGGTGACCGGCCTTGGCCAGAGCATCGGCAGCAGCGTCCTGCGCGGGATCCGCTCCATTTTCGAGGCGAATGTAAGCGAACACGCGATCGTTGCCGTATACTTCAGGCGACCCCAGCCGCTCGCGGTCCACCGGGATAATTCCCTTGCCTTCTTTGCCTGTGGATTCGGCCAGCAATTGTTCGAGCCACGCTCCGAAATCCCAAATGCCAGGCGAGGTGATGAGCGTCACTTTGTCACGGCCGCTCTTCGCCGCCAGGCCCAGGATCAATCCCAACTGCGCGCCGGGATTCTTGTCCACCGGCAGGCAGGATGAGCAGGAAATGGCCATGACATCGGCCTGATCCAAAAATTTAGGAGCGTCAATGCCCATCACCGCGGCCGGAACCATGCCGAAATCCGAAAGCGCCGAGTAGCGTCCACCGATGCTCGGAAGACCATGGAATATGTGACGGAAACCGTCAGCTTGTGCCACCTGCTCGAATTTCGAGCCTGGATCGGTGATGGCGATGAAGCGGCTGCCGGCTTTATCCGCACCGACCACTTGTTTTACGCGCTCAAAGAAATACTGCTTGAAGATGTTCGGCTCGAGCGTGGATCCGGACTTGCTGGACACGATAAAAATCGTGTTGCCGATGTCCACTTTGTTTTCGAACGCCTTCAACTGCGCGGGATCCGTGGAATCCAGCACGAACATCTCCGGGTATCCTTCTATTTTTCCGAAGGTCATCCTGAGAACTTCCGGACACAAACTGGACCCGCCCATCCCTAGCAACAAGGCGTGCTTGAAACCTGCCGCCTTCACATCCCGGGCGACGTCGGCGAAATGTTGCTGGTGGGCGAGTTGATCCTCGGTGATGCCCAGCCATCCCAGCCAGTTGCCTTCATCCGACCCGGTCCACAGCGATGCGTCGCGAGCCCACAGCCGGCGAACCTTGCCAGCCATTTTCCATTCCTCGATGGCTTCTTGAAATTGCGCGTTAAGCTCCGCAGGTAGGTTATAGGTTTGCGGATCCACTTCAGCCTTCGACGCATATTTGCATTTTGCGTCTACCGTATTCAACAATTTGTCAAACGGTTCGGCGAACAGCTTGACGGCTTGCGTCACCAGGTCCTCGGTAACTTTCTTCATCGAGATGCCCACCTTCTCGAGAGTTTCCATGGTGTCGTGAGCGTGGTCCAGGTCGGCTTCCAGACTGGCTTTCGGTTTCCCATGATCGCGGAATGCGTCGAAAGTCGCGGGCGGAATCGTATCCACTGTGTCGGGTCCGATCAACTCCTCGACATACATCACATCGGAGTAACTCGGATCCTTGGTGCTGGTGCTGGCCCACAACAGCCGCTGCGTTTGCGCGTTCTTCTTCGCGAGCGGCGCCCAATCGGAGCCTGCATAAATCTCTTTATAACGTTGGTAGGTGAGCTTGGCGTTGGCGATGGCAACTTTGCCCATCAGGCTCTTGAGCAACGCCTGCTCTTTGGGGTCGCTCGTATTTTTCAGCGTGGCCTTCAAGATCGAATCCACCATGCTGTCGATGCGGCTGATGAAGAAACTGGCCACGCTGGCAACGTGCTGCGGATCGCCGCCCGACGCCGCGTAGGTATTCAATCCCGCGATGTAGCCCTGCGCGACTTTTTCGTACATCTCCTGCGCGAAAAGCAGCGTGACGTTGATGTTGATCCCCTCGCTGATGCATTGCTGGATGGCCGGAATCCCTTCCACAGTCGCAGGAATTTTCACCATCAGGTTGGGACGATTCACAGCCTTCCACAGCCGGCGGGCGTCTTTGATGGTGCCCTGCGTGTCCTTTGCTAGAAAGGGAGAAACTTCCAGACTGACATAGCCATCGCGCATTTTAGTGCGGTCATAAACCGGACGCAGCGTGTCGGCGGCATCCTGGATGTCTTGGATGGCCAGGATTTCGTACACTCCCATGGCGTCCAGATCCTTGCGCTTCTGCAATTCCAGCAGAGCGTCGGTATAGTCGGTGCTGCCGGTGATGGCTTTTTCGAATATGGCGGGATTGGAGGTGACACCGCCCAGCCCGTCTTCGTCGATCAAGCGTTTCAGCTCGCCGCTCGAGATCAAGCTGCGGCGAATATAATCCAGCCAGACGGATTGTCCATACTTGGTCAGCCCTCGAATGGGATTCATCGTCTTCGGTGCGGTCAGCGTAGGGACGCTCATGTTGTCCTCATTTCTCGTTTCTGGTTCCTAGTTTCTGGTTTCTAGTTGGCGGCCACCGACGCTCCTACGCCGCTTCCGTAGATCAGTAATCCGGCGTGGCCGGAACCGGCGCGCATGTCCTATCGTCCCACCGCTTTGATGATCTCTTCTTTGGCCGCGGCCACTACCGCGTCGGGCGTGAATCCGAACTTCTTTTGCAATTCCTTTAGGGGAGCGGATGCGCCAAATGTCTGCATGCCGATGCTGCGATAGGCGTAGCGCTGCCATCCGAGTGTGGAGGCTTGTTCCACCGAGACGCGTGCCCTGACATCGGGAGGCAGCACGCGATCCCGATATTCCTTGGGCTGCAGGTCGAACAACTCCCAGGACGGCATGCTGACCACGCGCGTCTTAATTCCCTCAGCGGTCAGTTTTTCGTATGCATCCACGCACAGTGAAACTTCGCTGCCGGTTCCAATCAGAATCACTTCCGGCTCGCCGTCGAGCGCGTCCGCCAGCACGTAGGCTCCCTTGGTCAGCCCCGAAGCCGGCGCATACTTGGTGCGATCGAGAGTCGGCATATTCTGGCGGGAGAGAATTACGCAGACCGGTTTGTGCCGGCACTCCATAATCAGCCGCCAAGCCTCCGCGACTTCGTTGGCATCGCCCGGCCGCAGCACGATCAGTCCCGGAATGGCGCGCAAGGAAGTCAATTGTTCCACCGGCTGGTGAGTTGGTCCGTCTTCACCCACGCCTATGGAATCGTGCGTAAAGATGTAAATTACAGGAAGCTCCATCAGCGCGCTTAGGCGGATGGGCGCGCGCATATAATCGCTAAAAATCAGGAACCCCGAACCGTACGGCCGGATTTTCGAAGTCGACATGCCATTCAGGATTGAGCCCATGGCGTGCTCGCGAATGCCGAAGTGGAAATTTCGTCCCCCATAATCTCCGGGGCCGAAGTCGCCCGCGCCATCGAACGTAAGCCGGGTTTTGGTGGATGGCGCCAGGTCCGCCGCGCCGCCTAGCAACCAGGGCACACGCTGCGCGATGACATTCTGAACCTTGCCGGATGCGTCGCGGCCGGCAAGCCCCTTTGGGTCCGCGGGAAAGAACGGAATTTCGCGGTCCCATTCGTCCGGCAGCCGCCGATGCTGCATTTTGAAAAGATGATCCGCCATCTCCGGGTATTCGCGGCTGTATTCCCCGAATTTCGTGATCCAGGCTTCGCGCGATTCGTGCCCGCGCTTTCCCATCAACTCCGCGAAGCGTTCATACACGCCATCCGGCACCAGGAACTTCGCATCTTCCGGCCAGCCGTAATTCTGTTTGGTGAGCCGGATCTCCTGTTCGCCCAGCGGTTCGCCATGCGCGGCGCTGGTGTCTTGCTTGTGCGGCGCGCCATAGGCGATGTGGCTATCCACGATGATCAGCGTCGGCCGGTCCGTGGTGGCCTTGAACACTTTGAATGCGCGCGCGAGCATGTTCTGATCGTTGGCATCGCCCACGCGCGTTACATTCCATCCATAGCCAATGAAGCGCGTAGCCACGTCATCGCTAAATGCCAGTGCGGTGTTGCCTTCTATGGTGATGTGGTTGTTATCGTAAATCCAGCACAGATTCGAGAGTTTTAGGTGGCCGGCGATGGAAGCTGCTTCGCCGCTCACGCCCTCCATCATGCAGCCATCGCCCGCCAACGCATAAACGGAGTAGTCGAACATGTTGAAGCCCGGACGGTTGAAGTAATGCGCCATCCATTTGGCGGCAATCGCCATTCCGACACTTGTGGCCACGCCTTGGCCCAATGGACCGGTGGTGGTCTCGATGCCGGAGGTCCAGCGATACTCCGGATGGCCCGGGCACTTGCTATTCAACTGGCGGAAATTCTTGATATCCTCCAGCGGCACGCTCAGCTCGCCCAGCGTTTCGTACTCCGGATTCACTGCCTTCACCTTGGCCAGGTGCAGCAGCGAATAAAGCAGCATGGATGCGTGGCCAATGGAGAGCACGAAGCGATCCCGGTTCGGCCAAATGGGATCGTCCGGATCGAAACTCAGGAACTGCTGCCACAGGCAATAGGCCACGGGAGCCATCGCCATGGGCGTTCCGGGATGGCCGGAGTTGGCCTGCTGGACAGCGTCCATCGCCAAAGTGCGAATGGTATTAATCGAGAGCTGGTCAATGTTGGCCGAAGCTGGTTGTGGTTGGGCGGACGTAGACATTACTACCTATGATGCACCTTTTTCGGCGACATGGAACTCCGGGATTCAGGGGCCGTCCGGAGAATATGATACTGAGATTCGTTTTCGGCGGCCGTTATTTCTTCAGGCTCTTCACGTAGGCCACCACGTTGTCCAGGTCGGCGCCGGTAACGCTCGCTATCGGCTTCATCTTACCCTGGCCCTTAGTAATGACGTCTTTCACGTCGGTCGTGGTAGCGCTGAGCGGCTTCAGTTCCACCTTCATCGCCTTCGCGATGGCTGGGTTCCCCTCGCCATCGGCGCCGTGACAGGATTTACACTTGGTTGCGTACACCGCTTTTCCCGCGGCGGCATCGGCGGCAAACGCACTGGTTGCGGTCAACGCCGCGATCATCAAATAGGTCAGTTTCAAGTTTTTTCTCCCTTATCGATTCTAGTTCCCTTAACGATTCTAGTTCAATGTTTCGGTGTTTGGGATTCGGCCACCAGCCGCTTGGGCGCAACATTGCGCCACGCAGTAAGCAGCGCGTCACCCACGCGAACTTTCTTAGCCGCTTTCAAGTTTACGCTGGTAGCGCCCTGGCGTCCCCAGCCGCCCTTCACCGGTACGAATACATCCGGTTCGGCCTTGCTTAGAATATCCTGCTGCTCCGGCGGAAGCTTGACCATCGCCCACTTCTCATCGGGATAGCCCAGCGTCGCGAAAATTTTCCCCCGCACTCGGAAATCCGGATGCGCCTGGTGCGAGCTTTCTACGGCTTCGGGAAGCTGCAATGCCATTCGGCGAAAATCTTCAGTGGTCATGGCCAAAGCTACAACAGAAGTACGTTAGCACAAGCGGCTATACTTCACAATGGATGGGCGAAGCCGCGGCGTGGAAAGATCAAAAGCACCGGTTGCGGCCGGCCGGCCGAAGCTGATAAACTTATACTTCCACCCAAGGAGCAATCACCATGGCGAAAGTATGTGAAGTTTGCGGGCGCGGCCCCAGGTTCGGCAACAAAATCAGTCATGCCCACAATGTCACCGCGCGACGCTGGAATCTCAACCTGCAGACCGTGCATGCCATCGTGAAGGGTGCGGCCAAACGCATCCGCGTGTGCACTTCCTGCATTCGTAGCGGCAAAGTTCAAAAAGCCGCGTAAGAAGCCAGCCGCGTGAAATTAGTCACCTTTCGGAAGGCCGGGGGAGATCCCCAAGCGGGAGTTCTTGTCGAAGATCAGGTGGTGGGTCTGGCGCAAGCCGGATACTCCAGTGTGCTCGACATTCTGGCCGGCGGCACCGAAGCTCGGGCCAGAATCGAAAGTTGGATCCAATCTTCAGGCGCGCCCGTCCCGCTGAGCTCAATCACGCTGCTGGCGCCTGTTCCGCGCCCTCCCAAGCTGATCTGCGTCGGCCTGAACTATCGGGATCATGCCATCGAATCGAAGATGGAAATTCCGAAAGTCGCCACCATCTTCTCGAAATTCCCCAGCGCAGTAATTGCAGCCGGTGAGCCCATCGTCTTGCCGAAAAATTCCACCCAGCCAGATTACGAAGCCGAATTTGCGTTCGTCATCGGACGCGGCGGCCGGCACATTCCAGCCGAAAGATGGCAGGAGCATGTGTTTGGCTACACCATCATCAATGACGTCAGCGCCCGCGATTTTCAGATGGCCACCTCGCAATGGTTGATGGGCAAGACTTTCGACACTTTCGCTCCCATGGGTCCGCACATTGTGAGCGCGGACGAAATCCCCGATCCTCACGCGCTGGATATCGGCTTGACTATCAATGGCGAGGTTTTGCAGAACTCCAACACGCGCGAGTTGATTTTCAAGATTCCCGAGCTGGTCGCGTTTTTGTCCAGCGTGTTCACGCTGGAGCCGGGCGACGTGGTTTCCACCGGCACACCGGCCGGCGTTGGTGTTGCGCGCAAACCGCAGCGCTTTCTGCGGCCCGGAGACGATGTAGTGGTGCGCGTGGAACGTATCGGTGAATTGCGCAATCCGGTAGTAGCGGAAAGCTGAACCTACTTAAACCGTTCATCGATCTCAACCTGATAGCCGCTGGCCAGCCGGTTAGTCTCATTCGCCATTCCAACCACGGCCATCAGCTCCGCGAACATCGCATCGGTCATGCCGGCCTTGCGCGCGGCCGCCGTGTGCGACGCGATACAGTAGCCGCACTGGTTGCTCACGCTGACCGCGACGTATAACATCTCTTTGGCGAGCGCGTCGAGCGCGCCCGGCGCCATGATTTCCTTGATGCTGTTCCAGGTCCTGCGCAGCGTAGGAGGATCATTGGCCAGCGCTTTCCAGAAATTGTTGATCCAGTCGATTTTTCGGGTTGCCATGATGTCGTCGTAGACTTCACGGACCTCCGGGCTCGCGTCTTGGTACTCGATCAATCCTAAAGTTGCCATAATAGAGATTACCCTTCCATGATTCTAGAAGCCATTCCAGAAGGTCTCACTTTCGACGACGTACTTTTGCAGCCCGCCCGCAGCAGCGTGCTTCCCGCCAACACCGACACGCGCACCTGCCTCACCAGGCGCATCGGCCTGAACATCCCCATCGTCAGCTCTGCGATGGACACCGTCACCGAATCGCACCTGGCGATTGCGCTGGCGCAACAAGGCGGCATCGGCATCATCCATCGCAACATGTCCATGGAACGCCAGGCTGAAGAGGTCGACAAGGTGAAGCGCAGTGAAAGCGGCATGATTGTCGACCCCGTCACCATCGCCCCCGACAAGAAAATCTCGGACGCCTTGGAGCTGATGAAACGGTATCGCATCTCGGGAGTACCGGTGACGCAAGGCGGTAAGCTGGTCGGCATTCTTACCAATCGCGACCTGCGTTTTGAGACGCGCTACGACCTGCCCATCTCGCAGGTGATGACCAAGGAGCATCTGATCACGGTTCCGGTGGGCACCACGCTCGAAGAAGCCGAAAAGATATTGCATCGCCATCGCGTGGAAAAGCTGCTGGTGGTGGACGATCAATACACGCTCAAGGGCCTGATAACGGTAAAGGACATTCAGAAGAAGTTGAAATATCCGAACGCGGCCAAGGATCAGCAGGGGCGCCTGCGCGTGGGTGCGGCCGTTGGATCGACGGGCGACTTTCTGGAGCGCGCCCAGGAACTGGTGGCGAGAAAAGTGGATGTGATTGTGGTGGATTCAGCGCACGCCCATCAGGAGCGCGTGATGGACGCGGTCCGTACCATCAAACAGAAGCTGCCGGATGTGGATTTGATCGCCGGCAACGTGGCTACGTTTGAAGGAGCGCGCGATTTAATCGACCTCGGTGCCGACGGCATCAAGGTGGGCATAGGACCCGGTTCCATCTGCACCACCCGCGTAGTAAGCGGCGCCGGCGTGCCCCAAATCACAGCCATCGCGGAATGTTCCCGCGCCACGCGAGGTTCCAGCGTACCGCTGATCTCCGATGGCGGCATCAAATTCTCCGGCGATATCAGCAAGGCCATCGCGGCCGGCGCCGATTCTGTGATGCTGGGCGGGCTGCTGGCGGGAACGGAAGAAAGCCCCGGCGAGACCATCCTGTATCAGGGCCGCACCTTCAAAAGTTATCGCGGGATGGGTTCCATGGGTGCCATGTCACAAGGTGCGTCCGATCGATATTCTCAGGAAGATAGCGGCAAGCTGGTACCGGAGGGCATCGAAGGGCGCGTTCCCTACAAGGGGCCGCTCTCGGACCTGGTCTATCAACTGGTGGGCGGGCTCCGTTCCGGCATGGGCTATTGCGGCTCGAAGACGATTCGGGAGTTGCAGGAACGCGCCAGCTTCCTGCGAGTAACGTCGGCAGGCTTGCGCGAAAGCCACGTCCACGATGTGATCATCACCAAGGAAGCGCCGAATTACCGGCTGGAATAGCTGCGGCTGGCAGGTTCCGTTATCCGCCGCTGGTATTGGTGAGTGGCGCGCCGTAGTCCACAAAATCGACGCTCTCAACTTCTGCGTTCACGGTGTTTTGCTCGGATTGCAGTTGGGCTACCAATGCATCGGCAGCTTCCAGCTTCGCCGCGTTGGCATTGTGGGTTAGGGTCGCCCGGGCCTGCAGAGTGCTAATCTCACTGCTGATATTTGCATCATCGGTTGAGATTCCACTTTCCTCATTCTGGATGAGGCCGCTGGTAGGATCGCTAATCATCGTGAAATTGTTGGCGAACGATGCAAAGCCAGAGTTGGAGGAGCCGAGAAACTTGTAGGCATCGGAGAGTTGCGTACTGGAATAGCCGGCAACAACGGTAGGGTCGAAAGTCAACTGCCCGGTTGTGTCGTTGAAGGTGATACCCAGGTCTGACAGGCTGCGTACGGTGCTGGTGCTGGAAGCGAAGTAGCCTGTAAGCTGATTCAAATCGCCACTGATATCCGTGATGGTGGAATCTCCATTCAGGACTCCGCCGCTTGTGCCGGTTTCCTGGGACACCTGAGTGGCCAGGGCGTTGTAGTTTGTGACGAATGTCTGGAGAGCGCTGCTGAGCTGAGCGGGATCCGCGGCGAGCGAAAGCCCGACTGAGCCAGTATCGCTTTGGAGCAAGGTAAAGGTCACTCCCGGAATCACATTGCTGAAGACATTGGTGGTTTGATTGGTGACGTTTATGCTGTTGTTCAGGGTGAAGGAGGAGTCGGAACCCTGGTTAGAACCGCTGATCAAATTCATTGGAGTGCCGGCAGGCGTATCCTCCAGGGTGATCGGCGTTGCGCCGCCCGCGGCGACTACCTTGAGAAAATTTTCGCCGCCACTGGTAGTAATGGAAGCGGTAACGCCTGCCCCCGCGCCGTTAATTGCATTCATCAAGCCGGTAAGATTGTTGTTCGCGCTGATGTTGAGTGGGATGGCGGCGCCACTGCCCACTGTAAGATCCACCGTGCCGCTATCGGAAACAGCCGTGGTATCGGTGTCCGGGTAGCCGGCCACCGATGTTTCTGTCCCTGTGCCGCTGTTGGTAATCAGGTCCGCGGCTTCGGGCGCGGTGTCTAATGTGAGCGTGGTCGCTCCGATATTGTTGGCCGTGATAGAGAGATAGTTGCTGCTTCCAGAGCTCAAAATGGACGCGTTGACGGGAGCTCCCGAATTGTTGATCGCGTTCTCCAACCCGGTCAAATTGTCGTTTCCAGTGAGATTCAAATTGTAGGTTTGGGAGCCCACCGTCAGCGTGAAGTTGTTCTGACCTTCCACGCCGATCGGCGTCGTGCTGGCGTTGGCGTAACCCGCGAGCGACAGTTCCGAAGCGGCTGTTCCCAGCGTAATATTCGAGATGGTGTAATTGCCCGGCGCCGCCGCCCCGTTATTTGCAATCGTGACCGTGGTCGGATCGGAACTGGTCGCCGTCAGACCTAGCCCGGAAGAGAGCTGGCCCAGCGCGGCTACCGAGCTGGCGACATTGGCCACTATCGGGTTTAGCGCGACCAGCGCCGTGTTAATGGCCTGATTGTTGGTTTCGGAGTTTTGCAACGTTGTGATCGGCAATTGTGCGATCGCATCCTCACGCTGCAATATTGCTTGAAAATCGCTCGAATACGTGCTGAGCCCGGTGAACGATTGCGTGGCGAAAGTCGACGCGGCTGACGGAACTGGTGAAGCTGAACTTGCCGGCGTGGCACCTACGGTTCCCATACTGCCTTTACTATCGACTTCAAGCCAGCGTCTCTTGACCTGTTTTTCTACTTAGGCGGTGTACTTCATCGGCGACTTGCCGCACCTGGCCGCTACTCATTTGCGGATAAAGGGGCAAACTCAAAACGGTTCGCGCCGCAGCTTCCGCAATCGGAAAATTTCCGGCCCGGTACCTCTCATCGGTGTAAGCAGGCATAAGATGAATCGGCACGGGATAGTGGACCGCAGTCTTTATCGCCGCGCTTTCCAGCCCTCGCTGCAACTCATCACGCGCGGAAGCTTGGATCGTGTACAAGCAGTACACGTGCCTGACATCCGGAATCACGGCGGGACACAGCACGCCCGCTTCCTTGAGCAACCGGTCGTATTCAACAGCCAGTTTACGCCGGGCCTCAGTCCATGCTTCGAGCCGGCGGAGCTTCACGCGCAAGATGGCGGCTTGGATTCCTGGCAATCGATAGTTGTAGCCCTTCAGAACAGGATAGTATCGATGCTCTTCGCCCCAACTGCGAAGGCTACGGATCGTCCGCGCATATTCGGGATTATTGGTGGTAACCAAGCCGCCTTCGCCGGCCGCGCCGAGATTCTTGGTGGGGTAGAAGCTGAAGCATCCGAGATCGCCGATGCTTCCAACGCGCCGGCCATGATATTCGGCGCCGTGCGCCTGCGCCGCGTCTTCGATCACCACCAATTTGTGCCGCCGTGCGATGTCCAGGATCGGATCCATATCGGCGGGCTGGCCATAGAGGTGTACCGGCAGGATGGCCCGGGTGCGTTCGGTAACGGCGGCTTCGATTTGCCCCACGTCGATGTTCAAGGTTCGCGGATCTATATCGACGAAGACCGGCGTCGCTCCCACGTATCCGATGGTGGCAACGGTGGCGAAAAAAGTGAACGGCACCGTGATCACTTCGTCACCCGGTCCGATGCCGGCCGCGAGCAGAGCCAGGTGCAACGCGCTGGTGCCTGAGTTCACGCCAATCGCGTACCGAGCGCCGCAATACGCCGCGAACTCATCTTCAAACGCCTCGGTTTCCGGGCCCAGAACGAACTGGCTGCTTTCGAAGACGCGCGCCATCGCGGCATTGATCTCCTCCTTGAGCTCGCGATATTCGGCGCCGAGATCGAGGAGGGGAATCATGTCAATGTATCGACGAAACAAAATGAGCGCTGTCGCCCAATATCACTTGGTTTTCCGATTTTCGAGACTGGGCCCCCTCGTGGGGCAGGGCCATGCCCTGCCAGCGGTCGATTGAGCAAGCTGGCGCAACGCGTGGAAGTCGGGGATTTATTGCCAACTGTAGAAAGACCCGGCAGGGCATGGCCCTGCCACACTTGCGCCTGAGTAAGCCCCACATTGCTTAGTCTCATACCAGCAGTTCTTCGAACTTTCGCGACACTATTTCCCAAGAATAGCGCGACGCAACGATGCTGAAGGCTACCTCGGCCATGCGGCGCCGAGCGGCGGGATCATTGAGCAGCCCGAGACACCGTTCCGCGAACTCGGCCGGCGAATCCGCAATGTGAATGTCCTCGCCGTTCCGAATATCCAGACCCTCGGCCCCAATGTTCGTGGAAACCACCGGAATCTTCGCGGCCATGGCCTCGTAAATCTTCAGACGCGTGCCGCCGCCGATTCTGAGCGGCACAATGGATACGGCCGACTCCCACAGGTACGGGCGAATGTCCGTGACCGTGCCGGTTACGCGGATGCGCGCATCCTTCTCAGCCAACCGTTGGATATCCGCTGTGGGACGGCGCCCCGCGATCACCAGCGTACAATCCGGACGTCCTTTGCGGATCAGCGGCAGGATTTCTTCGACGAACCATTGGATGCCGTCGATATTCGGCATCCAATCCATCGAGCCGGCGAATACCAGATCGGCCGTGGGCGCCGGCTGCGAGGGCGGCGCGAAATAATCGAGATCCACTCCGGTGGGCACGGCCGCAACGCGGGAAACACCGTAGAGCGAGCGCATGACTTGCGCATCGGCTGCCGAAACAGCAATGACGCTTTTGGCTGCGCGGCAGACCTGCCCCTCATAGCGCAGCATGCGATGGTACTGGCTGCGAAAATACAGCCGGTGCGCCAGGCTAGGCACGTTTTCAAGCTGCCGCTTCCAGATGTTCGCCTCCACGTTGTGTTGGAACAGCACCACTGCGCCCAGATCCGGCATATTCGGTGCAGGAAACAGAAAATCGCACACGATGCTGTCGAATTGTTCGGTGCGGACCAGCGTTTCGATCTGCCGCCGCATTCCATCGGATCGGTAACGGCTCACCGCCAGCGGCAGCGGCGAGAAGAGGCTGGCTCCAAGCTGGATCCAAAACGGGAGCGAGGCGCGCGTGGGTGCCGAATGAGCGATGGGATACGCCTTCGTCGAGTACTCGCTGCTTCGTTCCACTCCCCCGCGCTGTTCTGCCAGATCCAGCGCGACATAGTGGATCTCATGCCGCAGGTGCAGCCGCTTCAGAGTCTCGAGCGTCCGGATGTGTCCACCTTTGGTTGTCGGATGCAGGAAATCCGACTTCACCCACAGGATCTTCATACCGGCAAGGAAGCCGGCTCCTGGCTGGCGGCGTTTTTGCGGCCAGTCAGGAACAGATCGCCCCATAGCTGCAAATTCAGCAGCCGCCAGATACGGTCGGTGGCATCTTCGAAACCGGAGCGATGGCGATCGATCAGCGCACCCACTTCACGCATGTCGAGCAGAGAAGCCAGCAGCCCATCCCGGGAGAGGATGGCGGCGTATAGCGGCTCGGCGCGCGCATCCAGCAGCCAATCACGCAGCGGCGTGGGAAAGCCCATTTTTTCCCGGTAAATGATATCGTGCGGTAGCAGGTCCTCCACGGCTTTCTTGAGAACGTACTTTTGAATTCGCCCGCGGATCTTCAGCCGATCCGGAATGCGCGTGGAAAACTCCACGAAGGTGTGATCCAGAAACGGCACCCGGCTCTCGATGGAGCACGCCATGCTCATCTGATCCTGCTTCATGAGCAGCTCCACCAGGTAAGTCTTCTGGTCGGCGTAGAGCATGCGCGCGAGCGCCGGCGTGCCGCGCCGCGAATTCCAGAACTGCAGGTACGCTTGATACACGGCCGCGGGCGCGGTGTTGAGCAGGGTGGCCTGCTCGGCCGCCGAAAAGGCGCAATAGAAGTTATCCAAAAATAGCGATTCGAAATTTCCAGCCCGTCCAATAAAGCTGTGGCCCAATTTGCGGCGCAGCGCCGGGCTCAACAGCGGCGAAGTGGCCACTTGCGAACGAATCCAGTGCCGTAAAGGCGCGGGCACAAATCGATAAGCCGCCGCCCCTCTCTGGTTGAGCAGATTCCAGCGATAACGCTCATAGCCGCCGAACATTTCATCGCTCCCCTCGCCGGTGAGGATCACTTTCACCCCTTGGGACGCCGCCAGCTTCGAAACAAAGTACAGGGAGACGCTGGAAGGCCAGGCAATCGGCTCATCCTCGTGCCACAAGAGCTGCGGCAGCGTTGAGAAAAAGCCATCCATCGAGACCACGGTTTCGTGATGTTCCGTCCCGATGGCGCGCGCAACTTGCGCGGCGTAGCTCAACTCACTGAACTGCTGCTCCTGGTATCCGGCCGCGAAGGTTTTGACCGGTCCCGAAGTGGACCGCTTCATGAGTGCGGCGATGGCGCTCGAATCCAGGCCGCCACTCAGGAACATCCCGAGGGGAACATCGCTCATCAGCCGCATGCGCACGGTCTCTTCCAAGCGGCGCCGGGTTTCCGCGATCCAATACTGGTCCTCGTGCTTCTCCGTAACCGGCGCTGGAACGTCCCAATAACGTTCGAGCTTGGGCCGAGGGGCCAGTTCCGCCAGATCCAGAACGAGAAAATGACCGGGCATCAGCTTGCGGATGTTGCGATACAAGGTGCGGTCATCACTCGAATACCCGAACGCGAGCATTTCGGGCACCAGTTCCATTTCGAGTTCCGGCGAAATGGCGGGATGTTTGAGCAGCGCCTTGATCTCGGAGGCAAAAGCGAACACCTGACCGTTCCAAAAATAATAAAAAGGCTTGATACCCAAGCGATCGCGCGCGCAGAACAGGTGCCGGCGCATGTTGTCCCAAATAGCAAAGGCAAACATCCCTCTGAAATGTTCGAGCGCGCCCTGTCCGTGCTGCTCGTAGGCGTGCAGAATGGTTTCAGTGTCCGAGTGCGAGGTATAACCATAGCCGGCCTCCTCCAGCGCCGGCCGAAGATCAGCGTGGTTGAAGACCTCGCCGTTATAAGTTATCCACTGCGTCCCCGCTTGGTTGGACATGGGCTGGTGGCCGCCCGCGGCATCAATGATGCTGAGCCGCCGGTGGCCCAGGTGGGCCCACTGGTCGTGATAATAACCGAAATCATCAGGCCCGCGGTGGCGGATGGCATCCGTCATGCGCGTGAGCGTAGCTTCCGAACTGGAAGCGGGCGCCGTAGTAACGAATCCAGCGATCCCGCACATGGCTTCAGTGTAGCCGCAAATTGCGCGGCGCTTGCAAAACCTGCACGCTGGCCCCTTGCAGGCAGGCAATCCAAACGCAACATCTTTCCGAAAGATAGAGTTGCTTATGCCTCTAGACCGTTCCGAGCACACGGGACGCCGTAAAGATCAGCGCCAAGGTGATCCCCGCGATGGCGAACTCCCCAATGGCGCCCACTGCGAGCGGGTGCAGGCCCTGCTTGCGTAGTTCGCGAATGTTGGTCTGGAGGCCACGCCGGCAAAAGTGAGTAGAAACGCCCAGCGCGATAAATTGGCCAAGTCGGCGATCTGCGGCTTGGTGAATGCACCGAGAGTCGCGAGCAGCGAGATCAGCAGGAATCCGAGCACGAATTTCGGGAACTTCTGCCACAGAAACGCGGCCTTGTTTTGCACGGCCTGGCGGTGGCTCTTGCGCGCCCAATAAACTGCACATCCAAGCACCACGAAACCGATGGTTGCGTTGCGCGCCGTTTTGGCAAGCACGGCGAACTTTGCCGCGGCGTCGGAATAGAGCGCGCCCGCCGCAGTCGCTTCGGCTGTGTTGTCCACCGCAAGGCCTGCCCATAACCCGAAGGCATGATCGGATAGCCCGAGCGCGTGACCAATGGCGGGAAACGCGAACAGGCTGAACGCGCCCAACGCGAGAATGGCCGCGATAGCGTAAGACGCGTCCTCATCATCCGCTTCAATGGCGCCCTTGGCTGCGATAATCGCGGACACACCGCAGATGGAGGAGCCGATGGCGAGCAGCGAGGTGAGCTTCGGCGATAGCTTCAACCATCGTCCGAGCGCGGTCATCAGAGCGATGGAGACCGCCAGCTCCACGGCCACCAATGCCAGACTGACCCCTCCCAGCTTGAGAATGTCGCCCAGCAGAAAGCGGACGCCGAGCAGCACGATCCCGGCCTTCAGCCAGAACTCGTAGGTTGCGACGCCCGCCTGGAATAAAGCGGGAACGCCAATTGTGTTCGAAACGATCAGGCCGAAGACGATCGCCCATAGGACGTACTCGATATTCGGCAGCGCGAGATGATGCGCCTTCGCGTAGCGGGCGATGGATTGCTCGGTCAGCTTGCCCAAGAATCCCAGCGCGGCGAGCAACGCGATGCCGGGAAGCAGCGCGAGCAACCGCGGTAGCGCCGGCAGGTCCATGTCCCGGGGAATTGCGATGGTCTGGCTCATGGTCTCCTCCCGTGTGCCTCGGGTCCTACCACGGAATGTGGGGCAGAACGTTGAAGCGAACCAGTATCGCGGCGGTGATGGCCGCAATAACCGCCCACCAGTCGAGTGTCAGCTTTCGTAGGGTTGTCATAAGAGTTGTCACATGAGATCCCTCATTTTATTGCGAACAAGCTCGGGGTATCGTTCAGAGAAGACTCGAGCGCGGCGCAACGCTGAGTTACACGCGGCCCTCCCGATGCGAAGGCCCAAAACCGCTCCAGATCGCGTTTGTTGTAATCGTGTTGGAAAAGACCCTGGCTCTTGTACTCGGCTATCACCCAGTTCACGACGATGTGGTAATTCAATGCGGATTGAAATCCAAAGCGCCGGCCGCGATCGAAGACCACAACGGGACTAGCATCAATGGGCCGAGTGATCGGAAAGTCGTGAAGTCCCGTAAACATAGTGGGATCCTGGTCGTCCGGATCGGCTGCAAGAATGACTGGACGCGCATCTTCCGCGAGCTTGGATGCCGCCCACAGCGTCAGCAGCGCCGCTGCCCGATGGTGAGCGTGGGTTTCCGATGTTGGAAGGGTGGTGAAGACCAAGTCGTAGTGCTCGCTCCGCATGATTCTTCCAAGGAATTGCAGCACAGCGGTGCGATTCCAGACTCGCCCCAGCGTGTCGTCCACATTGTCCGTTATGCCTCCGTCGCGCTGCCCAAGAAAATGGTGATGTCGAATGCCGAGGATGCGGCCCGCTGCCAATGCCTCCTGCCGGCGGATCTCGGGCAGCCGCGCGCGCGCCGAGGCCTGATCCGTGAGATGGACCCCGTACACCAGTTCCGCGAGCCCTGAATACCGGTAGCCGGACTCGCCGTTGCTGATGACTACCTGGTCCACCGTCGCGCCCAACTCGTGCGCCAGCCGGTAGGTGGTGGCCGCAAACGCATATTCGTCATCCGGATGCGCAACCACGATCAGAACCTTCAGGTGCTGACAGGTATCGGCCGCATCCGCCGGGAGTATCGACAAGATCGCGATTACCATTGCCGCGCGCAAGCGCCCGCAAAATCGAGGCCACTGCCGATCCTGTCGCGTTGGTCCAGCAATCATACCATTGTCTATAGACAATATCATATTTGAAATTCTTACACAAGTTAACGCGCGTCAAGCCCAAGTCCTTGTATGATTTGGGAGCAATCATCCCATATCAGATAGAATATGCTATGATCTGCTAGTCAAGGGCAAGTATGAAAATCGCTAAAGATGTTACTGAACTGATCGGAAACACGCCATTGGTTCGCATCCGGCGGCTTTCCGAAGGCGCCGTTGGCAACCTGGTCGCCAAGCTGGAGTTCTACAATCCTGCGCACAGCGTGAAGGACCGCATTGGCGTTTCGATGATCGACGCGGCGGAGAAAGCGGGGCTGATCCGCGAAGATACGATCGTCGTGGAACCCACCAGCGGGAACACTGGAATCGCGCTGGCGATGGTGTGTGCCGCACGGGGCTACCGCTGCGTCTTGACGATGCCGGAAACGATGAGCAAGGAGCGGCGGATTCTGCTCAAGGCGTATGGAGCGGAATTGATCCTCACGCCGGGGCCCGAGGGCATGGCCGGCGCCATCAAGAAAGCGGAGGAACTAGCTGCGTCGGATTCGCGCTACTTCATGCCCCAGCAGTTCAAGAATCCAGCGAATCCGGAAATCCACCGCCGCACGACGGCGGAAGAGATCTGGGCGGATACGGACGGGCAAGCTGACATTCTGGTCTCGGGCGTCGGGACGGGCGGCACCATAACGGGTGTAGGCGAAGTGATCAAAGCCCGCAAGCCCTCATTCAAGTGCATTGCTGTGGAGCCGGACGCTTCGGCGGTGTTGTCCGGAGGTGCAAAGGGGCCACACCCGATGCAGGGAATTGGCGCGGGCTTCGTGCCGGAGATCCTAAACCGCGAAATCTACGACGAGGTGATCCGTGTCAAGAACGACGACGCGTTAGAAACGGCTAGGCGGTCGGCGCGGGAAGAAGGACTGCTGGTAGGAATCTCGTCCGGCGCGGCGCTTTGGGCCGGAGTCCAGGTTGCGCGCCGTCCGGAGAACTCAGGCAAATTGATCATCGCGATCATCCCTTCGTTCGGCGAACGATACCTGAGCACGGTCTTGTTCGCGGACCTCGCGGTCTAGGTTATTGAGGGATTGCGTCCACCCACGATCCTCGACAAAGCTGCGGCAAGTGCGTCGATATCGGCGCAAGTATTGTAGAGCGCGAGAGACGGACGCACGGTGCTTTCCACGCCGAAGCGGCGCAGAATCGGCTGCGCGCAATGGTGTCCCGCGCGCACCGCGATGCCTTCCTGGTTTAGCGCAGAACCGATATCCTCAGTCCGGAGGCCATTGATCACAAAGGACAAAACTCCGGCTTTATCCGGCGCTGTGCCAATAAGCCGCAGTCCTGGGATCTCATTCAACAGCCGCGTCGCATAAAGCATCAACTGATGCTCGTGCTCCGCGATGCGTTCCATCCCGATCCGGCTGATGTAATCGATAGCCGCACCCAGGCCCACCGCATCGGCAATGTTGCCCGTGCCTGCTTCGAAACGCAACGGCGCCGGCTGATACGTGGTGCGTTCAAAGGTCACGTCCTTGATCATGTTGCCGCCGCCCTGCCACGGCTGCATGCCGTTCAACAGCTCTTCCTTCCCATACAGCACGCCGATTCCTGTAGGCGCGAAAACTTTGTGTCCCGAAAAAACGTACCAGTCCGGATTGAGGTCCTGCACGTCAATGCGCATATGCGAGACGGCCTGCGCGCCATCCAGCAAAACTTTCGCTCCCACCCTGCGCGCGCCTTCGATGATCTGTTTGGCGGGGGTGACTATTCCGAGCGCGTTCGACACTTGAGTGAACGAGACCAGTTTCGTCCTGGGCCCA
>Ga0187847_10001559_pt1 | contig 20292 bp, 16 predicted proteins | sample June2016WEW_4_10_FD_132458 | JGI IMG/M metagenome (GOLD analysis project Ga0187847, IMG submission 132458) | Peatland microbial communities from SPRUCE experiment site at the Marcell Experimental Forest, Minnesota, USA - June2016WEW_4_10 | ecosystem: Environmental > Terrestrial > Soil >...
ATGGCGAGCCGCAGCCACACGCTCTACATTGGCGTTACAAGCGACCTTCACAAGCGCGTGTTTCAACATAAATGGAAAGAGCACGAAGGCTTTACGGCGAAGTACAACTGCGACCGGCTGGTGTGGTTCGAAGGGCGTGGGGAGATTGCGGCGGCCATCAGGCGCGAGAAGGAACTGAAGGGCTGGAGACGATCAAAGAAGATCGCCCTGATTGAAGCTATGAACCCGGTCTGGTTGGACTTAAGCCGCGATTGGTACGACTATGAGCCTGCCGATTACCGTCGTGCGTTGGATCGAATGGACTCTTAGAAACAACCGCAGATCCCTCACTGCGTTCGGGATGACAGTGCTGTGGGTGGAGATGATGGTGCCAAATGGGCATTGTGGATGAGGTGGCCGATGCGGAAGATAAGCAATGCACCGAGGTTCAGGCCATCATCACAACCGCATGGCAGCCGAGTTTATGCAGGACCGCTGGCCACCCGGCAGAAGTTATTTGCCTCCCCTGAGTGCAGGATAATCGACGCATGGTAGGATATTCCTACTGAGGTTCTTCGCTATGGCCGGCCCGCAGGTTGTCCTCGAGTACTTGACCACGACAAAGATTGGGGAGAAGGGGCAGCTCACGGTCCCGAAGCAGTTTCGAGAGGAATTGGGGCTGGGGAATGGCGCGCCGTTCGCGGTGTTGCGGCTGGGAGACGGGCTGATTCTGTTGCCGGAGCAGAAGCGATTCGATCAGCTCTGCGAAAAAATCAGCGCGACTCTGACTGGAGCGGGAATCACGCCCAAAGCCTTGTTGGCGACATTGCCGGAGACACGGCAGCGCGTCTTTGAACGCCGCTATGGGGTGAAAGACTCAGCGGTGCCTTCTTCCGGCCCGAAGCTTGAGGAGCGCCGCAGGAAGTGACGCCCCGTCGAAGGCTTCGTTTGTTCCTGGATTCGAATGTCCTGACATCAGGAATCGTTTCCGGATGGGGACTGGATAAGGCGATTCTGTCTCTTTGCGCGGCAAAAATCTGCAGACTGGTTTTGGCAGAAGCAGTGCGCGAGGAAGTGGAAGAGAATTTGCTGTTCCATGCACAGTGCCTTTCCTCGTCGGAAGCCGACAAATTGATTGAAGATTATCGCGGCCTGATCCAACTGACCCGGCCGGAGCTAACTCCGTACCCGGATGCGGATTTGGTTCAGGCGAATCGGCATCTGATTCGTCACGCTTCCGATGTACCGGTATTGCTTTCGGCCATGGCTGCCAAGCCGGATTGGCTCTTGAGCAACAACACGAAACACTTCACCCCGGCCGTCGCACAGCGAACCGGTCTGCGCATCGCCACGCCGGTGGAATTCTTCCAAACGCTGTCCTCGCTGCTTCCATAAGAGGGCTCAGGCACCGAAGGTCCAGTTTCCGGAGCTGTTTGCGGATCACCAGGGGAAGTGAACCCGGCGTTACACGAGAAAAACATTCAAGACCGGCCGACTGACGATACAATTCGAGGGACTCGGCTCAAAGGGAGTTCCCATGCGAATCGTTCGCCGTCTTTTGCCATCGGCTTGCATAGGTGTGTTTCTGGTGGTCTGTGCGGGGGTGGTTTTGCCTGCCGGGGCGCAGACGACCGCGCCGAATGAATGGACGTGGGTGGGTGGGAGCGGCGTGGTCGGCAGCTCCCGCGGTCAGCCCGGAGTGTACGGGACGTTGGGAACCGCTGCAACGGGGAACATCCCTGGCGGCCGAGCCAGTGAAGCGGCCTGGACCGACAGCAGCGGGAACTTCTGGCTCTTTGGCGGTGAGGGATTCGATGCCAACGATAACCAAGGCTATTTGAACGACCTTTGGGAGTTCAACCCCTCAACAGGTGAATGGGCCTGGATGGGAGGAAGTAGCACGTTGCCGGCTAGCTGCGCAGGCAGCACGACCATCCCATGCGGACCGCCCGGGCTCTACGGGACGTTGGGAACACCCTCCACTCTCAACGTTCCCGGGGGGCGCTGGGGACCTTCGAACTGGACCGACACCAAGGGCAATCTTTGGCTCTTTGGCGGCTATGGACTTGATGCCAGTGGCAATCTGGGCGAGCTCAATGACCTTTGGGAGTTCAATCCCGCCACAAAATTATGGACATGGATGGCCGGGAGCAGCACTGTCGGCGCCAATGGCGGCCAGCCGGGAAATTACGGCACATTGGGGATCGCCACTGCGACGAACGTCCCAAGCGGCCGCGACTCCTCCACGGACTGGATTGACAAAGACGGAAACCTCTGGCTCTACGGGGGCGAGGGCTTCGACGCGCAGGGAGTTTATGCCCAATTAGACGACCTCTGGGAGTTCGACACGTCAACAAACGAGTGGGTATGGATCGGGGGGAGCAGCACGGTACCGGCCCTCTGTGCCCCGAACACGGCTAATGATTGGACGTGCGGTTGGCCGCCAATCTACGGTGCGTTAGGGGTGCCTGCCACTGGAAACACCCCCGGAAGCCGCGGCGCCGCCACTAGCTGGACGGACAGTGGGGGCAACTTCTGGCTGTTTGGAGGACTCGGCACGATTTACGGGCCGTCTTTCGATTTCTCATTGAGCGATCAATCTGACCTTTGGGAATTCATCCCTTCCGTCAACGAATGGGCGTGGATGGGCGGAAACAACAGTTTGGTCTGTGACCAAGGTCCCTCAGGAGATTTGTGCGGCGGCGAGAACGGCGTCTTCGGGACGCTGGGAACTCCGGCCGTTGCAAACATCCCGGCAAGCCGCAGTAATGCTGCGAGTTGGACCAACAGCGATGGCAGTTTCTGGCTCTTCGGAGGGAACCAGTCGCTATTAGATGGTAATGTCGGCCTTGAGTTCTGCAACGACACCTGGGAGTTCACTCCTTCCGCCAACGAGTGGGCGTGGATGAATGGAAGCTCTGAGGAGTTGTTTTTCGGCAACAATTGTCAGCCGGGCGGGGTTTGGGGGGTGCTGGGAACACCTTCTGCCGAGAACATCCCCTCAGGAAGAATCGGTTTCGCCAATTGGACCGATCGTAGCGGCAATTTCTGGATTTTTGGAGGTCTTGGCTGGATCGAGAATGGCCAACTTTACGCCTACCTCAACGATCTTTGGGTTTACAAGCCCGTAACACCGGCTCCGATACCTTCCTTCGAGTTGGTCGCCTCTCCTAACCCGATCACCATAGGCGCAATTGGCTATAACGGTGCGACGACTGGCACCACGGCGATTGGCGTTGTTACAGCGGACGGATTTGATTCCCCTGTCACCTTAACCGCCGCGACCGACACGATGAACGGCGTTACCGATATCACTGGCAGCCTTAGCCCGAGCACGATTGCGGGCGCTGGTTCATCCCAGTTGACGGTGTCGGTCTACGGTGCAGCGGGCCTTGTCGCAAATACGTACCCCCTTACCATCACTGGGACCGGTGGCGGCGTTTCGCAGTCCGTCGTAGTGAGCATCATGGTTTCAGGCGTTACACCAATGCCCCTGCCGACCTTTTCGGTTGCGCCAGGGACTTATCCAATGGCCCAAACTGTGGCAGTCAACGATTCGGGGGAGTTTCCACTTGTCTACTACACGACCGATGGTTCCATGCCAACGGTGACATCTCCCAGTTACGTAAGCCCGATCACTGTGTCATCAACAACAACGCTCAAGGCAATTGCGATAGACCCTACCTACACTTTTGCTCCGAGCGCAGTGGCAACCGCGACTTACGCCATCGGCCTTCCTGCGGCGGCCACTCCTGCGTTTAGCGTGCCGGCGGGGACTTATGCTGCGGATCAGTCGGTGGCGATTATGGACGCTACGGCCGGGGCGACTATCTACTACACCACCGACGGGACTGCGCCGACTACGGGGTCTATGGTGTATGGCGGGCCGATTCCGGTGATGTCGACGGAAACGATTGAGGCGATTGCTACGGCGAGTGGGTACTCGACAAGTGCTGTGGCGACGGCGACTTATACGATTCCGCAGAGTTTCACGCTGTCGCTGAATCCGACTTCGATAACCGTGAAGGCGGGAAGGAGTGGGACGTCGCTGATCACCTTGCAGGATGAAGGCGGATTCAATGGTAATGTCTCGTTTGCCTGCATGGGGTTGCCGGCGGGGGCGACTTGCAGCTTCGCCATCGATCCGGTGCCGACGCCTCCGGGTATCACCTACACGACGTTAACGGTGAGCACGGCTTCGACTACGGCGGAGATGCGGCGGGGTTCGGGGGCGCTGTTTCCTGGGGCGGCACTGGCGGTGGCGATTTGCTGCTTCGGGTTGAGAAAGCGGCGACGGTTGCTGATGCTGGCGGTTGGCGCGGCTGGGTTGGGTGTGCTGGGCGGGTGCGGTGGTGGAACGCAGCCGGTTACTTCGACGGTGACGGTGACTGGGACTTCAGGAACGCTGAGCAGCACGGCTACGTTTGCGCTGACGGTGAACTGAGGCGCCTGCGGTTTTGTGGAGATGGTGAGTCGGGCGGCATGCTTCCCACCCATTCCGTAAAATGAGCGGAATGGATGGGGTACCCGACGTGTGGGATGGTATGGATGTGCTGTCAGTAGCGTTGGAGGAATTCGGGGTCGACCGGATTCTCAAACAGCGAGGCGTCTCTGGTGACGATGGTCAACCCTGACGGAGTGACGAAGTATCTCCGCTTGTCTTCTACCGCGTCATAGCCGATGACCGTTCCTTCGGGGATGTGGACGTCGCGGTCGATGATGGCGCGGCGGATACGGCAGTGGCGGCCGATGTTGACGTGAGAAAAAATGATGCTGGCGTCGACATCAGAATAGGAATTGACGCGGACGTCTTGCGAGAGGACAGAGTTGGATACCGATGCGCCGGAGATGATGACGCCGGCGGTGATGACGGAGTTGATGGCGGAGCCCGTGCGGCCCGGTTCGCCGAAAACGAACTTGGCCGGCGGATACTGGCGGACGCGGGTGCGCATGGGCCAGTTCTTGTCGTAGAGGTTGAAGACCGGCGAGACGGAGCAGAGGTCCATGTTGGCGTCGTAGTAGGCGTCGAGAGTGCCCACGTCGCGCCAGTAAAGCGCTTGCTGCTTGTTCTCATCGACGAAGCTGTAGGCCATCATTTTCTTCTTGCCAAGCATGTTGGGCAGGATGTTGTGGCCGAAGTCGTGCTTGGAGTTGGGGTCCTCGGCGTCGGCGATCAAGGCTTTCAGCAGGACCTCGGTATTGAAGATGTAAATGCCCATAGAGGCGTCGACGGCGTTGGGATTGAAGGGCGAGCGGAAGGTGGTGGAGACGGGTTTCTCCTGGAAGCCGAGGATTTCGCCCGATTGGGCAACTTCGACAACGCCGAGACTCTTGGTCTCCTCGGGCGGGATGGGAAGCGTGGCCAGCGTGACTTCAGCCTTGCTCTCCTTGTGGTGCTCGAGCATGCGGCTGTAATCCATTTTGTAGATGTGGTCGCCGGACAGGATGATCATGTAGGCCGGCTGCTCGCTGCCGATGGAGTAGATGTTCTGGTAGACCGCATCCGCAGTTCCCATGTACCAGTTGGAGCCGGTGCGCTGCATGGGAGGGAGCAGCTCAAAGAACTCTCCCAGTTCCTGGGCGACGATGCCGGTCCATCCCTCGCGGATGTGACGGTTGAGAGACAGGGCCTTGTACTGGGTGAGGATGTAGACCTTGCGCAGGCCGGAGTTGATGCAGTTGGAGAGGGTGATGTCGATGATGCGGTAATGGCCGCCAAACGGGACAGCGGGCTTGGCGCGATCACGGGTCAGCGGAAAGAGGCGTTCTCCGGCTCCTCCGGCAAGCAGAACTCCGAGTGTGTCTCTCATGTCCATTTGATCCTGCCACAATTTGCTAAGGATGAACAGTTTAGATGCGTTTGAGGAAGTGCCGGAATCCGATACGGCGTACTTTCCGGTGGCACATTTCCACAGGCCTCACCGAACGGTGGAGAATACCACACACAGATGAAACTGGCAGCCAGCCATTTTGAATCGACGCTATTGGATCGAAAATGGTTATCTGCGGGGGTGGAGACCGGGGGCTGCCGGAGGGCGAGGGATAAGCAGCTCGGGCTGTTATCGGGAATCAGGGAGTACTTGCAGTTAGTCAGTCATACGAACATAAGTCACTGAACTTGGCCAGCCAGCAACGGTCGATGCTTTTCAACACGCCGCACACATCCATTTGTATCCAATGCGGCATCCAACATGTCCCAGAGGCATTTTTAATTGCCGCGCCGCCCTGTCCCCAAGACTCTGGAATTGCTCCGCACCGTTCTCACGAAACTTGAAGAGACGCACACCCGCGCCGAGGATCAGGAGTCCATGTCGGAACTTAAACGTGTGCTTCTGAACCGCATCGCCGACGTGGAATTCTCCCAACGCCTGGAGATTTCCGATACGGCAAATGACTGGGCTCCCGAGTCCGCCGATTTAACCGCGGTTCCTTCGGCAATGGAAGAAGGCCGGCTTGAGGCGGGAATGGAAGAGCGGGACCAAGTTTCGTAGCGTCCCTTCGCACTGCTCAGGGTTCTCCCAGCTCGTTTCGATGGCTGCCTGCCGGCGAGAGGGCAACGCGGACTGACAGGGATATTTCCGGTGAGCCGGTGATGCTCCCGATATTCGGAATCTCAACCCTGATGGCCAAGTGCTTCGGTGGCGCCGCGCTCGCGAGATATTGACAAATATTGAGGGCAACTGCGTCGCAGGGGCTTGAATCTGATTTCTCCTAGGACGTTAGCGCGTAAATCAACCCGAGGCTTCACTCCCATGAAACAATCTATCCTCGTCCATAAAGTAGCAGGCGCTGTTGCGTGTGCGCTGTTGTTGGCCTTTACCAGCATTGCTGCCGTTGCTCAAACCGTTATTGCCACCATTCCCGCACAGAACGGCGTGTTCGGATTCCCGATGACCATCGCCGTGAATCCGTTCACACGGCTTTTCTACATCGTAGGGAACGGTGTGGAAGTGTTAGACCAGCGGACAAATGAACCGGTAACAACGTTCTCCGTCGGGCAAGATGAGTTGTTGGCCAGTGCAATCAATCCGGTGACCCGCAAGTTATATGTCGCGGATTTCAATACGGGCGTTTATATCATCGATGTTACATCCAACACGATTGTTGGTCAGTTCTCTTTAGCGGTGGTTCGAGGGATGACTTACAACCCGATAAACAATCTGATTTATGCGCTGGATAATTACGAAAACGTCTGGGTACTTGACGGAACTACCGGCGCGCTGGTGAAGGAAATTGCCGCCCCCGCGAACACTTACGCGGGCTACAGTATTACGATCAATCCGGCAACGAATGAGCTTTACGTCCCGTTGACTGCGCCTCCGGGAGTGCCGTATTCGATGTATGTGGTGAACGCGGTCACGGATGCTACCACTACGGTGACTCTGCAGGGTAGCCCCGGATTCGTGGAGGTGGACCCGCTGCGCAATATCGTTTATGTCAGCGAAGCTACTTCTCAGGGGGGACAAGTAGAGGTGATGAACGGAGCTACCAACACGGATATTGCAATTGTCACTTCGATTCCGGCACTGCCTGAGAATTTTTCGGTTGATCCGCTGACGCGCCGGCTTTACCTGGCGGATGCGAATGGCGACGTATATGTGATTGATGGAACCACGAACACGCTGACATCGACGGTGGTTCCGGTGGGCACGAACCCCATCTATACGACCCTTGATCCGGTTCACGGACTCTTGTATGTGGGGAACACTTCGCTGTATCAGCCAGGCACGCCGAGCGTGTCGGTAATCAGCCTCAGGTGAGGGGATCGTGGATCGTGATTGGTTTGAGAGCCGGTTCCCGGCTCACCTGGGGACCGGCTCAAAAGGCCGCATCGAATGAAACCGCGCGATGATTGGGGTACAGCAGTGGCTGTTCCGGCGTGGCGGTCCGTCTAGCGCTTCTTTTTGAACTTGTACTCGACGCCAACGGAGATGGCGAAGTTCCAGTTGTTTATGCCTCCGGGGGCGGTGGTGGAGGTGGCGTACGGGGCGTTATAGCGGGTGAAGATGGCATCAGGGGTGATGCGGAAGACCCAATGGGCGGAGCGGTTCAGGTCCATGTGGCCGCCGAAGACGGCGGCAGGCGCCACCTGGTTGGGATAGAAGTCGACCGCCGAGGGAGGCAGGCCGCGGAGGTCTTTCTCGAACTCGCCATAGGCGCCGCCGACGAGTACATGGGCGATGAGTGCGCCGTGCTTGTTGTGCGGACCAAGCCATTCCGGACCGCCGGCAAAGATGTACTGGGCGATGAATGGCCCTTTGATGAGTTGGGAGGAGATGTTGTCTCCAAGGCCCGCGCCGCTGGTGCCGAGATAGCCGCGACCGGAGCCTTCAAGACCCCAGTGCTTAGAGAGCCAAAATGATCCGGAGGCATCGAGGCCGCCGAGGTTGGAACCCTGGTTGAGGGTGGGGCCGGCCATGACGCGGGCATAGGCCATGTCGATTGAAAGGTCGTAGCGGTTGTCGTAGCGGACGCCGGCGAGGGGATCGGAGGAGATGTAGACGCCATTGGCGGGAGTGGCTGGCGGGACTGTCTGAGCCTGGGCGCGGTCTGCGACATGAACAGCCAGAACAGCGACGGCAACGAAAGGGGCAAAAACACTGACTTGAAGACGCATCACCATCCAGCTTACAGGACCACGCCGACGAGGGACAACGCGGAACAGGGTTGATTTGCTTTGGCCTAGGGGTCGCAATGATCGGTCCAGCGAGCCCATAAGAGGTAGCGGAGAGTTTTCAAGGTTTCGACGGATTCGTGAGAGGTTTCGTAAGCCGAGGAATCGGGGGAAAGCGCGGGGGCGGGGTGCATGCGCCACTCGAGAGGCGTGTGGCTGAAGATGATGGCCGCGCGGGGGAGATGGGCCGGCTCGGAGACGACTTCGGCGGAGTGCCAGCCGTGGGCATCCATGATCTGTTGCGAGTAGCAGGCATTCTGGATGGTGTCTTGCGCGCGGGGCTCAACAAAGAGGGCGGACTGGGGAATGCCCTGGGCGTGCGCGGTGCGGGCCATGACGTCGGCTTCTACAAACTGGTTATGTGCCGCACCGCCGGTGAGGATGAGGCGCGGGGCAACGCCGCGCTCGTATTCATGGACAGCTTCGGTGACGCGGGCCAACTGGATCGGGCTGGGATTGCCGTCAGAGTCGGCGGGAGTGCCGAGGACGATGATGGCGTCAAAGCGGGTGCGGGAGGTGTTGGATTTGGGCGCGAGCAGGCGGGCGACAATTGCCCAGCCAAGCAGCGCGATGCAGAGAACTACTGCGCCGAGGGTTGCGCGCAATGGCCAGTTGGGACGCTTGCGGGTGGGCCGGCGACGGCGAATAGGGGACTGGCGGCGCAGTTGCCGGGGAGGCGGGATGCGGGGCGAGGTTCGCGTCAAGGGGAAAGAATCCCTCCAGGTTCCACTTTAACGCGGTTGCTGGAGGGATGGTTTGGCGAAGGCTGCGAGGAGTCTCGGGTGATCAGGCTAACTTGGCGGGTGTGTCCCACGCGGAAAAGACGAACTGACTCAAGGGCTTGCGCTGGCGGGGAGCGACTTCCTGATTGACGAATTGCGGATTGGGAAGAGCGTCCGGCTCGCCCTGATAGCCGAGAGCGATGACAGCGCCAATGATGTAGTTTTCAGGGATTTCGAAGGATTTGCGTGCGGCTTCGGGGTCGAATCCAGCCATCTGGTGGGTGGCGAGGCCGAGCGCCGCGGCCTGCAAGGTGAGGTAAGAAGAAGCGGCTCCAAGGTCGTACAAGGCGACTCGATTGGGGGCGTCGTTGTGGCTGAATTTGGTTTTGGATACGCCGAGGATGAGGATGGGCGCCGATTTGGCCCATGCCTGATTCAAAGGCATGAGGGAGTCGAAGATTTTGCGGTAAGGTTCCGATCCGCGAACGCCGACGAGGAAACGCCAGGGCTGCTCGTTGTAAGAGGAGGCAGCCCAGCGGGCGGCTTCAAAGACCTTGGCGAGATCGGCGGGGTCGACGGGGCGATCGGCAAAGGAACGCGGGCTCCAGCGGGTGTGGACAATGGGCAGGACGCCCTCGACGGCCGGGGCTTTCTTCAGCTCATTTACTTCGGTGGCGGACAGGGTCATTGCAGGGCTCCTCGGTGCGGTTAACAGCGAGTGTTTGATTGTGGGGCGAGGAGGAAAGATTCTCGAATGCACCTGCGGTGCGGCAGACGCTCGCGGGAGGCTCGCACGGGCTTACTGATTCCCATCCAGCAGGCGCGCCAAGGCTAAAGCCCGAGTCAAAGAGGGGCACTATTCGTGAGGCTAAAGCCTCGGACTCCTTGCGGAACAGCAATAACAGCGGCTACGGGTAGATGCGGTGGAGGGTGCGGGCGAAGGGGATGGTCTCGCGCACGTGATCCAAACCGCAGATCCAGGCTACAGCGCGCTCAATGCCCATGCCGAATCCGCTGTGCGGGACGCTGCCGTAGCGGCGAAGGTCGAGGTACCACTCGAATGCCTCTTGCGGAAGCTGATGCTGTTGGATGCGGCTGAGGAGCAGGTCAAAGCTGGAGACGCGCTGGGAGCCGCCGATGATTTCGCCGTAACCCTCCGGCGCAAGCACGTCTACGCACAGAGCGAGGTTGGGATTGAGCGGGTCAGGCTCCATGTAAAAGGCTTTGACGTTGGCCGGATAGCGGTTGACCATGACGGGGCGGTCGAACTGGGAGCTTAGCCAGGTTTCGTCGGGGGAACCGAAGTCGTTGCCGTATTCGAATGGCGCTTCGAGATGGCCGTCTTTGTGGGCTTGATTGAGCATGTCGGCGGCTTCGTCATAGCGGAGACGGGGGAAAGGCGGGAGGATGGATTGGAGTTTGGCGGTGTCGCGGCCGATGACGGTGAGTTCGGGGGCGCGGTTTTTGAGTACGGATTGGACGATGTGGGAGAGGAAGTTTTCGGCGATTTCGAGAAGGCCGTCGAGATCGCAATAGGCGACTTCGGGCTCGATCATCCAGAACTCGGTGAGGTGACGGCGGGTTTTAGATTTTTCAGCGCGGAAAGTGGGACCGAAGCTGTAGACCTTGCCGAGGGCGAGGGCGGTGGACTCGATGTAAAGCTGGCCGGACTGGGTGAGGAAGGCTGGATCGCCGAAGTAGTCAACGGGGAAGAGCGTGGATGTGCCTTCGCAGGCCGCGGGGGTGAGGATGGGCGGGTCGGTGCGGATGAAGCCGTTGGTATCGAAGTATTCCGCTGCGGCGCGCATGATTTCGGCGCGAATGCGGAGGATGGCGGACTGGCGCGGGGAGCGGACCCAGAGATGGCGGTGCTCCATGAGGAAGTCGACACCGTGCTCTTTGAGCGTGATGGGGTAGGGCGCGGACTCCGGGACGCGCTGGATGACTTGAAGATCTTCGACGTCGAGCTCGAAACCGCCGGGGGCGCGCTTGTCGGCACGGACTTTGCCGGTGACTATGACCGATGACTCCTGCGTCAGGCCTTTGAGGGATTCGAAGACGGCGGACGGCACGCTCTTGACGTGGGCGACTCCCTGAATGGTGCCGGTGCCATCGCGAAAGATGGGGAAAAGGAGCTTGCCGCTTTCGCGGAGGTTGTAGAGCCAGCCGCGGAGGATGACGGATTGGCCTTCATGCTGGCCGAGGGTGGCGATGGTTGCTACCGGTGGCGCTTGAGAGGCAGGAGTGGATGGGACGGATTCCGGAGTGGAGGCTGGGATTTCTTCGGGCATGGCCTGGGCTCTCTGGGCGGCATGATTTCCCACACTGGGCGCAAGAATAAGAACGCACCGAGGATGAGGCACCCCTGCATTTGGGTGCGGCCGGACTCTCTAGGATAACGCCCGGACGGGGCTGGGGCCGGGGGAGGGCGTGCTGTCTCCAATCTGCCTTGACGGAAAACAGCTGGTGCCTGCATTATGTCACCGCCCTCGCATCGTCCGCACATGCCATCAAATCATGCGGAACTCCGTATCAAGTTGACGGACACACATGTGCAGGACATTGAGTGGGTCACTACCGCTTGGATTCCGGTGGAAACCCGATCACGAGCATGACGGAATCTTCGTCCATGCTTGGGATTTGGCCCGCCCAGATAGGGGGCACAAGCTTAGCTGATACGAGCGCGCTGATCACCTCTCCAGCAGGACTTGTATCTGGAATAGTCGTTTCTCCAGGCTCCGTTTGGGTGCCCTTATAGACAACCCTTATGCCTGCCCACGGCGGTCCGTCCGTATGCATCATCGGTGCAATACTGCAGTCGGAGGATATTTTTATATCAAGGAAAACGCTACACAGCTCTGAGGCGTATTCCTGGGCGTCGGGTGAATTCATGAGCGCCCCAAAAGTTACCTTGACACCCTTGCCTTTGAGGGCCGCCGCGAGTTCGGTTCTCTGAAGCTCCGTTAGATGACGCTGAACGAACCCACAGGTCGGCGATGCGGTGTTATTGCTCCCCCCATTCTGAACCACACCGCACGGCCCCTGTGTAACGGGCGCCATGTTGGTGCCAGGGTTGGCTGAGTTACCGTTCCCAGTTATTTTGATTCTTATATTTCCGTTCTGTGTGCCGACAATGCGATACGGCTGTTGCCACCAGTCCTTTGGTGCTGCTGGTGGCTTCGGAGGCGCAGGTTCTGGGAGTGCGGCCGCCGCCGCCTGTAAGGCCCTTTGGGTTCTCAGCCAGCCGTCTAATTCGAATCTCCCCCAGTAGCCCGCTCCTAAGAGCAGGACTAAGCCAAGAGTTGCGAGGGACGCTTCCGTCCCGGATTTTCCGGGACAGTAAATCACTGCGGTAGCAACCAAAGCAATAGAGTAGATGCCGAAAGCAATCCAGAGGCATGTAGTTGCGGCCGTCATGTTCGTGACGCCGCTGATCGAGATTCCAGCGAAGACAACGGTAATCACAAGAGCCACAATTGCACTGCCGAAAAGATAAAGCACAAATCTGGCTGGCACCTGGAAGCGCATGCCCAGAATGCTCTCACTGGGCACCCCTTTGCGTCGATCTGTTTTCTTCTGGGCGCGATTAGACGGAGAAGTGCCATTTACGCAGATTTCCGACACTATCGGCAAGGGCGGAGTCGATGGCCTGGGAGATGGTGGGATGGGTGAACTGGAAACCGGCGGAGATGAGTTTGGAGGGGTAGACGCGGGCGCTGGCGAGGAGAGCTTCATCGGCTATTTCGCCGAGGGCGAGGCGGAGGGCGAAGGCGGGGGCGGGAACGACGGCGGGCCGGTGGACGGCCTGGGCCAGGGCGCGGGTGAACTGGGCGTTGGTGATGGGAGCGGGAGCAGTGAGGTTGACCGGGCCGTCGATGGCCGGGGTGTCAAGAAGAAAAAGAATGGCGGAGACCGCATCCTGGAGGCTGATCCAGCTCATCCATTGCCGGCCGGAACCGAGCGGGCCGCCGAGGCCGAGGCGGAAGAGGGGAAGCATTTTGGCAAGCGCGCCGGGTCCAGGACCGATGACGACACCAAAGCGGAGAGATACGACACGGATGCCGGCCTGGGCGGCAGGCTGGGCGGCGGCCTCCCATTCCTGGCACACCTCGGCCAGGAAGCCTGAACCGGGGGCTGAGTTGTCGTCGAGTAACTGAGCATCGCGGTTGCCGTAGATGCCAGTGGCGGAGGCAACCAGGAGCGTGTGTGGCGGCTGGCGCAGTTGGGTGAGAACGCCTGCCAGAGCGCGGGTGGACTGGATCCGGCTCTCGGCAATCTCACGCTTGTAAGCCGGGGACCAGCGATGGGCGGCGACGCTTGCGCCGGAGAGATGGATGGCGGCAGAGATGTTTTCGAGGGCTTCCGGGTAGCAGATGGCGGGGCTTTCGGAAGGGTTCCATTGGACCTGGGTGGGCGACGCAGACGGCCGGCGAACAAGCTGGAGAATTGGCTGGTTGCGGGAGGTGAGGGCATCCCGAAGCGCAGAACCGAGCATCCCAGAAGCGCCGGAGAGAAGTACGTTTCGGTCATTCCTTAGAGGGTTCGGCTCTTCGTGCATGGCGCTGAATCCTTCCTCGGTTCCGTTGAGCGTGGCAGCTCACGGCTAAAAAGAATGGGCAATCCAGAACAGGGAAGTGGACCGTACATTCGACAGGATCGATTCTCTTTTCCTTCTGATGAAAACAATAGCGCTCGAGACGCCGCAAAAATTTAAACAGAGCGGGAATTCTTTTTGATATGGACAACAAAATTCACGGAAGCGCATCCTATTTTCTTACGATGCGGAGGGACGCATGAGCGAGCTGGCGGTGCTGAGAAACGAAGAAACACATAAGACTCAGGTGGACCCGGAGACCGCAGAACGATTTATTGCGGAGAAGCGGATCGGCGAGCGGATCAAGCGGCTGCGGCTGAAGAAGTCGATGGGGCTGGTTGAGCTGGGCAAGCATACGGGACTTTCGGCGAGTTTTCTGTCTCAGCTGGAGACGGGGAGGGTGGTGCCGACGCTGCGGAACCTGGCGCGTATTTCGATGGTGTTCTCGAAAGACCTGTCGTATTTTTTTGAGACGGAGCCGAACGCGCTGTTTCGGGTTCACCGGCGGAAGGAACGGGTGCGGATGCCGCAGACCGGGGTCGAGGTTCCCACGTATTTTTTTGAGAGCCTTGCATACATGGTGCCGGACCGGCACATGGACCCGTACTTTGCCGAGTTCCTTCCGCCGGCCAAGGAGGCGGAGCCCAAAGGACATATGCACCCTGGGTTTGAGTTTCTCTACCTGCTGGATGGCGAGCTGCAAATCCACCATGGCGACCAGGAGTGCACACTGGAGAGTGGCGACGCGGTGTATTTCGACGCGAGTACACCGCACTCCTACCAGTGCGCGGGAAAGAAGCCGGCGGGGGCGATTATTGTGACCATGCACCAGGCGCCTCCGGCGACGAGTGCCGCGCCACGCCCGGTGGTTCAGGGGCCGAAGACGCTGCCTCCCGGCCCGGTGAAGGTGAACCCAGGAGAAACGCGCTAGATGCCATTGGGTAAACGTCGTTCGAGGCATCCGGGGACGGCTACAATCTGGATGAAGCACATGGAGCGACACAATGACCCAGTTGAGCAGGACAGGCGTCTCGCTGGAAGAGGACCTGCTGAAGGAATTTGACCGGCTGATTTCGAAGCGCGGGTACGCGAACCGATCCGAGGCGTTTCGGGATCTGATCCGCGAGGCGCTTTTGTCGGAGATGGTGGGGTCGAACAAGCCGGTTGTGGGCACCCTGACGCTGGTGTACGACCACCACGTTCCGAACCTGGCACAGAAGCTGACCGAGGTTCAACACGTTGCGGGGGCCATGATTCTGGCGGCTACGCATGTTCACCTGGACCACAATTACTGCCTGGAAGTGATCATCATGAAGGGCAACGGCAAGGATCTGCAGGCGGTTGCCGACGGGATGCTGGCGTTGCGCGGGGTGGAGTTGGGGAAGCTGGTGTTGACTAATTCCGGGGCGAGTTTGAAGACGGCTACGCATGCGCATACGCACTAGGGTGCAAGCAGCGCTATTTCGCGGGTTAAGTTTTATGCTTTCCGGCGTCCCGGAATCGGGATATGGGCGCGCATATTGCCTGTTGACGCATGCCTTTCGCAAGATTCCTAGAATCGTGTTACGCTAAAGGCTGGATTCTCCTGCCGGGGAAGTCCGGCGTCTGATGTGACGAACGGCATTGCTGCGATGGTTTTTGCCGGTCATATTCAGAGCAGCTCACTACCTGTGAGCTCTAAAGGAACGCGATGCTCTCCCTCCTGCGGGGTTTGGCCAACGACGAACCGGGCAGCACTAAAGCCAAGGTTGTGGCGCTGTATGGCTTGTTGCTGGGGTTCAACGTGGGGGCGTGGTGCTGGGCGTTCGCGGCGTTTCATCGGTTTCCGGTGCTGCTGGGAACCGCATTTCTAGCGTACAGTTTTGGACTCCGGCACGCGGTGGACGCAGATCATATTGCGGCTATCGACAACGTGACGCGGAAGCTGATGCAGCAGGGGAAGAAGCCGGTCGCAGTGGGACTGATGTTCTCACTGGGGCACTCGACGGTGGTGATCGTGGGGGCTATCGCTATCGCCGCGACGGCGCTGGCGCTGCAGCATCGCATTGACTCGGTCAGGGAGATTGGCGGCGTGATCGGCACGCTGGTGTCGGCGCTGTTTCTGTTTGCTATTGCGATTGTGAACCTGGTGGTGTTGCAGTCGATCCTGCGCAGCTTTGTGCGGGTGCGGCGGGGTGAGCCGTATGTGGATGAAGACTTCGATATGCTGCTGGGGAATCGAGGATTCCTTTCGCGGCTCTTCCGGCCCATGTTTGACCTGATCCGGTCGAGCTGGCACATGTATCCGCTGGGGTTGCTGTTCGGGCTTGGGTTCGATACGGCGACGGAGATTGGGTTGCTGGGGTTGTCGGCCGCGGAAGCTTCGAAGGGACTGTCGCTGTCGTCGATCCTTGTGTTTCCGGTGCTGTTTGCGGCGGGTATGTCGCTGGTGGATTCGACGGACAATGTGCTGATGCTGGGCGCGTATGGGTGGGCGTTTGTGAAGCCGATACGGAAGCTCTACTACAACATTACGATTACGTCGGTGTCGGTGGTGGTGGCGCTGGCGGTGGGCGGGATTGAGGCGCTGGGGCTGCTGGCGGGGCAGTTCCACCTGACGGGCGGGTTGTGGAAGCTGGTGGGCAGCCTGAATGACCACTTCGGCATGCTTGGGTATTGCATTATCGGGCTGTTTGCGGCCAGCTGGATTGTGTCGATTGCTATTTATAAGTGGAGAAGGTTCGACGAGCTGGAGCTTGGGATGCGGGACGCGGCTTGAGGCTGCATGCGGTCCCATTCCATTGTGCAAGCCAAGCACAAAGGAGAAGGCGCCACATCATCCCCTTCCATTTGACCCCACCTGTGACTGCCATCCTTGCCCAATCATCATCGGATCTTTATCCTTGGCTTGCAAGCTGGGGACCTGCCTTTGATCCGTGGACTCGTCGACTTTGCACTGAAGAATCGCTGGCTCGTTCTGGGCGGGGTCACCGTCCTGACCGTGTGGGGCATTATTGCGTTCCGGGGACTTCCCATCGAGGCCTACCCCGACGTGGCCAACAACTACGTGCAGATCATCACCCAGTGGCCGGGGCGCAGTGCCGAGGAGATTGAGCGGCAGGTCACTGTGCCGGTCGAAATCCAGATGGCCGGAATTCCCCACCTCACCCATCTGCGCTCGACCACGCTGGCCGGCCTTTCCAGCCTGATGCTGATCTTCGACGATCAATCCAAGAGCGATGTGAATCGTGAACATGTGTTGGAGCGGCTTGGCCAGGTGAGCCTGCCTGGCAACCTCATTCCGCAGATGGGTACCGACTGGAGCCCGGTTGGGCAAATCTACTGGTACACGGTCGAGAGCACGAATCCGTCGTATGACGTGATGGAGAAAAAGTCGCTGGAAGACTGGCTCCTGGAGAAGTCGTTCAAGAGCGTCAAGGGCGTGGTGGATGTATCGAGCTTCGGCGGGCCGACCAAGGAATACCAGATCAAGCTTGACCCCGAAAAACTGGTCGCTTATGGGCTGAGCATCGGCCAGGTGGAGCAGCAGGTTGCCAACAACAACACCAACGGCGGCGGCAGCTTTATTGAGCAGGGCGCGCAGCAGATCAACGTTCAATCGCTTGGTCTGTACTCGAGCGTGCAGGACATTGAGAATACCGTCATCAAAACCTCGAATGGCACCGCCGTTACGGTCAAAGACATAGCTACCGTTTCACAGGGTGCGAAGATTCGGCTTGGTCAAATCGGGAAAGCGACGCATCGGCCCGATGGAAAAATCGTTGACAATCCCGACACGGTCGAAGGTATCGTGCTGCTGCAAAAGGGCGACGATTCTGACCCCGTGCTTCAGGGCATCCACGAGGAGGTCAACAAGCTCAATCACGGAATTCTTCCCAAGGGGGTAACCGTCGTACCCTTCCTTGACCGCTCCAAACTCGTTGCCTACACGGTCGAGACGGTGGAGCACAATCTGACCGAAGGCATGATCCTGGTGGCGATCATCCTGTTTCTTTTCCTTGGCAATGTGCGCGGGGCGATCATTGTCACGCTGACCATTCCCTTCGCGCTGATGTTCGCTTCGATCTGTCTTGACCTGAGCAAAATTCCGGCCAACCTTTTATCGCTTGGCGCCCTCGACTTCGGCATGCTGGTGGATGGTTCCGTCGTGATGATCGAGAACATGGTGCGGCATCTTGCGCGGAAAGACACGACCCACACGCCGGCGCAAAAGATTCGCGACGCAGCGCATGAAGTTCTGCGTCCTGTTTTTTTTGCGCGCGGGATTATCATCACATCTTATCTTCCCATCTTCACCCTGCAGGCGGTGGAGGGGCGTCTCTTCAAGCCGATGGCCTGGACGGTCACGTTCGCGCTGCTTGGCGCTCTGGGCTTCGCGATCCTTGTGGCCCCGGTCATGGCTTCATTCCTGTTCAGCAAGGGCGCGAAGGAGTGGGAAAACCCCATCATGGGCTGGCTCGTCGTTCGCTATCGCCAATCCGTTCGTGCCGCAATCCTCCATCGCAACATCACGTTGGGCATCGCGACGTTCCTCTTCGCTGTGGCCATTTACCTTACGGTCGGCGGACCGGTCGGCTCGGAGTTTCTGCCGCATCTTGACGAAGGATCGATCTGGGTGCGCGGAACGCTCTCCCCCAGTGAAGGCCCCACGGCCAGCATCGACTTCACCAACAAGGCACGCATCGTGATGGCGTCCTTCCCTGAAGTGACCCAGGTGGTGAGTCAGACCGGCAGGCCCGACGACGGCACGGACACGGCAGGCTTCTTCAACACCGAGTACTTTGTCGACCTGAAACGAAAAGAGGATTGGCGCCCCGTCTTTGGCCGCGACAAAGAGAAACTCATCGCCGCCATGGACGCTGAGCTATCGAAATTCCCCGGCGTCATCTGGAATTATTCGCAGCCGATCTCCGACAACATGGAGGAAGCGGTCTCCGGCGTCAAGGGCGAGCTCGCGGTGAAGCTGTATGGCGACGATCTTCGAACCCTGGAGCATGTCGCGGAAAAGATTCAGGCACAGATGGCGACGGTTCAGGGCGTAGCCGATCTCGGTATCTTCCGCATCGTTGGCCAGCCGAACATGAACCTGCAGGTGGATCGCAAGGCCACGGCGCGCTATGGCATCAATGTGACCGATGTGCAGGATGCTATACAAACTGCAGTGGGCGCAAACGCGGTAACGCAGGTTCAGCAGGGCGAAGCTCGTTTCGATGTGACGATTCGCTATGAGCAGCAATACCGCGATACCCGCGAAGCCATTGAAAGCGTCCGCCTGCTTGCACCGTCGGGCGAGCGGGTTTCGCTGGCGCAGTTGACGACGCTCTCCACCGACGACGGCGCCGAACAAATCAATCGCGAAGGCGGTCAGCGCTACATTGCCATCAAGTACTCCGCCAAGGGACGCGACCTGGGTTCAACAGTTGAAGAGGCGATCTCGAAAGTCGAGCACAACGTCCAGTTACCCACCGGCTACCATCTGGAGTGGGCCGGCGAATACGAGAGCCAGAAGCGCGCCAACAAGCGCATGGCGCTCATCGTTCCCATCACTGTCCTCGCTATTTTTCTGATCCTCTACACCATGTTTCGCTCCACCAAGTGGGCCGTGCTCATTCTTGTCAGCGTGGTGATGGCCTCCATCGGCGGGCCGCTGGCGCTGTTCATCACGCATACTAACTTTTCGGTTTCCTCCGCTGTCGGCTTTCTCGCCCTTTTCGGCGTCTCGGTGCAAGCCGGAGTCATCATGATCGAATTCATTAATCAATTGCGCGCGCGCCGCAAAGGGATGGAAGCATCCACGCAGGAACACATTGTGGATGCGGCTGTTGAAGGAGCCGTGCTGCGATTGCGCCCCATTATGATGACCATGCTGGTAGCGACTCTGGGCCTGCTGCCTGCGGCACTTTCGCACGCTATTGGTTCGGACTCCCAGCGCCCATTCGCCATCGTGATTGTCGGCGGCCTGTTGGCAAACCTCGTCATCGGGATCTTCCTGTTGCCCACGCTCTATGTATGGGCAGCGGGGGAGAACGATATATTACCTGATGTTGAGGACGGCGAGGAATTCTGAGCGGTCAATTCATTGGGACTGTTGCGGCGAACTGGATTACTGCTGTTTGTGCGCGTGCACGATGAATCGCCTGGGAGCTGCGCCGATGTAGTGAAATGGGTAACAGGTTACCAGGGTGATCGCAGCTTCCGGAGACTGGGCCAGGACGCCAACATCGCTGGGGTCTACGATCTGGAGCCGATCGACCTGGTAGCTTGAAAGTCCATTTGCAGTCTGGATTTGAACCTCATCGCCGTCGCGAATATCCTTTAAGGCA